>Ga0335075_10012299_pt1 | contig 12934 bp, 7 predicted proteins | sample Lox_Sample_24_FD_206723 | JGI IMG/M metagenome (GOLD analysis project Ga0335075, IMG submission 206723) | Soil microbial communities from Loxahatchee National Wildlife Refuge, Florida, United States - Lox_Sample_2.4 | ecosystem: Environmental > Terrestrial > Soil > Wetlands | place: USA: Florida... | reverse complement strand
GTGGCAGCAATGCCACTCGGTCCAGGCTCGTAGCTCGGCGTCTGCAGGTGCGACTCCGGCGCAGCGCCGGGCCGAAAGTGCGGCGTAGAGCGCGCGGGCCTCGCGCTGGAAGGCGACCCGATCTGCGTCTGTTTCGACTTTGACCTCCGTCTCGACGTACAGACGGGTCTGGGCTCGGCGCTTTCGATTCAGCGGCTGTTGGTGCTCCGGAAAGGCATGCGAACAAGCGTCGAGCCAGCGCCGGATCTCTTCGAGCGCGAGCCCGTGTGCCCGCCCGATGCGGACTTGCTGCAGACGAAGCAGGTCCTCGTCGTCGTAGCGCGGCTGGCCATCGCGCGTGCGTGTGCAGGGTACGACCAGCTCGATCTCGCTCAGGTACTCGAGCTGAGCGAGGCTGCAGCGGGCAAACATTGTCATCTGGCGCGGCGAGTAGAGCTTGGGTGCGATGCGCATCTCTGCGTCCCTCAGCCGTGGGTGCGGCGAGGGGGTGCGGTCTCGCGCTGAAAGCGCTCCGCGCCAGGCAGGCGGGTGGGTAGGGGCGACCACGCTAGAAATGAGCGAGCAGTTCGGTACGCCCGCGTTAAAGATGAATGAGCGGTTTGGGCCGCCCACCGCGCTGAGAGATAGTCCCTGCTCAGAGTCCGCAAGCACGGGTGATACGGGTCTGAAACGCGGAACCGGGCCAGCGTGCGAGCACGCTGCGGGCGCCATCGGCGCCGCTGACGGTGCCGAGGTCACACTCGGCGATCGCGCGCAGCGCCGCTGCCTGTTCCAGCAAGTGATGCACCGAACGTTGCTCCAGCAAGAGCAGCGCCCGCTCGGCACGACCCTGGCGTAGCGCAGCCTCGGCACCGGCGAGTTGCTCGAGCTCTGCGGCCAGCCCGAGCGGGTCGCGAGCCTTCGGCCTTTCGCTCGCGCGCGCCCGAGGTTTGTGGACGGCGATCGCGTCGTGTGTCGGGGCCGAGGCGTAGATCGCAGGCGCGTTCGCCTGGGGCGACGGGCGTCCTTCGGCGCGCTGAGCTGCCGACGCCGGGAGCACGTCGGCGCCCGTCGCCAAGGTGTGCGGCGTCATCTCCGGTGACGGCGGCGGCACGAGCGTCGCCCGCAGAGACGGCGCCGGCAGCATGGGAACCGCCAGCCTGGAGGAAGGGGAAACAGCCGAGGAGGGACCAGCAGTGGACGAAACAGCGGACGCGCTGACGCTCTCCACCACCGTCGCCTCGTCGCGCACTTCGATGCTGGGAGTGCTGACGCGCCCCAGCCAGAACGAGGCGCTCGCCGTCGCTGCGAGAGCACCGAGCGCGAGCCAGAGCTTGCTGGCGTTCAGTCCGAACAGCGACTCGAGCGAGCGCCGTGACGGCGGAGGCAACGGCCTTCGATGGATGGCGCTCTTTTCGGGGATGCTGCCCGGCTCCACGCTGCCGAGGGCGGACCCAGCACCACCTGCCGGCGCACGCCCGGCTCGAAACAGCGTCGCGAGCGCGCGGTCCATGCGGTCGTTCTGCTCGGTCGTCGGCGGTTCGACGTGGCTGCCGAGCTCGAGCAGACGTCGCGCGTCGGGCGAGAGCGGAGTGGAGCGATTCATGGCAGCCTCCTGCGGTTGACGGCGCGGTGCCTCACCAACGTCGCCTCCAAGGAGCGTCTGATTTTTTCGAGAGTCTTGTATGCACGGTGGTTCGCAATGTCCAAGATGGCCGCGGCCTCGACGACGCTCGCATCTTCGAGATCGACGAGCACGAACAGCTGTCGATCTTTCTCGGGCAAGCCATCCAGAAAGGCCTGAACGATGCGCGTCGCCTCGCGGCGAGCCGTCGATTCGAATGGGTCGCTCTCGCTGCTGCCGCTCGGCTGCTGCTCGGGAGCGCCAGCGCCTGTGGTTCGCTCCAAGCTCGGGTCCGGCCGCTGCCGTTCTTTGCGTCGATAGCTCGACGCGATGCGCGGCACGAAACCGAGCACCCAGGTGCGCCGCGTCGAAAGGCCCTGAAAATCGGACCAACGCCGGAATACCGCCGTGAACACGTCCTGGGTCGCGTCCTCCAGCGCCTCGTGCGGAATGCCGAGGCGGCTCGCGAAGCGCCACACCCGGACCTTCCAGAGCTGGTACGCCTCTTCGGCGCTCTCGGCGTCGGTGGCGTCGCCCGGGTCGACAGCGAGCATCGCGGTGCTCCGGCTCGGCGCGGTCGCGTCCGGCGTATCGAGCCGCCAATCGACGACGGAGTCAGGCGAGCCATTGACGGCGCGCGCCACGGGGCGGGCGAGACCGAGTGCATCGATGCTGGATGTGATCATGGTCACGGCGGGCGGGCTCTTCACGTTCCCCCTCCAAACTCCCAGCCGAGCGCGATGCGCGCGCCGGGCTGGAGCAGCTCGGGCTCATACAGGTAGCGCACCGCATCGGCGGCGAAGCTCGGACGAGCAAACGCAGCCGACACGCTGCCCTCGAGCTCGACGCGCAGGCCCCGCCAGGGCGAGAGCGTCGCCAACGCCCCGGCGCCGATCGACCCCGACACCCGGGCACTCTCGGCGTTCGTGCGCACGCGGTGCGCGCCGAGCAGCACGCAGCCGTCGACGCGCAACGCGGGCGTCAGCGCGAACCCTGCGCAGGGCGCGAGCTCGAGCGACTGCTGCTCGAAATCGAGCGTCATCGGCGAGGTTTGGTCGGGCGTGAAGACGCTGCGCTGGCCTTGCCACGACGTGAAGCTCGAGCGTAGCGAGCCGATGTCGCGCGCCACACCCACGCTGAGGCCGGGCCCCCAAGCCTGCCGAGGCAGCATGCCGCCCGCGGTGCGCATCTCGCCCAGCACGAACGCTCGCGTGCGTCCATCCGTCGCGCTCTCGCGCGCGCTGGCTTCTGCTCCGGCGTCGCGACCGAGCGCGGGCACCTCGCGGGGGGCGTTCGCCTCGAGCTTCGGGCTCGCGGCGACGTCGTCAACCGTCGCAGCCAGTACATCGGGGCCGAGGGGGCTCGTCGTGCGCGCCATGCTCGCGTTCAGTGCCGCGAGCTGCATCAACTCGAGGCACGACTCGGCGCGCGCGCTGCTCTCGCTGACGTTGCCGGCGACGCGCAACCGCAGCGAGAGCTCGAACTCCGTGCCGCTCGCACGTTGGATGTCCACGTCGGCGTCGATGCCGCCCGCGCCACCCGCGGCGATGTGGCGCTGCAAGGCGTCGAGGAAGTTGCCGCTCGACGGGCACTCGCGTGGCGCCCGATAGCGGATGCGCAGCTCGAGCGCCTCGGGCGCTTCGGACGGCGCCGTCGCCGCCGCCGATGGGGCCGCGCCCAGATCCGAACGCGCCGCCACCCGGTCCGCGTGCGCCAGCTGGGGTTGGAGACAGCTCGAAACGAGGAGCAGGCATTCGCGCAGGCGGAGCAGCGCTCGACGACGCGAGCGCGTGCAGCTGGCGCCGAGGTGACGCTGGCACGTGGCATCGACGCTGCGGCTCATTCGGGGATCCTGCCATCCACGTTCGTCGGCACGCACGACACCGTTCCGTGCGACAGCTTCGAGTACTCCTCGCGCGCATACTCGAGCACCGAGCCGGTGTCTTTCCGCGCATAGAGCCACTCTTTGAGCACGTCCTGCAGGTCGTGAAACGGTCCGTTTTCGACGTAGGGGAAAATGGCCGGCAACGAGCGTACCCACTCCGGCGCGCTGCCACCGCCCGGCGCCAGCTCACCCTCGAGATCGGTGCGCGCGGGCAGCGCGCTCTTGGCGATGCTGAACTCGTGCTGCGTCTCGTCCCCCGTCACCGCGCGCAGCCAGGCGAGGCCCTTCAGCGGGTCGGCGTTCGGGATGTCTGGAAGCGCGAACACGTCGGCGCTGAACACGAAGTACTGCGCCGTGCCCGGGAAGGGGATGGTCCCGACGTCTTCCGGCGCGGGCTCGGCCGCGGCCCAGTCGCCCATCACCATCATGGCGGCTTGCCCGCTCGTGACGCGTGCCAGCGCCTCGGACGCGCTCAGCTCCCAATTGCCGAACCAGGGTCGCAGCTTTTCGAACTCGGCCAGCGTTCGTTCGAGCAGGCCCTCGTCGCAATCGCGCCCCTGCCAGTAGTTCTGGTAGTGGGTCGAGTCCTGGGCGAGCGAGAGCATCAAGTTTTCGATCACGAACAGGCTCAAGGTCCACGCCTCGCGCCCTGCGACCGCAAACACGGAAGCGGGCAGGTCGCTGCCAGCGTCTTCCTCGGGCAGCGTCGCATCGATGGCCCTGGCTGCCTGGGACAGCTCTTCGAGCGAGCCGGGCAGCGGCAAGCCCTCCGCGCCGTCGACGGCGTAGCCCGCTTTGCGGAACGACTCCTTGTTGTAGAGCAGCGTGTTGATGCGATGGATGCCGACGGGGAGCGCGTACGTCTCGCCTTCGCACTGCAGCGTCTGCATCACCTCGCGAGGAAAGTTCTCGGCGATCCAGCCGGGGTCGAGCGCGCTCACGCCCAGCTCACCGTTCGTGAGCCCGACGAGCCGCGGAGACTCGGGCGGGATGCCCGAGGCCGCGCAGCGCGTCCAGCGCAACACCTCGTCGCCGTTGTTGGCAGAGAAGACATCGAGGGGTACGAGCGGGTCAGCGGTCTGCTCGAGTTGCCCCTCGATCCAGCGCGTGTGCTCCGTCTTGGTTTGCAGCCGATGGGCGAGGGTTGCCTCCAGGCCCGTCGTACGCCGCAGGCTTTGTTTCAGGATGTCGAAGGGGATGTACAGCTCACCGCGCGTGCCCCACCACGTCGCGACCTGCACCTCGCCCTCGAGCTGACACGCCTCACCCTCGACACACGGGTCGGCCTCACCGCCGCACCCGAGCGAGACCAGCATCAGCCCGCAGCCCCAGCGCGGTAGCGTCTTCCTCCTCTTCATGGCGGTCAGCGTCATCCCAAACTCCTGGCCATGAGCCATTGCCGATCGTCTCTTGGCCCCATCGCAGCGTCGTTGACTGGAAATTTACCGAGATCGTGTGGCTTCGAAGCTCGAGGCGCAGCGCAGGGGGGCACCGCACACCGTGAGTGCCGGCGAGACTGCGCAGCTCACCCCAATTCGACAGGCGCCGGGCGAAATGTCTCGCACGAGCTGCCCAGGCACGTGGCTGCGTCCATGTCTCGGGCTGCGGGGGCAAGTGCGGGAGCGGTTCCCGACGACCCAGGCCCGCGACGTCGCGTGCGACTTTGCCCCGGTGTCCGCGCCGAAATATGCGCAATCATTGCGCTGGTGGCTGGGCTCGGAGAAGCGGGCTACTCTCCCTCCATGCTCGACGGACGATGCTGCAGTCTGGTCGTAGCGGCCGCGGCGCTGGGCGCGATGGGTGCGGCATGCAGCGGCGCAGAGCGTCGCGATCGACCCGAGCCGGCGCGCGGCGTCGATCTGCCGGTACCCCCGGACAGCGCGACCGAAGCGCCGCCACGGCGCAGGGATACGGTGCGGCCTGGGATGACGGAGGTGATGCAGCAGAACGGGCCTCCGCTGCTGCCGACGACGGATCCGCCGCCGGTGCCGAGCGGGCGCTCCACGATCGGTGGTCGCTGCAGCGGCCCGAGCGACTGTGCGGTGGGGCTGCTGTGCTTTGGTGCGGCACAGGATCGTTCGCTGCCGGAGACGGTGCCGGGCGGGTATTGCGCACCGCCCTGTAGCGACGACAGCGATTGCGCCGGCGTCGCACCCGGCTCGGCCTGCTGGAGCGGCCAGTATTGCACCGCGCCCTGTGCCGCTGCGCAGGACAGCGAGGCCGACGGAGTGCGCAAATGCGGCGGCCGCGATGATCTCGCCTGTTCCGGTCGTTTGAGCAGCGGCGGCAGCTGCGAACCGGCCTGCATCAACGACCTGGTCTGCGGCGAAGGGCGTGAGTGCTCCTACGCCTCGGGCACCTGCCTGCTCTCCGGCAGCAGCGATGTCCTCTCGCGAGACGGGCGCATCGGGTCGGCTTGCTCGCCTGACGCCTCCACCTGTCGAGGCTACTGCATCGACGGCGGCGAAGGCAGCGCGAGCTTGTGTTCGGGCGTCTGCAGCGTGGGCGTGCCGGGGTGCGGCGGAGGCCTGAGCAATGTGTGCGTGCCGCGCTCGGTCGACGGTCGGCGCCGCGATCTCGGCAACTGCCATCAAGCGTGCCGCAGCTCGGCGGACTGCAGCGTCGGGCAGGGTGAGTGCGTGCCGTCGGGTTTGCTGTCGGCGACGAACGAGGCGCTCTCGTATTGCGCTCCGCTGCGGCCGTCCGCGCCAACTTCCGTTCCCCAGCGCCTGTCGCTCGACGACATGCAGTCGGCAACCGGGCTCGGCGCCGACGTGGTGTACGTGCAGGGCTTCGTGACAGGCGCCGCGCGCAGTCGACTGTTCGTCGAGCAAGGCGCCGTATGCGTCGAAGGCGAGGTCGCCGAGCGCGATGACGCCGACGCCGGCGCCGCGGGCGACGAGCGGAGTGCCGCGCACCTCTCGTTTCAGTTCGGTCGCATCGACCCGCCATCGTCGCGCGACGTCTCCAGGACGCCGAACCTGCACCTCACGCTGGCGGCCGATCGTGGCGTGTTTATCTATGCCACGTTCCTCTCTCGTCCGGGCTTCGAATACGGCGCCGATATCGTCGAACCGACGCCCGAGGCCCAGCCCTACACCTTCACGCCCGACGACCTGCGGGCCCGCCAGCCCCGAGCTCTGCCGTGGGATTCGCGCCTGCTCGACGCCGTGACGCTGCGGCTCGCCGACGGCGATGGTCCGTTCCGCGCTTGCGTCAGCGCGCTCGCCTTCGAATGAGCGGCGCCGTGCCGCTCAGAACAATGGCAAGCCGCTCAACACCCGCCCCGTGAACTCGGCGAGATGGTCGACGGTGGGCGCCATCACCCAGCCGGCGCGTGCGTCGCGGAACAGCCGCTCGAGCGGCAGATGGCGCGAGAACGCGGCACCGCCGCAGGCCTGCATGGCGCGATCGGTGACGTCGATCGCGGCTTCGAGCGCCGCGAGCCGCGCGAGCAATACATACCTTTGCGTCGTGTCGTCGGGTGCCTCCAACGAACGCGCGGTGAACGCGAGCAGGGCGCGGGCTTGCTCGGTGCGGCAGCTCATCTCGCCCAGACGAGCACGCAGCACCGGCAGGTCGCGCAGCTTTTCGCCGGTGTGCTCGAAGCCGCTGCCCGCCAGGTGCGCTGCCGTGGCCTGAGTGGCCGCGCGGCACAACCCGACCGACATCGCCGAGGTGCCGATGTTGAACCAAGGGAACGGCACCTCCAGCATCATCTGGGTGCCCTCGCCGAAGGCAGAGAGCAGATCATCTGCCTCGATGCGCAGGCCGTCGAAGATGACGGGGGCCGAGTCGTTGCCGCGCAGACCGAGACCGTCGAACCCGCCTGCGGCGCGGACACCGAGCGCACCCCGGCGCGCCAGGTACAGCACGGCGTCGAACGGCCCCGCCGCTCCCGGGATCTGTGCCGCTGCGACGTAGCTGTCCGCGTGGTGCGCCGACGTGATCCAGGACTTGAAGGCGTGGATCACATAGGCGCCGTCCTTCTCTTCGAAGCGCGAGACGGGTGCCCAGAACTGCGAGCGCGAGCCGCGCTCCGAGAACGCGATGGTGGTGAGGTGTTCGCCGCGCGCGATCTGCCGCAGCAGCTCGCTGCGAGCCGGCGACGGAGGAGCCGCGGCGATGGCTCGGGCCGCCGTGTTGTGCATCACATAGATCATCGCCGTCGAGCCGCAGGCGGCGGCCAGCTCTTCGACGACCGCGCAATAGACGCGGGGCGGCTGGCCCTTGCCTCCCACCGCCTCGGGCAAGCAGAGCCCATAAAAGCCGGCGTCGGCGAGCGCCGCCAGGCCTGCCGCCGGAAAGATCGCGGCTCGATCGACCTCCGCCGCTTCGGGCGCGAGCACGCTGGCGGCGATGTCGGCCGCTGTCTCGACGAACTCGACCTGGGTGGCGGACAGCTCGTACATCGACCTCGGGGGCGTGGCTTGGGATGCGAAGGCCACGCTCGCCCGCTGCGACGAGCGCGTCAATCGAGATCGGTGGCGCGCGGGCTCAGCCAGGTTTCGTCGCCGACACCGAGCTCACGACCGAGCGCCCGCAGGGCCGCGTTCTCGGGTACCGCCGTCAGATACTGCTGGCGGAGCGCGGCCACCGGGATCTTGTTCGCCCGTGTCGCCAGCGACGCGAGCGCGTCGCCGACGCCGCGCACGGCGTCTTCACGCCGCCCCGAGCCGAGATGCGCGCGCGCCGCCTCGAGCCGCAACCCGAGCTCGAGGTGCCCGAGCGGGCGGAGCGCCGCGAGAGTGGCGAGCGCCTCGTCGGCGAGAGCTCCGGCTCCAGCAGCGCCCGTCCGTTGCAGAACGGCTAGTGCGACGCGATCGGCATGCGGCCAGAAAGCGCGATGCCCGAGCTGGTGCAACAGCGCCCGCGCTTGGCGCGCGTGGACCTCGGCCCGAGCGAGCTCGCCCTCGCGCAGCTCGAGCAGCGCGTGCGCGGCGAGCCCGAGCCCGCGATACAGACCGCTCGGGTTGGCCCTGGTCTGGGTTCGTCGGGTCAGCTCGCGCGCCTCATCGAGCGCGTCGTCGGGGCCGTGCTCGGCCAGCAGCATCACCAGAAACTGGCTCTGGTAATCGATGCCGACCGCCTCGCCTGTCTCGTTGGCGAACCGAACGCCCTCGCGCATCGCCTGCAACCCATCGGCTGTCGAGCACAACCAGCGAGCGGCCTCACCGACCATCAGGAGCGAGTGCGAGAGCAAGCGCCGGTTGCCGAGCGCGCGCTGTTGGGCCGCGCTGTGCTGCGCCACGCTCCAGGCCTCGTACGGCGAGTCACCGAGAAACTGCAGGAACTGGGCGCGGCAAAACAACGCCGAGCCGCGCGCGATCAGATCGTCGCCGCCGAGCTGGCCGTCGATCTGGGCGATGCGCGCGAGCAGGCGCGTGCTCGCGCGCCGGTTGGCCACGACGATGTTGGCGACGCAGGCGTAGCCGACGGCGATGGTGTAGTCGGCGCGATCTCTGTCGCTCGGCTCGGTCGCGTACAGCTCGTCGATGAACGCCTGCGTTTCGTCGGCACGGCCCTGCTGCACCGCACTGAACGTGGCCGTGCCGAGGCTCTGCGTGCGCCGGCGGTGCCGGGGCGGCAGGTGCTCGAGCGACTCGCGCGCCGCGGACCAAGCGCCTTCGACGTCGTGCAGGAACAGGCGCGTCGGCGCCTCGATGCTGCGCAAGACCCCGCGCTCGAGCGCGGCCGCACCCGCGTCGAGCCCGCGCTGCACCAGCGGCTGGATCGCTCCGTGATCGGCGCGCCGGTAGGCGAGCTCGGCCGCTTCGACGTAGTGTCGCACCGCCTCCGACGCGCGCCCGCCCAGCTCGTAGTGGGCGGCGATCACCGCGTGATCGTCGCCCGCATCGCGCAGGAATTCCGCGGCGAGCCGGTGCGCCAGCGTGCGATCGTCGGAGGTGAACAGGGCATACGCGGCGTCGCGCATCAGCACGTGCAAGAAGCTCGACGCGCGCGCACGGCCGTCGCCTCGCGCCGCCTCGAGGATCTCGTGCTCCACCAGTGTCTCGAGGCAACGCCCGACCTCGTCCGGGCCGAGCGCGCCGCCGAGCAGCGCTTCGACCCCCGCGACGGGAAAACGCGCTCCGAACACGCTCGCGGCGCGCAGGACCTGGCGCAGCGTCGGCGTGAACGACTTGATGCGTGCCTGCAGCATGGCCACGATCGTCTCGGGCACCGCATCGCGGCCGCTCGCGGCAGCACGGATCAGCTCCTCCAGGTACAGCGCGTTGCCGTCCGCGCGCGACACCATGCGCCGGGCTTCGGCGGCGTCGATGCGGTCGCGCAGCACCTGTTGCACCAGCAGCGTCATCGCCGCCGGAGCCAGCGGACCGAGCGGCAGGCGCGCCAGGCGCGGCCGCCACAGGTCGGGGAACAGCTCGCTCAGCTCGGGCCGCGCGAGGGCCAGCACCAAGAGCGGCAACGTCGAGAGCTCGCGCAACGCCGCACCGACGAGGGCGACGCTCTGCGCGTCGCTCCATTGCAGGTCGTCGAGCACGAGCAGGACGGGCACAGATTCTGCTTCGGCGCGCAGGAAGCTCAGCCACGCGAGCTCGATCTGGCGCGACATCTGTTGGGGCGCGCGCTGAGCCGCGTCGAGCTCGGGCACCGTGCCCGCCGGGAACGGCACACCGCACAGCTCACCCAGGAAAGCCGCGGTTCGGCGCCGCTCCGAAGCCGGCAAGCGTTCGGCGACACCCGCCTCGAGACGGGCTCGGTTCTCGTCTGGGGCACGCTGCGCGCCCAGCCCGAAACGACGCGCCAGCGCGCTCCCGAGCAGACCGAAGCGGCTCGACGTGCGGATCGGATCGCCCTGGCCCTCGAGCAGCGACAGCGCACGGCCGCTCGCGCGCAGGCGCCGGACGAGCTCGCTGCGCAGCCGTGTCTTGCCGAGCCCGGGCAAGGCCGTCACCAGGATTGCGCGCGGGCTCGACTCGTCGCTGCAGGCGCGCAGCATCAGCTCCAGCGTCGCCAGCTCGTGCTCGCGGCCGACGCACGCCGTCGGCATGCCCAGCACCGGGCGCGCGGGGTCGAGCGTCTGCTCTTCGATGTCGAGCGCGACGATGCCCGTCTCCACGGGCGCGAGCCGGAAGCGTGCGTCGAGCAACCCTGCGGTCACGTCGTCGAGCCAGATGCTGCCATCGCGCCGTTCGCCGCGCGCACGCAAGAGCTCGCAGGCCCGATCGGCGGCCTCGCCAATGGGCAAGCGCTCGCACGAGATGCCCCGTCCCGTCGCGAGCACGATGCTGGGGCAGGCGGCTCCGTCGCGCAGGCGCATCGCACAGCGTGCCGCACGCACCGCGAGATCCGTCGCGGCGCCGTGCCGATGCGTCAGCGTGACGACGCTCGTGCCGTCGGCCAGCGCTCGGACCTCCGCACCGAACGCCGTCAGATCGAGCGCGTCGATCGCCGTCCCGGAGCCGTCGCCGGGCAGGGCCAGGATCACGCTGACGAGCTCCTGCTCGCTGCCGCTCGGCGGCACGGACGAGGGCACCGCCGCGACCAGCGTCGGCTCGACGTCGTGCAGCCGCTCGAGCGCGCCGCGCAGCGCCTGCGCGTCGGCCAGACGCTGCGTGCGCTCGCGCATCAGCATCTGCGCCACCAGCTCGTCGACGTCGGCGGGGACCTCGGGACGCCGCTGGCGCACGCGCGGCGTCGGCTCGAACAGCACCTTCGCGAGCACCGAGATCGCGTGGCTGCCCACGAACGGTGGCTCGCCCACCAGGCACTCGTACAGCACGCAGCCGAGCGAATACACATCGGCGGCGGCGTCCACGTCGGCGAGCCCCTGCGCCTGCTCCGGTGCCATGTAACTCGGGGTACCGAGGATCGCGCCCGTCCGCGTCAGCGCGTCGTCGGCGGCCAGCGGTCGCGCGATCCCCAGGTCGAGCAGCACCACGTCGTCGACCTGGCCGCGCCGCAGGAACAGATTGGACGGCTTCACGTCGCGGTGCACGATCCCGCGTTCGTGCGCGACCGCCAGCGAGCGCGCAGCGGCGCGAACCAGCGTCAAGCTCTCGGCCAGCGTCAGGCGCTGTCGGGCCAGGCGCTCCGCGACATCTTCGCCTTCCAGCCACTCCATCGCCAAGTAGGGCGCGCCGTCAGGCGCCAGCCCATGCGCGACGTGTGACACGATGCCTGCGTCGACGAGCTGCGCCAGCAGGCGCGCCTCGCGCACGAAGCGCTGCGCCTGGTCGCCACCGGCACGGCCGTGCAAGATCTTGACCGCGACCATGCGCTCGCCGTCGAGATCTCGAGCCCTCCAGACCGCGCCCATCCCGCCGCGGCGGTGCTCGACTTCGAGCAGAAAGCGTCCGTCGATGATCGTTCCGGGCTGCACGGGGACGGACGTCGAGGGTAGGCGAGGCGCCCGCCATTCACCAGCGCGAGCGTACTTTCCGTGACGTTCGAGTGATGAAAAGGTGACGTTGCCGCGGCGTGTTCGGCGCGGCTCGACGTACGGCCTGCGGCGGCCGCGAGCCGCGGGCCACGCCGCGCGCGCTACCCGGATGTTGCTTGACCCCTCTGTGAGCCGGCCTAGCCTCGCTGCTCCGCAGCAGGAGCGCATCATGAACGAGCTCGCCAAACGATCTGAAGAGTGGGTTGATGTGGCCTTGGACGACATGTTCGTCGAAGATTTGGAGCTCGACCTGTTCGAAGCCCCTGCGTCGGAAGAGGCGCGCGAGGGAGACCCATCGACGGGCGAGACGGCGATCAAGCGTCGCGACTACTTCCGCCACCTGATCCGGCTGCAGACGGAGCTCATCAAGCTGCAGACGTGGGTCGGCCACACCGGAGCCAAACTCGTCATCATCTTCGAAGGCCGCGACTCGGCGGGCAAGGGCGGCGTCATCAAGCGCATCACCCAGCGCCTCAACCCCCGCATCTGCCGCGTCGTCGCGCTCCCAGCGCCCACCGAACGCGAGCGGGGCCAATGGTACTTCCAGCGCTACGTCGCGCACCTGCCAGCTCGCGGCGAGATGACGCTGTTCGACCGCTCCTGGTACAATCGAGCGGGCGTCGAGCGTGTGATGGGCTTCGCCTCGCCCGATCAGGTCCAACAGTTCTTCCACGACGTGCCCGAGTTCGAGCGCATGCTCGTCCGCTCCGGCATCGTCCTCATCAAGTACTGGTTTTCCATCACCGACAAGGAGCAGCAGCTCCGCTTCCAGCTGCGCATCAAAGATCCGATGAAGCAATGGAAGCTCAGCCCGATGGATCTCCAATCGCGCGTGCGCTGGGAAGACTACACGGTGGCCAAGGAAGAGATGCTCGACCGCACCAACATCCCCGAGGCGCCCTGGTTCATCGTCGAAGGCAACGACAAGAAGCGAGCCCGACTCAATTGCATCGCCCACCTGCTCAGCCGCATCCCGTATAGCGACGTCCCCCACGAAGAGATCGATCTGCCCGAGCGGGTCTTCAACACCGAATACGAG
>Ga0335075_10012298_pt1 | contig 12935 bp, 12 predicted proteins | sample Lox_Sample_24_FD_206723 | JGI IMG/M metagenome (GOLD analysis project Ga0335075, IMG submission 206723) | Soil microbial communities from Loxahatchee National Wildlife Refuge, Florida, United States - Lox_Sample_2.4 | ecosystem: Environmental > Terrestrial > Soil > Wetlands | place: USA... | reverse complement strand
CCGAAGTCTTCCTGCGTGCGCTTCGAATCTCTAGGCGGCGGGTTGCGTGGTTGGCAGCGGCTACGGCCCCCGTGCTGGCAGCCGGCTGCGGTGGCAGCTCGCCAAGCGTCGCGAGGACCGGCTCCTCGTCCGGTCGCGTCACGATCAACGCTGCCAAGCAGTACCAGCGGATCGCCGGGTTTGGTGTGTCGGAGGGGTTCGGGCAGGCGAAGGCGCTGATGAGGGCGCCGGTCTCGGTCCAGAAGCAGGTGCTGAGCTTGCTCTACAGCCCGACCCGCGGGGCGGGATTGACGATCTTGCGTAACGAGATCAGCGCCGATGCGGGCTTCACGATTGAGCCGCAGGCGCCGAGCAGTCCGAACGCGAAGCCGTCATATCTGACGCTCGGCGAGATCGACCAGGATCAAGGGCAGCTGTGGTTCGCAAAGCAGATCAAGGCCAACTATGGCGCCAGCGTGTTCGCCGATGCCTGGAGCGCACCCGGGTTCATGAAGAACAACGGCTCGGCAATCCGAGGCGGCACGGTGTGCGGGGTCCCGGGCCCGGTCTGCAAAAGCGGTGATTGGCGCCAGGCGTACGCCGACTACCTCGTGCAGTACGCGAAAGACTACGCCGCGGCGGGCGTCCCGCTCACCTACGTGGGCCCGGAAAACGAGGCGAACCCTCCGCCCGCGGGGGCGCAACGAGGCGGCGGTGAGCCAGCCCAGGACAGCATGATCATGAGCGCGGCGCAGACCGCCAACTTCATGGCGATTCTCGGCGCGACGCTCGCGCGGTCGGGTCTTTCGACCCGGGCGGAGTGCTGCGCCAGCATCAGCTGGACCTACGCGCAGCAGTACGCCGCCGCGATCGAGACCGACAAGGCAGCGAACATGGCAACGGCGCTGTTCACGAGCCATGGCTACTTCGCGCCGCCCGACTCGCCGCTGACGGGCTGGAGCAAGCCGGTCTGGGAGACGGAGTGGGCGCCGTTCGATACCGGGCCGTTTGATGCGGCCTGGGACGACGGCTCGCAGTTGTCGGGTTTCACTTGGGCCCAGAACATCTACACCGGCTTGACTGCGGCGAACCTGGGCGGGTTCCTCTACCTGTGGGGGGCGAACACGAGCACGACGACCATCACCGGCCCCAACACGGGACTGGTTGACGTCAAGGGCAGCACCGTCGCCACCTCCGGTCGGCTGTGGGCGTTCGCGGGCTATGGTCGGTTCGTCCGTCCGGGAGCGGTGCGCATCGGCACGACGACCAGCGATGCGGGTCTCGAGGTGAGCGCGTTCCGCAACAGCGACGGGTCGAGCGCCGTGGTCGTGCTGAACCGGACACGCAGCCGCCACGTCGCGACCTTCTCGCTGCAGGGGCTCAGTGCAACGCACGTCACGCCGTACCTGACTGACACATCCCACGAGCTCTCGGCACAGACACCGATCACCGTAAGGAACAACGCCTTCACCGCGACCCTGCCGCCGCGGTCGCTCGTCAGCTACCAGATCCGATCATGAGCGTCGCTCGAGCCGCCGGGCCGCCACATGGTGTCGACAACGGGTGCACCGTCCGGCAGGCCCAAGGCGCCGGTGACGTGGAAGCCGAAGTGCTGGTAGAGCGGCACGTTCTCCGGATTCGAGGATTCGAGATATACGGGAAGCCCGTCCTCATCGCATCGCCGCAGCCGCGAGCGCAGCAGGGCTGCACCGATCCCGGTTCCTTGTCGGATCGGATCGACCCCGATGCATCCCAGGTACCAATGCGGCTGTTCGCGCGGGTGCTCGCGGGACATCACGGTCTGAACCTGTGCAGCGATGACGAAACGACGACCGCTGGCTCGGAGATAGCCGGGGAGGGCGGACACTTCGCTCCCGATTGAGCCGCGGGGCGGGAACCACATGGCGGCTCCGGCTACGCGCCCATCGACGCGGGCCACTTCCACTGCGCCGTGGCGGAGCGATCTATGGTGCAGTTCGGTCACGAAGTAGCGTCGTAGTCGGCGATACCGCGAGCCCTCGGCTGGAAAGATCCAGCCGAACATCGGATCGTCACAGAAGGCGCGGGCGAGTATTTGAGCGGTCTCCGCCGCATCTCCACGCCCGGCCACCCGTATCTCAAGCCCGGTCACGCACACCCTCACAGCTACCGGACTGCGCTCACCGGGTTGGAGTCGGGTTGGCGGCCGCTCCGACGGCAGTCGCGCGGCGGGAGCTCTGGGAAGCGCTCGTGACGGCGAGTAGTCCGGCCGCGGCCAGACCGAGCATGCCGGCAAGGGCGTAGATGGCCCGGGGCGACAATATGACCGCGACGACCCCCCCGACCAGGAGCGAGGCGCCCTGGGCGCCACCGAGGACCGCACTGGCGGCGGCGGAGACCCGGCCGCGGGCTCTGTCGGGAGTGCGCGCCATGAGCAACGTCGACAGGCACGCGCCGGCGTAGCCGTTACCGACACCGCCGAGCACCGAGAGAGGAACGAGGACCCACACGGCTGGCGCGACGGCGAAACCGGCCACCCCGGCGCAGGCGAGGGCTGCCCCCGCGATCGTTGCGCGTATCTGCCGAGACTCGGTCCCGACGCTGCCTGCCCCGAGTGATCCCGCCACCATTCCCGCCATCCAGGACGCCTGGGCGACGCCGTACCAGACGCCTCCGGCGTGGAGCGTGTCGCGGACCAGGTAGACGAGGACCACGTCGACCATGCCGACCAGGAGGACGACGAGGGCCACCCCGGCGAGGAGAGGAGCGAGGACGCGATCGGCCTGGAGGATGGCGAACCCGCCCCGGGCCCGCGTCGACCCGTCCACCGTGGGAACCCGATCCGGCACCCGACGAGTGCGGACGAGGGCGCCAGCGACGGTCACCACGACGAACGTGGCCGCGTCGACGGTCACCGGTACGCCCGAGCCGAACGCCCCGGCCAGCAGCCCACCGACGGCTGGAGCGCCGACGAGGACGAGGACGTTCAAGAGCTGCTGGGCCGAGATCGCCTGAGCCAGGTGGTCCTCGCCGACCACTCGCGGGATCAGGGCCGACCAGGTGGCGCCGGTCATTGATGCGGCGGCGCCCAGCACGGCGACGAGGAGCACGATCGGCACGACCGAGTGGAGAAAGATGAGTGGGATCGTGGTTGCCACTTCCGCGAGGCCACCGCCGACAAGGAGGCGGCGGGAATCGCGGGCGTCGACCAGGCGTCCGATCGGGCGGACGAGCAGCAGCTGCGGGATGACTCCGGCGGCCAACAGCAAACCCACCTCGTAGGGGTGGGCGCCGTCCGCCTGCAGGCGCAGGGTCAGGGCGACGAGCGCCACCCCGTCGCCGAACGTCGACACCATGCGCCCCACGACAGCGATGGCCAGGTCGCGACGTCCTAGGAAAATCTTCAGCATTTATTAAACAGTATTTGCTGAACATCTTCTTGTCAAGGACTATTCTTCGAGCCGATGCCTGCCGATCGATCGTCACGCAAGAGTCAGCCGCGGTCCCGCCGGGTGGCGCCGCCGCGTGGGGGCGAGGAGCGGCCGGCCCGCCAAGGCCGGGCCCGTGACCAAGGCCGGGTCCGTGACCAAGGCCGGGTCCGTGACCAGGAAACGGTGCACCTGCAGGACCCCCGGGATATCCGGGCGCTCGCGCATCCCGCTCGGATGGCGATCATCGATGCGCTCGCGTCGGGGGACGAGCTGACGGCGACCGAGTGCGCCGAGCTCACCGGGCTGAGCCCAAGCGCGACGGCGTATCACCTGAAGCTTCTGGAGCGCTACGACTTCGCCGAGCCCGCCCCCGCGCGGAGCGACGGGCGGGAAAGGCCGTGGCGGGCGAGCGACCGCCGGGCGCAGTTCGAACTCGACCCGTCAACCCCGGCCGGGGCGGCCGCCGCGGCCGCCGTAGCCACAGCTTTCTTCGACCGCAGCCGGGCCGTGGCGGAGGATTTCATGGCGACCGAGCGCGAGGAGCCGGAGGAGTGGCAAAACGTCGCGGCCCTGGCCACGACTGACCTCTGGCTGACCGTCGAGGAGACCCGGCAGGTGACTGCTGCCCTCGCTGCTGTCCTCGAGCCCTACCGGGGCCGAGTCCTCGCTGATGGCCTCGACGGCAGCCGGCGGGTGAGGGTCATGAACATGGTCGTTCCCCACCGGACGCGCTGACCCGCCCCCAGCAGCTGACCATCAGCGGCGCGAAGCAGACCGTGTCACCGTCGTGAAGCAATGCGTGAAAAGCGTCGAGGTCCTTCTGCCCGACCAACCCAGCGACCAGTAGTGCCGGAGCAAGCTGGTCGGCTAGGAGCTCCCATTGGGGCACGCCGTTCATCGGGTCCGCATCGACAATGATCGATTGTGCGTGCGCGCCCACGCCGCGCAGCCCGGCGGCGCGCATTCGCCGCGGCAGCGAGCGCCCGAGGTGGGGGTCATAGCCGTGACGGGTGAAGAGCGACTGGATTGCCTTGGCGACCCGGCGGTGGGCGTCGGATGGGGGATCGATGACCAGCGCCGTGACCCAATCGAAATCCTCGACGAGCACCCAGCCATCCGGCTTGGTAGCCCGGATCATGCTCGCGAGTACCTCGTCCCGATCGCGCAGGTGCTCGAGCAGTAGGCGAGCGTGGACCAGGTCGAACTCGGCCGTCGGAAGCGGCTGCCCGCTGACGTCGAGGGCCACCGGCTCGAGGTGCGGGCCCGCCAGCGGGTCGAGGAATCGGGTGTCGATGTCGAGGGCGACGACGCTGCCCGATGGAGCCACTCGCTCGGCCAGGAACTGGGCGAGCGTTCCGGTTCCGGCGCCAACGTCGAGGCAGCGCCAGCCGGACTCGAGCCCGAGCCGCTCGCACAAAGCGAGCGATGTGGGGTCATAGAGGGCGGTGAGGCTGTTCAGGCGCGCGCGCTCGGCGTGCCACGCGCTGTCGAGCGCGTATCCGGTGGCGCTATCGGGTGTGGCGATCGTCATGGTTTCTCCAATGTCTGGGGCAGCGGAGCGATCCTCCCAGGCGAAGGCAGATCTGCCTATTAAGCAAACGCTCATTCCTCGCCGGCCGTGTTTAGACGGCCACGCCGGAATCTAAAGACGTCCGTCGACCTCGACGTGAGCGACGCGAGTCGAATTCTCTTAGAGACTATTTACGCGCGATAGGCGCGGCGTGGTTACGCTCCTAGCCCAAACTGGAGCGGATCGCTGGGATCGGCTTCGACTGCGGAAAGGTTCGTAGCCGTGATCAATCAAGCTGCAGTTGGGTCAGGGAGCCTTGCGCCTGGCGAGGAGAGCGACGGGGTTAGCGACGTACCGTCGGCCGACGGGTTCCAGCGCGCGTCGTTATCGGCGTACGCCAAGCCATGTCGGCTCCGGAGTGCCGTGGACCTCCTCACCTCGGTGCTCGCGTACTTCGCCACGACCGTCGCGGCGTACTTCGCGCTGAAGGTCTCGCCTGCGCTTGCACTCCTGCTGGCACCGGTCAGCGCCGTCTTCTTGCTGCGCACATACATCGTCTTCCATGACTGCTCGCACGGATCGTTTCTCGCGTCCAGACGCGCCAACGCATGGCTCGGCACCTTTTGCGGGCTGCTGGTCCTCTCGCCGTTCGTTCGCTGGCGCCACGACCACGCTGTTCACCACGCCACCTCGGGCGACCTGGACAAACGGGGCGTCGGCGATCTTCCGACGCTGACCGTTGCGGAATACCAGCAGCGTTCGCGGCGGGGCCGACTGGCCTACCGGATGATCCGCAACCCGTTGGTGATGTTCGGCATCGGCCCGGTGTTCGCGATGATCGTCGGCCCTCGGATCGTCGCGCGCCGCGCTCCCGCACGGATGCGCAACAGCGTGCTACAGACGGATCTCGTGCTGGCTGCCATCGCCGCCATCATGTTCTGGACGATCGGGATAGGCGACTTCCTGCTCATCTGGGCGCCGGCCGCGCTGCTCGCAGGCGCCGTCGGGATCTGGCTCTTCTACGTCCAGCACCAGTTCGAGGACGCGTACTGGCAGCGGTCAGATCAGTGGAGCTACGCCGATTCGGCGCTGTGTGGCAGTTCTTTTCTCAAGCTCCCGAAGCCGCTGCAGTTCATGACCGGGAACATCGGCTACCACCACATCCATCACCTCAGCGTGCGGATTCCGAACTACAACCTCCAGCGCGCCCACGAGGAGAACCCGGTTTTCCACAGCGTCCCGACACTGTCGCTGTGGGATGGACTGCGGGCCGTGCGATTGAAGCTCTGGGACGAACGGCGCGGCCGCCTCGTGACGTTCGCGCAGGCTCGCGCCGCCATCGCCTGATCGGTCGGCGCGCGGGCGAGAGGGTGCGGCCCGCGCAACCCCCGCGATCCGACCGTACTAACCGATCACTCGGCCGCGTCCGGCGAGCGAATGCATATTGGGGCACGCCGTGCGTGGCGAACCGCGCACTGGCCCGTCGGAGCCTCGCGAGTGCGCGGTTAGTACGGTGGCGCAGTCGCGGATCGCGGATCGCGCCGGCAGTGTGGGGGCCAGCCGATCAGCGCGCAGCCGCCGTGGCCGCGCCGGCGCGACTCAGGCCTCGGCAGGCGTCCGGACCGGCGGGTCAGACGCCGTGAAACGGCTTTCGGATTCCCGCGGGTCCGACGGAACCTCGGTGCTGGTAAAGCCGTCCCCAAACTGCTCATGCTGATGGGGTGCCTGCTTCCTCGCGTCCTTCTTGGCCTGCTTGTCGATGCGGCGCTCGCGGAGCTTTCGTTCCCGGTTCAGCTTCGCCATCGTGGTCTTCTTCTTCCCGCTTGATGCCATGCGTGTCCTCCTGCTCTTAGGGGATCTAGAGCGCGCCCGCGACACGCGCAAGTTGAGTGGGACCCAGGCGACCTCGTGCGGCCAGCTCGGAAAGCCTGGCCCGACTCTGAGTTCGCAGCGGCCGGCGCTGGCCAGGCACGTCGGCCTCGCTACGCAGCGCTTGGGTCCCGACCAGAGCGAGCGAGGGTCCGTGTGAACCCGCGCTCGCCGACCGTAATCCGGGCCCTCTACAGCGTCTGAACGTTTACGGCAGCCGGGCCCTTGGGCCCAGACTCGGTGTCGTAGCTCACCTTCGCACCCTCGGCCAACGACTTGAAGCCGTTGCCCTGGATCGCGCTGTGATGCACGAACAGATCCTTGCCCGAGTCATCGGGGGTGATGAACCCGTAACCCTTGTCGTCGTTGAACCACTTCACCGTACCTGTTGCCATCTTCTGCCTCCGGAGGTTTGTGCATTGCGAAACGCGGAGGGTGCTAGACGCAACAACTGCGGAAACGCTCGGCACTGCTTCGTCGAGCGGACGCTCGACCGGGCAGCAGTTTAGCGGCTGGCCACGGGCGCCGCAGCCGCGCCCGCCACCTCGCTCAGGACAGCGCTCGCTCGAGCGCGGCTCGGTCTGTGGCTGGGCCATGCGCGGGGAGCACGACCTCGACGGGCAGGCGGAGGAGGGGCCGCAGTCGCTCGAGGACCTGCTCGCGAGTGACGCCACCGCGCAGCCATGCATTCAGCGCGAGCCCCGTGCCGAAGTCGGCGAGCGAGTCCCCCGCGATGACGGCGCGGCAGGGCTCGATCCACAGGACCAGGTCGATAAATACGGCATCACGGCCGAGGAGGCAGGTGCCGGAAGCCCAGATCCTCCCCGCCCCGAAGCCAGTCCAGGTCCTGGGCGGTATCGGGCGGCGGCGCGAACAGGGTGGCACCGAGTCGTTCGACGAGCATCCGCGCGTCACGCTCATGCCGCGGTGCGGTCAGCATGATCATCGGCGCACGTTCCCCCGCGAGCGCGAGCAACGCGTCCGGGACCGCGAGCGGATCGAACAGGAGCAGGCGTTCGCCGTCGTCGATTGCGCAGCAGGACACATTCTGCGGCCACCGCTGCCCCGGAGTCCACTCTGGGTGTGGCGCCTGCCAGTGCCACAGCCCACGCCGTAACTCGCGCACCCTACTCAGGCGAACAGCTTGCGAAGGTGCTCGTTGAGGAAAGTCCCCCGCGGGTCAAGCGCTCGCCGGAAGTCGATGAACGCGTCAGCTTCGGGATACAAGGTGTAAAGCCGCTCAGGCGTGAGGAAGTGCAACTTTCCCCAGTGAACACGAGCAGAGAAATCCGAGAGGAGCGCATCGACCGAGCGCAGATACCCCCAGTAGTCGGTGCCGGGCGTGCCTGACACCGAGATCACCGTCGTGGCGGTTTTGTAGTTCGGGGAAAGGTAAGCGTTATCCGGTCCGACCGTACGCACCTCGAGCGGAAAGATCGAGTCGGGCAGGCTCCGAAGCATCAGATCGCGCATGGCGGAAAGGGCATCGGGACCGTGCTCGAGTGGAACGAAATACTCGAGTTCGTGGAAGTTGGGGTCGTAGACCATCGGGTAGATGCGATAACAGCGATCAGTTCGCCGGCCCTCCGCCGCGCTGTCGGGCTGATCAGGCGTGGCTTCGTCGTAGATCTTCACGTAGCACTTATCCGCCAGCGTGCCCTCGTGTGAGGAAAGGTTGTAGAGAGCTGCCGATTCCTCAGTGGGTAACCAGAAGAAGCCGAAGTGACGATGGTGGTGGACGAGCTCGTCCCAACGCTCCAGCACGACCTGCCACGGCCACAGGTCGATCTGCTCGGTAAGCCGATAGGCATCGGTCACCTCGAGCTCCAGCTGTGTCATTACTCCCAGCATCCCGACCGAAACCTGAGCCGCACGCAGAAGCTCAGGTTCGGTCTCATCGATGTCGCGAATCTCCCCCGTCGCGGTGACGAGTCGAACACCTCGGACTACGCCGGAGAAGCAAGTGTTCCGGATCCCGGAGCCGTGGGTTGCCGTCGCGACGGCGCCGGCGATCTGCTGAGTGTCGATATCCCCCTGGTTCTTGAGGGCAAGCCCCGAGGACCAGAGCGGCTCATAAAAGTCCCGGACCAACGTTCCAGCTCGTGCCGTTGCGCGCTTGCGCTGCGCATCGGATCCGACCACACCCCTGATGTTGGAGAGGTCTAGAAGCAGGCCGTCGGTCTCGACGATCGGCGTGAACGAGTGGCGAGCGCCGGCGACACGGACCCCGCACCCGCGGTCGGACGCGTCACGCACCAGCGCCGCCACCTCTTCCTCGTCGCGTGGGGCGGCAGCGAACGACGGAGTGAACGATTGGTTGCCCACCCAGTTGCTCCACACGGTCGTCGGAGGAAGGTCAGCCAGCACGAGCGATGGATCCTACTCCTATCGCGCCTATCGAGGTGATATCATGACGATATGCACTGGTCAACGGTGGGAGTACCGACGGCCCTACGGCGATCGAGCCCCGCCGTCCTGCTTGTCGCGGCCGGTCTGCTGGTCGCGGCTTGCGGCGGCAAAGGGACCGCCACGGCCAACGTCGGCTGCACCACGGTCACCACCCACGCGGCCGCTTTGCCAGCCGCGAGGTCAGGCTCGTGGCCGTACGCAAACGCCGACCTGGCGAACACGAGGGACGCCGCCGGCTCGTCCATCTCCTCAGCGAACGTGTCGAGCCTCAGGCCGGCCTGGACTTTCAAGCTGACCGGGAAGGCAGCGACGGGGGTGCGCCCGTTTGGGTCGTTGACCGCGAATCCGATCGTCGAGAAGGGCGTCGTGTACCTCCAGGACCTCGACTCCGACGTGTACGCGCTTTCGCTCGCGACGGGGAAGCTCGAGTGGGAGTACCGGTGCAACCAGCCCGAGAAGAGCGGGCCTGGCCCGAACGGCGTCGCCGTCGTCGGCGGAGAGGTGTACGGCCTGACCCCGACGGCGGCCTTTGCCCTGCGCGCGACCACGGGGCGGACGATCTGGGCCAACAGCGATCTCTTGCGCCAAGGCGAGGGTACGTTCGGTATCCAGCCTCAGGTCGCCAACGGGCGCGTCTATCTGGCCAGCCAACTGGGCTCGGCGCCGGGGGGCGGGGTGCTGCTTGCGCTCAACGCGTCAAACGGAGCTCTGCTGTGGAGGTTCAACACGGTGGTCGGGCCGGATCCGGGCGTGCGGTCGCTTGGCGTCGGCGCGGGCGGCGCGTGGGAGACGCCGTTGGTAAGCAGCGACGGATCGGTTACCTATGGGATCGGCAACCCGTATCAGACCGCCGCGGAGGCGATCGCGCATCCGGCATTGGATCTCTACACCGACAGCGACGTGAGCATCGACGCCGCGACGGGGAAGCTTCGCTGGTACTACCAGGGCCTACCGGACGACTTCAAGGACTACGACATGCAGGCCTCGCCGATCTCCGCGCAAAGTAGCGGCGCTCCCGTCGTGATCGGCAGCGGCAAGATGGGCTACGTCTACGAGATGAACGCCAGTACCGGCAGGCTGATTTGGAAGACGCCGGTCGGCAGGCACAACGGCCACGACAACGACTCACTCCAGGCGCTCGAGCACCGCAGCATCCTCAAGGCACCGTTCACGATTCTCCCGGGGCCGCTCGGCGGCGTCTTGGCCGACCTGGCCGTTGCGGGCAATGGCGTTTACGTGGAGACCCTGGACGCACCACTGACCTACACAAACTTGAATCTCCGAATCGAGGAGGCGGCCGGCTCTGCGACCGGCGAGGTGGAGGCGCTCAGCCTCGCGACCGGCCACGTCGAATGGGACACCAAGGTTCCCCAGTTGCCGCTCGGCGCTGTCACGGTTTCCAACGATCTCGTCTTCACGACGCTGTATGACGGTGAGCTGATCGCCCTGAGCAAAACCACCGGGGCGATCGTCTACCGCCGTCAGCTGCCCACATCGACCAACTCACCGATCGCCATCGCCGGCAATACCGTGCTCGTTCCGGCGGGCGGCCCCATCACCGGCCCCCGCGGCGGCGGCGGAGACCCGCAAGTGCTGGCATACACGGTGCACTGACGGCGACCTCGACGCCGCGCGGCCCAAGTGAGGTCGGATTTTCTCGTCGCTGTCACTACTCAGATGACACGCGGCGAGCGGCAAACGTGACACCCCATTTGACGGTGGCTCGTCGTCCTTGCATATGAGTTCGCTAAGTGTTTGGAGTGCGACGGGGACCCGAGTGCTAAACGAACAGGGGTAAGAACTGGGACCGTCCAAGCGAGGCGCTATCGATGTGCATCACCGATCGCAACAGAAACCCGAACACCGTTGACCGTGGCGCCAACGGCGCGAACACGCTGGAAGCCGTCGTGCGACGCTGGCGCCTCACTTCGTGGCGGATCCGCGGGTCCCTCTCGCGCATCAGCGACCCGCGCTTGCGGGCTGAGATCCAGCGCCTGATCGACGCCTATTGGACGGGGAACGCGCCCGACCCGACGCCGCGTCCCGAGGAGCCGCGTCCCGAGGAGCGTGCCCAAGCGCTCGCGATGGTGTGCGAGGCGCTTCTGCGGCAATTCGACGACGAGCAGGCGGGCGCTGCCGAGATTCGCCTCGTCGTCCACAAGCGCGGTGAGGTTCCGACCGAGTCCGGGCTCGGCCCCCGGCCAGGTGCCAGGCCGGCCGTCGATGCCGAGGATGCGGAGTTGGTCTGGGAACTTCGTCGACTGCTTGCCTCTTCGGGTGGCACGATCGCGGACGTCGTGCATGCGCTCGAGCGGCGTGGCGATGACGTCGATCGCAACGGTCGCGATCTGCTGCACGACGAGGTCCGTGCCGTCGAGGTCGATATCGCCGTGCTGAAGACGCTGCTCTTCGAGCCCGTCGATTGGGACGGGGAGTGCAAGCGCCTGCTCGCCGATGAGGTCCCGCCGTTCGAGGACCGAGTCGATTATGACGACTACGACGGCGAGGACGACTGACCCGCCGTTCCTCCGGACCCTACGGGGTCACGTCGTTCAGTCTGTTCTGCAACCCGGGCCAGATGACGCCGATGACGCCCTCAACCACGGTTTCGAGGGATATGTCCGGGTTGCGGTGCCACCAGCGGGCGAGTTGCTCGGCCGCGCCGGAGACGATGTGTGCGGCGGCGACGGCCTCGTATCTGGGTATGTGGGGGGCGGCGGCGATGAACAGTGACGCGATCTGCTCGGCGGTCATGAAGCGCAGCTCCCCGGTTTGCTCGGCGAGTGGGCCTCCCGCACCACCGGGCCCGTAGAGCAACTCGAAGCGCTGCGGGCGCCCTCCGAAGTAGGCGAAGTAGGCAACCAGCCCCGCGCGTAGCTGATTTTCCAGGTCGAGGCCGGCCCGGGCGACCGCCTCGAACACCCGCTGCTGCATCTCTTCGCGTGCGGTGCGGTGGCATTCGAGGTAGACCTCATCGATGGAGGCGAAGTGCTCGTAGAGGAGGGAGCGGGTGACGCCGTCGCGAGCGGCGATCAGCTCCATCGTCGCGCCGCTGTACCCGACCTCGCCGAACACGGCTTCGGCGGCGGCGATCAGTTTCTCCCGCCTCGCCTCTTTGGACAGGCGGCGCCGCGGCTGGGTGGGCGCGCTAGCCATGGCGCTCGATGCTAGCTCGCGCAGCATCGAACTGACGCGAGCATCAGTTCTACTGACGCTAGCGTCAGTTATGTGCTAGGGTGGCCCGGCCATCGGTTCTTTTCCAGGGAGGACGGGCGGGAGATGAAGACACGGGTGAGGTGTTGTGGGTTCGCGATCGGCCGCGTGGCTGGCGGTGTCTGCGCCGTGATCCTGCTGAGCGCCGTGTGGCTCTGCGCGGGCGCAAACGTGGCTGCGGCGGCAACGGTCCAGGAGCAGGCTACATCCCGATGGCCGACGGCACGGAGCTGGCCTACGCGCTTGAGCTCCCCGCGAGCACAGGTCGGTTTCCCGTCGCGATGGCCTACGCCGGGTATTGCGAGGGCACCACGGTGACGTGCAACGACGCAACGAACGCGACCGCGCTGCTCGCCGCCGGCTACGCGGTGCTGGGCGTGAACATCCGCGGCACGGGTTGCTCCGCCGGGGTCTTTGACGCTTTCACATCCCAGGAGTGGAGCGATGGTGCGGCAGCGGTCGAGTGGGCCGCGCAGCAAGCATGGTCGAACGGACACGTCGGGTTGTTCGGCGACTCGTTCCCAGGCATCACGCAGCTCGGCGTG
>Ga0335075_10012297_pt1 | contig 12935 bp, 12 predicted proteins | sample Lox_Sample_24_FD_206723 | JGI IMG/M metagenome (GOLD analysis project Ga0335075, IMG submission 206723) | Soil microbial communities from Loxahatchee National Wildlife Refuge, Florida, United States - Lox_Sample_2.4 | ecosystem: Environmental > Terrestrial > Soil > Wetlands | place: USA... | reverse complement strand
GGTTCCGTGAGCGACGCGGCTCGAGATCGCCGACTACGGCATCGTCGGAGATCTCTTCACCGTTGCCTCCCAGCTCATGGAGGAAGTCGGGAAGCGGAAATGATCGAGCATCAAGTACGCACCTACCAGTCGTCGGCCCGGCTGGCCCGGGAAGAGCAGCTCGCCTGGAAGCTCGCCACCGTAGCCACCGATCCGGTGGAGGTCACCGCCGAGGTGACCGAGATGGTGATCAACCGAGTGATCGACGACGCCGCGGTGGCGGTCGCATCGCTAGCGCGGCCCCCGGTGCGCGCCGCCCGGGAGCAGGCGCTGCGGCACCCCGCCCGCCCGGGCGCCACGGTGTTCGGGGCGGCCGTCGATGCGTGGGTGTCGCCGGAGTGGGCGGCCTGGGCGAACGGTGTGGCAGTGCGTGAACTGGATTTCCACGACACGTTCCTGGCTGCTGAGTACTCGCACCCCGGGGATAACATTCCGCCGCTGCTTGCGGTCGCCCAGCACACCGGCCGGAACGGCGCGGAACTGGTGCGCGGGATCGCGGCGGCCTACGAGGTTCAGGTGGACCTGGTGAGGGGGATCTGCCTGCACGAGCACAAGATCGACCACATCGCGCACCTGGGGCCGTCGGTCGCGGCGGGCCTGGGGGCGCTGCTGGGACTGGACACCGCGGTGGTGCATGCGGCGATCGGGCAGGCGCTGCACGTCACCACGCAGACCCGGCAGTCCCGCAAGGGCGAGATCTCGTCGTGGAAGGCCTATGCCCCGGCCTTCGCCGGGAAGGCGGCCATCGAGGCCACGGACCGGGCGATGCGCGGTCAGAACTCCCCCAGCCCGATCTACGAGGGCGAGGACGGGGTGATCGCCTGGCTGCTTGGCGGCCCTGAAGCGGTGTACACGGTCCCGCTGCCCGCGCCCGGCGAGGCGAAGCGGGCGATCCTGGAGACCTACACCAAGGAGCATTCGGCCGAGTACCAGGCGCAGGCGCTGATCGACCTGGCGCGCCGCCTCGGACCGGGGATCGGCGACAGCGCGAAGGTCGACCGGATCGTGATCCGTACCAGCCACCACACCCATAACGTGATCGGGTCCGGGTCCGGCGATCCGCAGAAATACGACCCGGCGGCGTCCCGGGAAACCCTGGACCACTCGCTGCCGTACATCTTCGCGGTCGCGCTGCAAGACGGCGGCTGGCACCATGTCGCGTCGTATTCGCCGGAACGCGCGGCCCGGCCGGACACCGTCGAGCTGTGGCGGAAGATCAGCACGGCGGAAGACCCGGAATGGACCCGCCGCTACCACGACCCAGACCCCGCGAAACGCGCCTTCGGCGGCCGCGTGGAGATCACCCTCGCGGACGGGACCGTGATCAGCGACGAGATCGCGGTGGCCGACGCGCACCCGGCCGGGGCCCGGCCGTTCGCGCGGGAACAGTACGTCGCGAAGTTCCGCACCCTGACAGCGGGCGTCATCGCCGCGGAAGCGCAGGACCGGTTCCTGGAGACGGTGACCCGGCTGGCCGACCTAGACGCGGACGAAATCGCCGGGCTTGCGTTGCCGGGTGCGGCCGAGTCCGGCGAGCAGCCGGAGACCTGGGGGATCTTCTGATGCTGCACTCTGCTGTCCCGGCCGCGGCCAAGCGGGCCGCGTTCCGTGCCGGGCTGGCCTCAGGGAAGCTGCTGCGGTTTCCCGGCGCGTTCAATCCGCTGTCGGCGATGCTCATCGCCCGGCACGGGTTCGAGGGGGTGTACGTCTCCGGCGCGGTGATCTCCGCCGACCTCGGCCTGCCCGACATCGGGCTGACCACCCTGACCGAGGTGTCCGGACGCGCCGGGCAGATCGCCCGGGTCACCGCCCTGCCTACCCTGGTCGACGCCGACACCGGGTTCGGCGAGCCGCTGAACGCCGCCCGCACCGTGCAGGTCCTCGAGGACGCCGGGGTAGCCGGGCTGCACATCGAGGACCAAGTCAACCCCAAGCGCTGCGGCCACCTGGACGGCAAGGACGTGGTGGACCGCGACACCGCCGTGCGGCGGATCAAGGCCGCCGTCGCCGCCCGCCGGGACCCGGCGTTCGTCATCGCCGCCCGCACCGACGCCGCCGCCGTGCATGGCCTGGACGACGCCATCGACCGGGCGAAGGCCTACGCCGACGCGGGCGCCGACCTGATCTTCCCCGAGGCGCTGGGAGACGAGGCCGGCTTCGAGCGGTTCCGCGCCGCGATTGACACCCCGATCCTGGCCAACATGACCGAGTTCGGTAAATCCCGGCTGCTCCCCGCCGCCACGCTGGAGAACCTCGGCGTCAACGTGGTCATCTACCCGGTCACCCTGCTGCGGCTCGCCATGGGCGCCGCCGACGCGGGGCTAGCGGAGATCGCCTCCCGCGGCACCCAGGAAGGGCTGCTTGAGGCGATGCAGCACCGCCGCGACCTGTATGACCTGCTCGACTACGAGGCCTACAACGCCTTCGACACGTCCATCTTCAACTTCGAGGTCTAGGAGGAACCCGATGACCGTCACCGAAACGGAGGTCCGTAAGGGGCTGGCCGGCGTCTACGCCGACACCACCGCGATCTCCATGGTCAACCCAGAAACCAACTCCCTGACCTACCGCGGCTACCCCGTCCAGGAACTGTGCCGCCGGTGCAACTTCGAGGAAGTCGCCTACCTGCTCTGGCACGGCGAACTGCCCGCCCCGGATCAGCTCGCCGCCCAGAACCACGCCGAGCGCGCCGAGCGAGAACTCGACCCAGCGGTCGCCGCCACGATCAGCGGCCTCCCACTCACCGCCCATCCGATGGACACCTTGCGCACCGCGGTCAGCCTGCTCGGCGCCGCCGACCCCGACGAGAACGACAACGCCATGCAGGCCAACCAGCGCAAGGCACTGCGGCTGTTCGCCGTGCTGCCCGCAGTCGTCGCCCTGGACCAGCGGCGCCGCCAAGGACTCGGCGCCATCCCGCCCCGCGACGACCTCGGCTTCGCCGCCAACTTCCTGTATATGACCTTCGGTGAGGTGCCCGAGCCAGCGATCGTCTCGGCGTTCGAGACCTCGCTCATCCTGTACGCCGAGCACAGCTTCAACGCCTCTACCTTCACCGCCCGCGTCGTCGCCTCCACCCTGTCCGACCTCTACAGCGGAGTCACCGCCGCCATCGGCGCACTCAAAGGCCCGCTGCACGGCGGCGCCAACGAGGCCGTGATGGACATGCTCGACCAGATCACCATCCCCGACAACGTCGCCCCATGGCTCGCCGAAGCCCTCGCCGGCAAGCGGAAGATCATGGGCTTCGGGCACCGCGTCTACAAGAACGGCGACTCCCGCGTCCCCACCATGCGCGCCGCACTCGGCCAGATCGCCGCGCTCCGCGGCGGGCAGCGCCTGCTGGACACCTACGAAGCCCTGGCGGCGGCCATGTACCAGGCCAAGGGCCTGCACCCCAACCTGGACTACCCCGCCGGGCCGGCCTACCACCTGATCGGCTTCGATACCCCCACCTTCACCCCCATCTTCGTCGCCGCCCGCATCACCGGCTGGACCGCGCACATCACCGAACAGCTCACCGAGGGTAGCCTCATCCGGCCGCTGGCGGTCTACAACGGCCCCGCCGAACGCCACCTCGCATAGCTGCCAGTTCATCGGCGACCACGGGATGTCGTCGTGCGGGATGAGCGCTCCCAGCACCCAAGGCGGGCATGTCAACGCGACTCTGTAGGTACCGTTGTCATGTCTACACGTACTTGGAGGCGGTCATGGCCGACGCGGAAGGCTTGGACACCAAGGTCGGCGCTCAGCTGGCTCGGGAGAGCCCGGAGAGCGGTTTGTGGTTCGCATGGAAGCGGGCGCATGAGCTGGTCCGGGCGGCGGTGATCGAGAAGGTGACCGCGGCTACGGGCTTGTCCGATCCGGATACCGGGATCTTGCTCCGGCTTGACGTGGCCGGCGGGAGCCTGCGGCAGAGCGAGATCGCCGCCGCCCTGGGATGGGATCGCACCCGCCTGTCCCACCAGCTCACGCGCATGGAGGGCCGTGGGCTGCTGGCGCGCCGCCGCGCCTCGTCCGGCGTGTGGGTAGACATCTCGGATGCGGGGAAGGAGGCGGTGACCGCAGTGCTTCCGGTCCACGCGGCGGCGGTCCGGCGTCACCTGGTCGAGCCTTTGACCCCGGGTCAGTCCGCGATGCTTCGCGAGATCCTGGAGCTGCTGTCGAGCGCCGCGGAGTAGCCGCCCGCTGACCGGCCGATGTTGTTTTTTCAACACTATGAACTTATTGTTGACATAGCAACATCGAGGTGCTCATCAACGGCAAGCACGGCGCCCCCAATGCCGACCTCGTCCGCAGCTTCTACAAGCACAGTTCCCCCGGCGGCGGCATGGACCTGATCCCGGCTACCAGCTCATCAAGTCGATCCCCCGCGGCTGACCAGCCTACAGACGTGCCGCGGCGCGGACCAGGCCGGCGACGGCCAGGGAGCGGCTCTGCGGCGGCCAGGCGATCACCGTCGTCACGGCGGGCGCGTCGAGAACCGGAACGGCGGCGAGGTCGCCGCGCAGCTGATCGCGGCTTGACTCCGGAAGGACCGCGCAGGCACGGCCGAGCGCGATCATCTGGAGCAGCTGTGTGTTGTCCCTGACCTGTGGGCCGGCACCGTCCGGGTAGGTGCCGTCGGATCCCGGCCAGCGAGGGAGCGGCATGCCGGGCAGGTCCGTGACGTCGGACATCCGCAGGCTGGGGCGGCTGGCGAGGGGGTGACCGGCGGGCAGGACCGCGACCTGTCCCTGGGCGAGCAGTTCCTCGAAGTCGAGCCCGGCCGCCGAGTCGAATGGGCGGTGCAGTAGCGCCACGTCGGCCCGGCCCTCGCGCAGCAACCGCTCCTGCTCGCCGGGGCCGCACAGGAGCACGTCCACGGTGACCGCGCCGGGTTCGGCGGCGTAGACGTCGAGCAGCTTCGCCAGCAGCTCGCTGGAGGCCCCGGCCTTCGTGACGAGGATGATCGCAGGGTGACCGGCCGCAGCACGGCGGGTACGGCGCTCAGCCGCGTCAACCGCGTCGAGGGCAACACGTGCCTCGTGCAGCAGCACCGACCCGGCCTCGGTCAGCGTGACCGCGCGGCCGGAACGGTCGAGCAGTTCCGCCCCGAGCCGCCGTTCGAGCTGCTGGATCGCCCGCGACAGCGGCGGCTGGGCGATACCGAGCCGCAGCGCCGCCCGCCCGAAGTGGAGTTCCTCGGCGACGGCAACGAAGTACCGAAGCTCCCGTGTCTCCATGCTGCCAGCGTACGCCAGGAACGATACCCGTAAGGTATCGGCGGCCACCCAAACGGTGTTGGACTCCCCCGCCGGGGCGCGGACAGGATGACGTCCATGGACGAACAGACGATCGCGCTGGTCACCGGCGCGAACAAGGGCATTGGGTACGAGATCGCCGCGGGTCTTGGCGCACTGGGCTGGAGCGTCGGCATAGGCGCCAGGGACGCCGGGCGCCGGGAGGCCGCCGTGGCGAAGCTGCGCGCGGCGGGCGCGGACGTCTTCGGCGTGCCGCTCGACGTGACCGACGACAGACGCGTGGCCGCCGCCGCGGAACTCATCGGGGAGCGGGCCGGCCGCCTCGATGTTCTCGTCAACAACGCCGGGGTAACGGGCGGCATGGGACAGATGCCCACGACTGCCGACCTCGATGCCGTGCGGACGGCCGTGGAAACCAACGTGCTCGGCGTTATCCGCGTCACCAACGCGATGCTGCCACTGTTGCGGCATTCGGCGTCACCGCGGATCGTGAACATGTCAAGCAGCGTCGGGTCGCTTACCCTGCAGAGCACTCCCGGTTCCGAGGCGGGGCCGATCGGCGCCGGGTACGCGCCGTCGAAGACGTTCCTCAACGCCGTCACCATCCAGTACGCCAGGGAACTGCGCGACACGAACATCTTGATCAACGCCGCCTGCCCCGGCTACTGCGCGACCGACCTCAACGGCCACCGCGGTTACCGCACCCCGCAGCAGGGCGCGGCAATCGCGATCAAGCTCGCGACGCTGCCCGACGACGGGCCCACCGGCGGGTTCTTCGACGACGCGGGGGTGGTGCCCTGGTAGGCACGTGGTCGGCACGGCGAGCCCAGGTCCGCCTGTGGTCGGCACGGCGAGCCCGGGTCCGCCTGTGGTCAGCCGGCGTCCGGCCCCGGCGGCAGCGCGGTGTCGTACTTGGCCAGCAGGCTGATCAGGTGCTCGGCTGCCGCCGCGGCGCTGGCTGGTGCGCGTGGCGACGGACAGCCGGGTAGTGGATCAAACCGATTGCTACCACTACGCCAACGAGGAGCGGCTGACGCCGGCCGCCCCGGCCGACACCGGCTAGCCCCAAAACGGCTTCGCGAAGTGCAGGCGGGGAGTTTGGCGTTCATCAGCCAGTCAGCCTTTCCAGCAGTGCCATCGCGGCGATGATGAGTTGCCGCTCGTCTTCCGTGAAGTGGCTCTGGAACGACGTCGCCAGCCACTCTTCGCGCGCCTGGCGCACTCCTTCGAGCCGCTCCCGGCCCGCGGCGGTCAGCTCGATGAGCTGCCGTTCGCCTCCGACCAGGCGGTGAAGCTGGCGGCCAGGGCGTCGCGGGCCCACGGATGGTCGTCGGACAGATGACTTCCGAGCTGACGACCGTGCTGGTCACTGACGGGACCTCGGGTATTGGCCGGGCGACCGCGCAACTGTAGGGGCAGCGCGGGGCGAAGGTGATTGTCAGCGGCCGTGACGAGGCCCGCGGCCGCGAACGAACCGGATGACGTGGCCCGTGTCATCGCCTACCTCGCCGGCCCGGATGCCCGGCAGGTCACCGGGACCATCCTCGCCGTCGACGCGGGCCGCGTCGCCGCCCTGTGAACACCCGCATTCCGTTAACCCGAAGGAGGCACGATGATCCTGGTTACCGGCGCGACCGGCAACGTCGGCTCGGAAGCCGTCCGACTGCTCGCCGCGCAACACCACCCAGTGCGAGCACTCGTCCGCGATCCCTCCCGCGCGCCGCACGGCGACATCGAGATCGCCACCGGCGACTTCGACCGCCCGGACACGCTGGACGCGGCCATGCGCGGCATCGACACGGTCCTGCTCGTCAGCCCGGCCGTGCCGGCTCAGGAGATCGCGGTCATCGACAGCGCCGCCCGCCAGGGCGTGACCCACGTCGTCAAGATCACCAGCAAGGCGTCGGCCGATTCCCCGGTCGACCGGCGGCGCGGCCAGGCCAGATCGGCATGATCGACGCCCGTGACGTCGCCGCTACCGCGGCGGCGGTGGCCGCCGCACCGATGGAACACGCCGGCCGGACCTACTGGCTGACCGGGCCTGCCCTGATCACCTACACCGATCGGATCTCAGCAATCGGACAATGTCATCTGAGGTGAGCTGTCGGCTCCCGTGTCGCTTCGTGAACCGTGAGCGCGAGGATGAGCGCTAGTTCCTCCTTCCCCGCCTTGCCGTCTGAGCAAGCACGTCACTGCGCCGCTTTTGGAGCGCCAGGTCGCCGACAACACTCAGCAGCCAAGTCAGCCCTGCGAACATTACGGCCATACCGAAATCAGCCGACACGAACCCGGCTACGCCCATGAGGCTCGGTAGCACCACAAAAGTCACGCAGCATCTCGCACGCCGGTAAGCAGCCAAAACCCGATGAAAAGGACAGGGTCGGCACCTCGCCAGGCGAGGTCGGCCTATCTACAGTCGATAGTGGCTAAGGGAAAGGGGCGAGGGATCATGACTGGACCAGTTACGAATCCGCTCAGCCGGGTGCGTGAATACGACCTAGGCGGCCTGGAACCGCTAAAAGAACTACCCGCCAAGGCTGACCTCGATGCCAACCTCACGATTTCGCAGCGAGCCAGGAGGCTGACAGGCTTTGTGATCAATGGCGTGACGTCTGGGTCCGCGCAGGAACGATTCATGAAGTACTACGTGATCAGTTACAGCGTTCCGGAGCGGTGGGGCCGTGAGTACCATTCGGTGCTGCCTGTCGGCCCGGCCGGTACGTCACCGTCTCCTCCGGTAGGGCAGATCATCATGAGGTGGACGGCCGACGGCTACTGCACGGCCAGCCTCGTCGCCGAAGGACCGGTAACGATCGGCTCCGGCGGCACCGTGGAGACCCTGACTACCCTGCTGCAGCAGCAATTCGGCATCAGCCAGGTCATCGGCCGGGGCCAGAACTGGACGGCCAACGAACTGCGCGCGGTAGGCAAGGCGCTGCTACTGATGCCCAGGGAGGACCGGGCAGCACTGGACGGAGTCACCCTGGTCCGGATGCCGCAAGTCGAGGAGTTCGAGCCGAACACGCACGCGCTCTTCCGCCTCCGCCAGGAGTTCAACTCCCAGCAGCCCACTGTTACCGACATTGTCGAACTGCAAGTAGGAGACGGCACGTTCAGGAACGATGACCGGGTATTCGTCGGCACGGAAGAACGTCGGCCAGTCAGCTTCCAGAAGATCTTGCACGAAGCGGGACACGCGGTGGAACTCGCCGCGTACCGTCGCAAGAACAGGGTAATGCTGGGCGCCAGCGTGGCAGTCAACCGCGCGGCGGCTGAGGCCAAGGCGGCCGGCCAGGCGGTCACCCCGGACCAAATAACCCTACATCAGCAGGCGAAAGCGCAGTACGACCGAGCCAAGGAGGAGTTGGCGGCAACGAAAGGCCAAACCGCCCGCACCATCCCGCTGGAAGCATTCGTCACCTATGTGACCGCGCGCAACATCAATCGCAGGCTCACCGGATATGCCGCCGACAACTGGCCAGGTCAACCGCAGGAACTCTATGCCGAGGCATATTCGCTGTGGCTGCTCGACCCGCAGTTCCTCGCCGGGTTCTCCGCCGACCTAGTCAGTTTCTTCGCCGCCGGAACCTACCGCCCAGCGGGATAGCGACGGAATGGTCACGCCGGTTCCTGGAACTCCAGCCGACTGCCGTGCGGGTCTTCGCTGCAGAATCAGCCGTATAATACCTGGTTATGCCCGGCCCTACAGCTTTCCTATCTACCATTGCGGCAACAAGCGCGGCAATGGTAGCCATTGTCAGCGGTTTGCTCGTAGCCCGGTTCGTCTCTATCGCCAGCGAGCAGGAAGGTGCCGAGCGACTCCTCCAGGATGAACGGTATCGCCTAACCACGCTCCGTAGGCAAGAGCAGGAAGCACGCGGCAGCCTGCTCGACTGGGATGTCCATGAGTTCTTTACGTCCAAAATCATAGGAGCTATATACGAGGGCGAGCGGCAGGTGTCGGAACTCCGCAAAATTGGCGAATATACCCTGCTTGCGGACCACGGGATCGGCGAGTTGGTGTTACGTGCCCGAGTGCGGCGACGAGTATGCAAGTGCCCGGCTGCGTGACACGCTCAGCCTAATCCTGCGCAACAGAATTCGCACATAGCAGGCCATGCAGGCCGACGCCCCGCCGGGCTCATCTCGGCCCGGCGGGGCGTCCGCATCCAGTCCCCCAGACGAGAGATCAGCCGGGTACCGCGCTGGACTACATATCTGCGGTAGCGGCGGCATTCTGGGCCGCTATGCTCACCAAGGCAGGCATGCGCTCCTCGCCAGCGCCGCCCGATTGAGGGTTCTACTCCTTAGTCCGCTGGCGCTTGTTTGGTGGTCCGATCGTCTCATCAGAGGGGGTCTGAGTTGTGTCGGTACTTTCCGTCGCGGTACCGACGCCGAGCGGGACGGGGGGAGGCGGCAGGAGACTGGCCGCGTAGGTAGCGAGTTCCAACAGGTCCTCCTTGAGCTCGTCCCAGCTCACTGTGGCCGTACCGTGGCTACGCAGCTCCAGTGGGATGAGGCGGTGCTGGACCGCGTTGCCATCGGTATAGCTGTCGGGGGTGGCTATCTCCTTCATGCCGCCGAAGACCTTGGTCGGTCCGATTGTCCGCTGGGCAGGGCAGAGCAAGGCGCTCCATAGGTACTCGACGAGCATCACCTCCTCCCCGTCCATGTTGGTCGTGCTGCGGGTGTCCAGGTTTCGCACAATGCCATTGTCCGGGGCGATCTGGTCTTTCACTGCGGTACTGTTCACGAACAATCCGTCCAAGTCTTCCTGGGATGTCAGGTCATCGGCGAGTTGCCTGCCCTCCAGGGCCGGGACGATGGCATGAGATATTACTGACCAAGGGAACTGCTTGCTCTTCCGTCCTTCGTGCAGCTTGCGGAGGTCGTCTGGCACCTGGGTTTGTATGGTCTGCCATGCCTGGCTTGCGGATTCGGCGTCCCTGTAGTCGGAGAGAAGTTCCTGGTTCTTGCGAGCCTGTTTCCTCAGGTCATCCAGGGCCCATATGGCTTTCTCCCGGCCGTCGATCAGGCCGGTCGCGTCGTCATGCTTGCCGAGCGTGGCCACGGCTTCGTCAATGGCAGCGACCTGGCGTTCGAGGTCGGCGATTTGCAGCGCGAGCTCCCCGAGGGCCTTCTCGGCCGTGGTTCCGATTTCCGTCCTGTCCTTGGCGACCGCCATGGCCCGGCTGGTCCGCGCGTTGATGAATCTCGCCAGGCCGTCTGCGGTCTTAGGAGCGGCAAACTCGTTCAGCATGTCCACCCAGGACTGCTCCCGGAGATATTGCCGTACATGGTCTGGCAGGACTCCTGCGACGGCGCGGAGCGGAACGCGGCAAATAGCGATGGTCTTGTTCTTGACCTGGGTCGATTCCTTAGCGTAGGCATGATCTACGGCAGCTGCGAGCTGCGTATAGACCAAGCTGACGTAACCGGCCAGCGCCGCGGATTCTTCATCGGTGCAGTTGATGCGCCGGTAGTCCGCCCAGCGGCGGAACAGTTCGGCGGCGGCTTTTCCTGCCCGCGTCGCTCGCCTGGCGTTAGTGACGGGGAAGTCGGCGCCGTCAGGCACAGGGTCCTCCGCCTCCGCCCGGACCTTGCCGGTCAGCCATTCCAGCGCCACGCCCAGCTTGAGCACCGGGAATCCCAACGTGTACTGCACGTACAGGCTGTCCATTCCCTTGTCCGGCACCTTGTAATACACGTTCTCCACGGGCTCGATAAGGTTGGTGTCGGGGTGGACGACAGCCGTCGCGCCCGCAGCGGTCAGCGAGTACGGAAGCCCCGAAGATCCAAGGACGTCCTCCAGCGAAGCCGCGGCTCCTATCTTGTAGCAGCTAGCGGCGAATTCCCGCATGTGCCGGAGGGCATCAAAGATCGCGGTAGTGTCGCCCAGCATGTGATCGAACGGCTTGGTTACCAGCTCGATATTCGAGTACTCGATAGTCTCGAGCGTGCCGTCGGTAGATTCTGCGTCTCGTGAGTCGGTCACCACCGTGAACTCGCCGTCAGAGCAGCTCGCGAGGTCCGTGTCACCGGGTATTTCCCCACCCGATGTATCCGCTACACGGCGGTCCAATTCGACCTCGAAACCGATCATGGGCCCCCTCCTGATGAATAGGTTCTCTGAACGGCATGCTAAGAACCAGCCGTTAAGGAGGGGTTGCGCGAGGATTAAGGCCAGCGGCGGACTAGTGTTCCCCGCCTGAAATTGGTGAATTAATTCTGTAGCCTGTTGGTATGTCGCAGACTGCTGCACCTTTAGAGCTTGTCTCGTGTGGTGGCTGGCTTCGGCGATAATTACTGACAGGGCCTCATCGGCTGGCCCCGCGCGATCGCAGACTCCGCCTGCGTCCGCGCGAAAAAAAGGGGCGCCATGACCGGGCCCAGCCCGGTGGACCGGGGCAAGCCCGGCTCGAAGATCCACGTGCTGTCCGACCGCGGCGGGCTCCCGCTGTCCCTCGCGCTGTCCGCGGCAAACACTAACGATGCCTTCGCACTGCAGCCCCTGGTCCGGGCCATTCCCGCGATCCGCTCCCGCCGCGGCCCGCGAGTCCGACGAGCTTGGAGAGGAACCGGTCGGCTTGCTCGGGGAAGGGCGGCCAGGGCAGGTCAGGCTCGTTGATCCGCAGAGACAGCATGCCGATGACGGCCGTCCGGAGATCGAGTGCGACGGTGGCGGCGTCCCCCGGCGAGGCAACCCCAGCGTCCATGCAGCGCTGCACCGCAGCCGTAGTGCGCGTGAACGCGACCTCCTTGAAAGGCATGCCGACCTTGCTCTCATGCATCACCTTGTAGATGCCGGGATGCTCCTGCACCCAGGCCGCCTGCGCCAGGATCCGTGCGCGCAGGCCGAGAGCGGGGTCCTGATGTGCGGCCTCGGCCTCATCCGCAGCCTGGAGCATCTCCGCATGGCAGCGTTGCATGGCCGCCGCGACGAGCGCGTCACGGTCTGGAAAGTACAGGTAAACAGAAGTGGGGGATATCGACACCGCGCGTGCGACCGCGCGCAGCGACAAGGCCTCGTCGTCGGCTAGGTCGCCGAGCATCTGCACGGCGGCGGAAATGATCTCCTCCCGCAGCCGCTCCCCCTGCCCGCGCGCGTTGGGCCGGCGAGGGCCGACAGGGAGACCTGCCGAGGTGGTGTCGTCCATCGTCCGGTCATTCTAGCTTCGCGTACTTGCGCTGCGGTCGTCTCTGACGATACGTTTGTTCATGCAAGGACGACTGTCCACATAACTCAAGGGGATCGCAATGCCGCTAACGCTCCAAGAGGCCCAGGCAGTCATCGCCGGCGCACACGAGCGCGCCGCCAAAATAGCTGCACTGGTCACGGTCGCGGTCGTCGACGAAGGCGGACACCTGCAGGCCCTCGGCCGCATGAACGGCGCAGCGCCGCTCTCATCCCAGATCGCCGAGACCAAAGCGGCCAGCGTCGCCCTCTTCCGCCGCGACGGCGCCGCACTGCGCCAGATGCAGGAGACCAATCCTGGCTTCTTCGCCCAGCTGGATCGGGCCGTGCAGGTGCCCATCCTGGCGGGCGCCGGCGCGGCGCTGATCCTGCGGGGAGACACCGCCCTCGGTGCGCTGGCGGTAAGCGGCGGAATGGAGCCCGGGCAAGACGACGAATGCGCAGAAGCCGGGCTTGCT
>Ga0335075_10012295_pt1 | contig 12935 bp, 6 predicted proteins | sample Lox_Sample_24_FD_206723 | JGI IMG/M metagenome (GOLD analysis project Ga0335075, IMG submission 206723) | Soil microbial communities from Loxahatchee National Wildlife Refuge, Florida, United States - Lox_Sample_2.4 | ecosystem: Environmental > Terrestrial > Soil > Wetlands | place: USA: Florida... | reverse complement strand
CCGCCCAGCCGCCGACCGCCAGGATCACCTCGGCGTCGCCCTGCCCGGCGTACCGCTGGTCCCGCCCGGCCGCCCGCATCAGCCGGGCCGCCTCGCCGGGCGACGGGCGCGGCCGGTCCCGCCCGGGCCGGCTGTCCTGCTGCCCGGCCCGGGTGCCCCGGTTCCCTGCCCGTCTCCTGGTCATGATTCGAATACTACAGCGGGACGGTGCGCCACTGCCAGTTTCCTGCCAGCGTGTCGTCATCTTTTAGATTCTTTTTTTGGCAACGTGTTGCGTTCCTCCGGCACATGCCGGCGGCCGCCACCCGGTACCCCGTCTTCCAGTCCGCGATCCGGCGCATTGCCGCACCGCCGTCGGCGCAATAATCCGCGCAGACGCCAGGCAGACGTTGCGGGCGCGGGACTAGCCGCAGCTTGCCAGCGGGAACGACCCGTTTCGTGCGCCTCCTCGGCGCGCACCACACCGCCTGGGCTGATGCGTGCCGTGCGGACTGTACCCGATGCCTCCGCGGAGCAGATATCGATGCAAATTCTTTGCATCGATAGGTCAATATGATGCATCCATGCGCAAATATTCTGCAAGTATTCATGCAGCTTTCCGCAATGGAGATTTGCCGTGTGAAACGTTGTTGGTGTCATCTAGTGAGACTAAAGTTATTTAAGTACGCATTTTAGGCGTAGACACATCATTCACTGCTAGTCAGGACTCCAATCGAAGATTTCTTTTTTTCTTAATAATGTTGGAATCTTGCAGACATCACAGCCTTTATGTACGGTTAACTTGGTTCCAGCCGTCACAACAAGCCGCGCGTCGGCTAATCACTTCCTGCCGATCCTGTCGACGCCAAACGTTTCCGCCAACCAGCGGATTCCCGGGAGGAGCAAGGCATGAGCCCTGTATGCACAGAACGACGATATTTATCCAGCCAATGCGCCGCTCTCTACGGTGCGGGCCGGTGCTGACGTGCTGCATGTGCCTGAAGGGGCGGGAGCGCTCCCGGCCTGCCGCCCGGGAGTCCTGCCGCCCGCCCGGCAGGCCGGGGCTCGTGTCCCATAGCCCTCGTTATGCCGGGTTTGTGCACCGCGTGCACCGCGCCCCCCGTTGGCCGCCCGAGGCTTGTCTTCTGAATCCTCCATCTATCACGTGGTCCGTCGGCGACCACGTGACGTTACCCGCAGTCACGCTCCGGTCCGGGGGGTACGCCGTGCGCGGGCCCGATCCCTCGAAGGAGCACCGCATGTATCAAAGCACTCGAAATGGCAGACCCCGGCGCTGGGTCGCCGTCGCGGCCGCGATCACGATCGGCCTCACATTCCTAACCGTCGTCGGTATCGCGCGTCCCGCTGTCGCGCAGTCCACGCCCGGCGCAGACGTCCCGTTCACCGAGTACAACGCGGTGAACGCTAGCACCAACGGCACAATCCTCGGCCCGGACTACTCCTTCGGTTCACTTCCATCCGAAGCCACCGGCCGCGAGGTCGACCTGCTGGAAGGCCAGGGCGAGTACGTGACGTTCACCCTCACCCAGCCGGCGAACGCGGTGGACTTCCACTACTCGATACCCGACTCGACAGACGGAACCGGGCTGACCGACCCGCTCAGCCTCTACGTTAACGGCACATTCGACACGTCGTTGCAGCTGACCTCGGATTACAGCTGGCTGTACGGGTCCTATCCGTTCACCAACACCCCGAGCGACGGCCTCGGCCACGACTTCTACAACGACGTGCGGACGATGTTCAGCTCGACGCTGCCCGCCGGGACCACGGTCACGCTCAAGATCGACGCTGGCGACAACGCGCCATGGTACGCGATAAACACGGCTGACTTCGAGGTCGTCCCCGCCGCGACCGCTTCGCCTGCCGGGTACATCAACGCCGCGGCCGCGCCGTACGACGCGGACCCGACGGGTAACACCGACTCGACGACCGCGATCCAGGATGCGATCAACGCGGCCGAGGCGGCTGGCACCGGCGTCTACCTGCCGCAGGGCACCTACCTGGTCAGTTCGCAGCTCAGCGTCAACGACGTCACGGTCACCGGGGCCGGCCCCTGGTACACCGAGATAACCGGCACCGACGCCGGGTTCTCCGGCGATCAGAGCCCGGCGAGCAACGACGTCACCGTGTCCAACCTGTCGATATTCGGCAACGTCAACGACCGCGTTGACAGTGACTCCGACGTTAACGGCTTCAACGGGGGATTCAGCAACTCGACCATCTCCAATGTGTGGATCCAGAACACCAAGGTCGGCATCTGGGTCGACGGCCCCTGCACCAATCTGACAATCACCGGGGTCCGCATCCAGGACACCACCGCCGACGGGGTCAACTTCGACGGCGGGGTGACCAACTCGATCGTCGAGAACACCTTCACCCGCAACACCCAGGACGACGGCATGGCCATGTGGTCCAACGGGACCGCCGACACCGGGGACACATTCACCCAGGACACCGTCGACTCGCCGGGCCTGGCCAATAACTTCGCTATCTATGGCGGCTCCGGCGACAGCATCACGAACGACATCGCACAGGACACCATCACCCAGGGCGGCGGCATCCAGATCGCCAACCGGTTCAGCTCGACCCCGCTGTCCGGCACCACGACCGTCAGCGGCAACCTGATCGTCCGTGCCGGCCAACTCGACCCCAACTGGCTATTCGGCGTTGGCGCGATCTGGCTTTACGCCGACGACAGCGCGATGAGCGGCACCGTCAACATCACGGACAACACGATCGAGGACAGCCCGTACGAAGCGTTCCAGTTCATCGGCAGCTCCATCACCAACGTTAACATCAGCGACAACACCGTTACCAACGTCGGAACGTTCGTGTTCCAGGATCAGGCGCCCGGCGCGGTCTCCGTATCCGGCGTAGCCGCGACCGGCGTCGGGGACGCCGGCACGTACGACTGCGGGTCGGGCATGACATACACCGACGGATCGGGTAACTCCGGCTGGTCCTCCACGGTGTGCGGCTTCCCGGCCACCCAGGCGCTGGCCGTGCAGCCGAGCGTGCTCACCTTCGAGAATCAGAGCGTAGGCACCACCAGTGCCAGCCTGCCGGTCACCGCGCTGAACGCCGCGACCGCTTCGGCGACCATCGATAGCATCAACGCCAGCGGCGCGTTCGCGCAAACCAACAACTGCGGGACCAGCCTGGGCACCGACGGCACCTGCACGATCAACGTCACGTTCACTCCTACCGCGTCGGGCGTGACGACCGGGGTGCTCACCATCCCCAGCGACGAGCCGGGCAGCCCGAACACGGTCACGCTGGTCGGGGTAAGCGGCAGCGCCACGAACAGCAGCGGCTCACTGACGGTCTCGCCGTCAAGCTTGTCGTTCGGCGATGTGGATGCGGGGTCCACCTCAAGCGCGCAGGCGGTGACGGTCACCAACCCAGGGACCAGCGCGCAGACGATCTCGTCGGTGTCGGTGAGCGGGCAGTACACGCAGACGAACACCTGCGGATCATCGCTGGCCGCCGGCGCATCGTGCACGGTCAATGTCACGTTCGCGCCGACCTCGGGAGGGACCCAGTCCGGGACCCTCACCATCGACAACAGCAGCCCCACGCCGTCCCTGACCGTCAGCCTGTCCGGGGTCGGGGTGACGTCGACGACGAACCTGGCGCTGAATCAGCCGATTACGGCGAGCAGTACTGAGTCGGGCTACCCGGCGACTAATGCTAACGACGGGAATACGAGTACGTACTGGGAGAGCTCGGATGGTGCCGGGTACCCGCAGACGCTGACCGTGAACCTCGGCTCAGACGTCAGCATCGGCAGCATCGTGCTGGATCTGCCGCCGTTGAGCGACTGGTCGACCAGGACCGAGACGCTGTCCGTGCTGGGCAGTGCCAACGGGACGTCGTTCAGCCAGATCGTCGCCTCGGCCGGGTACACGTTTAACCCGTCGACCGGCAACACGGTTACGATCAGCCTGCCGTCCGGGACCAGTACCCAGTACGTGCAGCTGAACTTCACCGCCAACACCGGCTGGACCGCGGCCCAGATCTCGGAGTTCGAGATCTTCCCCGGCGGCGGGTCATCCGGCGGAACCGCGACGTTGTCCGCCTCGCCCACGTCGCTGTCGTTCGGCAGCATCACGGTCGGCACCACCAGCGCCGCTCAGACCGTCACGGTGACCAATTCCGGCAGCGCGGCGGCGGCGATCTCGTCGATCGCGACCACGGGTCCGTTCTCACAGACCAACACCTGCGGGAGCAGCCTGGCCGCCGGGGCGAACTGCACCTTCTCGGTCGAGTACGGCGCGACCGCGTCCGGGACCCAGACCGGGACCCTGACGGTGACCAGCAGCGCGTCGAACAGCCCGCTGACGGTCTCGCTGACCGGCACGGGAACCACGCCCGCTACGCCATCGCTGTCGGCGTCGCCAGCGGAGCTGACGTTTGGCAGCACCACGGTGGGCTCCACCAGCGCGGCGCAGACGACGACGGTGACTAATGGCGGCGGCGCGACGGCGGACATCTCAGCCGTGGCGACCACGGGCCCGTTCGCGCAGACCAATACCTGCGGGAGCACCCTGGCCGCCGGGGCCAGTTGCACGGTCTCGGTGACGTTCACCCCGACCGCCTCGGGTTCTGCCACCGGGACGCTGACGGTCACCAGCAACGCGTCGAACAGCCCGCTGTCGGTCGCACTGACCGGCACCGGAGGCGCCTCCTCGTCCGGCACGGACCTGGCGCTGAACACTTCGGTCACCGCCAGCAGCTCCGCGTCGGGTTACCCGGCGTCGAACGCCGTCGACGGCAACACCAGTACGTACTGGGAGAGCACGGACGGCGCCGGCTACCCGCAGACACTCACCGACGATCTGGGCGCGACCACCAGCATCAGCAGCATCGTGCTGGACCTGCCGCCGTCGAGTGCGTGGACGACCAGGACCGAAACACTGTCGGTGCTCGGTAGCACCACCGGGGCGAGCTACACCACGATCGTCGCCTCGGCCGGCTACACCTTCAACCCGTCCACCGGCAACACAGTCACCATCGCCCTCCCATCCGGAACCTCCGCCCGGTTCGTGGAGCTCAGCTTCACCGCCAACACCGGATGGAGCGCGGCGCAGCTATCCGAGTTCGAGATCTTCGGTCCCGCCACCGACCCGAACCTAGCGCTGAACGCGGCGGTCAGCGCGAGCAGTTCCGCGTCGGGTTACCCGGCGTCCAATGCCGTCGACGGCAACACCAGTACGTACTGGGAGAGTACGGACGGCGCCGGCTACCCGCAGACCATCACGGTCAACCTTGGCTCCGCTACCAGCATCAGCCGGATCGTGCTGGACCTGCCCTACTCCACCGCCTGGTCGACCAGGACCGAGACGCTGTCGGTGCTGGGCAGCACCAATGGTTCGAGCTACAGCACGATCGTGGCCTCGGCTGGCTATACCTTCAACCCGTCCACCGGCAACTCGGTAACGATAACCTTCACCGCAACCTCGGCCCAGTACATACAACTCAGCTTCACCGCCAACACCGGATGGAGCGCGGCGCAGCTCGCGGAGTTCCAGGTGTTCGCCACCTGAGTCCATTAACCGCCTATCACACGGTCCGCCGGCGCATCGTCGTCGGCGGACCACGGCCCCTCCCGGGTATGACGGCTCAACCCCGGCACCGCGGCTTACGGGTGGTCGGCGAGGAAGGCCAAGGTCAGCGCCGCGACTTCGTCCGCCTTGTGTTCCATGAGCGGGATCATCCCGCCGTCGATGACATGCGTCGTGACGCTGCCGGCGCCGACAAGTGCCCGTCTGACCGGTTCCAGGCCGGGCATGGCGAACGGGTCGGCCGCGGCCCCGACAATCAGCACATCGGCGGTGACATGCCCGATCCGGTGTTCCATCTGATAGCGGGCACAGGCCAGATGCCCTTCGCGCGGATCGACGCCCGGCGCCAGGCAGTCGCGGATGAACCGGTTGAGCAGGTCGGGCCGGTCGGCCGGGTAGTACGGTGCCCGCTGCCGCCACAGCTCGGTAAGGTGACCGCCGTCCGCTGCCGTCGCGGCGTCATCGACAGCCGGGCCGTCGGAGTGGCGGGCACGCCAGTCCGCGCCAGTATAGGGGGGTGAGGAGAGCACGAGCCGCCTGACCCGGGCGGGCGCGGTGGCGCCTGCCTCGATGGCCACGACGGCTCCGGTGTGATGCCCGAGCACCGCGACGTCGCCGATTCCCAGCGTGTCCAGCGTAGCCAGGGCCCCGGCAGCGTACTGTTCGATCGTCTGCTGCCCGGGCGGCTTGGCGCTCAGGCCAAAGCCGAGCATGTCAATCGCGAGGGCGTGCTGCCCGGCCGCGGCGAGCAAGGGCAACAGCTCGGCGAACTCGTCGCAGGACCGGGGCGTCTGGTGCAGCAAGAGCACGGTGCTCCCGTTCGGCGGGCCCGCCCGCGCGTAGTGGACCTGTCCGTACCGGGTGTCGGCGTACCCGTGGCTGACCTGGTCACTGTGCAATGTGTCTTCCTTATCTGCTCATGCCGGCGTGAGGTTACGCCGGGCCGTCAGTGGTGGAAACCCCCGCCTTCTTGTTCTGACAGAGGCTTGGCTGGTTTGTGCTCGCGCAGGTGCCGCAGCGACCGGCTGAAATCATCCAGCAGCAGGCTGGCCAGGTCCTTGCTGAAGTCGTGCCGGACCAGGATGCGTTGCACGGACAGATCCTGCCGGTTCGGCGGCAGTGTGTAGGCGGGTACCTGCCAGCCCCTCGCTCGCATCCGGTCCGCCAGGTCGAAGAGGCTGAAGTCGTGTGAAACTCCATCGGTGAGTTTCCAGGCAACGGCCGGGATCCCGCCATGGCCGTCGTAGATCAGCTGGAACGGGCCAAGGCCGGCAATCCCGTCCGCGACGTGCCACGCGTTCCGGTACCCGGCTTCGTGGATCTTGCGGTAACCCTCCCGCCCTAGCCGCAGGAAGTTGTAGTACTGGGCGATGATCTGCCCGCCGGGCCGGGAGAAGTTGAGTGCGAACGTCGGCATGTTGCCGCCCAGGTAGTTGACGTTGAAGATCAGGTCTTCCGGCAGGTCTGCCTTGTCTCGCCAGATGACCCATCCGACGCCGAGGGGCGCGAGCCCGAACTTGTGGCCGGAGGCGTTGATGGACTTGACCCGCGGCAGCCGGAAGTCCCACACCAGGTCCGGGTCGACGAACGGCGCGAGGAAGCCCCCGCTGGCGCCGTCCACGTGGATGGGCACGTCGAGCCCGGTGCTGGCCTGCAGGTGGTCTAGCGCATCGCTGACCGCTTGGACCGGCTCGTACTGGCAGGTGAACGTCACGCCGAGGGTGGGGATTACCCCGATGGTGTTCTCGTCGACCCTTTTGAGCATCTCCTCGGGCGTCATGATCAGCCGGTCGCCGTCCATCGGGATCTCGCGGTGCTCGATGTCCCAGTACCGGGTGAACTTATGCCAGCAGACCTGAACCGGGCCGGTGACCAGGTTGGGCCGGTCCGCTGCCTGTCCGGCCAGCCGGCGCCGCTGCCTCCATTTCCATAGCAGCGCCATACCGCCGAGCATGGCGGCCTCGCTGGAGCCGGTCGTCGATGTCCCTATCGTGTTCGCCGCGAAGGGTGAGTTCCACAGGTTGGCGAGGATGTTGACGCACCGGGCCTCAAGCTCGGCGGTCTGCGGGTACTCATCTTTGTCGATCATGTTCTTGTCCATCGCCAGGTCCATGAGCCGGTGCACCTCGGGCTCGGACCAGGTCTGGCAGAAGGTGGCCAGGTTCTGACGCGAGTTTCCGTCCAGCATCAGCTCATCGGCGATCACCTGGTAAGCGTGCCGGGGATCTTGCTCCCGCTCGGGGATGCGGTACTTCGGCAGCGACATGGACAAGTCGCTGGAGGCGTAGATGTCGTCGTTCACTTGGTCGCGGACCGTGTTTCTTTCGTGCAGCATCGGGACTCCCTCAGCTAGGGTTGCCAGCAGGATTCCAGCCTGGCCGGCCGACACGTTACCTGAGATGAGGGCCCGGTTCCGAGTCCGTAGCGCGTGCGGCGTTGACGGCTTTGCAACCTCCCGGCCGGATCGCCCTCGGATACGTGCGAGCTGACCTGGGAAGCGGCGCGGCTCGACGGTTCAACATCTGCCCGAAACTTTCGGTAACAATAGCCTGAACTTGAAACTTTCATAGCGGATGCCTGTGGCCTGCGCACCGTAAGGAAGGCCACTGAACTGGTATTAAATAATTGCTCGCCTTCCGCAAAAGTTTCCGAAACATTGACAGCCGCTAGGGCTGGACCAATGATGTCGCCATCGGCAGACCCCCAACCGCTGCCGATCCGGGTTTACCCGCCACCCGAGGGCCTCGCCGGGTCGTACCACGCTGCCTGGCCGCCTTGTCACCCTCGCGAGGAGGAAGCACGCACATGAATGAGCCTCCCGTCCCTCACAAGAACCGCTGGCGCGACCGTATCCGGCTGCTGTCCGGCGCCTGCGCCCTAGGGCTGGCCGCGGTAGTGGTCGCGCTGCCTGGCACGGCCCACGCCCAGACCAGCGTCTGCTCCAACCAGACCGGTACGAGCAACGGCTACTTCTACTCCTTCTACACCGCGGGCAGCGGGTCAGTGTGCATGACCCTCGGCTCCGGCGGCAACTACAGCACTTCCTGGAGCGGCGTCAGCGACTTCGTCGCCGGCGTCGGCTGGAGCACGGGCGCCGCTCGCACCGTGACGTATTCCGGCTCCTTCAACCCGTCCGGCGACGCGTACCTGTCGCTGTACGGATGGACGACAAACCCGCTGGTCGAGTACTACATCACCGATGACTGGAGCGGTTTTGACCCATCCAGCAACAGCGGCGCGACCTTCATGGGTACGGTCAGCAGCGACGGCGGCACCTACGACATCTATGAAGACCAACGGGTCAACGAGCCGTCTATCGAGGGCACCGCGACGTTCGAGCAGTACTGGGCCGTCCGCACCTCATCGCGGGTCGGAGGCACCATCACCACCAGCAACATCTTCAACGCCTGGGCCTCCCATGGCATGGACCTGGGCACCTTCAACTACCAGATCCTCGCCACCGAGGCCTTCAACGGCGGCAGCGGCAGTTCCAACATCACGGTCAGCAGCGGCAGCAGCACCGGCAACACGGTAACCGTGAGCAACCCAGGTAGCCAGAGCGGGACCGTCGGCGCGGCCGTCAGCAAGCAGATCAGCGCAACCGACTCCGGCGGGGCGACGCTGACCTACAGCGCCAGCGGGCTGCCGCCGGGCCTTTCGATCAACTCGAGCGGGCTGATCTCCGGCACCCCGACCACGGCAGGGACATACTCGGTCACGGTCACCGCCACTGACAGTACCGGGGCGTCCGGGTCGACGACGTTCACCTGGACGATCGCATCTTCGGGAGGTGGTGGCAGCAGCGGTGCCTGCGAAGTGACCTACACCACCACCAGCCAGTGGACCGGCGGGTTCGTCGCGCAGGTCGTGATCGATAACACCGGCAGTTCGACGATCAACAGCTGGACACTGAAGTTCACGTTCCCCGGCGACCAGCAGATCACCAGTGACTTCAACGGCACCGCCAGCCAGTCCGGTGAGAACGCGACCCTCACCAACGCCAGCTACAACGGCACCATCGACCCAGGCGGCAGCGCCACGGTCGGGTTCCAGGGCACCTGGAACACCAGCGACGCGGCACCGGCCAGCTTCACGCTGAACGGCACCACCTGCACCTGATGTTGCTGGCCGCCGTCATCACCTGCTGAAGCCTGACAAACCCCTCCCGCGCTGGCCGCACACGACCCTCGGCCAGCGCGGGAGGCATGCTATCGGGCCCGATCCTGCAGACCTCCAGGCAACATGTAACGCGACCCCTCGTGCTGCGCGACCCCTCGTGCTGCGCGACCCCTCGTGCTGCGCGACCCCTCGTGCTCCTGGCTAGTGGCGTACGGGCAAGGAAATTTCTTGCGTGCTGCAAGGTGCCTTTGTGACTCCGGGGATGGCCCGGTTCTCCATTTAACGGGCTCTAGCACACTTTTCCGAGACGTCGTCTCCGATGACACCGGCGGGCCGGTGAACGGCCAGAACGGGACATAATACCCGCACGGCCACCGATTCGCTCATTCGATTAACCGCATCAGCCAGCGATATGGCACAGATGCACCCCTCGGGCGGCCAGGGTCGGCAACCGGTCCCCTGTAAAGGGTGCCAGGGTCATTTAACGCGGAAGTCTACCGCAACGTGGAAGTCTACCCGTCGTATACGTATGACAGACGGACACGAAGCGGTGAACTTCCACGTTATCTTCACGCCGTGCCACCCGGGCCAGCACGAGCCGCACCGGGTCGCGCCACCGAATGCGAATGCGAATGATCGCACACACGATAGCCAGGATCGCTGACCGTGCGGGTGTTATGCCCCGTTCTGCCAGCTCACCGGGCTGTCGGTGTCCGGGCCGGCAGAGTCCGGTCGGCGGCGTCCGTGTCACTGGAGACGGCGATGAGCGGCGCGTCCCGAGTGAACTGCCGGAATCCGACTCTGTAGTACAGCCCGCGCGCCTGCGGGTACCCCGGTGCACCCAGGCAGGCGACCGTCATGTGAGTGGCCCCGGCCTGCCGCGCGAGGTGCATCCCGTGCAGGAGCATCGCAGTGCCGAGCCCCAGGCGCCGGTAGCCCGGATGCGTCCCGACAGGCTCGAACTCGGCGGTCTTGTTGACCTCATCCAGCCACATGATCGTGGACGCCGCCATGGTTCCGTCCGGCGCCTCGACCAGGATGTGGAGGTCGCCGCGGTACGCGGCCGTCTGCCGGACGCCCTCGTAGCCTTCGGCCGTGTATGTCGAAGGAGCCCATGCGTCCACATGCGCCTGGACCGCGGCCCGCGGTCCTGCCTGGTCGGCAGTGCGGAACTTGAACCCGTCCGGCAGGACCGGACGCTCCACGTCGGTAAGGTCCCGCTCGTTGAGCTGAGTCCAGGAGCCGGTGTCGCCGAGCGAGGCCGGATCGGTCTGATATCCATGTGCCGCCCACCTTTCCAGCGCGAACTCGTCGGCTGCCGACGGTGATACCGTGCGTTCCATGCCCGTCGCGGCTTCATACCAGCCGATCACTTCGTCAACCAGCCCGGCGTGGCCGGGGTGGACCTGATACCCCAGATAGGCGCTGGTGACGTCGGTCACCGACCCGTCGCTCCGCCTGACCTGATGCGGGAGATAGGCCCAGCCCCATGCCACGAGCGCCTCGCCGGAGAACCACAGCCGGCGGGTCCAGGTCCCGCCGTCGCTGGCGTGCCCTTTTCCCCAGATCCAGGCCAGCTCCCCGAACGACGCATCGCTGTTCACCAGGTCCGGGCGGATCGCGGTGACACGCTGCGCCAGGCCCTGCATGAGCTGTACATCCGCGGCGGTCACCAGGTCGCAGTCACTCATGATGGGCCACTGTGCCAGGATCCGGCACAGCCGTCGAGTCGTTTTCGCGGCCTGGCCATGAACGAGAAACGCCGGGTTGACAGCAAAGCTTGCCTATGCAACGCTCCGGCGCGTGGGCAGGATGGGGATCCGTCTCCGTCGCGCGGACGCGCGGTATGCGGGTTTCGCGGCGATTGTCTTCGCAATGATGTCGGCGGCCATACCGCCCTCGCCGGCCGTCGCGAGACCAGACGGCACAGTACAGGCTGGCACGGTACAGGCTGGCACAGTGCGGACCGGCACAGTGCGGACCGGCACAGTGCGCGGCTGCGCGACGTCAGTCAGTCTGCCGGCGGACGAGGCGCCGCACTCTGCTCCGGTCGAGTGGTGGTACTTCAGCGGGCATCTGAGCGGCAAAGACGCGCAGGGCCATACGCACGCCTACGGCTATGAGTACGTCATCTTCCAGCTGCTCGGCTTCACGTCGAAGCCTTTCTACCTCGCTGACCTGTCCCTCACAGACCTCACCCGCAAGACCTTTCAGTTCGCGGGCGCGCAGGATTCCTACCCCGTCCCGAAGACCGCCGGCAGGTTCGCCCTGCACGCTGGGAACTGGACGATGAGTGGCGGGTCCGGACGCGACACGCTCAAGGCAGGCATGCCGGATTACAGTCTCGACCTTATGCTCCGCACCACCGAGCCCGCGGTCATGGAAGGCAACAAGTGCGGCTATATCTCGCTGGCATCGCTTGGATCGTCGTATTACTACTCGTGGACATCGCTGGCGACCACCGGCACGGTCACAGACCACGGAGTAACGCTGAACGTCACGGGGACCTCCTGGATGGATCACCAGTGGGGGCCGATAGCCTTGGGCAGCGGCGGCTGGGACTGGTTCAGCATGCGGCTGTCCGATGGACAGCAGTACATGCTGTTCTTCATCAAGAACAAGAAGGGCCAGATCGTGGAGACGGCTGGCACCAGGATCGCCCACGGCGGGAAGGACATCACGTACCTGACCGCCGCCAGCACCGGCGAGAAGGCCGCCGGTTCCTGGACCAGTCCCGCGACGGGCATCAAGTACGGCTCCGGGTGGAAGATCAGCGTGCCCGGCGGCTGGCTCACCGTCACCCCTGACCTGCGCAACCAGGAAGTAGACCTGCTGAAGACCCAGGGCAGCGTCTACTGGGAGGGCGATGTCGCGATCAACGGCAGAATCGGCGGCACCGCAGTTAGCGGCGACGGGTACACCGAACTCAACCCGGCTGGCCTCGGGTTAGTGCGTGTACTTGCACCCCGGGGAGGGCTCTGGTGCCGCCAGGAGAGGTTATACGAATTATCGTGTGTACTTGCACCCGTCATCAGGGGTATAAGTACACACGGTAATCGAAAAACGGCCGCTGGACGTCTGTTTCTGTCCCGGTACGGCGGCTGCCGGTCGGCGGCGGCTGCGTGATCAACCTGTCGCGGGAGCATTATCATCCCGAAATGTGCGCCTGAGCCCTGGGAGGGGGTAAGAGTACACGCGATCATCCGGTTACTGCCCTTCTGGCAGGAGGGGAGTCCGGGTGTCCATTCAGGG
>Ga0335075_10012294_pt1 | contig 12936 bp, 6 predicted proteins | sample Lox_Sample_24_FD_206723 | JGI IMG/M metagenome (GOLD analysis project Ga0335075, IMG submission 206723) | Soil microbial communities from Loxahatchee National Wildlife Refuge, Florida, United States - Lox_Sample_2.4 | ecosystem: Environmental > Terrestrial > Soil > Wetlands | place: USA: Florida... | reverse complement strand
GCTGCTTGTACTGCTCGTGGTGGTGGGACTAATTGGGGTCTTGCCGCTGCTTGTAGTGGTTGTACTGCTCGTAGTAGTTGAGGTCTTGCCGGGCCCTGTAATAGTAGTTGTACTGGTCGAAGTAGTTGGGCTAGTTGGGACCTTGCCGCTACTTGTAGAGGTTGTGCTGCTCGTAGTAGTAGTCGGGGTCTTGCTGCTGCTCGTTGTGCTACTCGTAGTAGCTGGGCTCTTGGTAATTGTGCTAGTGGTGAAGCTCTGCGAGCCCCAATTGGTCCAGGAGACATCAGCAGCTCTCTTTACATATTGCGTGTTTGTTTCCGCAGTCGAAGCGACATTGGTGCTGTCAACGCATTGAAGGTGACCGGAGCAGAGACTCGGTGCTGGGGGATAATTGGGGGGCACAGGCAGCTGGTTGTATGGCCGTGGTGCCGCAAGCGTTCCGCCCACGCAAATCAACGCACTCAACAGCAGTGGGGAGAGCATGATGACAAATGAGTTTGGAGAAAGGAATGTGAGCAAATCTGGAATACAGAGGAAAGAAGCCTTGGAGGAAGAGGAGGCAGTCCATGCCATCTAATAACGCGGTGTGAAGACTGAGTGCACGGGACTGGTCCATTGAACGACGTCCAGCCAGCCATGTGGCTCGCCGACACTGCTGTCGAAGGTGCATATTCGACCTGGACGCAGGATGATTCCTACGTGTGCAGCTTTACCAGATGGAATTGAAACATCGGGATAAAAAGCTCTGTAGCGTCAATTTAGAAGCGCTAGAGAAGCGACGGGAGCGGCTAGGGAAGGGACGAGAGCGGCTCCCCCGACTACAGTAGAAATTGAAGAGAGACAGATCTGATCGATCGACCCACTTGGGCGAAATAGTACCAAATGCTGGCTACCAACTCTTGGCTCTCAGGAGACACTCCGGGCCTTATTCTCCATACAAGACTGTATCGTAAAAGGGTGATTGCTGTTATTCCAGTAGACCAGCAGACACACACACCCACCGTTTGTACTGGCTAGGGATCGCAAGGGTCAACGAGACGTAAGTACTACCTACCCTCACAGTTTAGGGGTGTCGTACCACAGATCAAAACAAGACAACGGCTTGATGGGGTTAGATTTCTCGTCTAGAGCCTTGGCAATTGCAAGGAAGAGCTTCAGGGGCCAAGCGAGAAAGAAGGTTAGTCACTCAGTCTGTTTCCTCCGATTTTTACCTGAGCTTGTGGATCCTCACTGCGGCTGAGGGCGGGATCAGCCTAGGACAGGGACAGGAACAGGTGAGCCGGGGCCAGATCTTTTAGTTCTTGGTCATGAGTCAGACCGTTATCACAATTGAACCCCGGTAGAATGCGATGAGCCGAGGCGTTTGCTACTTCTGGCTTTTGGAAAGGGGGAGAGCCAGCAATTCCAGCTTGTTTCCGCCACCAACTACGCTCTTGGAGAAGCAACGAAGCAAGCCGGCGTTCACGTCGCAACACTTCCTGGGGACACAGGTCAGTACTTACTTTTCATCGCGAGGGAATTCCTCTCTCCTCTACCAATGGCACAAATTGTTGCATACCCCCGCGGGAGTCCAAAGTCCACGACCGAGGCTATACCGGTTTCGCGAGAAGCTCACAAGACAAAGGTGGACCAGCCCTGAGACATAGGAATGGGAGCAGCTCGTCACAGCAATAGAAGCCGAAGAGACTCTACTTTACTCAACAGTAGTTCCGATATCGGATACTACCATGGCCGCCGCTGGACCTTCCAGGTTCAAGTCAAGTTCAAGCTAGATCGATCAAGCTTGGAACCCCTGAGAAATTTCAGTGGGCTTAGAGCGCGGTCTGATCAAGCTCAGAACTCAAAGGATTTGGAGCGTGCTCCGATGAAGCTCGGAACCCGTGAAACGTGCTCAAGTGTACCTTCCATTTCAGGATTAATGTTCCACATCAAGACTTGAAATGACGGGATCAGCGTCGACGATCATGTGTCAATGCTACGTGATATACGGATGAAAATTCGGGACTATTAATGGAATTTTACATGCAGAAGAGATGCATCCCTCTGCCTGTGTGCTGGAGCCGAGGACTTGCGCTGCGAACCCATTGACCTCGCTCGTAGAAAGCTCCGAACTGGCTCGGATATACTACTACGAAATCGATCGAGATCGAGCGAGTGGCACGGGACACCATAGCACTATGGTCTAGATGGCTGTGGTTGTGCGATGCGCAGGAACGATGCCAAGCAAGACATCTATGATTGCAGGACGTGGATTCCCCAGGGCTACCCAGTCGGTTCTGCATGCGGTCGAAGCTCTTGTCGCAGGTGCTTCTGCTGCTCACAGACCCTAGCCCCACCAGCACACTAGCCTGGAATACCTCTACAGGGGCGATTTCAGGGGCATCATAGAACCGGAAAGCGCAGAACCCCCCCCATGCAGTTCCAAGCCTCGTTATTCGGCTTATACTACAGGCATTTTGAAGACTTGACATCGATAGAGGTTCGGGAGGACGCCTACTTCAGGGGTATTCACAGTAATCCCTTCCTAACAGCGTGTGTAGGCTTTGGAGACACCTTAACCTCGGCTGGCAAAGTCTCCCGCACGCAGGGCCTGGACAAGCTTCCTACAATGTACGATGGGTCTTCTCCTGGGCCGATCGAAGTCTTGGGCAACATATCCGTACTCGTGAACACACTCCTTCAAACCACAGATGACCCTGCAAGCTTCACCATCGTTGACTTGCCACTTGTTGACCTAATATCTGGCGCAAATGGGGAGCTATATCATCAACTTGATCTACGTGAGTAGAAGTCGGCTTTAGGATGGCCGCCTCCTGCTCCGAAAGGGATTGTCTTGACGAAGCAGATGCGATCCTTGAGAAGTAGAGACAGGCCTGGAGTGCTTCGAGCAGTGCGGGTGTAGCAGAAGGAATTGATAAACAACTGGTAGTATTTGGTCAAGATGCTATCACATCCCTATAGACTAAATCTGAATCTTGGATCATCATCTCCTAGATTTCCCAGCTCATGTTGATCCAAGTGCAAACGATGGGCTCTTTCCCCACCCTCTCTCTTCTTGTTCTCCATTGTCAACCCCACCGCAAGTACGGTGGCCATAATTCCACCAAACAACAACATCCCAAGCGAAACGGAATAGCCAACGTAGAAATGAGGGCTCTGGTTCGTCTGGAAGATATTGCTCGCGATGATGCCACCAATGTTGCCGAACCCAACCTGGACTGCCAGTCCGATAGCACGCTTATAGTGCCCGCTGAGGTTGTTGGCAAGCCAAACGATAGCGACAGGTTGGGAAATGTAGGTTCCAGTGCACACGAAAAAGACGGCCATGTACCTGACGCGCACGCTCAGGCCGATCTGAGGGTGGTGTGGCTTTGCAAGCGGACCCTGGCACAGCAGAATGATGTAACCGATGCTTGCAAAGGCGACACCAAACATGATGAAGGCATAGCGATGGCGGAGCCGGTCCGTGAGGATAGATGTCGCAAATGTGACGACGGCAGCAACAATCCAAATTGGAATGCTGTGGACTTGTGATTCGACACCCGAGTAGCCGAGCGAGTTGACAATTGTGGGCACGAAGAGCGCAGTGGCGTAACCGGAGGTTGTGACTCCGGTGTACATCAGTGCGCCGACGGAGACCTTCCAGTCCGTCAGAATGCGGCGCCAGGCGGTGGAGTCGAGGCGATCCATCCGTGCACCGACGCCAACATCTTGGCTGTTGCGGAGCTGGAGGGCATTCTTCTCCTTACGGCTCAGAAATCTCGCCTGTTCAGGCCAGTCTGCTAGGAGGAATTTTGCGGGTATGGCGACGGCAATGGAGAGCAAACCTTCGATGATGAAGATCCAGCGCCAGCCGGAGTAGCCGCTCAGGCCTTGCATATGCACCAGACCGTAGGCGAGCAGGCCACCGAAAGCCCCTGCAACCAGGCCGGCACACCAAAAGAGCGAGAAGCGCTTCTGAAACTCGTGGCGCTTGTAGTACATGGACATCAGATACGCACTACCAGGCACAAAGCCCGCCTCAAACACACCCAGAAAGAAGCGACAGGCGATCAAACCGCCATTGGAGTGCACAAAGCCCTGACACATGCACGCAATGCCCCAGAGGAAGGCAAGTGCGGCGATCCATGTCGAGGGGGAGAGCTTACGGAGGGCGATGTTGCTAGGGATCTCGAGGAGGATGTACGGCACGAAGAAGACCTGTAAAGCAATGTTGAATTTGTTGCCGGTGAGGTGGAGCTCCTTGAGGATACCGAGGACGCGGACGTTGCCCAAGTTGATACGGTCCATGAAGCCGAGCATGAAGAGGATCCACAAGGGGGCAATAAGGTGGAGGTCGATTTTGCGGAGCATGCGACGCTCTAGGTATGGGTCGATCGGGGATGGGATCGGTTGTTTCTCATTGCCGGGGTAGACTGAGACAGGTGGTTGCCCTTCGGCCGTTGTCGATGGGGGAATGACTTTATCGGCCATGTTGCGCGAGGACGAGGATGGGTTTGCCATAGAAAAGAGGGGATGGCGGTCCGAGGAATATGCCTCGGACACCAGGCGTTGAAGAGAGGAAAAGGCATGTAGTAGGTAGTAAGTAAACCAGAAAAGGTAGGGCTTGGAAGGAAATTGAATTTTGTGTATTGTGACCAAAGGGATATTACGATACTGTGCCGTTCGAAGTAGCCGCCTTACCTTGCGTGCTTTGAAGATTAGGGGAGCCTGTCTGGACCACGTGCAACGATCCTGGGGACTCTTTCGAGCCCTTCATGGTCTTTGTGTGCAACCAGTCTCATTTCCGAATAGGAGAGGTCGACAAAGCATGAGATTGGTTCCTGGAAGCTCGGGTTGCACGCGGAGGATCGCGGTGGCTTGTCTCCACTCATATCGCTCCATCCTTCTACGAATATGCCCGACAGCAGGAGCGTGTATTAATTTCCCTTATCGACCTGTACCACTGTACCGCAAGGTTAATCGATAGTTAGTAACTTACTGATGCTACAGCCGGTCGTAGATGCGGCGCTGAGATGGTAAGTCTACCAAAATGAAATCGATTTTGCAAGCATTGACTGCGCGGGGCCTAGCTTTCGGAGCCACCGCACAGAACGCTTAGTACGTCGTTCGGAGCTACGAGCCTGCTAATAATAATGCTGACAAAGTCTTGACACAAAGTCCTGCTCTATTAGAGCTACACGTGTTTGCAGCCAACAAATGCATGCACGCATGGGGGGGCACATTTCCATAACGGTTAGCAGGATTCGCGGATCCTGGGCTCAGCAAAGCTGGGATATGCCTGGCGCGGCAGGGGAAGCATCGGGCACAATTCATGAAAACCCTAATTCGAGCTCAATCCTTCGTCTGCGGCACTTAACATCCCCTATCAGCCTTCAAGCATGGCCTCTATCAGGCATAGCTCTGACGAGAATATAGCAGGGCAGCAACTTCGGCAGCAATTTCCGGGCCGGAACAACTTCAGTTGAGGCTTTTTGCCCTGGCCAACTCACAACCTACGGTCACCGTGTCTCACTGTAGAAAATACCACGCAAAACATCGGTGGTGCAAAAGCTATTTGTACAACAGGTGTCTACATAGTCGTCGCCGGTGCTACAGATCTCAAGATAGGGCTTTGTGGACAGCCCCTATCGACTCTATCTTTGAATGACCCGTACTGCTATCCATTCAAGCTGGCCGCGGTGGTGCTGTGGATGCTGGTGGCCCTGTTTGGGAAGGTGGAGCAGCGCGGTAAGGGCTGTCTAGAACCAAGACAATAGTATTTCCACCCTGGCTTTCCCAATCCGGTCTTGGTGGTGTAGTAGGTGTTAGGACTACCTCGGCATCCTCCTCGGGGGGTAGGGGGTATAGTTTCCCCCTTCTTCTAAGCTCTTTCATCTGCTAATTCTAGCCCTGAAAAGCCCTCTAGTGTCGGCGCGCCCGTGTGTCTCGTTTGGGGTATGTAGGAGGGCAGTAACTTTGGCAGCAACTTGACCAGCTTTGTCCTACACGCACTGTAGATTTAGCCTGCATACCTGATTATAGAAATATCACTTGTGGTGAAGCGGCAATGGGTAATGAGGAAGCTGCACCGGTGTGTCAACGTTAAGGGCCGAAAGGGCCGAACTGGCAGCTCCGGTGGTTACGCTTCGATGAAGGATCACCAGTTCGATCGTACGTACATACCACAGCGCGGCTTTGGTAGAGGCCTACTTTGAGATCCTTGGCGCTGACGACGACGACGAGGTCGCCGGCGAAGTCTGAAGATTCTTTGAGTGCCCCCCACTTTGATGATCGACGAAGCCACAGCACATCCTGCCAACTATGGTCAAAGCTCCCAGGGGTGCAACGACTCCAAAACGTCACGTGAAGCTAAAGGACCTCAATTCAGAGCCCGAACATGTTGAAGCTAAAAGCATTGCTCACGTCGAGTTGAGGTAATACCTAAAGCATATACTTTGGTGAGGAGATTGGTCCATTCCAGCCCTCAGTGAGAGATGGATAATACCATCTCGACAAGCCAATATTGCTTCTTTTACCCACGGCGGAATTTGAAAGGGATCTTATTCGTCCTAGCTGACAATAAGGAGCCTTCTGTCGTCTGGGGGTTGAGATTTTAGTTGATATCGTCCATCGGGAAATAAATGTTCATGCCTGGCTCCCGCGACTTGGTCTGGTCATCCTGAGGCGGCAGAGGGCCCGCCAACAGCTGGCCTGTCAATCTTGAAAATTGTCAGCTACGACTCGGTAAGAAACTTTGTTGCATTTTCGAAGGGGCCTGTGAGCCAGGCATAGCGCTTAATGTGCTTTGTCGAGGTAATGAGTTCAAAGCTCTCAGGAAGATCTTCGAGAGCCGAAGAGTGAGAGAAGCAAGATAGGCCCTGGACATGTCTTCCAGCAAGGTGGGTCCGCTCTAGTCGAAGCAGCCTCCCATTACCATGTCGGTGTCATTGAAGTCCTTCTAGACGCAGGCACGAACATTGAGTCCAGCCGGGGTGACCACGGGGCCACTTTAATGGTCGCTTATTCTGGAGGCCGGCTGTCTGCGGCTCAAATGCGGTTGCTCGCGGCTCGAAGGTGTCTGTCAGACTTCTAGACTGTGGGAGTAGGTGACGTGGTGGTGGTGGTGGTGGCGTTGCGCAGGAAGAACCAGTTACGCAAGGTAGAGGACACCTGGCTGATGGACGGTTTTTGTACCTATAAGTGTCAGCTCGCTACTTAGTAGATAGAGGGACAGACGGTCCTCCGATCTCACCCAAAAAATCTGACAGTGTCCTATACTGCGGCCGATGGTACCAGCTTCATGGCCTTCGTCCAGGCTAAGCGTCATTCTGACATCGCCAAGTAGCTGGGAAGCACTGTCGGCCTCCAAGCATGTTGTCAATTTCTGTGAGGGATGGAAACTCGTGTGTCGATTGAATATGGAGGATAGGAGGTTTGCCAAGGCGTACCAAGCAGCCAAGGCACCACACTGCCACCCGAGTTTGGTGACGTATTTCCAGCTACTATTATACGAGCCGAATGGTACGACATCACCAATTGGTGTCAACATGCTCGTCCTCAGGCATAAGGCTGAATTTAGTCCGACACCTGTTCACACTCAATTGAGGTCTATGAGAAACCGACGAAAGAGTCAGACCAATCAAGCAATGAGCATTGTGTGAAATCCTTACGCGGACAGAACTCATCCTCTTCGATCCATGAGCAACGGAAGTGCTTCTGATTCATTAACGGCAACCAACAACTCGAAGTTACAGTTTGATGACATGCAATGGGAGCCGAACTCTTTAACCGAAGTTAGCGTTCGTGCAAGAGACACCGATTCGGAAAGTACGTCTTCCGAGCGTCTGATTCGCGAACGTTGGGTTCCGCCCCCGTGCGATGCATAGATGATCTTCTGATACCTCCACTAACCTGCATCTCTATCTTGGGACTTTGCCTTTCCTTTAGCAACGCTAAGCTTTCGGCAAAACGCTATGGGCCTCAAGATTCGCGACTTCTACGCCCTTCGCACATGAACTTCTTGCATTTCCGGTATTGAGTTCGGAACATCGGTATACGCAAACTTTGTTCTTTTCCAACTATATCTTGTTACCTAAGCTGTACGTATACATATGAGCGATCAGGGCCACGACGAACCTCATTCATGTCCTGCATCTCCGGGTCAAGCGGCAAGTTGTAGGCAACTTCCTGGCAGCTTTGCCCAAATATAAGCTCGTACCTGATTTCCCCCCTGTCAAGCATCCAATTCCCACCAACCATATCCCGTAGTGTTTCAAACGTTCACCTTACAACCACCCTTGCCCATCTACCGATGGGCGGGAGATAAAATCCACTTGAACTCCCGAAACTGCCCATTGCGCCAAGACGCGGGGACGGGACAACCACTCAGTTAGTGTTTGTTACCGCAGACCGGGTTAGCGGAATTTGCTTCCATCCCTCATCTCAATTTGCCACGTCACACACGCATACGACAAGACAAGCCCTACGACGCTCACGCCCTTAAAGCTTAGCTAGTGAGCGCACTAGGAACCCTGTAACAGAAAGTACTTAATTCAAACGACCATCCAATACACCTAAACTAGAATTACTTTCCTCAGATACTGTCAACTTGAAACCCGTTTCCCTAAATGGAACAACACACACAGAGAGAGAGGGCTTTTGAAGATTTGCATCAGGTCAAAGTCTTTTTGTTTCTGCCCCCCTTGCTTCGCGTTGCCCGCTTCCTATTCCCCATTTGCTGCACTAAAGACTCCCAACTCAAGGTGAACCCCCGCGACTCCTAGCCTAAACCAAGGAGCGCAGAAAAGCTCTAGAGGGAAAGAGGGGGGTATTACTCAATTGTTCTCTCCACAAAATCCATAAACATCTCATCCTGTAGTAGCCTCTCCATGTCCGCCGCCACCATTTGCACGACAACCTCCAACACATCCTTCCTCGGGTCTTGCGGCAGGATGATACACGCGCCGGGATCCCTAGACCACGGCTTGCGCACCCAGTCTGGCATCCCTAATCCCATACCAAGATCACCCTTCTCATACAGTTGCAGACCCAGCCACGATGTGATATACATGTCCGCACCGGTAGCCCTGTTGATGTTTGCCGCGAGCAGGTCACGGACATCGATGAAAGGGGTGTTCGAAAGATTGATTGTGGCGCGGACGTAGGGATCCTGGACGGCGGCGACAGCGTGGCGGATCGCGAGCGCGGTCAAGGCATAAGATGACGGGGTGGAAGTCGAGAGGTGGGTGATGGTCTGACGAACCGAGGCAAAGTCGACAGCAGAGCCGAAATAAGAGGGTGGTAGTGGTGGGGTCATGCGGCCGCGGATGTTAACAGGAATGAGGAGAGTAGACGAATTGACCCTCGCATGATTTACGGAATGCCTGCGTGCTTGCGTGAGGTGGTGCCAGAGCAAGGCGTGCAGGACGTCATGGTCGGTGACGAAAGGGGTAACATTGTTGTCGTCTTTCGGCAGGAACTTCATAATGAGACTTTTGAAGTCCTTCATCTTGGCGTGGGGTATTGCGAAGACGCAGCCGCGGCCGGTGGAGGAGGCTGTCCGGCTTGCGATATCACCAGGGACAGGTGTATTGTGGCTGTACTGTCGTTCAGTGTCGTAGCCTCTTGAGTGGCTTAATTTACTTCGTGACCTGGTCTCGATGCAGGCAATAGCATCCAAGTCATTCTCGCCTCCGCGGCCGTTGGTCATTACAGAATCAGTGGTGCCGTTGCTGCGCTCGTGGTTATGGGCACTGTTGAGGATCGCGCCGGAGACAAGAAGACCTAGGCCAGAGCCATCCGTTACACAGTGGTGGAGGTATACCGAGACAATGAGGCCCCCTTCGAGTAGGTTGGCCTGAACGCGGAAGACTGGCGCCCGGTCATCGTCAGTATTCTCAGGAAGCGCTGAGACTAGGTCAGGACGGATGGCACTCGGCGGTAGTCCTAGGCTGCTGAGCTTATCATACGTCCATGGCATCTCCTCGTTAGTGTAGTGTCTTTCTTGCATAGTCGGAAAGTTGACCACATTATCTCTGGTGAACCGAATCTCCACCCGGCCAATTGCATCATCACCCTCCCCCGGCGATGGATGTACATATCCAGCAAGGAAGGGAGCAGCGTTCACTGTTGCCTTGAGGAAGCTTGCCAGTCCATCCAAAGCCGCCTTTGCCGAGTCTGGGTGAGGGAGGCGAAATGCTAGACAGACGCGAATATATGCCCTTGGCATGCAATGGTCGATGCTTGAGAGTTTGATGACGTGTTCGATGGCCGATGAACCCTCTTGGGCTGGTCGAGGTGAAGACGTCGGTGCCCGGACGTTATCCAGCTTCAATTCCGGCAGAGCAACGTCATCATCCTTAAATCCAGAAGCGCTCAGAAAAGTCCTCCGTTCCGAAGGGCCAGGACTTTCGGTCTTTGTCATCGACAACCCATGGGGAGACATAGTCTTTTAAATTCTGAGCACCGTGCGGGTTGTTCCATCGCAGCTCCGGCCGTGCTTTATGACAAACAGAGCGCTAGAAAGGAAGCATAGCTGCGGAAAGCGTAACACAAAAGAACAGGTGTTATGTGCCGATATCAAAAGGCAGGCCAAAGCGAAAACTCAAAATAATTCAAATGCCGCGTAGACTGCCCTTAAAATACGACACCCAAAAAGCTTTAGGCGGCCCTGCGGAATGTAGATGGACTCTTTACATCATGCATGTCACTTCCCGCTTGGGCGCAGCCGGACTAGACCTCGTTTTGCATCGATCCATGTCCATTTTGAGCGCCGTGCTTCCCCATGCAAAGGAGGTCTTACGAAAGCGCGGTTGACCGCCCCCCCCCCCGGGCTTATCACAAAGCCCCCATTGAGATGGTAGGATGTGCTGACCCCGCGGTGATGTGGCCGCTAGCTCCTTCACGCTTGCCCAATTGATGGCCAAAGAGGCAGACACCTTGCCTCTCCAGGTGACGTTGGCACAAAACCTCAGCCGCGTTTGGGAAGGTCAGCTGAGGCCAAAAAGATGTGGTGCGAACGCTTGGTATGCAGCTGCAGGATTTAGTTGCAACAAATTAGCTGGACGCGGCTGCCTTAGCATTTCTTGCGTCGATGTGCAGTTCTTGTACTTGCTGTTGGTCTCACTCTCTATAACAGGCAGTAAGCGCCCATTCAACCTTTGAGAGGGAGGAGGGAGGTGCGGTGGAGCCTGGTAGTTTGGGCTCTAGTGAGTTGCACCATTGGAAGAAGGGGGGTTGTAGGTGGTGTCCGGCTTGGCTGGAGGACCTAGAAAAGGAAGCCAGCTACGGGTGGACGTAGCCCAGCTTCCGGCCGAATCTGTTCCCCACACTTCTCACCGTCATTCTTCAATGATTTGCTGTTCTTATAATCCTGATGCATGGTGGAACCATCACTAGCTCCGCTTGTCAAGGGGAGTTTGACCAGTCATCGAACGATCGCTTCGACAGAAGAACGAGAGCCAATGACTCAGATGAGTAAGGACGGGCAAATACCAACCTGCTCGGAGCAGAATGTTCGGGCTCGGGCACTGCTTCCGAATCCTATTCAGGCACTGGGTTGGACAATTGCTATTGAGCCTCGGTTTTTGCTCAAGATGCATCCTCCACCGGTCATGCGCGTCTCTCCTTCAGGCAAAGGAAAGTCCCTTCTGTTGTTTTGAGACACACGGATGTCAAGAACACACCGCTTAATACAGAGATTTCGGCTGCTATTGGCCGTCTAGGAGGGCAGTGACATATCTCCTGCGTTTCCTCACCAGCAAGACAATTCCCACCATCCAATGACGCTGCCCAAGTTGCAAGGCCACCATCACATTGAGGGTGACTAGAGTACGCACTCGTGTCAAGGATCACAACTCAAGCCCTGCAGGAGGCAATCGGGTCCACCAGGCGGTCCGCATTCCCCGTCGGAGCAGAGTGGTCCGATGGAAAGCACCTGCCTTTCTTGGGGCGTCTATTCCCTTTATTAAGCGCCGGGGCCACCGCGGGTCTGCACAACGAGACCATGCTTTACCAGCAGATCGGCCACCCCGATCTCTGATCAAAAGTTTCATTCAGCCTCCAGACGACCTCTCTCCCGGTATTGCCACCACTTTATGACGTGTCGACCGCTGCAGGGCGCCGGGAAAAGAACGCCCTGCAGCTCCGGAAATGGAATAGGCCTTACTGCCAACCATTCAAATGATTTGGCATGCTAGCGCTGCGACAGCTGAAAGGTTGGTGCCTTGCCTCTAGCCTGAACATAATTGCCTCATACCTCTGATTCCTCCATCATGCCCATCTTATGTTTCATTGTGCCGTTCAGACCTGTCCTTTGCACTCCGGTGTCAGCCGTAGGGAATGCTGACTTAGAGTGTGCCTGACCAATTATAGCGCCACAGCCTAATTACCCACGCATATTTTCGGTTCAAAACAAGGCAACCTTTTGAAGTGGTGTGCAACAGCTCTTAGCCTTCTAAGGTCGGACGGCCAAGGTCTGTCGCCATCGGTGCAACCTGCGACGATCGAGGAAAATGGTTCTGCCGTTCTCGAAGTTGAGTGGCCTCAACGGGACAGGATATCTGATCCGTAAGCACTGCGAGCTGTTGTGGGTATAGCAAGCCTTCATTGTTCTGTGGCTCAAGTCTCGTATGTGCCTTGGTCTAGACCGTCGATGCAGCTCGTGCTACCAGCACCAGAGCATGCAGTGTTGTGCACTCCTGATGCAAGGTCGAGGCTCTCGTATGCTTTTGGAGGTCCATGCTACTTCGTTTGCCAAAGGCTGCTTTGAGTCTTGTGCACTTCGCCTGCACGCCTTGCTTGCGTTCCTTGCCTGCGCTGTTCGGCAACAAAGAAGCAGCTTCGGCACAAGGGGTGTGCCAAGTCTCGCGTTGTTTGGTCGATGTTGACCAATGAACAGCTTACAAGTATTGAGCAGGGTTTGCCCGCTACGAGTGCAGAGCCTCCTAACGTCAG
>Ga0335075_10012292_pt1 | contig 12937 bp, 8 predicted proteins | sample Lox_Sample_24_FD_206723 | JGI IMG/M metagenome (GOLD analysis project Ga0335075, IMG submission 206723) | Soil microbial communities from Loxahatchee National Wildlife Refuge, Florida, United States - Lox_Sample_2.4 | ecosystem: Environmental > Terrestrial > Soil > Wetlands | place: USA: Florida... | reverse complement strand
CGCAAGCTGCTGCGGGATGCGATCTCGCCGAGCAGGAAGAAGCCGTACCGGGTGACGCTGCTTACGGGATCGCTGGACGATCGCACGAAGCGAGATGCGAGAGGGCGCATCTTTCGCGGCGAGACGGACCTTGCGATTGGGACGCATGCGCTGGTGGAGGAGAAGGTTGACTTCGACAACCTGGGGCTGGTTGTCGTGGATGAGCAGCATCGTTTTGGTGTGCAGCAACGTTTCAAGCTGATGCGCAAGCCGGGAGCGAGCGGCACGGCGACCGAGCCGGATGTGCTGGTGATGACGGCGACGCCGATTCCGCGCACGCTGGCGCTGACGATCTATGGCGACCTGGAGGCGAGCGTGCTGGATGAGTTGCCGCCGGGACGAACGCCGATTGTGACGCGGCGGATGCCGGAGGAACGAGCGGATGAGGTTTGGAGTTTTGTCCGCAAGCAGGTTGAGGCAGGACGGCAGGCGTACATCGTTTATCCGATCATCGAGGGCGAGCGGGATGATCAGCCGGAGCTGGACTTTGCGAAGGATGAGGCGAGCGAGTTAGCGAGTCAGCAGGTTAGCGAGTCAGCGGGCAAGAGCCGTCGAGGTGCGAAGGCGAAGCTGCCGCTGGAGGTGAAACCGAAGCGAAGCGTGGCGCGCGTGAAGCTGAGGTCCGCGTCGGAGATGTTTGACGAGCTGAGCGGCGGCGCACTGCATGGGTTGAAGCTGGGGCTGCTGCATGGGCGCATGAGCGCGGACGACAAAGACGTCACGATGGCTCGGTTTCAGCGCGGCGAGATCGATGTGCTGGTGTCGACGACGGTGATCGAAGTCGGTGTGGATGTGCCGAATGCGACGGTGATGGTGATTGAACACGCGGAACGATTTGGCCTGGCGCAGATGCATCAGCTGCGCGGACGCGTGGGGCGTGGAGCGGCAAAGAGCTATTGCGTGCTGCTGACCGGGAGCAAGATTTCACCGGAGGCGGAGCTGCGACTGGATGCGATGGTGCAGACTCAGGATGGATTCGCGCTGGCGGAGATCGACCTGGAGCAACGCGGGCCGGGTGAATTTTTCGGCACGCGGCAGGCGGGCCTGCCGGAGTTTCGTGTGGCGAACCTGGCGCGCGATCGTGATCTGCTGGAGTTGGCGAAGAGCGAGGCGGCGCGTTTTGTGGAGTCACCCGATCCTGCGATCTCAAAGGCTGAGCGCGATGCGGTGTGGGCTCGGCTGAAGCATCAATGGCAGCGGCGCTATGGCCTGGTAGAGGCTTGAGCACATAAGAGAAGGCGTAAAAAGTGGGCGAGCCGAAGTACGACTCGCCCATCTCTCATTTGTGTTCAGGGGGAGGATCAACTTGCGACAGCGACGGCTGCTGCGGGAACGTCTACGGCGGCCACGGGAATCTGCTTCTTCGGGCCACGCTTGCGGGCGACGAGAATACGGATGCGATCGAGCATCTCGGCCGGGGTGCAGGCGCCTTTGGGAAGAAATGCATCAGCTGCGGCTGCACGGTCAAAGTTAGATACGGTGCCCGAGATGAGCAAGGTGGGCAGGCCGGGGTGCATCTGCTTGGCGCGGCGAACGAGTTCGTTGCCATCCATCTGCGGCATGATGACGTCAGCGAGCAGAAGGTCTACCGAGCCCGGCATGGCGCCGCGCAGATAATCAATCGCCTCGGCTCCCGAGGTCATGGCGAGCACGCGATAGCCGCGAGTTTCGAGCAAGAACTTTCGCACGGAGAGAATCTGTTCGTTGTCTTCTACACAAATAATGGTCTTACGAGGGCGCATCGTCGATCTTCCTTCTTTGCCGGGGGTTACCGGCCTTCCTGCTGGTGCGTTTCTGTCCCTCGCTCCCGGTAAAGGAGCGTCCCGCCGTTGCGCGATGCCGCAGATTTCCGAGCGCGCCCTGAGGGCGTCGCGAAGACTGCGGGTTGTGGCGCTGTGGGACTTCACTTCGAGCGTGAGGGTGCCAGGCGCGCGAGGCGGTTAGCCGTCCGCACACCGGTCAGGCGCGAGGGGGCTTTGTGGAAAAGCGAGGTGAGGTAATCGCTTTCCGCAGAAAACCCAGTGCACCTTGCAGCACCTGCACGCAACATCCGATCGGCGAGCCCTAGTGTGGCCGGCGCGGATGAGCGAAGCGAAGAACCTAACCCGGTGCTCCTGGACCGCGACTGCTTTCAGGCCGCGAGGGGGCTTGAAGCGGACGAGTCCGCTCCCCGGGTTCAGCGCATAATTGTCCGAAAAATCAGGCGAAATCTTCCGTCGTCAAGCTCGGGCCCAACGACGATTTGCTGAGCATACGGAGGGGAACCTTGCGCAGCAACCGCGAAATTATGGCGAAAACCCAACCAATTCCGAGTCGCGCATCCACTGAAGCTTATGGAGTGCGCGCCAGTGTTGAGGTTTGTGACTATAGGGCCTGTGTAAATCTTCGTTAAACGGGCAGGAAAAAGGCACCTCGTGCCACAGGGATGGTGCTGCCCGATACCGTTATGGAACCGACCCCTTCTTCCTGGCGGACGGCGCGTACGACGAGGCGGCTGGGTCGGCCAATCTCAAGGCCTTGGCGGAGTGTGACTTCGCGGCCGGACTCGGCGAGGCCGTGACGCACGAGCCAGGCGATGGCGCAGCCGGCAGCAGAGCCGGTGGCGGGATCTTCGCCGGAGTAGAACTGCATGCGAGCGCGCCAGATGTTTGTTGGCTCTGACGCTTGCTCGGGCGCGATGCAGTAGAACCAGCGCGTGCGTTGGGCGGCGAGCCAGGCGCAGGCCTCGCGCTGTGGGATGGCGAGACGCTGGAGTGCTTCAAGCTGGAGCGCGACGATGCAGAAGGGATTGCCGGTGGAGACGGTCTGCGGCGGCGCGTGCTCGAGGAGATCGGATGGAGAGAGGCCGAGGACAGCGGCGACTTCGGCGCGGTCGTATGTTTCGCCGAAGACGGCATCGTTGTGCCACATGGTGGCGAAGACGGCGCCGGAGTCGGGCTGTGGTTCGACGCGAACGTTGATTGGGCCGACGTTGAGCAGGAGCTTGAATTCGCGAGCGGCGAGGAGCGGCGGGTGATTCAGATGCAGCCAGCTGGCGGTGCCGAGTGTGGGATGGCCGGCGAAGGGCAGCTCTTCCTGGGTGGTGAAGATGCGAACGCGGACGCCTTCGGCGCGATCGCGGTCGGGGTCGGCGGAAGGAAGGACGAAGGTGGTCTCGGAGAGGTTGGTCTCGCGCGCGATGGCCTGCATCTGTGCGTCGGAGAGGCCGCGGGCGTCGTGGAAGACAGCGAGCGGATTGCCTTCGAGCGGATGCTCGGCGAAGACGTCGAGGATGGTGTAATCGAGCGCGCGATTCATAGAGTCGAGTTTAGCGGCGGTTGACATCATTCCGGCGGGGACGTAGTTTGGAGTCAGCCGCAAATGGGGCCAACCTGTTCCATGCTGGCGTTCGGCGCCAGCTGCGGTAGAGATTGAGAGACGCGATTCCAATGTTCCGCTTGACCATGTTCGCCTGCTGCTGCCGCTGCTGTTGCTGTGGCCCGGCACGGGTGAGCGGATGAGTGAGTCGAGGCGCTAAGCGCCGGGACAGCAGGATCGACACTCAGAACCCACCCAAGGCGCAAGCCGGGTGGGTTTTCAGCTAGCATTCAAATTTCCAACGGCTCAGAACAAAAAGATAAGGCAGGTACAAACGATGTCTCTCCGCATCAACGACGTAGCTCCTGACTTCACCGCCGAAACCACGCAGGGGCCGATTCACTTTCACGAATGGATTGGCAATAACTGGGCGGTGCTCTTCTCTCACCCGAAGGACTTCACGCCGGTGTGCACCACGGAGCTGGGTGCAGTCGCGAGCCTTGAGAATCAGTTTGCGGCGCGCGGCGCGAAGGTGATCGGTCTCTCTGTGGATCCCGTGGACTCTCACAAGAAGTGGGAGAAGGATATCCAGGAAGTGAGCGGCTTCGCGGTGAACTATCCGGTGATCGGCGACCCGGAGCTGAAGATTGCCAAGCTCTATGACATGCTGCCCGGCGACGCAGGCGAGAGTTGTGAGGGACGCACGCCGGCCGACAATGCTCCGGTGCGCACGGTGTTCGTCATCGGGCCGGATAAGAAGATCAAGCTTCAGCTTGCGTATCCGATGACTACAGGCCGGAACTTCGACGAGATTCTGCGGGTCATTGACTCGATGCAACTGACGGCGAAGCACAAGGTTGCCACGCCGGCAAACTGGAAGCAGGGGGACGACGTGATTATCACGGGTGCAGTGTCGAACGAAGAGGCGGACAAGATCTTCCCGGGCTACAAGACGGTGAAGCCATATCTGCGAACGACCTCGCAGCCGCAGTAGGACAGTTGTCTGCGTGCCTGTGAGAGTTGTGCGGGCACGCCGAGAGCACCGGTGGCGAAGTGGCTAACGCGCTGGTCTGCAAAACCAGTATTCGCCGGTTCAATCCCGGCCCGGTGCTCCAATTCAATTTCGACGGGCGAACGATTGTCATTTGCCTGTCATTTTGAAGTCATTTCCTTATCGCGCGCATGCATGATGGGCGCGTGAAGAGCGATAATTTTCGCAGGATTCCTCCCGTCCTAATTTGCGCGCGGCGAGCGGTCACAGGGCGAACTGCATTTGTGACGAATAGCCGTTGAAACGTGCCAAAGCGCGCAGCGAATTGCTTTATAGTTCGACTAACCGATCCATTTGTCCCCCTTAACCTCGCGTGTTGGGTCATTCGACCGGAGACGCGAGTGGTCGTGTATCGAATGGAGGCTCCATGAAGTACAAATTACAAGCACTCGTTTTAACCTTTGCCGCAACGGCCATTGCGGCGTTTGGCCAGTCCACAGCATCCCTCTCTGGAACTGTTACCGATCCCACGGGAGCCGCAGTTCCCAACGCGCACATTGTCGTGCACTCTCTCGCAACCGGAGCCGACCGCCCGGTCGATTCTGACTCCGCCGGTCTCTACGCTGTGCCTGCTCTGCAGCCGGGAGATTATTCCGTAGTAGCCACGGCTCCGGGCTTCAGCAAGGACACGGTGCAGAAGGTGACGCTGAACGTCGACAGCAAGGTGACGTTGAACCTGAAGCTGGCAGTAGGCACCACGAACGAAACGGTGCAGGTCGAAGCCAATGCACAGAACCAGATCGAGACCGAGACGATCACGGTCGGCGAGGTCATCGACCAGAGGCAGGTTCAACAGCTTCCGTTAAACGGACGTCACTTCCTGGATCTCACGGTACTGACTCCGGGCGGCGTGATTGCGCCGACCAACGGCAGTCTTACGGCAACGAGCCGCGGCCTGGGCGCGAACTCGTTTATTACGGCCGGCAACCGCGAAGACTCAGTGAACTTTCAGATCAACGGCATCAACCTGAACGACATCAGTCAGAACCAGATCACCTTTCAGCCCTCGATCAGCACGACGAGCGAGTTCAAGATCAACAACCAGACGTTCAGCGCGGAGTACGGGCGCAGCGATGGGTCGATTGTGACCGTGGCCACGCGATCGGGCACGAACCAGTTCCATGGTGAGGTGTTCGATTACTTCCGCAACGAGGCTCTGGACGCGCGCAACTACTTTAACCGAGCAACAAACCCGGCGACCGGCGCTCCGCTGCCCTTCGGTACGGGGGCAAAGCTTCCACTGAAGCGCAACAACTTCGGCGTCAGTGTGGGCGGGCCAGTCTATCGCGATCACACCTTCTTCTTTTTCAGCTATGAGGGCCTGCGGCAGCACCAGGACCTTCTGCTCCAGAGTCCGGTATTTACTGCGGCGCAGCGCGCAGCGTTCATTCCAGGTACGGTTGGCGCCAATATTGCCGCACTCATTCCGCTGCCGAACAGCGGTAGCAGCTATGTTTCATTCACTCCGGGGCCGGTTCAGATTGATCAATCACCGGCGACGTACTGCAGAGACTCGGAGAGAATGACACGCTACACGGTTTTTACGCGTTCCAGAAGGACATCCGCACAGAGCCTAACCTGCAGGGCAACAACCTGCCCGGATGGGGCGACCATCGTGCAGCGCATCGCCAGATCGGGACCTTGCAATATGTGCATATCTTCTCGCCGCGCGTGACGAATGAAGCACGCCTCGGATTCAATCGCATCGCCATCTCGTTCAATCCAGCAAACCTGATCGACCCGACAAGCCTTGGGCTCGGCGACGGCTTGAGCGGGCCAGTTGGTATTCCACAGACCTCAATTACGGATGTAGGCATGAACTTCGGCGGACCGAGCGGTTTCCCGCAGGGCCGTGACACAACGACAGGCGTGCTGAACGATACGGTGACGATGGTAGCCGGGAATCACCAGATCAAATGGGGCGGCGAGTATCGGCGTTATCTGCTGTACAGCTTTGCGGGAAATATCGGGAGCATGAGTCTGACCGCGGCCCAACTCGCAGCCAGCGTGACGCCGGTGTTCGCCATTCAGCCGAACATTATCGACTACCGTATGTACGCGACTGCAGTCGGCGGCTTCATCCAGGACAACTACAAGATGCTGCCCGGACTGATGCTGGAGTACGGTGTGCGCTTCGAATGGAACGGGACACCGGTGGAAGGCGAGAACCGTATGTCAATGTTCCAGCCAGTGGGCAGCACGACCAGCACACTGGTGCAGGTTGGAACGAACGGACAACCAAGGGAACCGTATAAGCAGAACTACAACCTCGAACCGAGGCTTGGCTTCGCTTACGACCTCTTCAACAACCAGAAGACGGTCATTCGCGGAGCCTATGGCTATCTTGTCGACCAACCGGTGGCAGGAACGTCCACGATTCTGACGGGCAATCCACCGTTCACGACGGCGGTGTCGTACAGCAACAGCGCGGCGCCGCAGCCGCTGGCGACCATCTACAACTCGGCGAAAGCGGCTTCGGGGTTTGCGCTTGGGTACGTGAACCCGAACTTCCACAATGCGTATATCGAGAGTTTCAACCTTAATATTCAGCAGGCGCTGCCGTGGAGCCTCGTGGGTTCGATCGGCTATTACGGGTCGACCGGACACCACCTGCTGGACAGCACGAATTTGAACCAGGCGAGTGGCCCTCCGGGAAGCGCGCGCCCGTACAACACGCTGGCAGCGAACAGCCCGATTGCTCCGGGAGCGAACATCGCCTCAAACATGAATACGCGCAACAGCACCGGCTACTCGAACTACAACGCGCTATGGGTGACGTTGGATAAGACGTACCGCAACGGGCTGCAGTTCAACACGAACTACGAGTGGGCGAAGTCGATGGACGTCAACTCGCTGGGCTCGCAGGGAGGACTCACGACGAACGGGAACTTCCAGGACTCGAACAACATAGCCGGGAATTATGGCTTGTCGGACTTCGACGTGCGGCATCACTTTGCGGGCACGGCGATCTACAACCTGCCGTTCAAGGGCAATCGCTGGAAGGAAGGATTCAGCCTGCAGGGAATCTTCCAGTACCAGACGGGAAACCCGGTGAATCTGCTGGCTTCGACCTCCGGTTATAACGGGATCGCGGGCAACATTCGACCGAATCTGCTGGGCCACATCAACCGGACGAAGGTACAGCCGGCGGGACAGTCGTATATTCAGTACTTCCAGAATCCGGGCGGGCTGGCATACGGCGGCAATGTCTGCGACCTGACAAACGTGACGACGGCCTGCACCCTGCAGGTTGTGGGAACGCAGTCTTCGTCGACCGGCGCCACGGCGCCTACCAACTACACCGGAATCGGGAACATACAGCGCAACTATGGGACCGGTCCCGGCTTCGCGGATTGGGATATGTCCGGCCAGAAGGAGACGCGCATCACCGAGCGGGTTGCGTTCATCCTGCGGGCGGATGCGTTCGACATCCTGAACCATCCGAACTTTGGGCAGCCAACCGGGAACGTGCAGTCGGCGGCCTTCGGTCAGATCTCGGCGACGCGTTTCGCTACCAGCGACGGCGGATCGTCTCGACAGTTGCAGATCAGCGGCAAGTTCACTTTCTAGTCTGCTGACCGCATTACGAGGCTGGCGCTTGCGTCATCGAGAGATGCCGTAAGTGCCAGCCTTCATTTAGTTTCACCAGATCAAAGGGCGTCCCTTGAATCGAGCGACTCTCTTTTTGCGGTCGTGTGCATTGCAGAGGCGCGGTTCGAACTAACGCCTGCTATTTAACACGGGTGGTTTCAAAGACTTCAAATGTTGTGTGAGCCGTTTCTTCAGGAGTGGGAAGAGAGCGCGCGAAATGGCGTGGCGCACTAAACCTATTGAAGGCAATAGAGATTTCCAGCTAGCATCCGACGGCTCTGAGAGCGACACTGAGCAGGGCGTTGAGCCACCAAGCAATTACAAATCAAGGCGCGAAGTTCACGCGGACTTCGTCATTGCTCACGCACAGTCACCAATCGGAATCCAGATCGTCTAAAAAGAAAAATTGGGTACAACCTTCGCGAGCCCAATCACAACTAAGGCGCGTTTTCGTAATGCAAGTGAGCCTTAGAGTTGAAACCTTGCCCCAGGCATATCCTGTCCGTGCTGAGCCGGCTTGTTGCGCAGCATGTGATGCACAGGTTTGTTGCACTCCTGCCAGATGGCATTCGCTGAGTCTGTTGATCAGCACCCATCTCCACGAGAGGTCCTATATGAAATGCGCATTGCGTCTGTAGCCACGGCCTACCCTCCGTACCGTTATCCCCAGCCCGTCATTACCGAAGCCCTCAAGGGGTTCCGCAAAAACAAGTCCACCGAATCAAACGAATCACGCCTGATGGACCGTCTGCATTCGAACTGCGGCGTTGAGTTCCGTCACCTGATGTTTCCCATCGACAGCTACGGCCGCTTCTCAGGGTTTGGCGAGACGAATGACGCGTGGATCGAGGGAGCGATCAAGCTCGGCCAGCAGGCAATTACAACCGCACTGGAACGAGCAGGGCTGACACCGGGTGACATCTCTGCGATCTTCTTCTGCTCGACGACGGGGCTGGCCACGCCGAGCATCGACGCACGTCTTACGAACCTGATGAGCTTTCCGACGCACATCAAGCGCACGCCGATCTTTGGCCTGGGATGTGTTGCGGGCGCGGCCGGCATCTCGCGCGCGGCGGATTATGTGCGCGCCTACCCGAACCAGTACGCTCTGCTGCTCGCGGTGGAGCTCTGCTCACTCACATGGCAGGAGAGCGATGAGTCCATCGGCAACCTGGTCGCGTCAGGCTTATTTGGCGACGGCGCGGCAGCGGTAATTCTCGCCGGCGATGAGACACCCCTGGCTCTGAAACCGCGGACAGAGGCCGACCCGCCATGCCCGCGCGTGATGGACACACGATCGACGCTCTATCCGGGAACCGAACATCTCGTGGGATGGAAGTTCAGGGACAACGGCTTCAATGTTGTGCTCTCTTCCGAGATTCCCGATCTGGTGAACAAGTATCTGCGATCCAACGTGGATGAGTTTCTTGCAGACAATGATCTTTCAGTGAAGGAGATCTGCAGCTTCATCTTCCATAGTGGAGGGCCGAAGGTGCTGGAGGCGATGGAGAAGAGTCTCGATCTTCCTCCTCATGCGCTGGATGCGTCGTGGAGCAGCCTTCGCGAGGTTGGCAATCTCTCGTCAGCGTCAGTGCTGTCGATTATGGAAGACTACCTGCTCAACAAGCCGGGGAAACCAGGGGAGCACAGTATGCTGGCTGCGATGGGGCCAGCATTTTGCTCGGAGCTGGTTTTGCTGCAGTGGTAATTCGCGTGGCTACTCAGCTGTCGCCTGAGACTCGGAATGTTCCGCGCTCGCTTGCGTTGCAGCGGGAGTCCCGAGAGAGAAGTCCGTGGTGCTCTCACTGCGGCTGAGTACCGGGTTCTGTTCGGCATGGGCCTCGGTCTCGGCACGCGCGCGAACGTGCTGTTGCACGAACGCGAAGGCTTGCGTCAACGGGATTGAGCCGTTTTGCTGCTGCAGGGCCTGAACGAGGTAGTAGGTAAAGTATCCGTGCTTGATCGAATCGCTCTCGAGCGACTCCTCGTTGACGCCGCTGGCAGTAAAGATGATTCTGCCGGTTCCCTGCCGGATGTGATCGAGGGTTCCGGGAGCGACGGCACCGGAGGCGATGCCGGGCGCTATCAACTTATTCTGCGGCTGCGCGGCGTTGCCGCTGAAACATGTGTCCAGGAAGATTGCCGTACGCTGGGCGCGTACACGTGTGGCCACGGCGTTGGCGAGGTCAATCATCGGCAGCGCGGTGGCGTAAAGGCTGTCGATATCCGGGTTATTCGCGTCGGTACCAATATCGGTGTCGTGCGTGATGATGTAGCTGACCCCGGCGGTGTCGACTTCGCGTGGTGATCCGTGCGCGGCGATGTAGACGACGACGAGGTCATCAGGGCCGGCGTTGCGGGCCAGCCAGTTGAGTTGTTCCTTTATATGGCGGGTGGTCGCCTGATCATTAAGGAGAATGTGCACATTCTCCTGCTTGAAGTGGCCGTATTGCGGGCTGAGCAGCACATCGGCGAAGCTCTTCGCATCGCTGGCGGTGTAGCTTAGCGGCGGAATCACCTTGTCTTCAAATGAAGCGATGCCGACGACGAGTGCCCACTTCTGCGCAGGGCCGCCGGAAGGCTTTGATGGCTGGCCCGGCGCAGGTGTCTCCAAGCCGCGTGACCGGGGCGTGGAGAGAACGAATGGATCCTGACGGTCCGACAATGCGTCGGACGGGAAGAGCTGCGCCTGGCGCATCGCGTAACCGGCAAGCTGCGCGTGACCGAGCTTGGCCTCAACCAGCGAACGGTAGTACCACGCCTCACCAAGGTCGCTGCAGAGCTCAATGGCGCGTTTCAACAGTTGGTCGGCATCTTCGAGCTGATCGGGTCTGCTGTCCGCCTGAACCCGCTCGAGCGCCTGAACCACGAGGTCCTTGCCCGCACCACAACGCGCTTGTCCGTGCGCCGGCTTGCAGACAAAGATTCCCGGCAGAAGCAAGACCCAGATCAGTCGTCGCACAGCCCGATAGCTCCCCGAAAAGAAATCAACATCCATCAGCGCGAGGCGCGGTGCGCGGACGTTGAGCCGCTCCGCTCCCGCGTCTTCATCGCCGTAAGCACTCGACCGTTGACACCGTGCTGCGAAAGATAGACCTGGCCCTGCACCGAGAGATCAAAGCTCACCTGCGGCGCATGCTGGATGGTGTCGATGACGTTTCCCTCGTCGATGTGAGCTGAGACCATCTCGATCACCTGATCGTTCGTCATCGCATCGGCAGGAGGATCTGCCGCGGCGCTGCTCGATGCCGGGCCTGAGCTCGCGGGCCTCGCCGAAGAACTGTGTGTCGAAGCCGTTTCGACGCGAGTGGCCTTCGCGTCGTCGCTCAGAGTCTTGTAGTGGGCAAGCGCGGTATCAATTCGGTTCTGTGGCTCGAGAAAGTACTTCTCGGCCGGCTTCGCATCGATGGCCTTGCCGTAGTTAATAGCGGCCTGCTGGAGATAGGTCCTGGCCTTGTTGACGTCCTCGCTGGTGTAAGCCAGCGCCTCGTTCGCCACACCGATGTTGTAGAGACGATAGGAGTCCTCTTCGGGCGTGGAGAAAGGAGGAGTTATCTCAAGCGACTCGAGCGCACGCGCGTACAGCTTGTTTTCCATCAGCTTATCGGGCTCGTCCAGAGCCCCGCCGCGCGCGAGATTTACGGTGACCTGCTCCGTTGTGTTTACGAGATGTGAGGCAATCTGCATCGCAGCATCCTGAATGAGTCGGTCGTGAAGCTCTATCGGAGTGGGTGGGGTCTCTTCCTGCTCGTTGCTGCCCCCCTTTGTGACGTGACCGGCCGCAGAGCCGATGGAGTGGAAGATGCTACTGGTGATACCCGTCGACTGGCCGGTGTTCGAGGTCACATTGAACTCGCGGTCATAGCTCGCTTTGACGTTGTCGGCAGCAAGCGAACGACCTGTTCGCGAGGCGGCCTTGAACCCCACGGTCAGAGTTCCGGTGACGCGCTCCATATATTGAGGCGGCGCGGGCTTGTTCTTGTTCAGGGACACGGACTGCTGCGCCGTTCGCACCGGGGCGGGCTGCGCATAGCTAGTGACCGTGCACGTAATGATCGTGTCCGGGTGAACCTCTTCCGTTCGGAGCCGCGGATCATTGCGCAGGAGGATGTCTTCGAGATCTGACTTGAGCGTCGCCGCGACGGTTCCTTGAACGCCAACGGCGTTCACGACGACCTTGATGCCGGTTCCGTCGATATGTCCCGTCGGGGGCAGCTTTCGTTCGAGCACAATCTTCTTGTGAGAGAAGGCCGAGCCAAAGTTCTGGGCCCACACCGCAGAGGCCAGGGTCAACGCTGAAACTCCGGCGACCAGGGCGAAAAGTCGAATCCGCTGATTGTTGCTCATGACAGCTCTCCGTGCGGAACACACGACCCCGAAGTGTCGCCTCGTTCTGCTGAATATTGCGTTGCCCGCCTTCCAGATCCGACTACACGATCGCGCGCGCGCAGCGGACTTCAACTCTTCTTCTTGCCGCCTCCGGAACCCTTGGAACCGCCAGAGCCCTTCGAAGATCCGCCGCCGCTTCCAGCGGGGGTCTCACTGGCTTCGGACATCGGAGACAGTTTCAAATTCGCCGTGATGTATGTGACGTCGGGGGTAAGTTTTCCCGCCAGGTCATAGATCGATGCGTTCGTACTGGAACCCTTCGGTACGAGGAACCCCTGACGGAGCTCAAGATTCTGGAAGTGGGGCTCGAGCTGCGCTGCGTACACATGGGGCACGAGTACGTAGTCGCCGGGAACGAGGTTGAGGCCGGCGGTGGTGGTCGAGGATGCGCGAGCACCCCGCGTGGTGTAGGCCTGCTGCGGGAATCCATTCAGAAGGAATGTCGTTCGCTGCTCCAGCGATCCATAGAGCGTGCAGAAGGAGTTCAACGCTGTCGTACTGATCGCAGGAAGGCCGAGGACGGGGGCGAAGCGATTGACTTCGCTGTTGATCGTCTTGAGAACCGTGACG
>Ga0335075_10012291_pt1 | contig 12937 bp, 9 predicted proteins | sample Lox_Sample_24_FD_206723 | JGI IMG/M metagenome (GOLD analysis project Ga0335075, IMG submission 206723) | Soil microbial communities from Loxahatchee National Wildlife Refuge, Florida, United States - Lox_Sample_2.4 | ecosystem: Environmental > Terrestrial > Soil > Wetlands | place: USA: Florida... | reverse complement strand
CGGTGAGCCCTTTTCTTGCCGCGTCGGCGAAGCCACTCAATCATTTCGGGAATTAGCACAAATTTCTTCCTTCGTCAGGTGCCCCCGCTTCAGGCAACGGCCGTAGCAGAGGCGGGAAGAACCCGTCAAGGGTCTCCGCTGCGCTTCGATGAACGCGCACCAAACGCGCGCCCTGGACCGAGCCTTCCCGCCCCCGCCCGTTGCAAGAGCCATGAAGCGGGGGCACAAGACGAAAGAAATTTGGTTTCAGTGCTCTTGCTTCCGAACGCCAATCGGCCCTTTGGGGCTTCAACGGGAGCACATCATGCCAGTCGTCACAGCCAGCACCATCGCAGCAGCCCGCAACGGCGCAACCCACACCCGCAACGACAAGCAGGGGAAGTACCGCAGCGATTCCCCCTACCAGCAGCGCACGGTACAGCGCGACAACCCCGCACAAACGCTCATCAAGCAGGCCGTGGACCAGCTAATCCAGCAGCTTGAGGCCGGGAAGAGCGAAGCCCTGACCACTTACCTTGCAGCGATGGCGCGGTTCCACAACTACAGCTTCGGGAACATCCTCGCCATTGCCCACCAGAGGCCCAACGCCACGCGGGTGGCGGGCATTCGTACATGGAACGAGATGGGCCGGTTTGTGACGAAGGGTGAGAAGGGCATCCAGATTCTCGCTCCGATGCTGGGCGGCCGGCGCAGTCGGAAGGAAGGCGATGCCGGCGACCAGAGCGAGACGACGGCTCAGCCCGTGTTGATCGGTTTCCGTGCAGTGTATGTATTCGATGTGGCGCAGACCGAGGGCGCGGACCTGCCGGAAATGGAGCACAGCGTCAGCGGCGACGTGGGCGAGCACCGCGAACGGCTAATTGACTTCCTCGCACAGCAGAACATCGCGCTCGAATTCAATGAGAAGATCGCCCCGGCGCTTGGCGTGAGCTACGGCGGCAAGATAGCCCTGTTGCCTGGGCAGGCGAAGGCCGAAGAGTTCACGACGCTGGTTCACGAGACGGCGCACGAGCTCTTGCACAAGGCCGAACGTCGCACCATGACCACGCAGACCGTCCGCGAAACCGAGGCTGAAGCCGTGGCCTTCATCGTGGGTCAGGCCGTTGGCCTGGAGATGGGCAACGCTTCGAGCGACTACATCCAGATGTACGCAGGCAATGCAGCGCTTCTGGCCGAGAGCCTTGAAGTCATCCAGCTCGCCGCCTCCACTATCCTCCGGGCCATCCGCCCGGAGGAGCTGGCTGCTGCGAATCCAATCGCAGCAGCCAGCTAGGCCCCGAGTTTTGGAGCGGGCGCGCTCGGCCGCACCCGCTCTCTCCTTCATGTTCGACAACCAGCGACGGATGCCCGCGGAGCCCGCAAAACGCAGGCTCCGCATTTATGTGTCCGCTGCCCGTCTTCCCGCCCTTATCGATGCCCCGGAAGAACGCCGGGGCGACAACTTTCGCCCACCCGACGGGCAGCGCCGCGTTCGTGGCGCGTCTAACAAGCGCCAAGTCGGCTTGGATCGGGTTCAGCTTTGACCGCTGTACGGAGAAAAGGACCCAAGCATTTTTTGCGGTGTGGGTGAGCGCATTGGGGATGATGCTCGTCGAGAGTCGGTCCATAGTACCCAGATTGCGGGCCGAATCCCAACGATTATGAGCCTGGGCTAACAAGAGGTGGGGGTCGCATCCTCTTCCATCCTAGATGATCGAAACGCGAAGCGCCGACCCACCCTATCACGGGAGGGATGGCTAGCTCATTTGACGTGGCGCGCATAATAGGGCTATCAATCGCTTGAACCCACGCTCATGGAAACCGTAACCTCGTCTTCCCGTGTTTCAGCCCCAGCATTGATTCGCGGCTTTCTTATCCGAGAGGCGAGTCCAATTACGGTCGGGGCATTTTGGGGAGTAGTCGCGGCGGTTCTGATCCACGCACTATCGTTCGACACATCGTTCCGCAAGTTTCTGGCGGGCGTGTTCGTAACTGCCCTGAACCGCTTCTCGGACATCCCCACCTACGTTCGGTACCTAATCGTTGGGTTAACCGTAGGCGTTGCATTCGCTGCTCTGCGCTACCATTCGCTACTCCGTCGAGGGGTGAGGTCATGGAAGCTGGGGGTCACGAGCGGCTTATTTCTATTCTCTTTTCTCTTCACTGCTGCGTCCTTCACTGTCCGCTACCTCTCCTTATCGTTCCGCATCGGATCAGATTTAGCAGCAATCGCGGTTTCGTTCTGCGTGGCAGCCGCCTTTTATGTCCGCGCGGAGCGTGTAAGGGAGCATGCACCGACGGAGGAGGATGTACGGGTTTCGATAGAAGTGGCCCGAACCGCAGGATCGTCGGTTCTAGAGTCTGATGACCCAATTCGAACCTGGGCCGAGGACACGATCGGACGGGCGGCCCTTGTTGACGCCCTTTCAATCAGGCTCCTCGTGTCGCAGTCGCCGGTGATTGCCCTGTTCGGGGAATTCGGATCAGGGAAGACGTCTGTTTTGAATTTGCTCCGCGAGCATCTTCTCGGGAAGGCGATAATCGTAGGCTTTAACACATGGCTTCCTGGATCTCAGGAGACCCTGACTTCCTACCTAATGGCAGATATCGCAAGCGAGTGCCAGAAACACTACGTCGTTCCTGGGCTTGGCCGAAGCGCCCGGCGCTTTGCAAACGCGCTCGGCAAGAGTTTGCCGATTCTCAGTGGTCTCCCAGAGCTACTTCCTGCGACCACGCAGCGCGACGATATTGAGGCACTTCGAAGTGCGCTCAGACGATTGCCCAAGCGGGTGGTAGTGCTCCTGGACGAATTGGATCGAATGGAGAAAAAGGAGATTCGGACCCTACTCAAGGTCGTTCGCGGGATCTCTTCCCTTCCCAACTTGAGTTTCGTTTGCGCCGCCGAGCGCAATAGGCTCGTGGAGGCGATGCGAGGCGGCACAGAGGAGGAACGTAACCTTTATTTCGAGAAGTTCTTCCCCGTCTCGATTCCAGTGCCGAAACTGGACGGCGCGGACCTCCGACGCGCGGGAATCGAACGGCTGGTCGCGAGCGTTCGGCAACGTCGTTGGTTCGCCTCAGTCCCTGAAGAGGAGGAATTTCGCAATCAATTGAGCGACCTGTGGGAGCGGCGTTTGGCGCCCTTCTGTGGAACGCTCAGGGCGATTGGCCTCTTAGCGAACGATGTCGGAGGTGCCGCAGCGCCATTGCGCAGAGAAGTGGATCTTGTCGATCTTGTATTCATTGAGCTCCTGAGGCGTTTCGAGCCGGTCACTTACGATCTCGTCTCTCGAAACGGCTTGGCGCTCACCGGTGGTGAGGACATCTTCCGTGGCGGAACCTACCACTCGGATGAGGAGAAGAAGAGACTTCTCGACCAATTCCGGAAAGACATCGCCGCGACCGTTCAAGATCCGGTCCGCCTGAACCAAATCAAGGCCATCATCGGCGAGCTTTTTCCAGATTTTGCTACAGCCGAGAATCTGAGATGGACGGAGCGCCCTAGGCGAAAGGAACAGGCATCGGGAGATAAGCGAATTTCCGCCCCGGCCATGTTCCCGGCATATTTCCGTTACGAGCTCCCCAAAGCGATGTTCAGCACCGTAGAGCTTGAGGAATTCATTGGAGAATCGCGCAGAGCGACAGATGAAAAGGAACACCGGGAGCTTCTTCGTCGGATCTTGCGCTCAATGGAGAAAGGGTCGCTCCGCAGAGATGATTTCTTGCGGAAGCTGGCTGACAGCGTGCGCACTGTTGATCTCCGCGTGGCGCGCTCGTGGGTTTTCGCGACCCTCACGCTAGCGAGCGATTTGACGTACGATCTGTTCTCCGCCTTTGGCGAGGCCGGACACCTCATTAGAATGATCATTCGTTTTGGTGAACGTCTACCACAAACGGATAGGGTCCCTTTTTTGTCCGAATGCATCGCTGATTCAACAGACGATACAATTCCGGTCCGGATCCTCACCCTCCTTACAGAGCCCAGGAGCGACGGTTACCTGGGGGTATCCTTCGCTGAGCTCTACCCGGCGTTCATCCGTAGGATGCGGTCACGATACGGGCTTGCGGTTGACACGGCGACGGTGGATCTCCGCTCATCCGATCATCACGCATTCGCCATTTGGGGAGCGGAGGATCTCTCCAAGCATGGTTTAACCTACGACCTTCAGGATCGAATGATCCAGGACAGCTTTTGGCAGCGATATATCGGTGACAGCAGATCAAGATTGATCCGGGTCTTCAACGAGAACCTGATGCCGATTATGGGCTATCAGACTGATCCCGAAGAAATCGTCAAGCGGAAAACAGATGTCGGAGTGCTCAGAAAGCTATTTGACGAACTTCCGGATGATGCAGGTATGCAGGATATCCCTCCGATGTACATAACCCGGATGCGTCGGTTCCTGCGTGGGGATTTTAAGGCGGGCATCGCCCCCGGCGAGGCCGAGGGCGATCCCGACAATGAGAATGGCCACGGACAATGACCTAACGCGACTAGGTTCTTGCGTCGACAGTCTCGGCTGACGGCTTCAGGTCGAGTCGCCTTGACCGAGTGCGCGTCGCGACGGCAACCACAAGTTTTCGCTGCGCAAATCGTCGCCGTCGCTAGCGAAAGCGAGGTGTGCCGGTGGTCCCCAGTCTCCGCTTCGGCCCGCTCAGCGATCCCAGAGGGTTCTCAAAGCCTGGGGAATGCATCGCGAACCGTCGAATTATCGACGGTTCGGAGTTCCTAGATTTGATACCGGGAGTAGAAGCGCGCTGCTTCGCAGCGGGTGAAAATTGACACGTCATCCCCAACAGGGTCATGCCTCTCCCAATTTGTGAACATCTTGATTTTCAGGTACTTGGCAGACTTGCGTTCCCGTGCGTAAACGCGCCGTTTAAAAATGTGAACACCTTTCAATGGACCGACTTAGCGCCATAATTTGACAACGCGGGGGACTGGGGGTACTTTGCGACTAAGGCGACTGACTGATGTCCTCCCCCGAGACCAGACCGCCTGCTCTGGTGCCGCCAGCTGTGCCCGCTCCCCGGGCAGGTGAGAGCTTCCGGGCCAAATCCATCGCCACCCGGATTACCGAGACAGAGTTTACCGAGATTGAATCGGCCGCGACGGCCGAGGGGAAGAAAGTCTCCGAATGGCTCCGTGAAGCTGCCCTCGCCCAGGCCCGAGGGCGGCGCCCCGACGAAACGGACCCCATTTTGCTTGCGGAGTTGATGGCGGTGCGAAACCTCCTCGTGAACCTTTTTGCGTCCGCCTCCAAGGGGCCGCTCAGCGACGAGTCGATCCGGAAGATGACCGCGTATGCGGATTCGATCAAGCTCCAGAAAGCGGAAGAGTTTCTTGCAAGTCGAAAGGACGGAAAGACCGGGAAAATGTAGGAGGTCATACTGTGCCACCGCTCCGATTTCCTCGACGGTCCCTTTTCTGGCTGGTCGTCTTCCTGGGTGTGTTGATCTTTCTTCCCGCCCTTCCCCTGCTGGGATCCTTCGCGTTCATGATTGAGCCGCCGCTTCAGCGGTACTATCTGGGCGCATACGTTGAAAGTGCTAAAGTCTTCCACCAGAGCAGCGCAACCACCCCGATAGTCTGGGTCTACAAAATTGCACCCGGTCGGCGCCGTGTTCTCCTCACTGAGCGTGACGTCGAGTCCGCAAATAGCGGAACTCTCGGCCTTCGGCTCTCGCCCGCGACGCTGGCAGATGGCTGGACAGGCATCCAAGCGGGTGCTCAGGAGCGATTGAACTCGGGGGAATTGCATGCGTTCCTGCAGGCGAACATTTATGACGGCCACAGCTCTGTGTGGGTCGTGGCAGAACCCCTGCTCCTCGGCTTCCTCGGAGTTGCTGGATTGTTTGCCGTGGTGATCGTCATGAGGCGCAGATCGAAAATTTCGAGACGTCATGAGGAGCGGCATGGAAGGAGGACCAAGGGTCCGGAGCTGGTCTCGCCAGCGGAGTGGAATGCCAGACTCCGGCCGGATGGAATTCAGCTCCAGTTGCACCCGGCCAGCCTGTTTCGCCAAATGCAAGACCGACTGCTGCGCCGCCGGCCTCCCTGCGTCGGCATTCGCCGAAACCTAGAATCGAGCCACATCCTGTTAATGGGTGACAGCGGCAGCGGCAAAACGTCTGCCATGCGCCAAATCCTGCGTCAGGTTGCGTCTCGGCAGGACGTAGCAGTCGTTTACGATCCTGCGCTGGAGTTCACACCTGAGTTCTATTCGCCAGAGCGCGGCGACATCATTCTGAATCCACTCGACGTCAGGTGTCCCTATTGGGATATTGCTGAGGAGTCGGAATCCGACGACGCCAACGCAGCCATGGCGGCGGCTCTTTTCCCAGACAAAGATTTTGAGAAGGACTATTTCACTGACGCGCCCCGCCGAGTCTTTACGTTCCTCATGCGACGGCGGCCCAGCCCTCAGCAGCTGATCGCATGGATGAGCGATTCGGAACAAATTGAGGCGATGGCGAAAGGCACTCCTTATGCGGCGTTTCTTGACCCTGGCGCGCCTGCCCAAAGAGGGGGCGTGCTTTCGAGCTTCAATATGATCGCCGAGAGCCTCGAACTCTTGCCGTCTCGGGATGGCGCGCGCCCGGTCTACTCGTCGGGGCACTGGAATGCCGAACGGCGTCGGTGGATATTCCTGACTTCCAGTGCTGCCTCCCGCCAAAAGATTCTGCCCCTTCACAGTGCGTGGCTGGACATGCTGATCCTCCGCACCATGGAGCCGGCAATTCATGGCGCTAAGCCAGTCTGGTTTGTCCTCGATGAGGTTGCGAGCCTGAATAAGCTGCCTCAGCTCCATACGGCGGTCACGGAGGCGCGGAAATCCGGGAATCCGCTGGTGTTGGGTTTCCAGGGGCGGAGCCAAATCGAAAAGAGGTATGGGAAAGATGCTGAGACAATGCTCTCTCAGCCGGCGACAAAGCTCTTTTTGAAAACCTCTGAGCCGCATTCGGCGAAGTGGGTTTCTGACGCCATTGGCGAGATCGAGGTGGAGCGCCTCAAGGAATCGCGACGACACAGCTTGCTCCCAAGGAGTCAATTCACGATGGAGATTGCGAATAAGCCGCTCGTGATGGCTTCGGAAATAGCCGGATTGGAGCCCCTTCATGGCTACGTCAAACAGGAGAATCTTGTCGTCAAGGTCCGATTCCCATACGTCGCCACAATTGAGCGCCAGCCTGCGTTCCTGGAGCGAGGAGGTGCGGTCGTTTCGGCGCCAACAAAGACGATCAGCGAAAAGAGTGGACCGGACTCACGCGAGGGAGTCATCCCAATGCCCGCGAAAAGTCCGGCCGGAAGACAAGGCATGTTTCCCCTCCCCTCGCAGCGGAAGGTTGCGAATGCGGAACCAGTCGTCTGGGACGAATCGGAATGGATTGACTGAATTTTGTCCGCCGATTCGGGGGCGCTGACACGCCTCGGAATTTGGAGTTGAAGACGATGTTGACGATTTCCAAGGCGCTCTCTGCTGGGCAGGCGCAAACGTATCACTCTCGCGAGTTCACTTCTGAAGAACAGAACTATTGGAGCCGAGACCGTCAGGCGCATAGCGAGTGGCGGGGAGAATTGGCAGAAGAGTGGGATCTGAGAGGTCCCGTAGGCGCGACTCATTTTGCACGCTTGAGCGAAGGTCAGCACCCTGAAACTGGCGAACAACTTGTCAAACATCAGCCCGCACGCACATATGAAAACGAATATGGGAGGCAGATCACGAGCGCTGAGCATCGGGCCGGATGGGATGCGACCTTCTCGGCGCCGAAGTCGGTCTCGTTGACGGCTCTCGTTGGTGGCGATGATCGGATACGCGATGCTCATCGCGAGAGTGTCCGCGTTGCATTGGGGGAGTTGGAGCGTTATTCGCAGGCCAGGATCGGAAATATCCGTCTTCCAGAAACGACAGGGAAATTCGTTGCCGCAACCTTTGAGCATGACACCGCGCGGCCTGTCGAGGGATATGCGGCCCCGCAGCTCCACACCCATGCTGTCATCTTCAATGTGACCGTCCGCGAGAATGGGGAAACCCGAGCGCTTCAGGAGCGCAGTCTTTTCCAGTCGCAGCACTACGTGACAAGTGTCTACCGCTCGGAACTTGCTCAGCGCCTCCAGGGTCTGGGCTATTCGATCGAACGCGGCAAATATGGACAGCCCGAGATCAGAGGCTACACCCAGGAATACCTCGACGCTTCCAGTCCGCGGCGGGAGCAAATCCAACAGCACCTGAAGTCCCTCGGTATGGAAGGTGCAGGGGTGGCCCAGGTCGCCGCTCACAGAACCCGTGACCAGAAAGAGCTGCTTTCGCAGGGGGATGTTCTCAAGCGGCACCGCGAATTGGCGGCCCACCACGGGAATCAGCCGGATCGAGTGGTTGCGGAAGCCCGCCAGCACGCGCCAGCTCGCTCTCACGAGCCGGAAAGAATCACTCAGCAAGCGGTGACCTATGCCCGTAGTCATGTATTCGAGCGCGCCGCTATTCGGGATGAGCGCGTTGTCCTTCAGTCTGTGCTGGATCGTGGAATGGGCACCATCAACTTTCAGCAGGCACGGGAAGAACTCCAGCGGCGGGTGAAGACAGGTGAGTTTCGCACTCTGGAGCCGCAAGAGGGCGAAGCTGGGCGACGATACACAACGGCGGAAATGATACGGCTTGAAAAGGAAACGATCTCCCGAATGCAGGAGGGCAATGAACGTAGCGTGGCCAATCCACCGCTTGTCCGCTCGGAAAGAGGTATCGCATTGTTAGATCGGCACCCTGAGATGAATGCTGCCCAACGCAGCGCTGTCCTCGAAATCCTGGATTCGCGCGAGCAGCTCGTTGGACTCGACGGCAAAGCGGGTGCCGGAAAAACGACGGCTCTTTCAGTTGTGCGTGAGGCGGTCGAGGCAGAGGGCTACCGCATTGAGGGATTCGCGCCTACCTCTCGGGCCGCGCAGAAGCTTGCAGAAGCCGGCATCGAGACAATGACCCTGCAGCGGCACCTCGCCCGAGGCGATCAGCCCGACACCGGTGACCGGCGCCTTTATGTTCTGGACGAATCGTCTCTCGCATCGACGAAGCAAATGCACGAGTTCGTGAGCCGTTTGCATCCGAGTGACAGAGTGCTCTTTGTAGGCGATACGCGGCAGCACGAAGCAATTGAAGCGGGCCGACCCTTCGCGCAGCTTCAGGAAGCCGGCATGAGGACGGTACGGCTCGACCAAATCGTCCGTCAGCGCGATCCCGAGCTGAGGCAGGTCGTAGACCAGTTGGCACACGGGCAAATACAGGCGGCCGTGGCAAATCTTGAGCGACAGGCACGGGTGATTGAAATGCCTGCCCGCGCGGACCGGATCGCTGCCATTGCGCGAGAATATGCCCGCGCTCCGGACGGCACATTGGTGGTATCCCCCGATAATCGCTCCCGCACAGAAATCAATGAGCGGATTCATGCGGAACTCCAGGCGCGTGGCATCGTGAGTCAGCGTGAATACCAGGTGACCACGCTCGTTACTCGCCAGGAATTGACGGGAGCTGACCGCAGTTGGGCGCAGAAATACCAGGTTAACGACGTATTGCGATATTCCCGCACCTCAAACGAAACTGGTCTCCAAAAAGGCGAGTACACTCGCATCGCGGGCATCGACGCGCGCAGCAATTTGCTAACGGTGTTGCGAGCGGATGGAAGCGAGCGCACGTACGACCCACGACGGCACACCGGGGTGTCGGTATACCGTGACGAGCAGCGCGCCTTCTCTGTCGGCGACAGGATTCAGTTCACCGCTCCGAATCAGGACCTGAAGATCGCAAACCGGGAAATTGGAACAATCACGGACGTGGATGAGAACGGGAGAATGGCGATACGGCTCGATAGCGGGCACGATCTTCGCATCGATCCCCAGCGTCACCTGCACCTGGACCACGGCTATGCGGTGACCAGCTATTCCGGACAAGGACAGACCGCCGAGCGCGTATTGATCCACGTCGATACCGATCTGCCCGCGAAAGACCTGATCAATGATCGAATGGCGTACGTCGCCGTTTCGCGTGGGGCGCACGATGCGCAGATCTTTACGAATGATCGTGGCAGACTTGCCGAAGCGTTAAGTCGAGATGTGTCCCACGAGAGTGCGCATAAACCCGAGAAGGCGATTCCTCCCATCCAGGAAGATGTTGCGCAGTCGCCACAATTCTCACGCACCCATGAAGTGGAAGTCGGCATTGGCGTCTAACGGCTCCGCAGCGCGGTGATGCCTGGAAGACTCTATGCCGAATGCGTTCATAATTCCGTATTGTGCGTAGATCGGACACACTTGACGCTTTGTTCCCATCCGTCTGCTCTCGAGGGCTTGGAAAGCACTGAGTGTCGCCACATTTGCTTTACCCAGTTGCTTACCTGTTCGTGCTCAGCGAAACCTAAAGGCCAACGGCGGCCTACAGACGTCGCAATCCCGCCAGGTGCCACCCTAGATGTCGTAGCGACTAGCCCACGATACGCGCCTTCATAATGAACGTCGGTCCAGAACGCCTTGACACTATCGATTTCCACGTCATTCGTTTGCTTATATCGCTTGCATTGAATCAGTAGCAGGGGCGGCCCGGTGAGCTTCGTCTCTTTGTTCCACACACGCACGTCAACACCTCCGTCGTCTCCTCCGGGGCCCAGCTCCACTTCAAAGCCTTTTCGGCTGAAGAACTCCGTGGTTAACCGCTCGAAGTTGCGCCAGTGAATGGAGTGCAAGTCTTCGGAGTTCTGAGCCAAGTAGTCCAGATACCTCTGATCGAGATAGGTCTCAGGATCCGCCGGGATATTCTCCGCTTGAAAGAGCTCACCCAACGGCAGCGCCCAAGACGTGTCGATCTCCTCAACCTGAAACCACTGGACGGATCGGTCCATCGTTTCGGAAACCACGGCGGCGAAGCGCTCGACATATGAGCGATCAATGTTACAGATCACACCGATTTCGTCGGCAAGGTCGTGCACACTCACAAACTGCTTGCCCGCTCCGGTTAGGTCTCGGAGTGCCTTGATCAGCGGTGATGGGTCCACGCCATCCTTTTCCATGGCTTTCCAAAGCTCAATCCGAATCGCTATTGGATGACGAGGATCGGGTAGGTCTCCAATGAAATATCGCAAGTGCCGGATCAGTTCCTCAACATCTTCTGGTCGGACGCGCATGCCGTTGTCACCAGCGCCTTCGAAAACGGAAATATCAGGATATGCATGACGACGAAGAACAGTACTGCATTCGCTGATCGTAAGCAGCAGACCGCTTTTCAAAGCGATCTGTTCCGAGATCGTGTCGCGCATGAATCTTTTCGAACTGCTGATGTTCCCCACAAGACGGCTCCTCGTCATCGCAGAATACAGGGTATGCAGAATTAGCGTGCGTGCATGATCGTTGCCGCAGAAGAACTTTACGCCTTCGGTTCGACCGTCAAGAATCACGGGCTCATGGTGCAATAGATAGATGCCGACTATCGGATATGAAAGCGCTGGCTTTGGAGCGACGTTGGCGCCTTTGAACGGCGGTGGAGTGCTCGCCTGCACTTGGGCGCAATTGGTCTGGGCGGCGGTGACGGTCGGGAAGGCTTTCGGCGACGAAGCTGCCTTCGGTCTTTTTTCAACGTTCGAACGCATACACCGCGGGTCCATGTTGTATGCATACCTTCTGGAGGCACCGAGCGGCGCCATAGTGCGGGCCGATACCTATTTGGGTGCCGACCCCAGCGAAAAGAGCAACATTTCCTATTCTCTTGGCATGACGCTTGCGAAGTTATATAGCGAGGTGGCGCTCGCGACGCCCCGTCTCCTGCACTACGCGATATACGCTGGCGGCTACGCGATTGCGACAGCGGCAGGAGAATCACGACCCGACCTGATCGGGCTGACGGCTACGGGTGATTGGGTGGTGTTCGAGGCCAAGGGAAGATCGAATGGCTTGGAGACCGGTGTCTTAGAGGCAGCCAAACTCCAGTCTCTCCAGATTCTGACGATAGATGGCCTGGCTCCGGTTTGCAGAGCAGGCCTCGTTGAATATTTTTCTCCTAGCGGCCTAAGATTTGCAGTGGAGGATCCGACTGGCCATGGAAGCCGGAAAGTCAATCTCACTCGGCAACAATTCGAAGCGAAGTACGACGGCTCCTTGCGAAGGCCCATTCAAATGAGAACACCGAACGCTCGGCACCGAATTGGCGGACGTGAGTACCTTGGGGCTCAATATCCTGAGGCGGATCTCTTTCTCAGCATTGCAACCGACGAAAAACTGGATGGAGGAAGAATCCTGAGCAATACAGCGTATTTAGGAAGTGATGGCCTCTTGATCGAGTTGGGCCCTTCGTGGCGCGCGGACAGAATGACGCTTCAACCCCAGCTGCGGTAGGCTACGGAGATAGCCGAGAGCTCGAATCGGTGAGGGTACTTCGACGTCTTGGTGGGAAGGTGCACTGTGATGCGAATGGATCGCAGGCGTGCGGTCGGCCTCTATGGCGTGCGCTCAGCCGGCCGTGAAATGCCACGGTCAGGCGTCCGCGTCCAAGTCGTTTCCGCGCGGTGGCAGGCGGCTGTAACCGGCTGTAACCCCAGCCAATCACCTTTTCGCGTATTCGCGATATTCATTGAGCAACATTATGCACAGATTCAGCGACAGAATGGTCGGACCGCAACGCATGCGGATGTTGCGGGATCAACCTCGTCTGGTTGTGGTCACAGTCGGCAGTCGATCTAATGCAGCCTGGCAGCTCAGGATTACCCTCTTCCCGATTCGCGGAGTGCTTTTCCCGGACGTTTCGGGGAGCTCGCACCTCTGTGCAGAGTCTGGATTATAGGTGCGCTGCTCTTGATCTACCTGAATTCTCAGCGCATGTCTCGCAAGTCCGATTGCCTTTCAGCCCTTGAAAGGAACTGTCCCCGGATAGCGGGATGATGAGGTACCGCGTAGAATCCAGCCGTTTCTGCATGTTCTCATGCC
>Ga0335075_10012290_pt1 | contig 12938 bp, 11 predicted proteins | sample Lox_Sample_24_FD_206723 | JGI IMG/M metagenome (GOLD analysis project Ga0335075, IMG submission 206723) | Soil microbial communities from Loxahatchee National Wildlife Refuge, Florida, United States - Lox_Sample_2.4 | ecosystem: Environmental > Terrestrial > Soil > Wetlands | place: USA... | reverse complement strand
CCGCGGCCGGAGCCCGGCGGGACCGAGGTGCTGGTCCGGGTCCTGGCCGCGGGTGTGAACCCGGTGGACTGGAAGACCAGGGCGGACGGCGGTCGCCTCGGTCCGCCTCCTTTCATCCTGGGCTGGGATGTCGCCGGCGTGGTGGAAGCGCTCGGGGAGGGTGTGACCAGGTTTGCTGTGGGGGACCGGGTCTTCGGGATGCCGTGGTTTCCTCGCCAGGCCGGCGCCTACGCCGAGTACCTCACGTGCCCCTCCCGCCAGCTGGCCGCGACACCGGGTTCACTCGATGACGAGCAGGCAGCGGGATTGCCGCTCGCGGCCCTCATCGCATGGCAGAGCCTGATCGACACCGCGGCGATCAAGACTGGGGACCGCGTCCTGATCCAGGCGGCCGCGGGCGGGGTCGGCAACCTGGCGGTACAGATCGCCAAGCACGCGGGTGCCTACGTGATCGGCACCGCCGCAACCCGTGACCAGGCGTTTCTCGCCGAGCTAGGCGTGGATCAGCCGATCGACTACACCAAGGCGAACGTCGCCGGCGAGGTCACCGACGTCGACGTGGTCCTCGACTTGGTCGGCGGCGCGATAGGCGTGGCCTCAGTACCCTTGCTCCGCGACGGCGGCCTGCTGATCAGCGTGCCGAGCGCCGCTGACCTCAAGCCCCTGCGCGCCGCCGCCGCCGGACGCGTTCGTGTCACGGGCATCCTCGTCGAGCCCGACCGGACCGGCATGGACGCGATCGCCGCACTCGCCTCGGCCGCGAAATTGCGGCAGCGGATCGCCAGAACATTCCCTCTGGATCAGGCGGCGCACGCGCATGAACTCGGAGAGAGCGGACGCGCGGGCGGAAAGATGATCTTGATCCCGCAGGCGGCGGACAACGATTAGACCGAACCGATTTCCCAGGCCCCTACCCCGCGGGCTCTTGGCTTAGTGGCCGGGCCGCATCAGGGTGGCGGCCAGTTCCTGGCGGCTGCGGACGCCGAGCTTGTCGAATACCGCCCGCAAGTGCTCCTGGACGGTGTACTGGCTGATGGCCAGCTGGGCGACGATCTGCTTGGTGGAGTATCCCCGCAACACGAGCGCGACCACCCGGGCCTGCGCGCCCGTCACGCCGTGGCTGGCCAGCACCAGGGACGCCAGTTCGCCGGACCCGGGCTCCTCGAGAATCAACACAGTGGACCGCTCACCCCCGCCGTGCATCGATGAGGCGTGAACGGACAGCCAGTCCCCACGAACTGTGCGCAGCCGCACGGCGGGCGCCGGGTGCTCCGGTGCCATCCCGACGTAGTTTGCCGCCGCCAGCAAGGGCAACGGCAGCTCGCAGGAGCTAGGCCAGTCGCTCTCGGGGATCTGCGCCAGCCAGCGTTCTGCGGCGTCGTTCACCGAGGTGACCGTGCCTGACGCGTCGAGGATGACCACACCGTGCCCCAGCGCCGGGTATGAATCCCGGGCCTGTCCGGCCAGCAGGGCCCGGCGGAGTCCCTCGGCCACGTGCGGCGCAATCCTGGCCACGACATCGCGGTCATGCGGTGAGAACCCGGTGGCCCCGGCTTGCCGGTGCAGGCACATTACTCCCCAGCACGCCTGCCGGGTCCGCAGTGCGACCCGCAGCTCGTCGCCGAGGCCGAGCGGCCGCATAATGGCCGCGTGCCGGACGCTGCTGTCCCGGTCGCCGCGGGTGGCCTGATCCAGCGTCCTGACCAGATCCGGCCCGGCGGCAAGATCGATGAACCGGTTGACGTCGCGCCCTTCGAACTCGTTGGCCAGGAACGCAGGCGCCGCCTCGATGAGCGGATCCTCGCTGACTGCCGACGTGAACAGCAGGGTCGCTGGGTCCACCGTGGCGATGAAGGCAGCATCGACCCCTGCGAGCGCCTTCAGGCGGCTGGCGACCTCGCGGCGCAGCGCTGCGGCGTCCAGTCCCGCGTAGCAGCGCTCGATGAGTGCGTCCACCCGGCGCTGGAGGGGTTGGGGCGGCATAGTCCCACGGTACGGAACCGAAGGCCCCGATAACACCCCAGGAAACTGGCATGGCGGCCGCTGCGCGCGGGGCGCAGCCTGGGGTTATGACAACCTTCGGATTGCACCTGACCAGTTACCCGGCGCCAGACACGGCCGGCTCGATCACCGCATACACCAGAGACGTCGCCACGGCGGCCGAGAACTCCGGCGTGTTCAGCGCGCTGTGGCTCACCGATCACGTCCAGAACCCTGACCCGGCGGACCCGGCGGCTCCGATGCCGGAATCGCACCTCGTCCTGGCCGCCGTCGCGGCCTGCACCCAGCAGATTGACCTGGGTCTGCTCGCCGCCTCGGTCGTGTACCGAAATCCCGCGCTGCTGGCCAAGATGATCACCACGCTCGACCTGCTGTCCGGCGGCCGCGCCATCCTCGGGATCGGCGCCGGGCACCCGCGCACCCAGCCGGAAGCCGAATCGTACGGCTACTCTTTCCCACCGATCCGTGCCCGGATGGAGATGCTCGACCGCGCGCTCGAAGTCATCCGGCCAATGATCAGCGCCGAGCCCGCCGACGGCACCCCGCCCAACTGGCCCCGGCCACTGCGCCCAGGTGGCATCCCAGTACTCGTGGCCGGCAGCGGCGAGCAGCTGCTGCTCCGCATCGCTGCCAAGCACGCCGACATGATCAACCTCTCGCTGCCCTCCGGCGACAGCCTCGCTCGCATTCCGCACAAGCTCGATGTCCTGCGTCAGCACTGCGCGACCGTCGGCCGAGACCCCGCGCAGATCACCGTGACCTACAAGGCCACGATGGCCGTGGCAGAATCCCGCGCGCAGGCCCGGGCCGCATGGGACCAGTGGGCCCCGTCGTTCGGCCTCCGGGAGCCGGCCGCCGAGGCTGGGGCATTCGTCGGCGAGCCCGCCGAAGTCGCCAGCATGGTCGGACCCTTCCTAGACGCGGGCGTCGATCACCTCGTCGTCGAGCTGGCCGGCGGCGCCGTGCCGGAGTCCATCGCGCTGGCGGCCAAGGCACTCGCCCCGCTAATGCCGGCCACCTGACCCCGGAGCACTTGCATCGCGGCCAGCGCGGCCGGTCACCGGATGACCGGCCACGCTGTCGGCCTACGCTCAGATCTGGCGCGCCTCCGGGAAGTGCAGCCCGGCGGTATGCGGATCGGTGCCCTGGCGGAGTTAGAGGGTTGTGAGCAACGAGGAAGCGGAGTTCACTGAGTTCTTCCAGGCCAGCTGGGAGCCCTGCCTGCGGGTGGTCGCGGCTGTCGTGGGCAGCCCTCAGCTGGCCGAAGACCAGGTGGCGGAGGCGTTCGCCAAAGCCTGGATGTCGTGGCGGAAGGTCAGCCATCATCCAGCCCCCCGTGCCTGGGTGGTGCGCACCGCGCTGAACACCGGGGCCTCGTGGTGGCGGCGGCGCAGCCGTGAACTGCCCCTCGCAGATCACGACGTGGCTGCTCCCGGCGACCTGGCCAATGGCCTGGACGTCTCCTTGCTGACCGCGATCTGGCGCCTGCCACGCAGGCAGCGTGAGGTGATCGCGCTGCGGATCTTCCTTGACCTGGACACGGACACCATCGCCAGGCAGATGAAGATCGAGGCGGGAACGGTGCGGATGCACTTGTCCCGGGGCGTAGCGGCGCTGCGGCACGAACTCACCTCAAATGAGACCACGGAGGCCAGTCGATGAACGTCCACGATGAAATGAGCGATGCCGACGTCCTGCGCGCCGCAGCCGACGCCCTGTCCGCAATTCCCATGCCCAGGGCCCCGGATACGGCGGTGATCATCACTACCGGCCGGGCTCGCCGCCACCGTCAGGTGACCGGATTGTCGATCGCCGGCACTGCGGCGGTCACGGTCGTGGCCCTGTTTATGTCCGGCGTCTTCGGCGCCATCAGCCGTCAGCCCGCTGGCTCCGGCAGCCGTCAGCCCAGTCACCCAGCTCATGCCCAGCTGACGGCCTGGACGGTGACCAGGCTGGCCGACGGCGACATCTCCATCAGAATCAACCAGTTCAAAGACCCGGCCGGGCTGCAAAGCACACTCCGGGCCGACGGCGTGCCGGCCAGCGTCACCTTTGCCAGCCAGCGGAATCAGGCGTGCCGGCCCTACCCCGGGGGCACGCTCTCGCCAGGATCCGGACCACCCTCGCCCCTGCGCCCATCAGCTCTGCTGAAGCAGGTGTTCCCCACGCCCTACCAGGTCCTGGGAGCGCCGCCAGGGACTGGCCCGGCGCGGATGGCCAAGGCTGCTGGTGCTCCGGCTCCCCCGCCGTCCGGGAACAGGACCGTCATAGTGATCGACCCCTCGGCCCTTCCCCGCAACGCCGGTGTGGAGCTGGCCTCCAGCGACGCGGCTGCTTCGGCGCTTCTCCTGCCGGTCGTGGTGTATGCCGGCGCGCAGTGCACTGGCTAGCTGAACCGCCGGGCCGATGACCAGGCAACGCTGAGCACCTGGCCGGCAGGCTCGCAGGGCCGACCGGTAGGCAGTGCTCCTACAGCACCCCTGCTACGGACGTGATCGACGTTAGCTGACAGATGAGCCGCTCTCAGTCGGCTGGGTGACGACTGAGTTGACATCGTCGAAGATCCCTGGCGCGTTCTGGAACGCACCGCTGGGGTTGTCCGACAGCGTTGAGTTGTCGATGGTGAGCGTCCCGCCGCCGGAGTTGACCACGAAAAAGATCGCGCCGCCGCCCTCGTTGGCGGTGTTGCCGCTCATCGCGGTGCCGTCAATCAGCAGGTTGTAACCGGTGCCGTCGGTGTAGATCGCGCCGCCGCTGCCGCCGCCCGGGGTCCCTGACTTGGCCGGGTTGGCGCCCGAGCCGATCGCCTTGTTGCCCGTCATCAGGCTGTTGTAGACGGCGAAGTTAGCGAACAGGCCGCTGAGCGCGGCACCGTTGGAGCAAGAGTTGCCGGTAAAAGTGTCATTGACGATATAGACCGGAATACGCATGTCCATACCGGTGGCGCGGATGGCGCCGCCGCCGAGGTCCGGACCTGTGGCGTAGCAGCGGTCACCGCTGAAGACCGAGTTCACCACCTTGAGCTGGCCTCCCTCGTCGAAGATGGCACCGCCGCCGTAGCTGGCGGTCTTCGACTGCTGGGTTGCGGAGTAGGCGTCAGTAAACGTCAGGTTCTGCACCACCAGTTGCGGCCACTGCTGCTCCCAGCAGTCGCCGCTGGTGTAGGTCTGGGCCGCGTCGCAGGTGTTCATGTAGAGGATCCGGGTGCTGCCGCCGCCGCTCAGCGTGACCCTGCCGCCGCCGTCGAGGACGACCTGGTGGCTGGTGTTCACCACCTTGGCGGTGGCGGTCATGGTGATCGTGACCGGCTTAGGGCCGCAGTCGAACGTGATGATGCCGCCCTCCGCGACCGCCTGCACGACAGCCGCGGACGTACACGCCGCGGGTGTGCCGTCGCCGATCACGTGGTCCGGGTGGCTCGTGTCCACCGCCTGGGCGGCCACCGGGACCGCCGCGTGCCCGTCCGGGTTGCCCGCATGCAGCGGGGAATCGCCCGATGTGGTCGCACCGCCGGTGCCGGCAGCGGCCCTGGTGGTGTCCCTCGCTCGTGCCGCGGTAATGAAAACCGGCTGGCCGTCCGCCGCTCCGGCCCCGGGGCTGAGCGACGAGCTGGCCGGGCGGGGCGCGGAGGCGGTGAAGGGACCGGCGCAGGCCGCCGCTCCGGTCAGCAGGAAGCCCGCTGCCGCGAGCCTGGCGCAGATCTGGCCGAACCGTCCCACCAGTCGCATGGCTCGCATGCTAGCGCCTTAGCCGTCAGACGAGGCGGGCTTTGCCTGCCCGGCCCACGTCGCTGAGAATCACCACCCTTGAGGATGTGGCGGCCGGACGTCACAGGAGGATGAGCTTATGCCGCGGGACGTTCCGCAGACGGAGGGCGGTCGTGATGCGCATCCTTGTCAGCAGCGCTGGCGAAGCCAACGGCAACGGCCACGGCGCGATCCTCGGCTTCGGCCCGGAGGGTGAATTTACCGGGCCGTTCTGCAGCGATCCGCGGGTCGCCGATCCGCGGGGCCTGTCCGTCGGCCCGTCAAGCGCACTCATCTATGTGAACAGCGGCGACGACCGCGTGCTGGCGCTCGACCTGCAGGGGAACGTCGTGCGCGACTCGGGACCGATGCCCGGGCTGGACCCAGGCGGCGCCGAGTTCGGGCCCGATGGCCGCTACTACCTCACGATGCGCCGCCAGCGGACGATAGGCATCCTGCCTGCAGGCCTCGACAGGGACGTCGAATTCCTGCTGCCGGAGGGTATCGTCGCGTTCCCGCGCGGGTTCGGTTTCGGGCGCGACGGCCGGATCTACCTCTCCTCAGGCGTCGCGCCTTCTGGGCAGGGCGACAACACCATTGCGGTGTTCGATCGCCGCGGGACGCTGCTCACGCCTCGCCTGGTCACCGACCCAGAACTGAGCCCGCTTGACCTGAAGCTCGCTCCAAACGGGAACGTCGTGGTCGCCAGCGAGTGGCCCTTTGGCGCTCCCGACGCCGTGCCGAGCCTACGCGAGTACGACCCGCTCACCGGGCGGCTCATCCGCGTCATGGCACCCGGACGCTCGGTGGGATTCCGCAGACCGCGGGGACTGAGGTTCGGGCCGGACGGTCGCCTGTACTGCGTGGGAGAAAACGATGTCGTGGCCTTCGATTTCCGGACAGGACGCTTTGAGGGAACCGCGGTGCACCTCGAGCGGCTCAACGGACAGGCGCTGGTCCTCCTGCCCTAACTGAACCACCCGCTTTAACCCGATCCAGGCGGTAGGCCGTTCGCGCGGTTGCCTGCTAGCTGTAGCGACGCGACGTCCGGTGTTAATCTGCGTCGGTGGGGGAGGTTGGCCCGGCAGGGCCGCAGGCCGGCTCGAGGGTTCGCCGCGCTGAACTTGTCGCCCTGTTGTCGCTCGGGACCGACCTGGGTCTGGGGCAGCCGATGGAGCACATGATCCGGGCGTGCCTGATCGCCCTGCGGCTGGCTGAGAGCGTGGCCATAGACGATGCCGACCGAGGTGTCATGTACTACTCGGGCCTACTCGCGTGGGTGGGCTGCCACACTGACGCGTATGAGCAGGCCAAGTGGCTCGGAGACGACCTGGCCGTCAAGCGGGACGCGCACTACGGCTATGACCTCGGCAAGGCAGGGCCGACGGCCGCGTTCCTGGTCAAGCACGTCGGGGGTGCCGGCCTGCCGTTGCGGCAGCGGGTGCTCACCGGTATGCAGTTCCCCAGCGACGGACGGCGCGCGCTGGCTGCGCTAGCGGAGAACCACTACCTGGCAACGGACCAGCTGGCCGCACAGCTTGGCCTGGGTGAGCAGGTGCGGGCCAGCCTCAGGCAGAGCTACGAGCGCTGGGACGGAAAGGGAGCCTACGGCCTTCGCGGCGACCAGATCGCGATGAGTTCGCGGCTGATCAACCTCGCCGATGTGGTGGAAGTCTTCCGGCGTACCGGTGGCATCGATGCGGCGCTTGCCGTCGCCCGCGAGCGCAGCGGCACGCAGTTCGATCCGGACCTGGTCGACATGTTCTGCCAGCGGGCGCCGTTGATCTTCGGAGACCTCGACACGGCGGCCAGCTGGGACCTCGTCATTGACTCCGAGCCGTCATTGGCAACCGTCGTCAGCGATATCGAGCTGGATGACGCGCTTTCGGCGATCGGCGAGTTCGCCGAGCTTAAGTCGCCGTGGCTGATGGGCCACGCGCGGGGGGTAGCCGAGCTGGCCGCGGACGCGGGACGGTGCCGTGGCTTGACGCAGGCTGACGTGTCGAGCCTGCGCCGGGCGGCGTTCGTCCACGACATCGGCCGGCTGGGGGTCTCGAACGCAATCTGGGACAAGGCCGCCGGCCTGACCCGGTCCGAGCTCGAACGGGTCCGGCTGCACCCGTACCTGACCGAGCGAATGCTCTCGTTCTCCGCTGGCCTGGCCCCGCTGGGCGCCATGGCCGCGCAGCATCATGAGCGTCTGGACGGCTCGGGGTATCCGCGCGGCGTGTCCGGCGATGCCATCAGTGCGGCCGGCCGTATTCTGGCCGCGGCCGACAGCTACCACGCGCTCACCGAGGCCCGCCCGCACCGGCCACCCCGGTCTGCCGCGGACGCCGCCGCCGAGCTACGTGCTGAGGTCGGCTCCGGGCGCCTGGATGGCGCCGCGGTGGACGCCGTCCTGCGTGCGGCCGGGCACCGGGTCCGGCGCAGGCGCGAATGGCCGGCCGGCCTGACCGCGCGCGAGGTCGAGATCGTGCGGCTGCTCGTGCGCGGCCTGACCGCCAAAGCCATCGCCGGCCAGCTGGTGATCTCGCCCAAGACGGCGAGCAACCACATCGAGCACATCTACGCCAAGACCGGGGTGTCGAACCGCGCCCAGCTCAGCCTGTTCGCAATGAAGCACGGGCTGATGGCCGGGCCGCAGCCGTAGCGGGCCGCCAGAAACTTGGGGTGAACACCCGATGAGCCATGCGGCTAGTGGCTCCTACGTTGGCCGTACACGTTCCACCAGGCCAGGAGGTCCACAGTGACGGCGAACAGCGGCGGCTTCATCCGCGCGAACGACATCAACATCCACTATGTCCAGACGGGGCAGGGGATTCCCCTCATCCTGCTGCACGGGGGCCTGGTATCGACCAACCCGATCTGGGCTCCCACACCGGTGTCCTACGCCGGACACATGCAGACCCTCGCGCGCCGCTACCGGGTTATCGCGCCGGACACGCGAGGCTGCGGCAGAACCGTGCACGACGGCGGAGTCGTCACCTTCGACCAGCTCGCCGACGACGTCCTCGCGCTTGCCGATGCGCTCGAGCTCGACCAGCCGCTGATCGCGGGCTTCAGCGAAGGCGGGATAACCGCGACCATAGCCGGCATCCGCGGCCAGGGCCGGTTCCAGGCGATCGTCAACGACGCCGGCTACGACGGGTTCAACCCGCAGGCGCCCAGCGCCGCGATGATGCGCCAGTTGCTCGGCGGCAGCCCCACCGCGACCGAGGCCGATCCCATTGCGTTCGCGCAGATGATGACCGGCAGTGAGCAGATGAGGCCGATGTTCGAGCTGCTCAAGGCCGACCAGGACAGCGGGCAGGGCGCCGGGCACTGGGCCGAGTACCTGCGCCTGGCGTTCCACCGCACCACCCAGCCCCCCGGCTACACCTTCGAGGACTTCGCCAAGATCACTGCCCCCACGCTGATCCTGGTCGGCGATCGCGACGACTACTGCACGCTCGACGACGGGGTCACCGCCTACCGGCAGCTCACCCACGGAGAGATCGCCGTCTTGCCCGGCACCGGGCACGTCATCACACCCGCCAAGGTCGAGCTTGCCCTCGACTTCTTCGACCGGCACCTGCAAGCGAGCTGACCAGCATGCCCACCATCCGCATCGCCACCGACTGCACGCTCCCGCCCGCACGTGTCCTGCATGCCGCCTACGACTTCGGCCAGGACCGCACACTGGTGTGGCCGGCCGTTCGCGCCGAGCACCTCACCGTCCACGACCTCAGCGAGACGACCGCCGACGCGACCGAGGGCACCCCCACTGGCATCGGCATCAACTGGGAACGATGCCGCTACGACTGGTCCCAACCCGGCCAGGTCACCGCGACGGTGACCGGCTCCAACGTGTACGCCCGCCCTGGCAGCCGCTGGCAGCTCACCGCGACGCCAGCTAAGCGCGGCAGCCGGGTCGAGATGGTGTGGCAGCGCACCTTCCGCCGCAATCCGCGCGGGCTCTTCTTCGGGACCCTGTTCCTGATCGCCGGCCGCCCGATCTTCGGCCGCTACGCGAGGCAGGTCATCGCCAACCTCGAGGCGCTCGAAACGTGACCCATCACTGGTTGCCTATGGTGGCCCGTCAGGCGAACAGTCGAGGCAGCAACTCGCGGCAGCTCCGCCTGAGGTCGTCGAACGCCGTCTCGGAGCCGGCCAGGTGGCGCTGCAGTGCCTGGTAGAAAAGCCCGTCGAACATGGCGTAGGCAGTGGCGGGCGAGCAGGTCGGTTCACTACCGGTGAGGTTGGCGTAAGCGCAGACGAGACCCCAGATCATGTCCTGCAGAAGGCCGTCGATCTCTGCGACATCGTCGCGGAAAGCCGCTTCGAACAAAGACTGTGAGCGCAAGTCATACCAGAGCCGATGCATGAGCGGGGCGTCGGCCAGCGTTGCCGCGAGGCCGTTCCCGCAGGCTTCGGCGAGTTCACCGGGCGTTGACGACTCGGCGACCAGGCCCTCGTATCGCTGCACGCACGCCGTCTTATAACGCCGGACGCAGTAGGTGATCAGCTCGATCTTGTCCGCGAAGTAGTAGTGCAGGAGCCCGTGGGAGAAGCTCGTTTGCTCCGCGATCGTGCGCAGGCTAGTGCGGGCGTAACCAAGGTCAGCCAACGTCAGCAATGCAGCGTCGGCCAGTTCCCGACGGCGGTCCTCGAACTTGTCGACACCGGTTCGAAGCCTTGCCGCAGTTGAACTCGCCACGCCGCAAGCGTACCCCAGCGAGCAGATCTTTGACCGATCGTCCAGAAAATTCTTGACACATGTCCAATGAAAGAGCCACGATCATCTTGTCGTCAGAGGCGCCAAGGAAGCACGGAGACAATGATGTCGCTGACCTTCTATCTGGATAAGGGCGCTTCCCTGGATCCGAGGGCATCCTGCCTGACGCTCGACGGGAAATCGCTGTCGTACGGCGAGGTCGTGGATCTCTCCCACGCGGTCGCCAAAGCCCTTCGGCGCTCGGGCGTCCAGCCCGGGGACAAGGTCGGCATCCTCTCGGCCAATGACCCGACCGCGTTCTCCTGCGTCTTCGGTATCGCCCGGGCGGGTGCGGTGTGGTGTCCGATCAACCCGCGCAACGCCGCGGCCGAGAATGCGGAGCTGCTCGACTTGTTCGACTGCTCGGCGCTGATCTTCCAGCCGGCCTTCGACGATCTAGTAGCCGCGATCGCCCCGTCGCTTCCGAAGCTGGCGACCCTTGTCCGGCTCGGCGACAGCGACGACCTGGCGCATGCCCTTCCCCGCTGGCTTGACGCTGCCCGGGACGATCCCCCGGCCGAGGCCGCACCTCCCGGGGACGTAGTGATGCTGGTCGGTACCGGTGGCACCACGGGACGCCCCAAGGGAGTCGTGCTCACCGATCGCAACCTCGAGGCGATGTCGGCGATCACGCTGATGAGCTATCCCTTCGACGGGCGCCCGGTCTACCTGGCCCAGGCCCCGCTCACCCACGCGGCCGGCGTGCTGTGCTTCCCGATCCTCGCCCAGGGCGGCGAGGTCGTGATCATGGCGAAGCCCGACGTCGGCCGGTTCCTTGAGCTGATCGAGCGGCACCGGGTCACCCACACTTTCCTGCCGCCGACCCTGATCTACATGGTCCTCGGCCACCAGGCGCTTGACAGCACGGACCTGTCGTCCCTGCAGTGCTTCTGGTACGGCGCGGCGCCGATGTCAACGGCCAGGCTCGCCGAGGCACTCGACCGCATCGGACCGATGGCGCAGCTCTTCGGGCAGTCCGAGGCCCCGATGATGATCTCGACTATGTCACCGGCCGAGCACCGCCGGTCCGACGGGACGATCGACACCTCACGACTTTCGTCCGCCGGCCGCCCGTCGCCCCTGGTCAACGTGGCGATCCTCGACGAGAACGGCCGGCCCGTCCCGCGCGGGGAGCGAGGAGAAATCTGCGTGCGCGGCTCGCTGGTGATGGCCGGTTACTACCGGAACCCCGAGGCAACGGCCGAGGCGTCCGCCCACGGCTGGCACCGCACCGGCGACATCGGCTTCCTCGATGAGGACGGTTACCTCTACATCGTCGACCGCGCTAAGGACATGGTGATCAGCGGCGGGTTCAACGTCTACTCCGCCGAGGTGGAGCAGGCTTTGATGGCCCACGATTCGGTCCGCGACTGCGCGGTGGTCGGTTTGCCCGACGAAAAGTGGGGCGAGCGGGTCACGGCCGTCATCCAAGTTCAAAGCGGCGCCGAGATCGATACCGACGAGCTGATCGCGTTCGTCAAACAGCGAATCGGCAGCGTCAAGGCGCCCAAGCAGATCGAGATATGGACCGACCTGCCGCGGTCCGCCGTCGGAAAGGTTCTGAAGACAGAGATTCGTTCGAAGCTAACCGGCAACTGAACTAGTCCCAATGGTAGTGAGGAGTCGACACGCCATGAAACTCGCACTGTACCTGCCGAACTTCCGCGATAAGGTCACCGTCAAGGAACTCGAAGACCTCACCGCGCTCGCCGAGGACCTAGATTTTGACTCCGTCTGGACACTCGACCGGATCATCGTCCCCGAGGTCTCCGACCGCGGAGAAATGCAGTACTCATTTGGCCTGATCGAGGGGTTCCCTCGTGGTCTGCCGGTGTCGTCGCGAGGCGAGTTCCTTCAGGGAATGCCCTTGATTCCCTGGCTCGCGGCGAAGACGTCAAAGGTCAGGATCGGCATGAGCATCATCGACACGCCGTTCCGCTCGCCCGGCGTCCTCGCCGCGGAGCTGGCCACCATCGATCACCTGTCGAACGGGCGGCTCAACGTTGCCGTCGGATCAGGCTGGATGCCCGAGGAATTCGCGGCAGCAAGCGTGTCGCACATCTTCCCGAAGCGACACAAGCACGTGCGCGAGTCAATCGAGATCATGCAGGGAATCTGGACGAACGATCTCTTCGAATACCACGGTGAGTTCGCCGACTTCGAGCGCAGCGGGTTCGGCGCGAAGCCGCTGCAGAAGCCGCACCCGCCGATGTTCTTCAGCGGCCTCAAGGACCCGAAGCGCTCGGCGAGCCGGATAGCGAAGTACGGGATGGCGGGCTGGATCGGAATCCAGGACTCTCCGGAAGATATTCAGAAATGGCGCAGCGAAATTCAGCGTGAGCTTGAGGCGCTGGATCCCCCGCATTCGGTCGACGACCTCGAGATCATGAGCATGATCTGGTTCGTCATTACCGATCAGGCCATGGATCAGACGC
>Ga0335075_10012289_pt1 | contig 12939 bp, 9 predicted proteins | sample Lox_Sample_24_FD_206723 | JGI IMG/M metagenome (GOLD analysis project Ga0335075, IMG submission 206723) | Soil microbial communities from Loxahatchee National Wildlife Refuge, Florida, United States - Lox_Sample_2.4 | ecosystem: Environmental > Terrestrial > Soil > Wetlands | place: USA: Florida... | reverse complement strand
ACGCCGAGGACGATAGCAGGACACCCCGCGAGCCCGAAGCGTCGAAGATTTTACGACGCGCTCGCGGCGTCGGTCGGCGCTTCGGTGGCTTCGGTGGCTTCGCTCGCGTCGGGCACGGAGGCGTCGAGGTCGACACCGTCACCTGCGCTGCCGCCAGCACCGGCCGCTCCGCTGACACCGGCAGCTCCGCCGACGCCAGCTGCCCCCGCACTGCCGCCAGCGCCGGCACCCGCACTGCCGGAGCTGCCGCCGGTGCCAGCCGCTCCTGCCGCAGCACCTGCGGCGCCGCCCTCGCCCCCGCTCGATGCTGCGGACAGATCGTTCTTGGGCAAGCAACCGAGCGCCATCGGCACCAGCAACGAGAGCACCGGTAGGAGGCGACGGAGTGACATCTCGAGAGCTGCGATCACGCTAGCTTTGACGATAACCCGGAGCGGCTCAGCCTGGGAAGTACGCATCCGTCAGGAACGCAGAGAAGATGTTGCACGCGGCGTGAAACGCGACGGGCGCCCCAATCCCGCCTCGTTCTTCTGGCGCGCGGGCACCCCAACCCGCGCGCGGCGTTCTCGCGCGCAGCCAGCCGAACACGAGCGATGGAAAAAAGACGCTGAGGCGTGCGGGGTGGCCCGTCGTCAGCACGTGGCCGATCGCGAAGATGAAGCTCGACAGCACGAGGCCCGCGCCGATGTCGGCGCCGAGCACGCGCACGCGCCACTTGCCGGCGTCGTCGAGCGCCGTCTGCGCATACCCGCGATAGAACATCTCTTCGGGCATGGCGATGCCGAGCACCTGCGTGAGCACGGATTCGACCGCGGGCAGCGGCGGCCAGGCGAAGTCGCGCGAGGGCTGCCACCAGAGCACGAACCCGACCCAGAACAGCGGGAAGAACACGAGCGCCGCGAGCAGCGCGTAGAGCAGGCTCAGGCCGATGGCGACGAGGATGCGGCGAGGGTCGAGCGGGACGGGCTCGAAGATGCCGCCCAGGCCGAGCCCGTAGTGGCGGATCGTCGACGCGTCGTGGCGGAGCACGAGAAGATATGTCGCCACGAGCAGGCAGAAGCCGACGCCCGTCGATTGCCACTCGCCCGGCAGCGCATAGGACGAGAGCGCGACCAGCGCCGTGACCCCGGCAGTGATGCAAAGGGGACGAACGAGCGGCATCGAGGCGCGGAAGCTTTGCACGGAAGCTCGGCGGTAGGACAACTCTCGCGACGTTCGGCGCTTCCCGACATCGCGCTCGAGCGCCCCGTTCAGCCGTTTGCGACGCAGTGCAGGGCTCGCCGGTCGCGTGGCCAGCCCTGCGGGCTTTTGCTGCCCGGCGGTTTCATTGGGTTGAGGGTCGGCGGCAAACCCGAGTAGCTTTCGCCACCTGCCCGGAGGCTCCATGTTTGAAGTTCAGCCCCAACAGTTTCATGGTTCGCGGGAGCCCCAACCCGCGAACGGCGTGACGGTTCCTCCGTCCATCGTTCGCCCCTCGCTCGTGCACATGGCGAAGTGGCCGCCGGACGACGACGGGGGTATCCCAGCGGGCGGCGGTTACCCGGGCGGCGGTTATCCGGGCGGGTTCGACCCGGGCGACTCGAACTTCAAGAAGGGCAAGATCAAGCCGCTGATCGCGCTCTTGCTGGTGGGGCTCGTGGCCGCGGGCGGCGCGCTGTTTCTCGGCGTGAATGCGGAGCTCGATAAAGAAGAGCTGACGCCGGACAAGGTCGCCAAGCTCACCACCCAGACGCTGATGATGACGAAGGCCGAGCAGCTGCCGAAGTGGCAGGGCTGGGCGAGCGACCCCGAGGGCAACTCGATGCTCAAGGAGGAGGCGCTGAAGCAGCTGGCCTGGGCGCGCGATCCGCGCGGGGTCGACGCCGCCATCGCCGCGCTGACGTCGCCGGAAGAGAAGCTGCGCTCGCAGGCGGCGACGGCGCTCGCCGAGTACGGCCTGCCCGACGCCGAGAAGGCGCGTGCGCCGCTGTTGGCTGCGCTGAAAGACGCCAAGGCCGAGTCGAAGCCGCAGATCGCGTGGGCGCTCGTCGAGCTGCACGAGCCCGAGGCGTTCGACGAGGTGATGAGCCTGTATCGCGCGGGCCACCTCTCGCAGGTGAAGCGCCTCGACGGCGCGACCGCCTTCAACCCGTACAAGATCGTCGAGCTCGTGAGCCTCGACAAGTTTGCCGAGCTGCACACCGACGAGAGCGGCAGCGTGCGCCAGCTGGTGGCGACCGTGCTGTCACGCAACCCGTCGCCCAAATACACCGACGCGCTGATCGCGCTCGTGAACGACAAGGATCGCGACATCGCAGCCCAGGCCGCGCCGGGCCTCGGCAAGATCGGTGACGATCGCGCGCGCAAGCCGCTGCTCGAGCAGCTGCAGGGCGCCAACGTCGAAGAGAAGAAGGTGTTCCTCGATGCGCTGCGCGACGGCATCGGCGGCTCGGGCCTGGTGCTGGCGCTGGAGAGCGTGTCGCAGGAGAACCCGACCAAGACGTGGCACCAGACGCAGCAGATCTTCAAGATGATCCGCGACCTGGCTGATCCGAAGGCGGGTGATGCGCTCGCCGAGTACCTCGGGCAGCGCGGCAACCACATCCACTGGCAGGTCGAGGCCGCCTTCGCGCTCGCCGAGATCGGGGACTTGCGCGGCGTGCCGACGCTGGCCGCGCGCCTGCGCATGGACGAGCAGAAGATCTATAGCGACGACACCGACTACGAGATGATGCTCAAGCGCGACAACAAGGAGCGCGTGACGGCAGCCCGTATGCTCGCTGACCTGGCCGTCATCCACCCGGACAAGCGCGAGCTGTTGCGCGATCAGGCGGAAGACGCGCTGATGTTCTGGATCAACGAGATGGTGTCGCCGCACGCCAACGGCCTGCGCGCGCTCGCCACCATGGAGAGCAAGCGCGTGCAGGGCCCGCTGCGCGCCTGGGCCAACCCGAAGAAGCCGCTGCCGCTCGAGGGCCAGCAGCCGCCGATGCCGGAGGAGTGGGTCGTGGCTCAGAGCGCCATGCGCTACGCCGGCATGATGAAGGACCAGTCGACGTGGCCCGTGCTGGTGAACGCGCTCAAGCGGCGTCCGGCCAAGGCCGACGCGACGATGGAGTCGCTGATGTCGGGCGGCATGGCCATCCTCGGCATGAGCCTCCGCGCCATCGGCGTCGGCGCCTCGCACGGCTTCTCCGAGTGGGGCGACCATCGGGCGTTCAAGCCGCTGATGGACTACATCGAGGAGCCCAAGGAGAACGAGCAGAGCCGCATGGAGGCCTGTTCGGCGCTGGCCTGGGTCGCCGAGGACGACGATTTCGTCACCATCGCCGAGAAGATCAAGCACTACTCCGGAGCCGATCCGAAGGATCAGGTGCGCCAGGCGTGCCTGCTCGAGTCGCTCATCACACGCCCGATCGCCGGCACCTCCGAGGCGCTGATCGGTCTGCTCGTGCCCGAGTCGAGCTTCCCGGTGCGCCACGCGGTGGCGCGCGCCATCGGCAAGGCCGGCATCGAGCCGAGCGTCGAGGCGCAGCTGTTCGAGAAGCTGAAGGACGAGAAGCTGATGAACGACGCGGCGCTCGCGCTGATGCTCGGCGGCAGCGCCGACACGGCCCAGCGCGCACTCGCGGCGCTCGCCGGGCAGCCCAAGGAGTCGATCGACGAGCTACAGGAGCTGTGGTTCGGTTCGTTCGGCTACTGGTCGAATCGCGACCTGGATGAGGGCCACATCTTCCGCTACGTGCAGAACGCCGAGGCCGCCTCGCGCATCGAGTTCGACAAGGTGCCGCAGGGCTGGGTCGCCGAGCAGCTGCGCCGCCAGTTCCACAACCTGCAGTACGACAACGGCCCGCACTCGTTCACTCGCGTGGTGCTGCGCCACCGCCTGCTCGCGATGGCGCTCGGCGACGACGCTGCGGTGCGCGCCGGCGCGGTGAACACGCTGCGCTTCATGCAAGAGCAGGGCGCCTTGCTCGCGCTGCGCGACGAACAGGGCGAGGTGGGCAAGCTGGCCCAAGAGGCCTATCACCGCCTGCGCAACCCGAACGTCGTGGTCGGCGCGAAGGACTTCAAGTCCGAGGTCGAGGAGTAAGCGACGGAGCCGGGGCCCGACGCATGAGGGGCGCTGTTTTCAATGCGCGGGCGCCCCAACCCGCGCTCGCGGCAGCCGTCTGGCTCGCGTGCGCGGGCCTCGGGTGCGAGCCTGGCGCGCACGGCGCGAGCGGAGCCCGCCGCGAGCCCCTCGCAGCGACGCCCGCCGCGCCAGCGCCCGGCCTCGTGGTGCCCCCGGCTGCCACGGGGGATGGCCAGCCCAGCCTGCGCGTGCTCGAGCCATGCCTGCCGCAGGGCTACGAGATCTGCTTCAACGCGCTCGACGACAACTGCAACGGCGCGCTCGAAGAGGGCTGCGGAGTGCCCGCCGGTGTCGTGCAGTTCATGATTGGGTGGGATGCCCTGCGCGCCGACGTCGATCTCAACGTGACCGACCCCAACGGCGAGCTTATCGAAGCTGGCCGCGTCGTGCGCAGCGGCCTGATCAAGACGCGCGACTGCCCGGGGCGCCGACAAGAGTGCGGCGGCGTGAACCTCGAGAACGTGTTTCTGGAGGGAAACAAGGCGCCGACGCGCGGCACCTATCGCGTCAGCGTCGCGCTCGAGAGCCTCGGCGGCGAACAGCCGCCGATTTGGGTCAACCTGTCCTCCCGCATCGGCGCGCGTCGCTACGCGTTCGAGATTCGGCTGATGGCGCCCGAGGACGAGCGTCACGTCGAGCTCACTTTGTAGCCAGGCGGCGTCGGTGGTCGGCACCGCTGCGAGCGCTTTCGCCTCAATCCTGCGAGGCGAATGCCATTTATGGAGCCGAGGGCCGGGTCGGCTTCGAGTACACTGGACGTCGTGACTGTCTTGGCTCGTGTGACGAACGACGTCGACGAACCGCGCGGGCCCGACGTGCTGCTCAACGTCGAGGTGCCGATGGAGTGGCTGGAGGAAGGGGCCAGCATCTCGATCGCGCTGCCGCGCCTCTTGTTCTGCGCGCGCTGCGAGGGTGGCGGCTGCGATCTGTGCGGCCGCAAGGGCGCCTTCGAGGCCGCCGCCGAGGGCCCGGTCGTCGTCAGTCTGCCGCGCCAGGCGGGCGGCGCCGCGCCGAGCGCACTGCGGCTGCGCTTGCCGGGCTACGGCGCGCGCGGCGACGCCGAGCTGCCGCTCGGGCACTTGATCTTGACGGTGTTGCCGCGCGACGCGGCCTTCGGCTGGGCCCCGGCCAGCCACGTGCAAAAGGTCGTCACCAGCGACAGTCCGCGCCGCCCGACGCACTGGGCGACGGGGGCCTGGGGCGTAGCGATCGCGGTGTGTGCGCTGATCGCGTGGTGGCTTTCGAGGTGAACGGCGGAGTGAGCGACGGCATGCGGCTTCGCCGCGACCTGGCCGTCAGCGCGCGCTCGAGCCAGAGTGGACGAACGATATGAATCCGATCGCGATGGCACTCTTGATTGCCTCCCTCGTGGGGCTCTTTGCCTGGACGGCGCGGCAGCGGCTCGCGCTGATCGGCACCGGCGCGCCTGTCGAGGGCGGAAGCCGCGTCGATCGCCTGGGCGAGCGCCTCGCCCGCACCTGGCGCCTCGCCATCGTACAGACGCGCATGCGCGACTACTTCTGGGCGGGCGTCGCGCATCAGTTCATCTTCCTCGGCTTCGGCGTGCTGCTGCTACGCACGCTCATCCTCTGGGGCCGCGGCTTCTCGCCCGACTTCAACCTCTTCGTCCTCGGGCCCGACGGGTTTCTGGGGCTGCCGCTCGGCGCCGCCTACAACTTCCTGAAAGACATCTTCGCGCTGCTCGTGCTCGGCGGCGCGCTGGTGTTCGTCTACTACCGCACCCTCCACAAGCAGCGCCGCATGACGCTGAGCGGAGAGGGCCTGCTCATCCTCGGCATCATCATCACCATGATGCTCGCGGACATTTTCTACGACGGCGCCTCGCTCGTGCTCGACCACCACTACGCCAACAACTGCGGCGAGTGGTGCGACAGCATCGCCACCATCGTGGCTCCGCTCGGCGACACGCCGGACGAGCTCACCTGGCACGCCACCGAGCCCGCGGGCACGCTCGCCTCGGTCATCCTGTCTGGCCTCGGCCCGGGCGCGCTCGTCATCATCGCGCACATCGGCTTCTGGCTCCACTCGAGCCTCGTGCTCATCTTCCTGAACCTGCTGCCGCACTCGAAGCACTTCCACGTCATCACCGCCATCCCCAACACCTTCCTCTCCGACCTCGAGCCGATCGGGCGCCTGCCCAAGGTCGCCGAGAGCACCGAGGCCCTGATGGCCAAGGTGGAGAAGGCGATGGAAGACGAGTCGGGCAAGGCGCCCGCGGTCGGCTTCTCGCGCGTCGAGCACTTCACCTGGAAGCACTTCCTCGACTTCTACACCTGCACCGAGTGCGGCCGCTGCAGCGACCAGTGCCCCGCCACCCAGACGGGCAAGCTGCTCTCGCCCAAGCATCTCACGCTCGACCTGCGCAACAACCTCTACGCGCGCGGCGCGGAGCTCACCCACTCCAAGCAGGTCGCCGCCGCGGGCACCCAGGCGGACGCAGAGAAGCCCCAGAACGATCAGGGCGAGCTCGCCGAAGAAGGCGCGGGAGACCCGACCAACACCTCCGGCACCCGCGAGGCCACGAAAGAGGTCGCCCTCGTCGACCTCGTGCCGGGCGTGATCAAGCCCGAGGTGCTCTGGGCCTGCACCACCTGCCGCGCCTGCGAAGAGCGCTGCCCGGTGTCGATCAGCTACGTCGACAAGATCGTGCAGATGCGCCGCCACCTGGTGGTGATGAAGGGCGAGTTCCCCCAGGAGCTCAACAAACCCTTCGAGGGCATGGAGACGAACGGCAACCCCTGGAACCTCTCACGTCAAGACCGCACCACCTGGGCCGACGGCTTGAACGTGCCCATGGCGAGCGAAAAGCCCGACGCCGAGGTGCTCTACTGGGTGGGCTGCGCCGCCAGCTACGACCAGCGCGCCAAGAAGATCGCCCGAGCCACCGCCAAGCTCCTCAAGCGAGCCGGCGTCGACTTCGCCATCCTCGGCGACGAAGAGACGTGCACGGGAGACCCAGCGCGCCGCGCCGGCAACGAGTACCTCTTCAGCATGCTCGCCGAGACGAACGTCGCCACGCTCAACGGCTACATGGAAAAGGGCAAGAAGAAGATCCTCACCACCTGCCCCCACTGCTTCAACACCCTGCTCAACGAGTACCCCGACTTCGGCGGCAAGTACGACGTCGTCCACCACACCGACTTCCTGCTCGGCCTCGTCGCCGAGAAGAAGCTCGTCCCCCAGAAGCCCGTGCAGGGAAAGATCACCTACCACGACTCCTGCTACCTCGGCCGCTACAACAGCATCTACGAGTCCCCGCGCGACATCCTCCGGAGCATCCCCGGCGTCGAAGTCGTCGAGCCCACCTACTGGAAGAAGGACAAGGGCCTCTGCTGCGGCGCCGGCGGCGCCCAGATGTGGATGGAAGAGCAGAACAACAACCGCGTGAACGTAAAGCGCACGCTGCAACTCATCGACACCGGCGCCAAGACGGTGGCGAGCGCTTGCCCGTTCTGCATGACGATGCTCGGCGACGGCCTCAAGGCGAAAGACCGCGAGGACATTCGCCAGCTGGATGTGGTGGAGCTGCTCGCGGAGAGCTGCGATACGGGCGAGGAGAGTGTGGCGGCGGAGTGAGGGGCGGCCCAGCTCTCGTCGCGACGGATCACAGGTTGGGGCAATCGGTCAACAACGTTTCTACCCGCGCCGCCAGGCGCGCGAGAACGGCCTGATTGCAGCTGACGCCGGTCGAGTAGAGGTAAAGCACGCTGAGCTCGGTGAACGAGTCCAGAAGCGAGATGTCCACGAGCGGGTTGCTGGTCAGATCGAGCAAGCCGAGACCGGTTTGATTTCGCAGGAGCGAAAGATTGGTCAGCCCGAGATCGGCGATGAACAACCCGGTCAGCGGCCTCAACGAGCTGATGAAGGAAACATCTGTCAGCGGGTTGTAGCCAACTCCGAGGCTCGAGAGGCGGGGCAGCTGGGTGACCACGGAGACGTCCGCGAGCGCGTTCGCCGAGACGTCGAGATCCTCCAGATTCGACAAGCTGGAGACCCAAGACACGTCGGTCAGGCTGTTGCCCTCGAGGTCGAGCGTCGTGAGCGAACGAACGGTGCCGAGAACGCTGGCGTTTGCGATCTGGTCGTAGGCCAGATTGAGGTACGTCAGCCCGGGCAGCGCGGCAATCGACGAAAGTTCTTGGTTGCTCACCGGGCCAACTTGAAACAAGGACAGCCACTCGAGCGCGGTCAGGCTCTGGAGCGGTGTGATGTCGGCAATCGGATTGTCGTCCAGGGAGATGGAGGTCAGGCCCCTCAGCGTGGCGAGCGGAGCCACGTTGCCGATGGCATTTCGGGGCAAGTCGACCGCAGTGAGCGAAGTCAGACACTGGATGCCTTCCAGATTGCTGATCCCCGCGTCGGACGCAGACAGGTACGATAGCTCCAGGGCGAGCTCTCCGGGGATGGGTTGATTGGCGGGGACCCCGAGATTCGCGTGCACGGCGAGATCGAGATTGCGGTCGGCAAAGACGGGAGACGACGGGATGCAATCGCCGAAGCTGCTCGACGAGCGATCGGCCGATAGGGCACAGGTCTGGGTACCCGAGCAAGTCGTCGTGCCGCAACTGCGGGTCGAGCCCGGCACGCACGAGCACGTCGAATCGCGATTGTCGGGGACACCGTTGCAATCGTTGTCGAAGGTCGACGCGCAATCTCGCCCGGCAGGCGGCACGCTGCCCGTGCAAACCCCAAAGCTGCTCGACAGAGCATTGGCCGACGCGACACAGGTTCGCTGACCCGCGCGGCAGATTCCCCTGCCGTCGAGGTCGCCGTGGGCCTCACATGCCTCGATGCTGCCCGGAACGCACTGGCACGTGGAGTCGATCGCATTGTCGGGGCGCCCATCGCAGTCGTTATCGGCGGGCGAGCGGCAGTCGCGCGGCGCCGGAAAGACGGCGTCGGTGCACGCGCCGAGCACGCCCCCCTGACACGAGCTCGTCCCGAGGCGGCAATTGCCATTGTCATTCACACCGCACGGCACGTCTGCGACGCACTGACAGCCGGCGGAGTTCGGAATGCCATCGCAGTTCGCGTCGTCACCGGGAGCGCAAGTGTCGGCCGCCGCGGGCTGAATGGTGCACGCTCCCCATTGCGAGTCGGTGCCACACGCTTGCTGCCCGAAGGCGCAGTTGCCGAGAGCGTCGACGCACGGGCGGACATCTCCCGCCGAACACTGACCACAGGTGCCCAGTGCTGGCACGCACGCATCGGAGCCGCTGCAGGGTGCCTGCGGAACCCAGTTGCTTCCCCCGTCGTCACACCGCTCCGGCACGCCCGCGGCGTTACATCGAGTCTGCCCTGCGATGCACACGCTGCAGGTGGCTGTAGACGCCACGCAGACGGGCGCGTCGCCGCCGCAGGACGCGAGAACCTGCCATTGTCCCTCGCCCGAACAGGTGCGCGGCGTCTGCCCGTCGCAACCCGAGGCACCCGGCAAACACTCCACACAACGGCCCGCGAAACATCGCCCTGTGGTGTCGCACGGGACACCCGGCACATACGCGTTGTTGCGACAGACCGACGTTCGCGTCTCCCCATCGCACTGGATGTTCCCTTCGACGCACGAGGTGACGCACGAGCCATTCTCGCAGAACGCGCCAGCGGGGCAGGCCAATTGCTGAAACCGCCGGTTGGGCTGACACGATCGCACTTCTCCACCGAGACAGCTCGCCGGCTCGATCTGGGGATCGCATTCGATGCATGCCCCATCCGAGCAGCCCATTGCGCAGACGCTGCCCGAGGCTTCCCACACGCCGCTCGGAGCGCAAATTTGCGGCTCATTGTCCTGGCAGCGCGGAGCTTCTCCGACTTCACACGGGGTGCCCGGCAGGGCACGCTCGACGATGCTCGCCTCGGCGTCGAAGCTCCGGTCGTCAATCGCGCAGCCCGCCGCAGCCGCGAAACAGGCGATGAGCATCGCCACAGGCCATGGACGCCAGCGCCTCACGCCACCGTCTCGTCGAGCACTCATGGGCGGTCGCTAGCACTTCGCGACGTGGGGGTCCATAGCGGCTCTCGGCGGGTCACCGGCCGTAGAGATCGGAGGGGACGGGGCCGGTCCAATACAACGGAATGTTGCGATCACGAAGCTCGGTGCATCGGTGCCTCGGCGAAGCAGCGCCTCCGGTGCGGTGAGACGCTTCTGAACATCAAACGGCGACGCGCCCATAAACATCGGCGCTCGGGCGCCGTGGTGGTGCGTCGAGCCACTCGGCACGGCACGCCCGGGAGGCGGGCCACACTCGAGCAAAAGGACTGATGTTGCATGTCACGAAAGCAGATCTTCGGTTGGCGCAGGAACACGTTCTTCAGCGTCCCGACGCTCGGCATGGTCATCGCGCTGGGCGGCAGCCCGGGTTGCTCGGCAGAGTCCGGCGCTGCGGGAGAGGCCGTTACAGCATCGGGTTCTTTACGCGTTGCCCTGGTGACCGAGACGAACGGTGTGACCTACCGGCTCCAGGCGACGTTTGCGGTGTCGGGGCCAGAGCAATACATTCTGCGCTCGGGCAGCGACGACGCCACGCTGAGCCAGGACCTCATCCCGGGCCTGTACGCGGTGGTGATCCAGCAAGAGTTTACTCTCTTTCGTCAGCGCGACGGTGAGGCGCCCGTGGCCATCCCGGCCGAGCTCATCTCGCCTCAGATCCAGTCTGTGCAGATCCAATCCGGCGAAGCATCGGTGTTGACGTACCGCTTCTCGACGCTGGATGGCGAGGTGGGTTTCGAGCCCGGAAGCCTGGAGATCACGTTCGAGGTGGAGCCCACAACCCCGGGTTGTGGCGGCCCCCCGAGCCCCGACGTCGGAGCGTTCGAGCTGGCGGTGCCCGCTGACTTTGCCACGATCGGCGAAGCGCTGGGCGCAGCCGCTGACGGAGACACCATTCGCGTTTCGGCGGGAGTCTACACGGAGAATATCGATTTCTTCGGCAAGGCGGTGCGCCTCGTCAGCGAGTCGGGGCCCGCCGCTACCGTCATCGACGGTGGACTGGCGGGGCCGGTGGTGAACATGTCATCGGGCGAATCGCTGCTATCGGTGCTGGAAGGTTTTACGTTGCGTCATGGCTCGGCGAATTTCGGCGCAGGCGTCTCGCTGCTGCTGGCATCGCCCACGATCCGCGGCAACATCTTCGAGGACAACGTGCAGTCGAGTGGCGGCTTCGGCGCAGCCATCGGCGGCAACAACGCCTCGCCTCTGATCGAGGCCAACATCTTCCGGCGCAACGCTTGCGATAGTCAGTTCGTGTCCGGCGTGGTCGCGCTCGTCAACGGCTCGTCGCCACGCGTCGTCAACAATGTGTTCGTGGACAACCCATGCCGAGGCATCAATTTCACCCTGCCCGAAGGCCCGAGCCCGGAGATCTCGAACAACACCTTCATCGGCAACGACGTCGGTATCCACGTCGACACGCGCGTGCCCGCTCGAGCGCAGCTCTATCGCAATAACATCATCATCTCGGGGGGGATTGGGGTCGAGTTCGTATTCGGCGGCCCGAGCGCGGCGCCCGTCTGGAGCCACAACCTGGTGTTCGGCAACGTCCAGGATTTCGTGGGCCTGGAAGATCCGACGGGCGTCGACGGCAACCTCTCGGTGGATCCTCAGCTCACCGACGCGGCCGCCGGCGACTTCCATCTGCTCTCGGGGTCACCCGCGGTCGACAGCGGAGACGCGGCGCTGGCGCCGTTGCCCGAGCACGACTTCGACGGAGAAGCGCGCTCCGCGAGCGTCACGGTGGACATCGGGGCAGACGAGCTGAGCGAGTGCGCCGGCGCGCGCTGACGTGATGCGGCCTGGGCGATGGCGCCCGGCGCAGAAGCGATCAACGGCCGTTCTTCGAGCCTCGAGCCTCGAGCCCGAAACGGCGTCTGCTCGACGACGTCTGCTCGACGGCGTTGGCCCCTGCACCCGTCCCAAGAACCAGCGACGATGTCCCGAGCACCGACGCCGTCATCGGCACCGAGCCCGCCGTCGTCATGGGCATGCGCATCGACAGCCCAGAAGGCCGGCGAATTTACGTCGGCGCATTTCCGAGGTGCCGGCCGGCGGCAATGCCTTCGCGTCGCCCACGCGCGCGTTCATCCCGCATACCCCGTCCGATCAGCTCATCATCTGGGACCCATCGACGGATAGCCTTCGCCCTCCCGCGACGGGCGCGTCAAGGCGAGCCTTGCTCGGCGTCCCAGCTCAGCATCGCCCGGTGAGCCACGGCCTCGAGCTCGGAGCGGCGCGCCCCGTCGCGCGCCAGCAGTGACATGCCGCTCTGGATCGTCTGGATGAAGCGGGCGCGCGCGTGGACGTCGGTCGAGGGGGGAAGTTCGCCGTCTGCGACGGCTCGTGTGATCCTTTCCTCCAGCCGAGTGAGGGCCATGGCGCGGGCCGTGCGTACGAGCTCGCCGAGCTCGGCGTGCCCTTCGCTGCCGACGGATGAGAGGGTGAGCATGCAGCCGCGCGGGACGTCGGCGACCTCTCCGGTGAGGGCGGCGGCCGAGTCGAGCAGGAAGGACGCGACGGCTTCGCGGGCTGTCTGGGCCGCGAAGAAGTTGTTCCAGACGAACCCACTGTAACGAGCGTGATAGTGTCGCAGGGCTTCGACGTAGAGCTCCTGCTTGGAGCCGAAGGCCGCGTAGAGGCTGGGCGAGCCGATGCCCATCGCCTCCGTCAGGTCTGCGATGGACGTCGCCTCGTAGCCCTTGGCCCAGAACAGCTGGGTCGCGCACGCCAGGACGGACTCTCGGTCGAAGGTGCGCGGCCGCCCGCGCGGGGCGGCGGTCGTGGCCGGTGCCTTCGTCTCGGTCTTCGCCGACGG
>Ga0335075_10012288_pt1 | contig 12940 bp, 9 predicted proteins | sample Lox_Sample_24_FD_206723 | JGI IMG/M metagenome (GOLD analysis project Ga0335075, IMG submission 206723) | Soil microbial communities from Loxahatchee National Wildlife Refuge, Florida, United States - Lox_Sample_2.4 | ecosystem: Environmental > Terrestrial > Soil > Wetlands | place: USA: Florida... | reverse complement strand
GGGTTCATCGCAGCGGCGATCTTCGCCACTTCGACATCGTCGGGCAGCTCGATCGCTCTGCGAACGTCGACGACGGCCTTGTCCGCCATCGTGCCGACGACATTGTCGTCGGTTACGAAGTAGATCCGCTTACCGTCTGGCCGCTGCGCGACTGCGTCGACACCCGGCACCATGGGCAGCGTGCTCGTGCTGGTGTAATGCGCGCCGGCCGCTCCGGTGCGGACCCGCGGGTGCAGGCCGGCTGCGAGCACGTCGACGAGCAACTCGTCACGGGTCGCGGGCTGCGGAACGTCGAACTGCCGGTAATGCGGCGGCTCACTGAACGACGTGACCACCGCGGCGTTCATCGTTTCCATGCTCGTCCCCCGTAGCTAGTGCCTCGTCATTTAGTTTGTAGCACGTACTAAATTAGTTGATGCCACGTACTAAGTCAAGTACGCTTCCTGCGTGCCAGATGGATCGGCCAGTCCGCCCGCGCCGGCAGCCGTGGCCGGGGACATCAGCCCCGTCGACGGGCTCGCCCAGCTTGCCTTCGTTGTCCACGGCATTCTTGAGCGCCGGGCAGCAGATCACGATCTCTCGATCACCCAGGTCCGCCTGCTCGGCGTGCTGCGGGATCGCAGGCCGACAATGAACCAGCTGGGCAAGTTGCTCGGGCTCGACAAATCCAGCATCACCGGGCTAGTCGACCGTGCTGAGCGCCGTGGCCTCGTGACACGCATTCCATCCACCGAAGACAGGCGCACTGTGCTCGTCGGCCTCACCGATCATGGCCGGTCGCTCGTGTCACGCGCAGCGACCGCCTTCGGCGCGGACGTCTCGGCAATTCTGGACCTTGTGCCGCCAGCAGACCGCGACACGCTGTCCGGGATTGTCAGCCGACTACTCGTCGCGTATGCGGCCAGCCAGGGAGTCGATCTGCTCGAGACCCTCGACACCGAGGCCCGGCCCGAGACCTAAGCTGACTGCGCCGTCGGACTTAGCTCTGCTGCGGGTAACCGTGGTGGTGGTCCCACTCGGACGCCAAGATCGACATCACAGTGGCGTCGATCCACTCGCCGTCGAAGCGGAGGGCGTCGCGCAAGACGCCCTCGGCCACAAAGCCGACCTTCTCGTAGACGCGCCGCGCCCGCGGGTTATGCGAGTAGACCTCTAGCGCGATCCGGTGCATCCGCAACTGCTCGAAGCCGTAACCGACGATCATCCGCACCGACTCTGTGCCAAGCCCGCGGTCCCGGCCGCGCGGCCCGAGCAATATCCGGAAACTGCAGCTACGGTTGCCGCTCTCCCACTCGTTCAGCACCGCCTCGCCGACGACCTGGCCCGACGCTCGGTCGGCAACAGCCAGGTCCAGGCGGTCAGCCTGATGGTTCCGCGTGCTGTACCAGTCCCAGAACTTCGCCTCTGCCGCGGCGTCCCACTCGGCGATGTCATCGGGGCCATTCATGCTCCCGGTGAGCTTCAGCGCTTCGGGATCCCTGAGCATCTCGCGGAGCGCTGCTGCGTCCTGATCGAGCGCGAATGGCCGCAACACAGCCAGTTCCCCGATCAGGGTTGGCTTGACAGAGAAGTCCGTTCGCTGCTCAATCACCGGGCGATTGTGCCAAACCCGCGCCTCAGCCGCCACCTGATATATGGGTACTCGCGTCACTGCCGGGCTCCGGTCTTGTTGCGTTCTCCAGTCACCGAAGCCAGGCTTGATCCGTGTTGAACGCTAAGGTTCCCGACGCGTTCGCGCCGGCCCGGCTAGGCCCGGTGGAACTGCGTAATCGTGTCATCAAGGCAGCGACCTTCGAGGGCAGGACCCCGCGTGCGCTGGCTACTGACGATCTGATTGCCTTCCACCTGCGGCCTGTTCGGGGCGGGGTCGGCATGACCACGGTGGCGTACTGTGCTGTGTCGCCCGAGGGCCGTACCGACCGGCATCAGATCTGGATGCGCCCTGAAGCGGTGCCAGGACTGCGCAAGCTCGCCAACGCTGTCCACGCGGAGGGAGCCGCAGTCTGTGCTCAGATAGGGCATGCTGGCCCGGTCGCCAACGCCGCGTCCAACGGGCTGCCGGCGCTCTCAGCTAGCCGCCGGATCAGCCCGCTGACCATGCGCATGACGCACGCCACATCCGTCGCCGACCTGCAGCGGATCACTGGTGCCCATGCGCAGGCGGCGCTCACAGCGCGTGAGGCCGGTTTCGATGCGGTGGAGATTCATTTTGGTCACAACTATCTGGTGAGCTCCTTCCTGAGCCCGCTGCTGAACAAGCGGACCGATGAGTTTGGCGGCAGTCTCGCTAACCGGGCGCGCCTTGCCCGCAACATCGCCCGCGCCGTTAGGGACGCGGTCGGCGGCAAGCTCGCCATTACCGCCAAGCTGAACATGGATGACGGCGTGCCCGGCGGATTCTGGCTCGACGAAAGCGTCCAGGTAGCGCAGTGGCTCGAGGCGGACGGCAGCGTGGACGCGCTCGAGCTCACAGCCGGAAGTTCGCTGCTGAACCCCATGTACTTGTTCACCGGCGACGCTCCGATCCGGGAGTTCGCCGGCCAGTTCCACCAGCCGCTGCGGGCCGGAATCCAGCTCGCGGGCGGCCGCTTCCTTCGCAGCTATCCCTACCAGGAGGCCTACCTACTCGACCGCGCCCGGCAATTCCGTGCCGCGCTGACCATGCCGCTGATCCTGCTGGGCGGGGTCACCTGCTCGGAGACGATCGATCTGGCCATGGCGGAGGGGTTCGCGTTCGTCGCGATGGCCCGCTCACTCTTGCGCGAGCCCGATCTCGTCAACAGGATGCGGGCCGATCGCCGGACTCGATCGCTGTGCATTCATTGCAATAAGTGCATGCCGACCATCTACCGCGGCACTCACTGCGTGCTCGCTCAGGGTTGCATGGAGTGACGCTTGCCGGGAGAGTTACCGCGGCGCTCGGACGGTCCGTGTGACAGAGCGCAGCAAGGCTCTATTCATCGGCGGCCGGGCCGGCGTCGGCAAGAGCAGCGTCGGCTACGAGATCCATGCCCAGCTGTCAGCCGCCCGCATCCAGCACTGCCTCATCGAAGGCGACAACCTCGACATGGCCTGGCCGAACAGAACCTCGCTGCGATGTGGGCGAACTACCGCGCCCTCGGCTACCGGAGGATGATCTACACCAACACGGCGAGCGTATTCGAGAGAGTACTCAGCGAGCTTACGGCTGCGATGGGCGACAGCCCCAAGCTACCGCCATTCTGCTGACCTGCAGCGACTTGACGGCACGCCAGCGCCTGGCCCAGCGGGATATCGGTTCCGAGCTGGACTGGCACATTGAGCGCAGCGACCTGATGGCACGCAGGCTAACCAAGCGTGCTCCGGCCTGGGTGCATCGCGTGATAACCGACAGCCGAGCCGTCACCGATATCGCAGCCGAGGTCATAGCCCTGACCGGCTGGACGCACCAGTGACCTGGACGAACCACCACCATTCGGCTGGTTTACTAGCACCTGCCGCCGGGCCGCTGCAGAGTGTGACGACTCCCACACTCAAACGGATGGACTGACAAGTTAGGTTAGGCTTACCTTAGTGGGCGTGTCATGGGCCGATATTGTTCCTAATCTCCTGATAGGTCTCCGCGAAGGCCTCGAAGCAGGCCTGGTGGTCAGCATTCTGCTGGCAGCCGTGCGCAAGGCAGCGCCAGCCGGCGCTGACGGCGGCGCGGACGCGGCCGTCGGGACCAGGAAGATATCGCCAGCGCCCATATGGCTGGGCGTGCTGGGCGCGGTGATGCTGTCTGGCAGTTTCGCTGCTGTCCTCACATTCTCTACCGACGCATTGTCCAGCCGGGCGCAGCAAGCGCTCGGCGGGCTGCTCAGCGTGTTCGCGGTTGCCCTGGTCACCGCAATGATCTTCTGGATGCGCCGCACCGCGGGAAGCCTGACGGCTCACCTGCGGGGCGAGGTGAACCGCGCTGCCGAGATCGGCGCAGGCGCGCTGACGATTACGGCGTTCCTGGCAGTCGGGCGCGAAGGCCTGGAGACCACGTTGTTCTTGTGGACGGCCGCTCGCGCGTCGGGACAGACGGTCGGCCCGCTCGTGGGCGCCGCCGCAGGGCTGGCCGCTGCCGTGGTGCTGTGCTGGCTGCTGTACCGCCGGGCGGTCAAGCTGAACGTGAGTGCGTTCTTCAACCGGACGGCGATCGCCCTGATCGTGATCGCCGCCGGCGTGCTCGCGTACGGGCTCGGCGACCTGCAGGATGCGAGCCTTTTGTCAGGACAGCGCTGGATAGCTTTCGACCTGACCGCACACGCCCACCCCGCATCCTGGTGGGTCTCACTGATCACCGGGGTTACCGACCTGACCCCGAAGATGACCGTTCTGCAGGTCGTTGCCTGGATCGCCTACCTCGCGGTGGTCATCCCCGCGTTCGCGAAGGCGGGCCGCCCCGTCGCCAGGCACACAGTCACGGCACCGGGTACTACCGCCATCGCGGACAACGCTGCGGGCTCCGCCCGGGCTGGCGGTACTGCGGGCAGGTGGGAGCGGCTGGCCGGCCGTCGGCCGTGGGCGGTGGCCGCGGCACTCGTCGTGATTCCGGCCCTCGCCGCGAGCGCGACTATCGCAGCGCTACCGGCCGCGAGTGCGGCATCAGCCACCACGGTGACCATCACGCGCACCGCGTGTGCACCGAACTGGACCTCCGCCTCTGCGGGAACCCAGACGTTCACGGTCGAGAACCAGTCCGGCATGCCGGGTGAGATCAATCTCGACGACTCCTCCGGCGACATCGTCGCCGAGATCGAGACCATCGGGCCCGCGACGAGCGCACCGCTCACCGCGACGCTCACCAGCGGAACTTATGTGTGGAAGTGCTTCATGGGCAGCCAGCCGACGACGGCGTCGCAGCCGGTCCAGGTGACGGCGACCGGCAACGCCCCGCCGCCCAGTCGCACTGCTAACAGCCCCGTTTCCTCCGGTCCGGTCGCGGTCAAGCCGGTGACCGTCAGCGAACTCGCGGGCCCGAATAAGAAGTACCAGGCCTACGCGGCGGGTCAGCTGGCCGCCCTGGCACAGGAGGTCACCCGAATCGAGGCCGACCTGCGCGGCCGCAACATCGCCGGGGCGAAGACGGACTGGCTGACCGCTCAGCTCGACTGGGAGCGCGTCGGCGCCTCCTACGACAGCTTCGGGGCCCTCGGCCTGGCGGTCGACGGGCTGCCGAACGGCATCCCCGGCGGAGTCAGCTCAAAGAACTTCACCGGGCTGCACCGGCTCGAGTACGGCCTGTGGCACGGCCAGAGTGCGGCCACGCTGCTGCCTGTCGCGGAGACGCTGGCCAGCAACGTCGCGACGGTCCAGCGCAACCTGACGTCCGACAACCTGGCCGGCGATCCCACGAACCTGCCGATCCGCGCCCACGAAATCCTCGAAGACGCGCTGCGCGACCACTTGTCAGGGATTGACAACCAGGGCGGGAATGCGGCGTTCGCGATGACATACGCCGATACGCAGGTCGCCAGTGTCGTCCTCGGCTACCTGACGCCGCTGCTCAACGCTCGCCAGCCGGGCCTGCCTGCCATCGCCGGCAACGAGGTGAGCATCCTGCAGCGGGCGCTGCTCGCGACCCGCGTCAATGGCCATTGGGACTCTCTGGACACAGCATCCCTGACGGCGCGCGAGAACGTCGATGCGGCGATCGACGCGACGCTAGAGACTCTCTCCGCCGTTCCGGACCTGCTTGAAGTTCCCCTGAAGCACTGAGGCGATCCGCGCCCCATCCGAAATTCCGCCTAAGGAGCCCGCACCCCGTGAACGTCAACCGACGCAACTTCCTTAAGGGCACCGCATCGGGCGCAGCAGGGGCGGCACTCGCCGGCGGCGTGCTGATCGGCGGTGCCCACGCGGACGCCCAGTCGGCCAAGGGCAGCGGCCCGCTCACCGAGCCGGCATACCCGTTTCATGGTGAGTACCAGTCCGGCATTCTCACGCCGGGACCGCACGGCAAGCAGCCGTACTCCACCGTCGCCGCGTTCGACTGCACCGTCGGCAATAAGGCTGACCTGACGCTCCTCTTCTACGAACTGACTAGCCGCGCCTGGTTCCTCACCACTGGCGGTAGCCCCCCTGACCTGGGCGTCGGGCAGCCGCCCTCCGACAGCGGCGTCCTCGGGCCTACGGTTCCCGCAGATGGCCTGACCGTCACGCTGTCCGTCGGATCCAGCCTCTTCGACGACCGTTACGGACTCGGGGACCGCAAGCCGCAGTACCTGACCCAGATGCCGCCGTTCCCGAACGACTTCCTGGAGCCGGCCTGGCTGCACGGGGACCTGTTGCTCCAGGTATGCGCAAACCATCCGGACACGGTCCACCACGCCATCCGCGACATCGCCAAGCACACCAGCAGCAGCATGCAGTTGCGCTGGCGGATGGAGGGCTACGGCTCCCCGCCGCGTCCGTCCGGGACGCCGCGAAACCTGCTCGGGTTCAAGGACGGCACCGCCAACCCGACTGGAACGCTGGCGAGCGACCTGGTCTGGGTCGACGATGCCGCCGAGCCGGCCTGGGCGCAGGGCGGCTCATACCAGGTCGTCCGGCTTATCCGCATGCTCGTCGAGTTCTGGGACCGGGTGTCCATCAACGAGCAGCAGAACATGTTCGGCAGGCGCCGCGACAACGGCGCGCCGCTGGACGGCAACAGCGAGTTCGACATCCCTGACTACGCCAAAGACCCGCACGGATACGTTATCCCGCTGGACTCTCACATCCGGCTCGCCAACCCCCGCACGAAGGCGACCGCCGACCAGCGCATTGTGCGCCGCTCCTACAACTATGACCTCGGGGTCGATGAAAACGGGAACCTGCAGGCGGGCCACATTTTCATTGCCTATCAGCAGGACCTCAAGCGGCAGTTCGAGACGGTCCAGAAGCGGCTCATCAACGAGCCGCTTGTCGACTACGTGCAGCCGTTCGGCGGCGGGTATTTCTTCGCCCTGCCAGGCGTGCGGGACTCGACCGACTGGTACGGGCAGGCTTTGCTCACCTAGGGCTCCCGGCACGGAAACTCAGGAGCGTTCCTGCCTGTGCTGTGATTGACTGCCCGGAAGCAATCTCCGAAGCCGAGCAGGGAGGGTAGATATGCGCCAGGCGTCCATGTCCATCGTGATGGCCTCACCGACATCGTCGAAGGGTATGGGCGCGTGCCGCGTACGACACTCAACCTGGGAATCCTGGCGCATGTAGACGCCGGTAAGACAACACTCACCGAGCGGCTCCTGTACGCCGCCGGTGTCATCGACAGCCTCGGCAGCGTCGATGCCGGGACGACGCAGACCGACTCGCTCGCGCTGGAACGGCAGCGCGGCATCACGATCAAGTCTGCCGTCGCCTCGTTCGGGATCGGCGACGTTACCGTCAACTTGATTGACACGCCCGGCCACCCGGACTTCATCGCCGAGGTAGAGCGGGTACTCAGCGTGCTCGACGGCGCGGTCCTGGTGATCTCTGCTGTCGAAGGCGTACAGCCGCAGACGCGCATCCTTATGCGCACGCTGCAGCGGCTGCGGATCCCGACGGTGCTATTCGTCAACAAGGTCGACCGGGCAGGCGCGGACCCGGAGCGGGTGCTCAAGGACATCCGCGGCCGGCTGGGGCTAGCGGTCGTCGCGATGGGCCCGGTTGAGGCTGCCGGGACGCGCGAGGCCAGGGTGACGCCGTCCGGGCCCGACGATGAGGATTTCCGGCTCCGGCTGGCCGAACTGCTGGCCGACCGTGACGAGGAGCTGCTGGCCGCCTACGTAGCGGGCGGGCAGGCCGTCGGGTACTGGCGGTTGCGTGCCGAGCTTGCCGCTCAGACCGCGCGTGCGCTGGTGTACCCGGTGTTTTTTGGTTCGGCGATCACCGGTGCCGGCGTGGCTGCCCTCACTGCTGGCGTCGCCGAATTGCTGCCTGCTGCCGGGGGCGCCCCGGACGGGGCGGTGGCCGGCCAGATCTTCAAGATCGAGCGCGGCGCGAGCGGGGAGAAGGTGGCGTACGTACGGATGTTCTCCGGCGCTGTCCGCACCAGGGACCGGCTCCGGTTCGGTGCTGGGCGGGAGGGAAGGGTCACCGCACTGGCGGTCATCGACCGGGGGCCCGCCGCCGCCCGGCAGGTGGTCACCGCTGGCGAGATCGCCAGGCTCTGGGGCCTTGCCGAGATTCAGATCGGCGACCGGATCGGCGAGCCGGATGCTGGCGAGCTCACCCGGCAGTTTCCGCCGCCGACCCTGGAGTCAGTCGTCGTCGCGCGCGACCCAGCTGACCGGGGCCGCATGCGGGTCGCGTTGAGCCAGATCGCCGAGCAGGACCCGCTGATCAACCTGCGCCAGGACGACGAGCGGCGGGAGATCTCCGTCTCGCTGTACGGCGAGGTCCAGAAGGAGGTTATCCAGGCGACACTAGCGGACGAGTACGGCGTCCAGGTGACGTTCGAGGAGACGACCACCATCTATGTCGAGCGGCCTGCGGGAGCCGGCAATGCACTCGAAGTGCTCCAGACCGACGATCATCCGTACTCGGCCACGATCGGGCTGACCATCGAGCCGGCTGCTCCCGGTTCCGGCATTCACTTCCGCCTGGAGCTGGATCCGCGCACTTTGCCGCTGTTCATCTACAAGAACGCCGACAGCTTCCGCGAGGCGATGAGCTCATACGTTCGCGATGCGCTCCGTACCGGACGGTACGGCTGGCAGGTAACCGACTGCCGGGTCACGATGACGCGCTGCGGCTACTACGTGGGCGACGGGCCAGCTAAGCCGACGCTGAGCACCCCGAAGACGACGGCGGCCGACTTCCGGAAGCTCACGCCACTAGTGCTGGCACAGGCGCTTGCCGTGGCCGGGACCGTAGTGTGCGAGCCGATGGCCAGTGCGCGGCTCGAGGTGCCTGCCGGACGGATCGGGCCCGTACTGGCCGCAGCGGCGCGGCTGGGAGCAGCGGTAGACGCTGCGCAGAGCCGCGGCGAGCTTTCGGTGCTGGAAACGGTCCTCCCCGCGGCGTCGGTGCACCTCCTCCAGCAGCAGCTGCCGGGACTTACCGGCGGGGAGGGCGTCCTGGAGTCCTCGTTCGCCGGCTACCAGCCCGTGCATGGCGCTCCGCCTGTGCTTAACGCACGATGGCCCAGGAGCCTAGGAGGCTAGAAGCCAGGCTTATAGGCCCCAGCGCGAAGTGCGCTAGCCGAATCGCAATACCGGTCTCCGGGTCTGTGGTTGGAGCGGCAGGCCGGGCAACGTACCCGCCGTCCTGCCACGGACTGCTGGTCCGCCGGCCGAAACTACCGCTCGATCGGCTAGCCAGCCGGTCGTCGACGCAAAGGACGCATCTCGTGACTGCAACATTCCACGGTTCTACGGCTCTGGTCACTGGCGGCAACAGCGGCATCGGCCGGGCTACGGCCGTCGATCTGGCAGCGCGCGGAGCGCAGGTCATCATTGCTGGCCGCGACGCCGCCCGCGGGGAGGAGGTCGTCGATAAGATCCAGGCGAACGGTGGCAAGGCTGACTTCGTCGCCACCTCTCTCGGGGACGAAGCGAGCGCGCGTGACCTGGCGCGCCAGGCCGTCGGCCTGGGCGGCGGGCACGTGGACATTCTTGTCAACAACGCCGGAATTTTCCCGTTCGGCCCGACTGCGGCGGCGACGGAGGCCGACTTCGATTCGGTCTACGCCGTCAACGTCAAGGTGCCGTTCTTCCTGGTAGCTGAGCTCGCGCCGGCCATGGCCGCGCACGGCAGGGGCGCGATCGTCAACGTCACCACGATGGTCGCCCAGTTCGGCCAGGAGGGGATGGCACTCTACGGCTCGAGCAAGGCCGCGCTCGTCTTGCTGACGAAGGCCTGGGCAGCCGAGTACGGCCCGTCGGGCGTCAGGGTCAACGCCGTCAGCCCCGGCCCGACGCGTACCGAGGGCACCGCGCCGATGGGCGCTGCCCTGGACCAGCTAGCCGCCACTACCCCGCATGGCCGACCGGGCACGCCGGAGGATATCGCCGCCGCGATCACGTATCTCGCCAGCGACGACGCCGCCTACGTCCACGGCGCCATCCTGCCGGTCGACGGCGGGCGCATCGCGGTGTGACCTCGCGCGCTCTGGAGCAGGCCGTCCGGCATCCGCCCGGACGGCTTGCTGCCGGGGCCGCCGGTTGCGCTAGCCACTCGTGGCATCCAAGGCAGCCACGAGAATGGCGAGATCGCGCCGCCGGGAGTCCGCGTGCCAGACAGCCCAGGTTCTGCGGACGATGGGGTCGCCGACCAGCGGATGCCAGCGGATGCCGTCGGGCAGGGGCTGTGCCCAGCTCGGCGAGGCAAGCGCAAATGCCCGCCCGGTCCCGACAGCGGCGAGCTTCACTTCGGAGGTAACCGGGCCCTCGTCATCGGAGCTCGGAGTGTCAATGCCGTGCCCCCGGAGGATCGCGGTGACCTGATCGTGCCAGGGCGGCGCGTCGGAGCGCGGGAATCCGATCCAGGTCAGGCTTGAGAGTTTGTGGAGCTGCACGCCGCCTGGCCCAGCAGTTTCCGCCGAGCGGGCTGCGGCGATGATGACGCCCATGGCTTCAGTGACGGCAAGAACGGCATCCAGGGCGAGGTCTGCCGGGCGGTACCGGAGGAGCGCGAGGTCGAGCTCGCGCTCCCTGAGCGCGGCGAGCTGTGCCGCACTGGAAGAGTGGCGGACCTCGACTCGCGTGCTCGGATGAGCCGTTGCCAGTTGGGCCAGCGCCGCGGGCAGCACGTCCGGCGGGAACTCGAGCGGCACGCCAATCCGCAGCTGCGCCGCGGCGACCGCCGTGCCGGTGATCGCGGTTAGCGCCCGGTCATGATGGTCGAGCAGCGCGCGGGCCTCCTCCAGCAACCGCTTCCCGGTCTCAGTCGGCCGTGCACCCGCGTAGTCCCGGACGAGCAGTTGGACGCCGAGTTGCCGTTCAAGTGAGTGGATTGTCTGCGACAACGCTGACTGGCTAACGTGCAGGCGCCGCGCCGCCGCGGACATCCCGCCCTCTTCGGCGACGGCCACGAATGCGCGAAGCTCGCGGATCTCCATACGTCCCATCGCATCACGCCCGGCCGGCCGCCGTCTGGCGGGCGCGATGCCTGGCCGGCCGCCGTCTGGCGGGCGTCTGGCGGGCGCGATGCCCGGCCTGGGCCGCACGGCCGCGAAGTCAGGGGAAGCTGACCGAGATGTCCAGGCCGCCGGCAGGCCTGGCACTGGCTGCGAGTGTTGCACCGTGGACGCTGACGATGGCGCTGACGATTGCCAGGCCGAGGCCGTGTCCGGTCGGCCGGCTGAGCCTCTGGGTCCCAAGCCGCTGGGTCCCGAGCCGCTGGAAGGGCTGGAAGAGCCGGTCGACCTCGTCGGCGGGGACGAGCGGCCCGGTGTTGCTGACCGTTATGACGGCCAGGCCGTCGCTGATGCCGGTGGTGATCTCGACCAGGCCCCCGTCCACGTTGTGCTGAATGGCGTTGCCGACCAGGTTCGCGATGAGGCTCTCGGCGAGAGCCGGGTCACCAGTGACCGGGGCCGATGCGAGGCTGGCGTCGATGCGGATGTCGCGCCGCTCCGCCTCCTTCTGGCAGCCCAGGATTGCCTTAGCGGCGCTGTCAGCGAGATCCACGGGCTCCCAGCGCTCGATTTCGCGTTCGCTGCTGGCCAGCGTGAGCAGCGAGTCAATGAGGCGTTCCTGCTGGTCGTTCCACTGCAGTGCTTTCTCGCAGGCGGATCGCAGCGTGGCAGTACTGGCCTCCGGGTCGGCGAGCGCGACCTGGAGCACGGTTTTCTCCGCGGTGAGCGGGGTGCGCAGCTCGTGCGAGGCGTTGGCCACGAAGTGCCGCTGCGTCTGGAACGACGCCTCCAGCCGTCCGAACAGGCTGTCGAGCGTGTCCCCGAGCTGCCTGAACTCGTCGTCAGGGCCGTCAACGGCGAGTCGGCGGCTCAGGTTCGTCGCCGAGATGTCGCGGGCGGCTGCCGTCATGGTGCGCAGGGGCCGCAGGACCCGGCCGGCGATCAGCCACCCCACGCCGAGAGCGAGCACGGCGACGATCGCGACCATGGCGATGCCAGCCACGTTCTGGCTCGCATCGTGCGCGATGGTACTGGCGAATGACAGGGCCGGCTGGCCGCACGAGACGGTATGGCTCGGCGCACCCGCGGCCCCGGATGCAGCCTCGCAGCCGGTATGCACCAGGAAGTTGGGCTTGAAGATCACCGCGACCGCGCCCACGACAACACATGAGAGGCCGAACACGGCAGCGTAGAGCACAGCCAGCTGCGCCCGCAGAGTGCGCCGGGGCAGGCGGAACGTCGCGGTGGCGGCCCGGCTAACCAAGCGCATCACAGTTCTCCGATCTGGTAGCCGCCATCACGGACGGTGCTGATGACCGGCGGGTCGCCGAGCTTAAGCCGGAGCCTGCGCATTGTCTGCTTGACCGCCGTGGTAAACGGGTCGGCCGCCTCGTCCCAGACCCGCTCCAGCAATTCTTCGGCCGACACCACCCGGTTTCCGGCCGCAAGCAAGTACTCGAGCAGCCCGAACTCCTTCGGGCTGAGGTCCAGCCGCCGTCCGGCCCGGAGCGCTACCCGGCTGTTCGGGTCGAGGGTCAGGTCGCCGCGTTCGAGCACCGGTGGCAGCGAGACTGCGGGGCGCCGGACAATGGCGCGAATGCGCGCGACGAGCTCGGCGAAGTCGAAGGGCTTGGGCAGGTAGTCGTCAGCTCCGAGGCCGAGACCCTCCACCCTGTCCCTGACCGTGCTGGCCGCCGTCAGCATCAGCACCCGGCTTCCCGACCGCTCTGCCGCTAGCTTCCGGCAGACCTCGTCCCCGTGCACGCCGGGCAGGTCCCGGTCTAGCACCACCACGTCATAGGGAGTGACGTCGAGGTGCTCGAGGGCGGCGGCGCCATCCAGCACGACATCGACGGCCATGCCCTCACGGCGCAGCCCGGTCGCGAT
>Ga0335075_10012287_pt1 | contig 12941 bp, 9 predicted proteins | sample Lox_Sample_24_FD_206723 | JGI IMG/M metagenome (GOLD analysis project Ga0335075, IMG submission 206723) | Soil microbial communities from Loxahatchee National Wildlife Refuge, Florida, United States - Lox_Sample_2.4 | ecosystem: Environmental > Terrestrial > Soil > Wetlands | place: USA: Florida... | reverse complement strand
CAAACCGCTTACTTGCCGATTTATTTCAGCCTGCGCTCCGACCATTCCGAGAAGAACGTGGCCACGCTGGTCCGCACCGGCCGTTTCGTGTGGGCCGCCGCGCTGTGGGTATCGATCGGCGGGATCTTCTTCATTCCGCCCTTCATCCGGTTGGCCACGCCCGTCGAGTTCCACAACTCGGCCGCACTGGTCCCAATCATGGTGGTCGGCTTCTTGGGTCAAACCGTCTTCTTCCTGTTCGGGCCCGAACTGTACTACAGCAAAAAGACCTATCTCGTGCCGATCACCAGCGTGGTTTCGGCCATCGTGACGCTCACCGTGACGCTGCTCACCGTCAAGTCGTCGGGAGCCGCGGGCGTGGCCTGGGCGAACTCGCTGGGCTATCTGGCCTCGGCGCTGACGGCCGTGGTTCTGACGCGGCGGCTGGTTTCGATTCCTTACTGCCTCGCCGATCTGGTGCGACTGTCCGTGTGTGCGCTCGTAGTGTTCGCGGCCGGCTGGATGCTGACCGGCGAAACGATCGTGCAAGGCGCGGCGGTGACCGTGGCGACCGCGGCGGCGTTTCCGGTGCTGCTCTGGATCACGGGAGATCCGACCGTGCGCGAAGCGGCCCAGTTCGTGCGTAGGCGATTAGCGATGCTACGCTGAGTTGTTGCGCTCGGCCCCTCCCGACCTGCAGCATGCTCTGCATGCTGCAGGTACCCTCGAGCCTCACGCCGCTCGCTTTTACCCTGTGGGCAACGCTCGCTGGGTTCGTTAAGCTGCCTGGGTTCGCCCCGCTCATTCGGGCTCCAGTGAATTGTTAGGATCGTTAGAACCGTCGCGATCGATCGGGCGATCCGCTGTCAACCAATGCGGCCCACACAGTCAAATGGCCCGCGGCCCCCGGGGCGTGGATTGCGGCCTGGATCGTTCGACCTTAAAATTGGAAATAGGCGCAAGAACTTACTGACTATTTGGGTGCCGAGGCGCACAAGCCCGGCGCTGTCTGAAGGGCCGCGTGAGACCGGCCCTTTTTTTGTCAACTCACCTATAAGCGACCCATGAGCGACGGAAAACGACGCCTGAAAGCCGCCGTCTTCGGCGCCGGACCGCACGGCCAGCGGATCGTGTCGGTGCTGGCCGAGATGCCCGAGATCGAATTGGTGGCGGTCGTGGACCATCATGCCAAGGCGCTGGCCGCGGGATCGATTCCGGCGGGGGTCGCCCGGCTGGAATCGGGGGACGCGCTAATGGCGGGCGGCGGGGCCGACCTGGTGTGCATCGCCACCAATGGCCCTTCGCATGCCAGCTTGGCGCTGGCGGCCATGGCCGGCGGAGCGCGGTATGTGATGATCGAGAAGCCGATGGCCTGCTCGCTGGGCGAATGCAACGCCATCGTCACCCGCGCCCGCGAGACGGGCAGCCGGATTACGGTCGATCATGCCCGTTGCTATGCTCCTCCCTATCTGTGGCTGCGCGAGCAGATTGCCTCGGGCCGCTGGGGAACCTTGAAAACCATCTGGATGCAACGGCCGGGCATCGGGCTGGGCTGCAACGCGGTCCATTCGTTCGCCGCGATCGCGATGTTGGCCGGCGCGCCGGTCGAGCGCGTCACCGCCTGGGTCGATCCGCCGGTCGGACGCAACCCACGCGGGGCCCATTACGTCGATCCGGGCGGACTGGTCGTTTTGGAATTGGCCGGCGGCGTGCGGGGAGTGGTCGCGCAGATCGAAGACGGGGCGGGCCCGATGTCGGCCGACATCCACTTGACCGCCGGCCGGGTGCGGCTGGACGAGCGGTTCGGCACCATCGAAATCGTCGAGCGCGATCTGTCGGTGAAACCCGGTCCCAACCGCCCTGCGGTGATGGACAAAGTCGAACCGCCCGCCGGTTTGTCGGCACACACGGCAATGTCAACAATGGTGCGCGGCTGCCTGGAGCATTTGATTTCGGATCGCGGCGGGGCCGACGGCTTGGACGGTCGGGCTTCGATCGAGGTGTTGGTGGCCGCCTACGAGTCGCACGATCGCGGGAACCAACCAGTATCCCTTCCCTTAACGAGCCAAGAAGCGATCGATCGCTGGCTGCCGGTGACTTGATGAAACGCGTCGCAATCGTGGGTTATGGCGGCATCGCACCGAAGCATATCGAAGTGCTACGCGCGCTCGGCTGCGAGATCGTGGCTTCGGTGAGCCTGCACGAGAAGAGCCAGCAGGAGGCGCTGCGCGACGGCATTCCGGCCGCCTACGGATCGGTGGAGGAGATGGTCGATCGCGAGCAGCCGGACGGAGTCGTCTGCTGCCCCACGTTCGACCAGGTGGCGTTGGTAGCCAGAGAGCTCGCGCCGCGGCGAATTCCGACGCTGCTGGAAAAGCCGAGCGGCACCTCGCTGGCCGAATACAACGCCTTGTGCCAATGGGTGGCCGAACATCGGGCGCCCCAAATGGTGGGACTGAACCGCCGGAATTACAGCGTCGTCCGCGGGGCCGTGGCCGATGCCGGCGGATTCGAGGCCGTGCGGTCGGTGATGATCGATTGGTCGGAAGATCCGCCCCACTTGCGGCGGCGCGGGTTTTCGGAAGAGCAAATCTCGCGCTGGGTGTTCAGCAACTCGATCCACGGCCTCGACCTGCTCACGCACCTGGCCGGAGCGGTGCCCGACCCGCAGATTTCGGCCATCGAAGGGGATGAACCGCTGGATTGGTATATGAGCCTCACCGGCGTCTCGGAACGCGGGGTGCTGGTGGACTTTCGTTCGTCGTGGGGCAGCCCGGGGCGTTGGCGGGTGAACGTTTGCACGCCCGGCCGGCGCTATCTGTTCGCCCCGCTGGAATCGTGCGAGGTCGCCGAGCGCGGCGTCTCCCAGCCGCGCAACATAGCGCCGGATGAATTCGATGGCCGGTTCAAGCCCGGTTTCCATGCCCAGGCCAAGTTGTTCTTGCAGATGATCGACGAGGGCAGGGCGCCGGCTGGATACGATTTGGAAAGCGTGCGGCCGGCGATGGTTTTGGCCGAGCAACTGACCGCGGCCTGCCTGAAGGCTTCGCGCCGATCGCCCGCGGGAACGAATGGGGCCGATGCGCGCGGTCCGGCCGCGCACGGGCCCGCGCCGCGGGGCCCGGCCAAGAGCTTCTGAGCGTGCGGCAGGTGCCGGGAAGCGAGTTCACGGTTGAGTTTCCGCCATTTCTTCCATCGCCTGGTTCGTAAAGCGCTGGTCGCGCCGCTGGTCGACTGGTACGAGCGAACCCACGCCCTGCGGCAATTCGAAACGCTGGGACGATTAGGGCAAGGGCTCCGCACGCACGGCACGATTTCGCTCGGCTCGCCGGCCAACATCGAACTGGGGGACGACGTCAACATCAACTCGGGCCTGGTCGTGCAGGGAAGCGGCCACCTGCGGGTCGGCAATCACGTGCACATGGGCAACGACATCCTGATTCTGACGACCAACCACAAGATCGAAGGCGTACCGTGCCTGCCCTACGGGCATGAGCGGATATCGAAAGACGTGGTGATTGGCGACGCGGTCTGGATTTGCGACCGGGTGACGATCACTCCCGGCGTCTCGGTCGGCGAAGGAGCGGTGCTGTCGGCGGGCGCGGTCGTGAATCGCGACGTGCCTCCGCTGGCCATCGTGGGCGGTTCGCCGGCACAAGTGATTCGCTACCGAGACGAGGCGGAATATCAGCGTTTGAAAGAGGCCGGCCAATATCTCGGTTGGCCGCAGCAGTTTGACTCGATCAACGGCAAGCGGGTATTGATTCGGCGGCGCACGTCGTAAGCATCGAAGCGAGCGGACGGTTGCCGCCCGACGTGCGCTTGGGAGCCGATCGATCCGGCGATTCGATCGTCAAATTCGGCGCAAGCGGATGGCGGAGGAAAAAAGCCGGAAAATGGACTGACGCTCAATCGCGGCTGGGAAGCGACTCTGGTATGCTCGAATGGGGGGAAAGCGAGGTAGCTGGCTCCCCAAAATACACTTCTTTGGCGCCGGCCCAGACACTTCCTGCGGGTGGTGTCCGGGCGATCGTGCGGCGTAGGCGGATCTTGATCGAGCAGTCCGGCTTCGACCGGAAACGGCCATGCTTTTGCCCGACGAAAAACTTGCTCCGAACCCGGCTTCCGTCGAACCGGCCGTGTTGGCGACCTACCGCCAGGCACTCTTGATTCGCCGCGTGGAACAGTCGCTACTGGAATTGTTTGCGACGGGCAAGTTGTTCGGCACCTTGCACACCTGCGTCGGCCAGGAACTGATCGGCGTGGCGATCGCCGCGAATTTGAACCGGCATGATTGGATGTTCAGCAGTCATCGCTGCCACGGCCACTTCCTGGCCAAGACCGACCTGGTGGAAGGACTGATCGCCGAGGTGATGGGAAAGACGACCGGGGTGTGCGGCGGCTGGGGGGGCAGCCAGCACCTGTGCGCCGAACGGTTCTTCAGCAACGGCATCCAAGGGGGCATCGTGCCGGTGGCCGCGGGGCTGGGGCTGGCCGAGAAACTGCTGGGCAGCGGTCATATTTCGGTCGTCTTCATCGGCGAAGGAACGCTGGGCGAAGGGGTGATCTACGAAACGGCCAACCTGGCTTCGAAATGGGGAATCCCCCTGCTCATCGTGCTGGAAAACAACCGCTTCGCGCAAAGCACGGCGCAAGAGGAAGTCGTGGCTGGGGATATGCTGGCCCGGTTCGCGGCCTTCGACCTCGAGTGTTTCGACACCGATACCTGGTCGTTGGCGGCCTTACAGTCGACGTGCGCCGAGGCGGTCGGCTTCGTCCGCGAGCATGGCCGTCCGGCGCTATTGCGCGTGCAGACCGATCGGCTGAACGCCCACTCGAAGGGGGACGACGACCGCCCCGTGGCCCTGCTGGAAAGCTATCGCCGCCGCGACCTGCTGCAGCGATTCCTGGAGGAGTCGCCGCAAGAAGCCGGCGAAATGCTCGAGGCGATCAACGCACGCATCGGCCGGGCGATCGCCGCCGGCTTGGACGCGCCGTATCCGGCCACGGTCGATTACGACGACTTGCCGCCGCCCGCACCGCACCACTGGTCACCTGCCCCGGCGCCCAAGCCGATCCGCTATGGCGAAGCGATCCGCGACTGCTTCCACGAGCGGATGGCCCGCGACGGCCGGATCGTCATGATCGGCGAAGACATTCGTTCGCCCTACGGCGGGGCCTTCAAGGTGACCAAGGGGCTGAGCGATCAGTTTCCGGACCGCGTGCTGAACGCGCCGATCAGCGAGGCGGCGATCGTGGGGCTCGGCAACGGACTGGCGCTGCACGGCCAACTGCCCGTGTGCGAGATCATGTTCGGCGATTTTTTGACGCTGGCCTGCGACCAGTTCATCAACCACGCCGCCAAATTCCGCCGCATGTACAACCAGAAGGTGACGGTACCCCTCGTCGTGCGCACGCCGATGGGCGGGGGCCGCGGCTATGGCCCGACGCACAGCCAGTCGCTGGAAAAACATTTTCTGGGCGTGCCGCACACGCAGTGCCTGGCGCTCCATCAGCGGATTTCGCCGGAGATCGTCTACAACCGGTTGTTCGACACGATCGATCGGCCGACGCTGGTCGTGGAGAACAAGCTGCTCTATTCGCATCGGCTGGCCGCGACGGTGCCGGCCGGTTTCGCGCTGGAGCAGAGCGACGAGCCGTTTCCGACGACGCGGCTGCGGCCGGCGGCCGAGCCCGACGTGACGATCGTCTGCTACGGCGGGAGCGTGCCCGCGGTGGAAGAGGCCGTGGTGCAGGCGTTTGACGAACATGAGATCGTGTGCGAGGTGCTGATTCCCAGCCGGCTCTACCCGGCGAATCTCTTGCCCTTTGCCGAGTCGGCCGCCCGCAGCGGCCGGCTGTTGACGGTGGAAGAGGGCTGCGGGTTTGCCGGTTGGGGGGCCGAGGTCGTGGCGGGCTTGCACCAACGGTTGGGATCGCGATTGCGGGTTTCGGCCCGCTGCCGCTCGGCCGAACATTCCATTCCGGCTTCGGGTCCGTTGGAAAAGCAGAGCTTGCCGAATTCGCAGTCGATTCTGATGGCCATTCTGGAGCTGGCGAGCGATGAGCAAGCGCGTTGAGATTTTCGCGCCGCGCGAGAACGTCAACGACGATCAGGTCACCATCGTCGAGCTGTACGCGACGGATGGCGACTTTGTCGACGCCGACGCGCGCCTGCTGGTGGTGGAAACGAGCAAATCGACGTGCGACGTCCATGCCCCCTCGGCCGGGTACGTGAAATTCCTGGTCGCCCTGCATGACGACGTGGCGATCGAGAGTCCGCTCTGCGCGCTTTACGAATCGGCTGAGTCAACACGCGCAACCAGCCAGGCAGCACCGGTAAGCCCCCCGGGCGAACTCGCCGAGCGACCGACCGAAAACGGTACCGCGGCACTCCGTGGCCAGCACGCGGTTCAAGAACATCACCTGGCCGCTACGAATGGCCATGCGGTCGCCGCCGGAGTGAGCCACGGCGGCAGTGCAAGCTGCGCTCGTGGTGCGATCGTCGCTGCCATGGCCGCCGAGTCGACGGCCCCGCCGCAGTCGGGGAGCCGGGCCAGCCGCGAGGCGCAAGCGCTGATGGAGAAAGCCGGCCTGGGGTGGGAAGATTTTCCGCAGTTGGGAATGATCCGCGCCCGGGATGTGCGGGCCCGCTTGGGGCAGGCGGCCGAAACCAGCGCCCCGGCAACGACTTCACAGCTCGCGCCCCGGCCGGCTGCTGCCGTGCCGAAAGCCGAGCCCGCTCGGCCGACAGCGGCGATCGTGGACGTGCCGCATGCGCGCAAGAAGCTGTCGCGTGCCAAGCGGACGGAAACAGTGCGGCTGGCATCGACGGCGCTGGCCAGCCAGGTTTCGGTGCTGGCGCCTTCGCGCGGCATCGCCGCCCGTTTGGCTGCCGACCCGGCGACGGCGGGTCAACTTTCGTCGCGGCTGATCTTCGAGTCCGCTCGACTGCTAAAGCAGTTTGCGGATTTGAACGCCACGTATGATGCGGAGCACGTCGTGCATTACGCCGAGGTGAACGTCGGTTACGCGCTCGACCTGGGCCAGGGATTGAAAGTTCCCGTTTTCGCCGGCGCTGACCGGGCCTCGCTCGACGACATCCACGACCGCAAGCAGCAATTCATTCTCAAATACCTCAGCGGCGAACTCGCCTCCGCCGATCTCGACCGCGGAACGTTCACGATCAGCGATCTGGGCGACGCCGGGGCGTGGATGTTCGAGCCGCTGATCAGCGTGGGTCAGGCGGCGATCTTGGGGGTGGGCGCCGAGCAAGACCTGGGGCAGGGCCAATTCGTTTATCCGCTGATCCTGGCGTTCGATCACCGGTTGACCGACGGACTGACCGCGACGCGATTCCTGCACGCGCTCTCGGAACGCATGGCGGCCCACCAGCGAGTGCTGGAGCGGCAGTTGGGCGGCGGACTCGCGGCCACGGCCGGGGGACCGATCTGCCGCGGCTGCCAGCGCACGCTCGTCGAGCTGCGCTCGCTGGAGGCACAATTAGTGCGCACGGTCGGGGAAGATGGCCAAGACCGCCTGCTGTGCACGATTTGTATCGCCGGCTGGTGATCGAGATGTCCCGGGTTCTTTCGACTCCACGTCTCCGAATTCGCTGACCGCTCGCTTGGAGCTGCAAACGATGACTTCGCCCGAGACGCGGTTGCGGCAACAAATTGCCGACGTGCTCAACGTTCCGGCCGACACGATCGTGCCCGATACCGCGCTCGACGTGCCGCGCTTTCGATCCTCCGCGGGGGCGATGATCTTGCAGTCGCTCGTCCGCTCGGCAACCGGCAAGACGATTGCCACCGCCGGCGTGCGCAATTTCGGCGAGCTGCTCTCGCGGGTGACGGGCGAGGCCCACGTGAACGGGACGCCGGAAGCCGCGAAAACGCCGGCCGCGATCGTTGCCCTTCCCAGCGCCGGGAACGGCGCCAGCGCGGGGCCGGCTGGCTGCGGAGTCGATATCGAAGACGTCGAGACGCTGCCCGCGGCCAGCGACTATTGGGCCCACGATTTTTACACGACGCATTTCAGTCCGGAAGAGATCGCCTATTGCGTGGGGCAGGCCGATCCACGGCCCCACTTCGCGGCCCGTTGGTGCGCCAAGGAAGCGCTGAAAAAGGCGTCGCCGGCGTATTTGCCGCTGGCGCTCGCCGACGTGCAGGTGGTGCGCCACCCCGCGGGGAACGTCGGCTTGCAAACTCGCGTGGGAGGCGTTTGGCAAGACGCGCCGGCCGCGCTCAGCCTTTCGCATAGCGAGCGTTCGGCCGTGGCGATGGTGATCTTGCCGGGCGCGGCGCCGGTGCCGCCGATGGCGAGTCCGGCACAATCGAGCGCGCCTGCCCCGGCCAGCGCCGGTCAGGTCCCCTCCACTGGGTCAAAGGGCCGCAAATCGTGGCTGCGGAGGCTGCTCCGTCCGTTAAAATAACGGCAGGGATGATGCCCCGAGAAAACTGCGACGGGAACGCCGACAGCTTTTTGAGCGCTCGGACTCGCGGCGGGTCCCCTTTTCGGCGCAGCGTGCTACCGTAGGCTCGATCGGAACAGAGAATCGGCCTGCGCCAGCCAGAAACCGGCGCAGGCGACAAGCGGGCGACGTCATGGAATCGGTCAAACTAGTCATCTGGGACTTGGACGGAGTCTTCTGGGGCGGAACCCTCAGCGAAGAGGGGATCACGCTGCGCCCCGAGAATCACGAGCTGGTCCGCACGCTGTGGAGGCGCGGGATCATGTGCTCGATCTCGTCGAAGAACGATCTCGACCGGGTCCGCGACGTGCTCACCCGGGAGCAACTCTGGGATCAGTTCGTGTTCGCCAAGATCGCCTGGCGGCCCAAGGGGGAAGCGATCGCCCAGACGATTGCCGAGATGAACCTGCGAGCCGTGAACGTGCTGTTCATCGACGACAATCCGCAGAACCTGGAAGAGGCCAAGTTCTTCAATCCCGGCCTGCAAGTGGCCGGACCCGAGGTGCTGCCGGAGTTGCTCTCCTGGCCGGCGACCCAAGGCAAAGACGACAGCCAGCTTTCGCGCTGGCGACAGTATCGCCAGTTGGAGCAAAAAGTGATCGACCAGGCCGAGTTCACGGCCGGCAGCAACGAAGACTTCTTGCGGCAGTGCGACGTTCGCGTCACGATCCACCGCGACTGCCAGGCCCAGTTCGGCAGGCTGCTGGAAATGATCCAGCGGACCAATCAGCTGAACTTCACCAAACAGCGATTGGAGGCCGACAGCTTGCGGGCCGTGCTCGCCGATACGGCGCTCGATTGTGCCTACATCACGGTCGTCGATCGTTACGGCGATTACGGCATCAGCGGGTTTTACGCACTCGCCAGTGGCCGACTCGAGCACTACTTGTTCTCGTGCCGCATCTTGAACATGGGAGTCGAAGCCTGGCTCTACGACCGCCTGGGCCGGCCCGAGTTGGAAATCGTCGGCGACACGAGCGACGATCCCAAGCGGCTGCCGGTGCCGGGTTGGATTGCCGTAGCGGGCGAAGCGGGAACCGGCACCACGCCCTCCACGATCGCGACCCCAGCGGCGGGTCCGCAGACCCCTGCGGCGAGCGGCGCGGCCGTCGGCACCTGGCCGCGAACGATCTTCAAGGGAGGCTGCGATCTGGAGCAGACGGTCGATTTTCTCGGCCGGCCTGGCCGGGTCGAGGGCGAATTCAACTACAAGACCGCCCAAGACGTGCCGGTCCACGTCGAGCACACCGAAATCCTCCGCCGCTGCCGGCCGGAAACGCTGGCGCGCTATGGCGACGTGATCGACCGGCTGGTGTTCGTCGATCGCCAGGGGTTCACCACCCGGATGTTCGACGACCGCTACGAAGTGGTCGTCTACAGCGCGGTGATCGATATGTGCCAGGCCTTGTACCGTCTCCGCTCGGGAGATCTGGTCGTCAATTACGGAGACATGCTGCAAGACCGCACGCTGGAGGCGAATTGGCCCCGGCTGCTCGAGCGGAAGCCGGAGCTCACCCCGGAGTTTCTGCGCTGGTTCCGCGATCAATTCGAGTTCGTCGGAGGCTTGTCGCCCGACGCCTTCCGCGAGAATCTCCACTGGCTCTGCCGGCAAGTCGGGCCCGGCAAACAGTTGATCCTGCTCAACGGGGCCGAAGTGCCGGTCGAACACGAAGTGGAGATCGATCGCTGGCGGCATCACGTGGTGATGAACCGAGTGCTGGATGAAGTCGCCGCCCAGTACGACCATGTCGACGTCTGCGACGTCCGCCGGATCGTGACCCGCCGCGACCAGATCGCCGATAACATTCGGCATTATCGCCGCGGGGTCTATTTCCACCTGGCCAGCCAGATCCAAGAGCTCGTGGCCGAGCGCCACGCGCTGAAAACCAACCGCCTGGGCACCTGGCTCAACGCCGGCAAAACGGTCGCGCGGCATACGCTGTGGCAGGCTCGCGAGTGGATGAAGCGGCAACTCGGGCCGGCCGAGACGGAAAAGAACTGACGGCCGCGAATCGACGTTCCCCCCAAGTCCGCGAGGAGCCGAACCGGCCGTTCGGGGTAGCGGAGCGAACGGGGCGCAAGCGGGACGAAATTTCGGCCGTCTCGCGGGACGCGGGCACTTTGCCGGCAAGTTCGGCTCGGCATCCTCTGAAACCTCGCGCCGCGCCTGCATGGCTGGTGACCAGTTTGATGGCCTTGCGACCATGACGGCAGCCGGACACCTGGCGCACGGGCAATGTTTTTTGCCGATCGTATTTGCCGCCGGGGCCAAGGATTTGCATCTGCGATCGCCGCGCCGGAAGCGAAGCATGGCACATGATATGCAACCCTGTTGATGGACACGCAGGTCGGATGGACCGGCCAGGCGAAACCCTTTTCTCCATCGTGGGGGATGATCGATCATGAAAACCTTCTTCAAGCGAGCCGCCGCGGCCCTCGTGCTGGGGCTGCTGCCCGTCGGCATGGCGTCGGCCCAGGTCACCGTGACGACGCCGCCGGCAGGGGGCGCAGGCGGCGTGAACGTGCAAGCCGGCCCGGCCAACGTGCAAACGGGACCGGGAGGCACGGCCGTCACGCTGCCGCCGGGAACCGGAGAGGCCGTGCGAGAGAATGCCGCGGCCCGGCAGGAAAACCGGGCGGTATTGCGGGGTGACCGACTGGCCAACCGACAGACCGTCCGCGATTGGCGGATGCAGAATTACCGCAATCGCTGGTGGTATTACCACCCGAACAACACTTGGTCCTATTACGAGGGAAGTCGCTGGATTCCCTATCGGACCATGACGAACCAGCCGGCTATGGCCAACCAAACGGCGCCCGACGCCAATCGCCGCTACTCGGCAGGCTATCGCGGCACGCAACTGGCCCCGGCAGACGCCAATACGCTGCCGAATGCCACGGCCAACCCGGCCCAAGCGAATCCGGCCCAAGCGAATCCGGCCCCAAGCACGAAGTAAGCGCGAGTCGGCAGTAATTTTCGACTGAACTGGAACGTTCCTTGCTCCTTGCCCTACCGGGCAGGGGGACGAGGAACGCTTTTATTGTTCCGCGCTAAAGAGGACGACCACCATGAGCACCTTTTTCAAGCGATCCGCGTTGGCCGTTGCCGTGGGATTGACGCCGCTGAGCATGGCTTCGGCTCAAGTTACTGCCACGCCACCACCTCTCGAACGCGGTGCGGTACAAGCGGCGCCGGGGCTGTCGAGCATCAGCGTTTTGCCTGGAAACTTAGGCAACCCGGGACGCGAGCACGAACTGGCCGTTCACCACGATCGAGCGACCATTCAGCGCCTGAACGTCGAAGCCAATCGCGAGGCCGGCCTCGAGGAAAGCCTGGAACTGAATCGCGAGGGAAATCGCGCGGTCGCAAGTGACTGGCGGATGCAAAATTTCCGCAACCGCTGGTGGTATTACCACCCGAACCGCACCTGGTCCTACTACCAGGGGGGCCGCTGGGTTCCGTACCGGCCGATGACGAACCAGCCGGCCGTGGCCAACGGAACGGCGCTCGACGCCAATCGACCCTACTCGGCGGGCTATCGCGGCACTCCGCAAGTCCCGATCGGTGTGAAAACGATGCGCAACCCGGCAGCCAGTCCTTCCTTGGCCCCCATCAACCCAGCCCCCATCAACCCCGCGTCTGGCACTTCGGCGCCCGCGAGCGCGCGGCCTGTCGCTGGGCCGTGAGCGCGGAGCACGGAAGTGTGTTCGATTGAACTCGAACATTCGTCGTTCCCTGCCCTGCCAGGCAGGGGCCGGCGAACTGTTTTTTTGCGCTCGTTCGATGGAGGCTGCACCTCCGCCGCTTTCCGAGCGGCAAGCTCCCTGGGCTAGCACGCCCAATCGCGCGCAGCTTTCTCATTTGTCAGCCAAATCGGCGTTTGGGAGGCGTTGACCGCTTGGCTCGCCGAGTGGTTACAATACAGAGGCTGAGCTTTGCCTGCGGCGACGGAGAGTGGCGAACTCGCATTAGGGCAGATCGAGCGCAGAACGAACTCGACGCGCCAGCGAGCTTTCTTCGCCGTGTCACCTCGCCCAGCGCTTCGGGTTCGCTTGCCGAAACGCTGCACCGCTTTGAGCCTCCGAGCGGCTAGCCAATCTTCCTCCTTCCCACACCCCGACGAACATGAGCCTGACTGCATTGGGTGCCGACGAAATCGCGCGTCGGCTGTTTCGCTACCGTGAATGTCACACGGCGCTGCCGGGGGCCGAGAGCGTTGGTCCCGCGCAACTTGAGCAATTCCACCGCGACGGTTTTCTGGCGGTGGAAAATGTCTTCTCGCCGGCCGAGGTGGCCGAGGCCAAGGAGGCGATCAGTTTTTTGATCGCCGGCGGCAACCCGGCTTACGAGCACGTGTTTTTGGAGGACGTGGCCGAGGGCGCCGACGTTCCGCCCGAAGAGCGGGAGCTGTACGTCCGCAAGCTGCATTATTTCGTCGATTTCGAGCCGCGGCTGGCTCGACTCTCGCAGCAGCCGACGCTGGTGCGG
>Ga0335075_10012286_pt1 | contig 12941 bp, 9 predicted proteins | sample Lox_Sample_24_FD_206723 | JGI IMG/M metagenome (GOLD analysis project Ga0335075, IMG submission 206723) | Soil microbial communities from Loxahatchee National Wildlife Refuge, Florida, United States - Lox_Sample_2.4 | ecosystem: Environmental > Terrestrial > Soil > Wetlands | place: USA: Florida... | reverse complement strand
GAGGAGACCCCCGTGCCTGATGAGCCCGTGCCTGATGAGCCTGTGGCGGGTGACGCCGCAGGCGCCGTGGACGTGACCGTGCCGGGCCCGCCAGCCCCCGGCACGGTACTTGCGCCGCACCCGGCCACGACGACCGAGATGGCGGCGAGGATCAGCATTCGCCAGCGCATGTCCCTTTAGACGCCGCCATCCCCCTCTCGGTTGCGCTGGTCAGCTGAACGCGGGCATGACCTCATTGGCGAACAGTTCCGCCGAGCGCAGGGTCTCCGCGAACGTCATGTCGCCGAAGGCGAACTCCAGGGAGAAGTAGCTGATGCCCGCGGTCTCGGCGTGGTAGGCGACCCAGGCGCGGGCGCCGTCCGGATCGCCGGCGTAGCGGTGGGTCGTGGCGGTGGACTCGAACGTCGCGTCGCTGACGCCGGGCGGCATCGCGACGCCGAACTTCTTCCACAGGTAGCTGAGGTTCTCGCCGAACGGGGCGAACGCGCGGGTGGCGATGTCCATCGCCCGCTCGGCCGAGTCGGCGATCACGATCTGCCGGCTGACGCCGAGCGGCGGCAGGTCCGCCTGGGCGCGGCCAAGCGACGCCCACTCCGCCCGGTACGCGTCTGTCAGCGCCCTAACGGCGGTCGACGGGACAAGCGCCAGCATCGGCATGCCCAGCCGGGCGCACCAGCGGGCCTTCTCCGGGGTCCGCGTCGCGTACCACGGGATCAGCGGCTGCTGCACCGGCTTGGTCACCACCGGCGCAGCCTCGACGTGGTAGTACTTGCCGTGGAAGTCCACCACGTCCGACGACAGGCCCTGCCGCAGGATCTCGAAGGCCTCGTCGAACCTCGGCTGCGCCTCGTCGCCCAGCACTCCGTGGAAGCCGATCTCGATCGGCGAGACGCCCCGGCCGACGCCGAGGACCAGGCGGCCGCCGGTCAGCTGATCGAGCGTGGCGGCCTCTTCGACCATTCGCATCGGCGGCACGATCGGCAGGATGGAGATCAGCGTGCCGAGCCTGATCGTGGAGGTCCGCTGCGACGCGGCCGCCAGCATCAGGTGCGGAGTGGCGATACCGAGCGGGGTGCCGTGGTGTTCGGCCATCTGGTAGGCGTAGTAGCCGAACCGCTCGTAGGCGGCGACCAGCTCAAGCCGTTCGGAGAGCTGCCCGGCAACCGGGCGGCCAGTGCGGTCGTTGTGGTCGAAGATGGCGAAGCGCATAACCGGAACGTAGCCCGGCGGCCATGTGCATGCCAGTGGCGCATGCCCGGTTTTTAACGTAGGTCACGTTATGTGACGCACGTCACAAGGTCTCGCGCGGGGGACGGAAAGCTGGCGCGGGGCGGGCCGCAGCGACGGGACCGTTCGGGCAAAAGTCCTTTTCTGCACCCCGATGGCAGGCCGGGGAGCCGGCCGATGGGACTACAGTCGTGGCGTGACGGACCGTAGGCGATGGCGCGCGCGAGCGCTGGCGACGTGCGCCGCCGTCGCTGTCTGCGGGATCCTCGCCGCGTGCAGCCCGTCGTCGCCGGTGGCGGAGTCCGCGTCGCCGTCGGACGGTGCCACCTCGCATGCCAGCCTGGCGGCCTCCGCCGCACCGAGCGACCCGCCGACGCTCTCCTCGCCCGCCGCCGCGTGCGTCAACCAGGTTTACGGCAGGCTGACGCTCGCACAGCTTGTCGGGCAGCTCTTCCTCGTCGGCGTGGACGGCGACATGGTCGGACCGGACCTGACCGCGGGCGAGAGCACCTACCACTTCGGGTCGCTGCTGCTGAACGCGTCGACGGCGGGCACCTCGCCGCTCGCCGTGCAGACCGCGGCGATGCAGGCGCTCGCGCCGTCCTCAACCGGCGGTGTCGGGTTCTTCATCGCGGCCAACCAGGAGGGCGGCGCGGTCCAGCAGCTCACCGGGCCCGGGTTCGACGTGATGCCGTCCGCGCTGGTGCAGGGGTCGTGGACGACGAGCGCGCTGCGGGCCGCGGCCGCGGACTGGGGGAGCGAGCTGAAGGCGGCCGGGGTGAACCTCGACCTCGCACCGGTGATGGACGTGGTGCCGTACGGGACGCAGGCGGAGAACGCGCCCATCGGGGCGTATGACCGGGAGTACGGGTTCGACCCGACGACCAACGGCGAGCATGGCGCGGCGTTCATCGCAGGGCTGGCCTCGGCCGGGGTGGCCACGGTGGCCAAGCACTTCCCGGGGCTCGGCCGGGTGACCGGGAACACCGACGACGTGGCCAATGTAGTGGACAACACGACGACGCCGAACGACCCGTACCTGGGCTCGTTCCGCGACGCGATCCGCGCTGGGGTGCCGTTCGTGATGGTGGCCCTCGCGACCTACACGAAGATCGACCCGTCGACGCTCGCGGTGTTCTCGCCGGTGGTGATGAAGCTGCTGCGGAACGAGCTCGGCTTCGGCGGCGTGATCGTCTCCGACGACCTCGGCGAGGCAGCGGCGGTGCAGTCGATCCCGGCCGCCACGCGGGCGATCGACTTCCTCAGCGCGGGCGGCGACTTGATCACGTCGCAGACGCTGCAGCCCGCCGAGCAGATGGCGGCGGCGGTGCTCAGCCAGGCGTCGTCAAGCGCCTCGTTCCGCGCGACGGTGGACGCCGCGGCGCGGCTGGTGCTCACCGCCAAGCAGGCAGCGGGCCTGCTGCCCTGCTGATACCGTCGATCAGGCTGATTAGGGTGATTAGGCTGATTAGGCTGATTAGGCGGCCCGCCCGCTTTCCTGGCGTCAGCTCGGGTATTTGGTCGGCTGGTAGGCGAGCAGTACCCAGCTCCCGTTCTCGCGCACCCAGACCGCCAGCGATCTGCTATTCAGCACCCGCGTCTGGCCGTTGATCCGGACCTCGCCCCGCATATCGCCGAGGACGATGGCGCAATCCCCGTGCACCACGATGCTGTCTTCCGGATGCGCGATGCGGCCGTAGTCGAAGTACCCGGTTGCCACCCTGTCCAGATAGCTCTGCTTGCTGTCCGACGTGGCGTCGGAATGTGTGTACACGAGGTCCGCGGCGAGCAGTTCGGCGAGCGTGGCGGTGTCCGCATCGGTCATCGCCTGGTAACGCCTGGCCTCGAGCGCGCTGATCTGCCTCGCGGCAGCGTCGTCGGTCATGCCGTCATCCTCGCCCATCGTCACGGTACCGACGACCAGGACGACGCTCCCAACGACAGGTCTTGCCTGCGAGCGAGTTGGACCCAGTTCAACCGAAGCCCTCAGATTGTTACAAATGTATCACCGTTCGCGGATGCGATGATGAGACATTCATAAATATTATCTGATTAACAGAATTATGTGAATTTTTGTTCTACAAGAGAGCGCTTCCGCGGAACACTTCCAAGATTCGGATTTTCGCCTGCCCGTGGTCGTTGTTACGCGATACTTAAGATCCTCTAAAGCCGGAAACCCGTCTCAACGGCTTTTGCCGATCGTGCTCCGGTTGCAGGAAACCGGAGAATGGAGTCCCCAGATGAAGCTCATTGGTGCGGGTCTCCCCCGCACGGCAACTCTGACCCAGAAGATCTCCCTGGAGATGATCGGGCTCGGCCCCTGCTATCACATGGCCAACATCCTCAGCGATCTCAGCCTCGTCCCGCAGTGGATCGACGCGTTCGAAGGCAACGCAGACTGGCATAGCGTCTTCGACGGCTTCCAGTCCACGGTCGACTGGCCAGGCGCCTTCTTCTACAACGATCTGATGGATGTCTACCCGGATGCCAAGGTGCTGCTCAGCGTGCGCGATAGCGCCGCTTGGGCGCGCAGCATGCGGAACACGATCTGGGCGGTCCTCTACGGCGACTGCCTCATGCACGACCTGTCGACCGCTCGGTCGCGGATCGACCCCGGGTGGGCCAGCTACATATCGCTCATGACCGCCATGTGGGAAAAGAGCGGCCTGCTCAACGCGATCCAGGGCGGCATCGAGGAAGACGCCCTGGCACACGCGATGGAGCGCTACAACGACGAGGTTCGACAGCGCGTACCGGCCGACCGGCTGCTTGTCTGGTCACCGCGCGACGGCTGGGAGCCGCTGTGCGAGTTCCTTGAGGTCCCGGTGCCATCGGTTCCGGTCCCGCACGTCAACGACTCGGCGGCGTTCGCTGACATGCTGAACGGGGCCGCGATCGGGTCCCTGGCGAAGTGGCAGGACGAGCGGAAGGCACAGGTCGCGAGTCGGTGAACTTCCTGGTTGGCGTGCTTCCGCGCCGTGCTCAGTCCAGCCAGCGGCCGCCAGCTACCAGGCTCGACTCGCGTCAGCGGTGGTTGCTCACCGTCTGCTGCGTCGCGCAGTTCATGGTCATTCTCGACTTGACCATCGTGAACGTCGCGCTGCCGTCGATCGAGGCCAGCCTGGGCTTTTCCGCGATCAACCTGCAGTGGGTGGTCATCGGCTACGCGATCGTGTTCGCGGGCTTCCTGATGCTTGGCGGCCGCGCGGCCGATCAGATCGGGCAGCGCAAGACGCTGGTGTTCGCGCTCTTGTTGTTCGGGCTCACGTCGATGATCGGCGGCGTCGCGATCAGCCAGCAGATGCTCGTGGGCGCTCGCGTCATCCAGGGCCTGAGCGGCGCGCTGATGGCGGCCGGGTCACTGGCGGCGATCACGTCGTCGTTCCCGCCCGGCCCCGCCCGGCACAAGGCCATCGGCCTGTGGGGTGCCATGAACGGGGCAGGCGGCGCGGCCGGGGGCCTGTTCGGCGGGATCATCACCGAGGAATTCGGCTGGCGCTGGGTGCTGCTGATCAACCCGCCGATCGGGATCGCGGCCGCGATCATCGCCTGGATTGTGGTCACCGACCGGCCCAGCAAGAAGGGCGCGCGGTTCGACCTGCTCGGCGCGCTCACGCTGACCGTCGGGCTGATGGCGACCGCTTACGGGATCGTCAACGCCAGTTCCTACGGCGTGACGACCGTGCGGGCGCTGGCTCCGTTCATCGCCGGAGTCGTCCTGACCGCCCTGTTCCCATTGGTGGAGAAGCGGGCGGCGGATCCCCTGGTGCCGCTGAAGGCGATCACCAGACCGCTGCGTTCGGCGAACATCGTCGTGCTGCTGTTCAGCACGGCACTGTTCCCGATGTGGTACGTGAGCTCCCTGTACCTGCAGCAGGTGATCGGGCTCTCGCCACTCGACGCCGGGCTCGCGTTCTTCCCGATGGCTCTGATGATCATGTTCACGGCTTCGCAGGCCGGCCGGCTGGTCGGCAAGTTCGGCGTCCGGGCCGTGCTCGGGGGCGGACTGACCTTGCTGACCGCCGGGCTGCTCTTGCTGAGCAGGATCACGCCTAACGGCAACGCGGCGGAAGCCGTGATCCTGCCAGGGCTGCTGGTCGCGGCGGGGATCGGCCTGTCGGTCGTCCCGTCCACGATCGCGGCGACCCAGTTCGTCGACCACCAGCAGGCTGGACTGGCCTCTGGCCTGGTGAACACCTCACGCCAGGTCGGCGGCTCGCTCGGGCTCGCGCTGCTCGCCTCGATCGCCACCTGGTATTCCACCCGCCAGATCGGCATGAACGCGACTGTGCCGGATGCGCTCACCGACGGTTTCCGGCTGGCGTACCTGATCGCGGCGGGCTTCACCTTCCTGGCCGTGGTGTGCACGCTCTGGCTGCTCCCGGCGGGCGCGCCGGGGACGCCGGCCCGGGTCCGGCTGCGGCTGCCGGCCGTCGTGGTCACCGTGGTGGCGGTCTTCGCCGCGCTCGACTTCGTGTACGCGGACCATCCGGCGCCTCCTATCGGCGCCTACAGCACCGCGAACACGTACCAGTTCGTGTCCCAGCCCGGCCTGCACCCGCCCGTCATCAAGGCGGACGCGCCCGTCGATCAGTCGGCCCTGGCACCCGGTTACATCCTGCTGACCAACTTCTACAACATCGCCACACCGCCGATGGACGGCCAGAGCGGGCCGCTCATCCTCAACAACAACTTGCAGCCGGTGTGGTTCCGGCCGGTGCCGAAGAACGTCGTCGCCTCCGACCTCGCCTACCAGACCTACGCGGGCCAGCCCGTCCTGACCTGGTGGCAGGGGGTGATCACGTCCACCGGCGCCACCCAGTCCGGCGAATACGTGATCGTCAACGACCACTACCAGACCGTGGCCACCCTGCAGGGCACGGACGGCTGGGTGCCCACGCTGCACTCGCTGGTGATCACCGGTGACGACGCGTGGGTGACCGTGAACAAGAACCTGCCCATGAACCTGGCCTCCTACGGCGGTTCGGTGGACGGGACCATCACGGATTCCGCGGTGCAGGAGTACGACCTGCGTACCGGCAAGCTGCTGTACACGTGGGACGCGCTCAAGCACATCCCGCTCAGCGACAGCTACGCGGACGTGCAGACCAACGGGTACCCATGGGACGCCTACCACGTCAACTCGATCCAGGTGGTGGGCCCGGACACGCTGCTGGTCTCGATGCGCAACACCTGGGCGGCGTACCTGATCGACACCAGCACGGGGAAGATCGAGTGGCAACTCGGCGGGAAGCACTCAAGCTTCACGTTCGGGCCAGGCGCTTCCTTCCAATGGCAGCACGACGTGTCGCAGGCCGGCGATTCGGAGCTCACCCTGTTCGACGACAACTGCTGCCAGATCAGCGGCGCCGGCACGTACCTCGCCGCGAACGGCCCGTCGCGTGCGCTCACCCTCCGGCTGAATCAGGCCACCCACACGGCCAGCGTGGTCAGCGCGTACGAGCACGACGGAGTATCGGCCGCCTACATGGGCAACACGGAGATCCTGCCGAACGGGAACACATTCGTCGGCTGGGGCGCAGAGCCCTACTTCTCGGAATACAGCAAGTCCGGAAAGCTGCTGCTCGATGCCACCCTGCCGACGCCGGACCTGAGCTACCGGGCGGTACAGATCAGCCAGTGGACCGGGCTGCCGCTCACCCCGCCAAGCGGCGCCGCCAGGTCGAGCGGCGGCGGAGCCGTCGTCTACGCCAGCTGGAACGGCGCTACCTCGGTCAGCTCCTGGCGAGTGCTGGGCGGCTCGGATCCCGGACACCTGAGCGTCCTCGCGACCCAGGCCAAGTCCGGCTTCGAGACTGCCATCTCGGTGCCGACGGGTTCCGTCTTCAGGGTCCAGGCGCTGAACGCCCAAGGCCAGGTAATCGGAACCTCCGGCGTGTTCCGGACCAACGGGTAGCCCTCATCGCGGGCCGAACGATCTCTTCAGAGAGGAATCCATTGAACAGGGGAGTCGTCCTTCACCGTCCGGCGGTAGCCCGATACCGTCGGCTGGTCCTGCTCATGCTTGCGCTGGCGATCGGCGCAAGCCTCGTCGCCGGATGCGGTCCGGGCAACTCCGGCAACACCCCGAAACCGTCCCAGTCGTCAACCAGCCAGGACGGGTACTAGCGGGCAGTGGGCGGCCCCGCTGACGATGGCCGGGCCGCCCGCTTTTCGGCGAAGCTGACGCCCTGCCTTCCCCGAAGCACCTAGCTGGCAGATATCGTCATTGCGTGGGACCGGGACGAAACAGGCGCCGGCTCGCTCCGGCGGCTATATGCGGGGGCCTGCTAGCGGCGGCCATGCTTGCGGGATGCACCAATTCGACGTCGTCCTCTTCGACGTCTCCGTTTTCGACGTCGCCTTCGATGTCAGTGGAGCGGGTCAGCGGCGGGCCGTCCGGCACGTACGTCGTCCCGGCCGGTATCCACAAGATCAAGCACGTGATCATTGTGATGCAGGAGAACCGGTCGTTCGACTCTTACTTCGGTACCTATCCGGGGGCGGACGGGATCCCGATGAAGGACGGCAAGCCGACCGTGTGCGTCCCGAATCCGGAGGGGGGCTGTACCCGGCCCTACCACGACACCGCTGACGTGAACGGCGGCGGCCCGCACGGGGAGTCCAACGCGGTCGCGGACGTGGACGGCGGCCGGATGGACGGGTTCATCAGCCAGCGCGACAAGGCCAAACCGACCTGTACGAACCCCGACGACCCGGCGTGCCAGCTAACCGGCCCGCCCGACGTGATGGGCTACCACACGGCGGCCGAGATTCCCAACTACTGGACCTACGCCAGGGATTTCGTGCTCGATGACCACATGTTCGAACCGGTCAAGTCGTGGTCGGAGCCTGATCACCTGTACCTGGTCTCCGGCTGGTCGGCTAAGTGCGCCAATGCCTCGCCGATGAGCTGCGTCAACAACATCGTCGGACCGTACAGCCTTGCCAAGTTCGACGCGGCCGTGGAGCAGGAGATCAAGACCGGGACCACCGACATCGACCTGGCCTGGACCGACCTCACCTACCTGCTGTATGAGCACCACGTCAGCTGGGCCTACTACGTCCAGACCGGCACCCAGCCCGACTGCGACGACGACTCGGACGAGACCTGCGCCCCGGTCGCGCAGAGCGCCACGACCCCGGGCATCTGGAACCCGCTGCCGCTGTTCGAGGACGTCCGAGAAGACCATCAGCTGGGTAACATCAAATCGCTAAGTGCCTACTTCAAGGCCGCCAAAACGGGCACGCTGCCCGCGGTCAGCTGGATCACGCCGTCGCAACGCGACAGCGAGCACCCTCCGGCCAGCGTGCACCAGGGCCAGGCGTACGTCACCTCGATCATCAACGCCGCCATGGAGAGCCGCGACTGGGACTCGACCGCCATCTTCCTGTCCTGGGACGACTGGGGAGGCTTCTACGACAACGTGGTGCCGCCCGCGGTGGACCAGAACGGCTACGGTCTGCGCGTCCCCAGCCTGGTCATCTCGCCCTACGCCAAGCGCGGTTACATCGACCACCAGATCCTGTCCAGCGACGCCTACCTGAAGTTCATCGAGGACGACTTCCTCGGCGGCGCCCGCCTCAACCCGGCCACCGACGGGCGCCCCGACCCGCGCCCCGACGTCCGCGAAGACGAGCCCATCCTCGGCAACCTCGAGCAGGACTTCAACTTCAACCAGTCCCCGCGCGCCCCGGTCTTGCTGGCCACGAACCCGCCGACCGACTCACCGTCCATCCCGGTCTACTTCCGCGGGCGGGGAGCCTGCGTCGGCTGCACTGCACCGCCACCCGGGTAAGTCCGCGTCGGGCGGGACGTCGGATGACCGGGCAGTGCTGGTGAGCGCGGCGTCCAGGCCCATGATGCGGTTGGCGGGTGCCTCCGCCACCCGGTTGCGGCCGGCCTGCTTGGCCGCGTACAGCGCCGAGTCGGCGGCGGCCAGGAGGTCGGTCAGTTCGCAGGGCTCGCCACCCGCGTTCGCGCGGGAACCCGAGTTACCTTAGCGTGGGCGCTATGCGGGCATTGACGCTTTTCGCTGGCTGGATTCTCGCCGCGCTGGCCGTGATCTACGTGGCCGGCCTGGCGACGGGAGGCGCCGCTTCCGCGAGTGAAACGGCGGTGGTGCGTGCGGGCGGCACGGCGGCCACCGCCACGGTCACGGCGGCTCCAGGCGGCAGCGTCGCGGCGTGCACCGATTACGCATACCAGGCGATCCGCGCGCGAGTGCGCGTCACTGGCATCCCCGCTGCCTGCCGAGGGCTTAGCCCGGGACAGGTGAGCTTCGCCGCGAGCACCGCCATCAGGATAGCGTCCGGCAGCGGGACCAAGTCAGCCGTGCGCAAGCGGGCCGGGGAAGCTGCACCCTGGGTGAACGCGCTGCTCGGCCCCGTGCCGGTCGGGCCGGACCCGCAGGCCGGGTCCGCCAGCGGCGAGTCAGCGGGGACGGGCGGTCCGTGGTCGCGGCTCGGCTTCAGCGACTTCGTCGCGCAGGTCGGCGGCCTGCTGGCCTGGCTGGCGGCGGCCGCGGCGGGCGGCTGGATCCTGCTCCGCTGGTGGCTCGCCGGAGGCGGCCACGGCGCGCGCCCTGGCCTGCGCCGGCTGCTGCACGGCAGCGCGTCCACGGCGCCGCCGGCGGTGACCGTCGGGCATGTCAGCCTCGGACTGCTTGGGCTCATGCTCTGGGCGCTTTTCATGATCACGGGGTGGGCGCCACTCGCCTGGGCGTGCGTCTGCCTGCTCGCGCCGGTCGCCGGAATGGGCATGACCGTGCTCCTGCTCGGCCTGCCGAACCCGCGTGACCGGGCTGGTGACGACCGGGCTGGCGCAGACCGGGCTGGCGGAGACCGGACTGGCGCAGACCAGACTGGCGAAGACACGGGCAGTGCCGACATCGCCGACAGCACCGCCCCCGTGTCCGTCAGCGGCGGGGTGCTTTCCAGAGACGGTTTGCACGGTGGCAACGCCGTGCTCGAGGCGCCAGCCGGCCCTCCGCCGTCGACGTCGACGGCGGGGGCGACGGCGCGGCGGCGCCGGGGCGGCATGCCGGTCATCGCCATCGCGGCACACGGGGTGTTCATCACGATCGCCATCATGTTCGTTATCCTGGCGGCGATTGGAGCCGGGTAGCCGTGGGTAGCCAGTGGCGGACAGCAAGCCAGGTCTGTTCCCGGGCGATCCCGTATAGGCCGCGCGAAAGACCTGACATGCTGTAGTCATGGGCGGGCGGGAAAAGCCCTGAAAGAATCCTGAAAGGAAGCGGGAAACACCGGGTGAGCGAGCAAGATCAGGGGCAACTGGGATACCGGCTCGGCCGGCTGTGGCAGGCGGCCGACCTTAGGAAGGTCCCGCTGCGGACGATCGTCGTCGCCATCCTGGCGGTCGCGCTCTTCTACCTGGCGTGGATGCTGATCTACCGCCTCCGCGACGTGGTCCTGCTGATCCTCGTCGCCGGGTTCCTGGCGCTGATCCTCAACCCCCTGGTGGTCCTGCTTCAGAAGCACGTGGTGCGCAGCCGGGGGGTGGCGGTCACCCTGGTCACGCTGCTCGCGCTCGCCGGGTTCGCTGGTCTGGCGTATATGTTCGGCTACCCCCTGGTAACCGGGATCACCAACCTGGCCGACAAGCTGCCGTCGTATGTCTCCTCCGCCGAGAGCGGCAAAGGCTGGCTCGGTCACCTGGTAAGCCGCTACCACGTGCAGCGGTGGGTGGCGCAGAACTCACCGAAGCTGGTGACGTGGGCGCAGGACCTGTCGAAGCCGGCGCTCGCCTTCGGCAAGGGCGCGCTGTCGCTGATCATCGAGCTCTTCGCGATCTTCATCCTCGTGCTGCTGCTGCTCCTTGAGGGACCGCGGCTGCGGCGCGGTGTCCTTGCCATGTTCTCCCCGGGCCAGCGGGCCGAGATCGAGAAGGTCGCGTCCGAAGTGAACCGCGGGGTTGTCGGGTACATGTTCGGGAACTTCCTGACCTCCTTGATTTGCGGGCTGGTCGTGTACACGACGCTGGCGACTACCGGCGTGCCGTTCCCGCAGCTTTGGGCGCTGTGGGTGGCACTCGTCGACTTCCTCCCGATGATCGGCGGAGCGCTAGCCGGCATCCCGACCGTGCTGTTCGCGTTCGCGTCAACGGCCCCCTCGCTGACCCCGGGCATCGTGACACTGGTCGCCTTTCTCGTCTACACCCAGGTCGAAAACCACATACTCAACCCGATCATCATGTCCCGGACGGTGCGCATCTCGCCGCTCCTGGTGCTGCTCTCGGTGCTGGTCGGCGCGTCGATCGGATCGCTGGTGGGCGGGCTATTCGGCGGGTTCGTCGCGGCGCTGCTCGCCATCCCGTTGGCCGGCGCGTTCCAGGTGATCGTCCGCGAGGCCTGGCGGCTAAGCGGCCCGCCGGTGCGGGCGGCGCTGCCGCCGTCGGATCCGCCGCCGGCCGCTCCGGCCGCGCCCGGCCCGGCCGCAGCCCTGCCGCCGGGGGAGACGGGCGCGGAGTCCGGCGAGCAAGCGAGCACGCAGTCAGCCGAGCCGTCCGCGATCACCAGCTAGCCGGGCCGACGCGCCGACGCGCCGACATGCCGGCGCGCCGACATGCCGACGCGCTGACGCCCCCGGGGCGCCGACCCTGACGTCCGGCGCGCGCCCCGCGTAACACGCAGCGAACCTTCTTGTAGCTTCCGCTCAACACCCGACCGCTACGTTGAGGCCTGGTCACCCGACTTGGAGGTAAGCGTTGCGGATGGAAGAAGCGACCGAGGTCAGGCACGTCACCCGGGCCGACTCGCACGAGCTGCTGCTCGCCAGCGTGCCGGAACCGGTGCTCCGCTCCTTCACCGACCGGCTGCTCGGCCCGCTCGCCGAATACGACGCGCTGCACAATGCCGAGCTGCTGCCCACGCTCCGGTCGTTCCTTGCCTGCGACGGTTCCTGGTCCGCCACCGCGGCGCGGCTTTACGTGCACATCAACACGGTCCGCTACCGGATCAGCCGGGTCGAGGCCCTGACCGGCCGCGACCTGTCCGCGCTGGCGGACCGTGTCGACTTCTTCCTCGCCCTGTGCGCCGCGCGATGACTCGACAACGCCATAACGCCATAGCGCCATAGCTCAGCTGCCCGGCGCCCTCAGTCCGCCGGTAGCGCGTTGGCGGCCGTCACCGTGGCGTAGAACTCCCCGCTGCGCTTGAGGATCCGGCGCCGCGTCCCGAAATCCACGAACGCGAGACCGAACCGCTTCGCGTACCCTTCCGCCCACTCGAAGTTGTCCAGCAGCGACCAGGCGAAGTAGCCGTGCACCGGTACCCCGTCCGCGATCGCGCGGTGCAGCGCGGCCAGGTGAGCGCGCAGGTAGGATTCCCGCTCGAAGTCCTCGACCCGGTCGTCGGCCGTGACGTAGTCGTACCAGGCCGACCCGTTCTCGGTGATGTAGACGGGCAGCGTTCCGGTGAGCGGGGCGACCACCCGGGTCAGCAGCTCGTGGAAGGAGCCCGGCTCGACCAGCCAGTTCATCGCCGTGACGGGCAGCCCGTCGGGCTGCACGGAGACCACGCCCGGTCCGGCCCACGATTCGCCGCGGCGCAGTTCGCCGTCCGGCCGCGCCAGGCCGACGTACCGCGGCGCGTAGTAGTTGACGCCGAGGAAGTCCAGGGGTGCCTGGATCACTTCGAAGTCGCCGTCACGCACCAGGCCGTCCACCCGCGCGGGTGAGTAGTCGGCGCCGAGCC
>Ga0335075_10012284_pt1 | contig 12941 bp, 13 predicted proteins | sample Lox_Sample_24_FD_206723 | JGI IMG/M metagenome (GOLD analysis project Ga0335075, IMG submission 206723) | Soil microbial communities from Loxahatchee National Wildlife Refuge, Florida, United States - Lox_Sample_2.4 | ecosystem: Environmental > Terrestrial > Soil > Wetlands | place: USA... | reverse complement strand
GCCGAACCCGAAGGTCTGCCGATAGAGGGGATACAGCGGCGTCGGCAGGGTCGCTGCGAGGAACATCACCGACAGTTCCAGCGCTACGATCCAGGGGGCCGCACCTGCGGTACCGAGTTTCATGCCGGCCATTCTCGACTCGCTGCCGGGCACGACCATCCGGGCGGCGCAACCGCGCGGTCACGGATTCCTCCTACGGTTGCCGCGCGTCGCGTCTGCGCTCAAGATGACATCGACGTTGAAGTGGAAGCCACGATGACATACGACAGTGCCCCTCATCCCAAGGCAGCCGAACTGATCGCGACGGCGCGGGACATTGCCGCGCAGATGCGTGCCGAACAGGACGAAAGCGATGCGCGCGGGCGGTATTCGGAAGCGGTTCATCAGCGATTGCTGCAGGGCGGCTTCTACAGGATCCTGCAGCCGCGCCTGTTCGGCGGCGGCGGCACCGACTGCGAAACCTATATCCGCGTCATCATGGAGCTGTCGAAGGGCCATCCGGGTGGTGCCTGGTGCTACACATTGGCCTCCTCGCACGCGCTGGTTCTCGGATCCCATTTCGAGGAAGCCGTGCAGCGGGAGCTTTTCGGGCCGGAGGGGGATTTCCGCGCACCCTATGTCGCGGCCGCGACCGGCATGCCGAAGATGGAGCGGCGCGAGGGCGGTTACCTCGTGACCGGCTTCTGGACCTTCGCCTCCGGCGTTCCCGTCTGCAATCATTTCTTCGGCGGCGCGCTGATACCAGGTCCCAAAGGCGTCAAATCGGTGATGATCGCCGTGCCGCGCGCGGACATCGAAATCTTGGCGGACTGGGGCGGTGATGCCGCGATGGGCATGCAGGCGAGTGGTTCCAACAGCGTGCGCATCAGGGACGTCTTCGTTCCGGACGCGCACATCGTCACTTCTCCGGTCATGCGGATGAGCACCGAAACCCTGCCCGAGGGCACGCCGGGGACCCGGCTGCACGGCAGCGGTGTCTTTCTCGGGATCCTGTTCGGCTGGTTCAGCTGCGAGTTCGGGGCAATCCTGACCGGCGCGGCCCGTGCCGCGCTCGAGGAATACGAGCAACTCCTCAAACACAAGACACTGCTGTTCGATCCCGGCCGCACCCGGATGCACGATCCGGAACTGCAGCGGGTCTTCGGCGAGGCGATGTGCCGGGCCGATGCGGCCGAGGCACTCACGCTCAGCGCCACGCGGCTGCACCTGGAGCAGTGCGATCAATGGATGCGCAAGGGCGTACCGATCACCGAATCGGATACTCTGCGCGTGTGGGGCATCGCCCGCGAGGGCTGCCGCAACGCCTGCGAATGCGTCGAGATGCTGTTCCGGACTGCCGGCGCGGCCACCGCGAAGCGCGGCGACCGGCTGCAACGCTATTTCCGGGACGTGCAGATGTACCGGATCCACATCCAGTCCCAGGCCATGGCACCGATGCTGCGGGCCCAGGCTCACCTGGGGATGGAGCTTCCGCCGCCGATGCGACCTGAAGCGGTGCGGCCCTGACCGGACGGCGGCTGGATCACTCCTGCGGCGGTGGGTTCGGCCGGACCGGCAGATCGTCCACCACCGGTTCATTGTCGGGAACCGGCTGCACGGCCGGATTCGGGTCAGGCCGGGTGGCGGGGGGCAGCGGCAGCACCTGTGTGCTCTGCGTCGCGACCGGCTCCGCGGACGCATCGGGTGATGGTGCCTGAGCCACGGCATCGGCGATGCGCGGCAGGGGCACATGCGCGGTCTGTGGCCGAGGTGGTAACGGCAGGTCCGTCCCGTCCGGACGGGCCTGCCAGGTGAAGAGGACGAGCGCGACGAAGAATCCCGTCACGGCAAGGCACCAGGGAATGAGGCGCGGATGCATCGGCGGATCATCCCCGGGGACGCACCGGTACCCCCGGTGCGTCCCCAGGCCTAGCTCGGCTTACTGCAGGTGCGGAACGGCCCACAAGATCTGGGCCGGGGTTTCCACGCCCAGGTTGTTGACGACGCCGGTGCTCGGGCTGTACTGCGCCCCATCGCCGAAGCCCTGGACCTGGAGGCTCACGGCACCACTGCGGTGAACCTGTACGGTGGCCCAGGCATAGTACCGGTCCTGCCAGTTGGCGAGCGGCACCGGCTCGCGCGGCGGACTGTCGCTCGTCATGGCGTCATCGAACGGCGAACCACCGGAGCCGACGATCACCTGGTACGGGGTGTTCTTCGAGCCGCCGGTCACGTCCTTGAACTGCTCGACGTGCGGGATGTGCTCGTGGCCCGAGAAGTAGGTGGCATCGAAATGCGCGATCACCGCCCAGAACAGGTTCGCGTACGGATAGGCAGCCACCTTGTTGTAAGTCTCGGGGACGACCTGCTGCGGCTTGCTGTCGACGATGATCTGCGCCACGTTGGTCGCGATGGTGACGGTCTTGCCGTTCGCGTCCTTCACCGTGACTGATGTCGGGGCGGTCGTGGAATTGAGCCCGGTGAGTGAATCCAGCCCGTTTGCTGCGTACGGGGTATACACCGTGGCCGGTGCATTCGCGACCACGTTATAGCCATACGTGAAGGCCGGCTTGTGGCCGAACACGAAGTACTTGGGCGTCAGGTGATTGGCGGTGGCGCGGCTCTGGGCGTCTTCCAGGTCCTGGGCCAGCCAGTCCGTCGGCGCCGTGGCGTCCGCACCTGCCGGATCGGTGTTGATCACCACGAAGTGCAGCAGCTGGTGAGTGCTCTCGAGCCTGATGTCGAATGAGTAGCTCAGCTCCGCCTCGCCCGTCGGATTGGTCGGGTTGACGACGCCTTCGATTGCGCCGTTGTTGCCCCCGGCCTGCGGTGCGGTCGTGCTGGAGAAGCCGTTGGCGGCAATGGCCGGGAACCCGCTGACGGTCTGGAAACGCTCGTTGGTGTAGATGTCCTCGACCAGGTCCCCGACGTTGTCCTTGAAGGCCGCCTCGTTCTCCGGGTAGGCGTGCTTGCCCGAGGCTCCGCAGTTCTTGGGATCGTGGGCCGCCTTGACGTTGCACTGGGTCTCGTGGTTGCCCGGCACCGGCACGACGTAGGTGCCGGTCTCGAACAGCGGCCCCATGATGCCGCGCCAGTACGCATACTGCCGGTACTCGAACACTGCATCGGTCCAGACCAACGCCGTATCGGTCGTGCCCTGGACGCTCGTGATGGAAGCCAGTTCCGGCGGGACCGCCGGGCGGCCGTAACCGTAGATCATGTCGCCGTTGAAGAACAGCAGGTTCGGCTTCTGGCGCTGGATGCCGCGTAGGATGCGCGACAGCGCCTTGGTGTTCGTGAGGAACGTGTTGTCCTGCGGCAGCAGCGTCCCGGTGAGGTCGGGCTTGCCGGGCTCACTGGGCGTGCCGAGCGTGGCGCCGCTGCTGAACGTACCGGGTTCGCCCGCCTCCAGCAGCGTCGTCGGATCGGGGGCGCCGCCGGTCAGCGTCGACTCGGTGCGGCTGTCGCCGACAGTCGCGAAACTGAACACCACCGGATCCGGATCCCATCCGGGACCTGGCTGATTGAAATTCGGGCCCTGGAAGTTCTGGGCCTGGGCGACGCCGGCCAGCATGGCGCTGGCAAGCGCGGCGCCGACGGCAACGCGCACGCGGAGTGACTGGGCAGTGGACATGTTCTCCCCTTTGAAGGCTTTGGTCTTGATTGGAGCCAGGCTGTGGCGGCGCCTGTCTTGAAATTCAACTGACCCGACTTTGTCGCAGCCGTGTTTCAGTTCCATGAAGAACGCGGTGCTGATTGAACTTTGATCCAAGCCTAAGAGACCGCGCGACACGTCACCTTGTAAGTGGCGCCCGCGGCCTGATCCATTCCCACCCAACGACCGGCGCTGGACTGCTTGCCCGGAAAGATCGTGACTCCCTGGCGGTCGGACACCGAGTGCCGGGTGCCGTTCTCGAGGTAGAACCCGCTGAGCACCGTGCTGCAGCGGATGATGCGCGGGTCCCGGTTGGTGATGATGATGGAGTAGATGACCTCGTCATCGTTGTACCCCGCAATCACCCAGCTGGCATCGACGCCGTACTTGGGTTCCTCGGGACCGCCACCCGTCTGGTTGGTGTCTTCGATGCGCCGGATGGGAACCGGCGCCGAGGATGAGGCAGCGGCTGGCGTATCGGCGGCCGCGCCGATACTCAGCGCAAGCGCGCCGGCGAAGCAGACCATCCGTGCGAGCATCCGCAACCTCATGGGTGCACTCCGGGGCCGTGTTCGGCCGCCTGCGCCAGCGACCAGACGAAATCGAGCGACGCGTAAGCCATCTGCCACTTCCCCTGTCCATCATTGCGGCCGAACCAGGCCGGGTCCGGATCGCCGATATAGCCGCGCCGCACGCCCGGGGGCGCCGGCGCAAACACCGGCAGCCGGCTCGGGATACCCGCCACGCTCAACGTCGCGCGCGCGTGGCAGGTCATGCACGAGGCACTGTCGCCCAGACCCGCTTCCAGCACCGCATTGCCCAGCCGCACGGGCCGCCGATCCGCATCGAGATAGCCGGTCTGCGTGCCCCGCAGGCGGTAGTGCGCTCCTGCTGCTTCCGCGGTGTGCTCGAAGCTCGCCCACAGCCAGCCTTGCGGGGTCTTCGCCGCGATGTTGAGGGCGGCGAGTCCGAACAGGCGCGTACTGCCGTCGGCGAGCCGCAGCGTCAGGGTGTGGAACTGTGAGCGCTCCGCCGCCGAAATGGGGGCCCAGCCGGCCTTGAGCTGGATGGCGCCGACCGGAAATTCGACGTTGCCCTGCAGCACCGCACGCCGCTGACCATCGACGGTGTACAGGTGCTGCGCGCGGATGAAGTCATGAGACACCTGGTTCAGCCGCACTTCGACCAGCCGCTTCGCCGTCGCGAGCGGATCGGTGACCGGCACCATCCGGCCGTTGACGATATGTCGCAGATCGGGAAAGTCGGCCGGCGTCAGCAGCTCGAAGCGCTCGGGGCCTGGATGCGACACGGCGGACCACGGCCCGGGATCCGCTCCGTCCCGGCGGAAAGTGCCGCTGGCGCTGGCCCAACTCTCCCACAGCGCCGGGCGCCCGCTGCCGGGTGGATCGAGGGAGGCGAATATCCGCCAGGCCTCGGCATCGCTCGCGGCCGCCTGCATCAGCCCGCAGGCCAGCAGCGCGATCATCATCGGGCCACGTCCGCGTCGGTGAGCGTCTTGAGGAACGCAATGATGTCGTCGATATCGGCATCGGTGAGCGCCGGCTTCTGGCCCGGCTTGCGATCGAGCGGCGGATCGTGGTCGATGTCATCGGGATAGCCCGGCGGCATGTCATCGTAGCGGTGCACGCTGCCGTCGGGATTGCGCGGATAGAACTTCTCCGGGTGCAGGTCGCGCTCGTTGTAGAACTCCAGCACCTGCTGCAGGTTCGAATACACCCCGTTATGGAAGAAGGCGTCGCGGATGGCCGTGTTGCGCACGGTGGGCGAGCGGAAGAACCCGCACAATTCGCGCTTGCCGGTGAGATCACGCCGGTTCGGACCACACAGCCCGAGATCGTAATAGCGTGCATCGGCATTCGCGGGCAGCCGCGGATTGCGCGGCACGCCGACGTTCACGAAGTCGAAGTCCGTGAAGGGCGGCGGGATGCCATCGCGACTGGTCCCGAGGTGGCAGCTGGCGCAGTTGCCCTTGTCCGGATCCTTGAACAGGTCCGCGCCCCGCTCCTCCTGCTCGGTGAGTTCGATGTCGCCGCGCAGGTACGCATCGTACCGGCTGCTGTAGGGGAAGAACTCCGAGGGCACCTGCTGGAATGCCGCCAGCGCGCTCATCCCGGCCGCGAAAGCCTTGGCCTGGTGCCTGAAAATGTCTGCGCCGAACAGCGCCTTGAACTGCAGCGCATAGGACGCCCGGGAGAGCTCGCGCACGACGGCGGCGGGACTGGCATTGGCCATTTCATTGGCGGCCAGCAGCGGCAGCGTGGCCTGCTGCGCGAGGCTTGCGGCACGACCGTCCCACATGAAACCGCCGATGGGCCCCACGTCGCCATCCAGGAACTTGTACGCCTCCTTGAAGGGGGGTACTTCGCGCAAATACCGCAGCGAGGGCACGGTGCGCGTGCCCCACCGGTCCATGTGGGGTCCGCCCCTCTCGATGGCCCGCCCCGGCGGGGGTCCGTAGGCGTACTTGGGATCATGGCAGGTCGCGCAGGCCTCCTTGCCCGAGGCCGAGAGGGAGACATCGAAGAACATGCTCCTGCCCAGCTGCTGCAGCGGCGACATCGATGCCGGTGCGGCATGCGCGACACCTGCCGCAAGCAGCATCCCCGCCACCCCTTCGAAAACACACGACCGCAGCACCCGATGTCCCCGCCGAAAAATGTTTAGGTTGTAGCGGGCGACGGTGAAGGATTTGTGACGACCGCAGTGCGGGCGCTAAGATGAAAGCCCGATGCAAGGGAGACTCGAACGTGCAGGAGCTGGGCGCCCGGACCGTCTTTTTCGTCAGGGACGCCGAACAGGCGCTGCGCTTCTACACCGAGACCCTGGGATTCTCCGTGGACTGGTGTCACCGCGAGGCTGGCCGCGCATTCGTGTGCCAGGTCAGCCTGCTCGGTCTGCAGCTGATATTGAACCAGGCCGAGGATTGGACCCGGGACCGGCCCGGGCACGGCCGGCTGTTCGTCGGCGTCGATGACGACGTGCTCGAACCCTTCCAGCGGCATCTTCGCGACAAGAAGGTCAAGAGCACCGTTTTCAACTGGGGCGAGCCGACGCTGGTGATCCACGACCTGGACGAGAACGAACTCTTCTTCTGGTTACCTGAAAACGAACGCGCCAGTCTCAAGGCGCCGCCCGGCGACACCTGAGCGCGCAACGCATGCTCAGGCGCCCGGGGGCGGCACCGGCTTCTTCTGCAGGAAGCCGCCGGCGGGAAGGCCGGCCACCTGGAAGTAGTTGTTCTGCGCCAGCGCCTCGTACAGCGGCGGGGTGAAGAACGCCGAAATGCGCGAAGCCACGAGCGCCGTGGCCATCATCGGAATCACCATGCCGGTGCCATTGGTCATTTCCATCACGATGACGAACGAGGTGATCGGCGACTGGGTCACCGCGGCCAGGTAGCCGGTCATGCACAGCGCGATCACCGCCGCCATCGGCGCCCAGGCAAACACCAGATGCACCCACTGCGCGAGCCCGGCCCCGATGGAAAGCGATGGAGAGAACAGTCCCCCGGGGATCCCGGCCATGTAGGTCGCCACCATGGCGCCCCACTTCGTCATCGCATAGCCTTCCGACAGCGGCGCCGTGCCCGTGAGCAACCGGCGCGCCTCGTTGTAGCCGCTGCCCCACGTCTCACCCGCCGAACCGACCCCGAGCGCCGCCACCACAAGACCAATGATCGCTGCGTAAACCAACGGCCGGTTGGCCCGCAGGGCGCGCAGCCAGCCCGGCATCCAGCTCCGCCAGCGCAGCAGCGCCAGGTTGAACGCCGCGCCGAACAGCCCGCACAGTACCGCTGACAACACCACCGGCAGCACGAACGCTCCGCCGAGATTGCCGGGCACGTTGAGCTGGCCGAAGTACAGATAGTTGCCGGCGAGCGCAAGGGAAGTCAGGCCGGAGAACACGACCGCAGTGATCATGACGCCGTTGGTGCGGCTTTCGAAATCCCGCGCCAGTTCCTCGATGGCGAAGATGATGCCGGCCAGCGGCGTATTGAATGCGGCCGACAGCCCCGCCGCGGCACCGGCAAGCAGGAGACGGCGTTCGAGCTGCGCACTGCGATGCGGGTAGAAGTGCCGGATCTCCGCCATGATCGCCGCGCCGATATGCACCGTCGGGCCCTCGCGGCCGATCGTGAGTCCACCCAGCAGCCCGAGCAGCGAGATCCCGATCTTGCCGACGATCACCCGCACACCGAACAGGCGTCGCATCAGTGTGTGCTCGTCCTCCGGCCGCGGCGCATGCAGTGCGGCGATCACCTGCGGAATGCCGCTGCCCTCACTCCCCGTGAACCAGCGTCGCGTGAAGAACAGCGAAAGAACGGTCAGTGCCGGCGTGACGATGAAGGCAAGCCAGGCGCGGCCGGCGATGAGACTGCGGAACGCATCGGAGACATCTTCGCTCCAGCGGGCGTAGAGCACCGAAACCAGGCCCACGAGAAGGGCGGCGGTCCATGGAAGTCCCGCCTGCAGGAACAGCCGGCGCGAACGGCCATTCAAGATCCGGCGCGGTAAGCTACTCCCGGGATTTTCACCAGTGCTTTGCGACGGACCGGCCGGCGACGCCGTTTCGGGCTCGTGTTCAGCCGCGGGCATGCTGACCGTGCCGATGCACGCTGCCTAGTACGACCCATGAATCATCATCACCCGTGGTACGAAAGTCCGCCACTTCAATCACTTAAGCTTCACAACAGCAATCCACAGCAATCGGAATGCTAGCATTTTAGGCAGCAGTGCGCCCGCCATTGCACGCCCGTTCGCTGCGCAGGAAGTACGATCAACGCGATTCGCCGTTGCCTTCAAACAAGATGAGGAATACAGCAGCGCGCTGGCGACGGTCCGGCACATCGTCGCAAAGACGAGCCGGCCGGTCGCCTACCTCGCATGAAACTCTGACAGCAGATCCGCGACCGAATCCAGGCCCTCGTCTTCGGCATTTTGCGCCGCGGTTTTTCCATCCGGATTGCGCAGACCGGGATCCGCCCCATGCGCCAGCAGCAGTTCGGCGATCTGGTGCGCGACATCCTCATCGTCTGGCAGCTCGAAAAACAGCGTGCCGCGCTCATATACCGTCCGGGCCAGCGCTGAGTCCTGCGCAAACAGCTCCCGCAGTCGCGCCACATTCCCCGTCCAGCACAACGCCCGTACATGGCGGCTGACGGTGCCCAGCATGGCCATCATGCGCCGCTGCCTGCGATAGGTGGCCCACCCCAGGGGCGGGCTCTGGAAGCGGGTATCGAGGGGATCGATCTGCGCGCCGCGCTCGATGAGCAGTTGGCCGACTTCGACCGAGTCGTGGCCGGCGGCGGCATGCAGCGCGCTGTAGCGCGTGTGATCGGCGATGTCCGGTGACATCCCCAGATCGAGCAGCAGTCGCGCCATGTCCTTCAGGTCCCGCGTCGCGGCGAGCAGCATCGGCGCGGGGTCCCTCAGGCATTGCGGGTGCTCTCGCGCCAACCGCGCCGCCGCTGCGCGGTCCAGTCGGATGCAGGCCGCCTGGAAAGACTCCTGTACAGTCAAACGGTCGGCGACGGCGCCGAATTCCAGCAGCAAGGCGGCCATTTCGTCGTTGCCGTTGACGGTGGCGTGCGTGTGGAGGTTGCCGCGTGAATAGTAGGGGTGCCGGCAGCGCGGATCCGCGCCGCGCGCAAGCGCCCAGCGCGCGCGCACCAGATGGTTGGCGTGCACGGCCATGATGAGCAGGAAATCGACCATCGGCGATTTGGGCCACGCTTTGGATGGCATCGTCCACTTGTGCGCGTCGCCGCGACGTACGGAGCGCTCGTGCAGAAAATCGAGCCAGAACGCATCATCCGTGTGCAAGGCCGTGTTGTAGAGCGCCTGGCTGGAGTACGGATCGGCGCCGCGGTCGATGAGCAGCGTCGCCAGCTGCTCGGCCTGGGGATGAGGGGGTTGACCGGCTTCCCCATCGCCGATGGCTGCCGTCAGCGGCTGGAACTCGGCGCCGTCGTCCGCGGCGACGGCGTGTTCAAACGGCGCCCCCGCATCCAGCAGTGCAGCGGCGATCGCCACACCGTTGTCGCGGGCCGCGGGGATCGGCAGGCGGCCGTAGCAGACGTAGTCAAGCGGCTGCGCGCCATCGAGCGTGGCGCGTTCCAACGCTGCCGCCGGGCGCTCGCGTAGTATTCGCCGGACCTCCTCCAGATCGCCGCTGACCGCCGCGGCGTGGATGTTGCCGGCCACGATCTGCGGATGACGCTCGAGAATCCGGGCGGCGTAACTCCACCGCCCCGGGTCATCCGAGTACGTCTCCTCCCACTTACCCGTGCCCGGACGAATGCCATAACGAAGGCGCGCATGTTCGAGGAATTCCGCCAGGCGCTCCTCGCGACCGCGGCCGGCAAGAGCCGCCTCGGCCACGGCGGCCTTCAATGCCACCCAGTCCGCAAGACCGTGCTCGCGGGCCAGCGCATGCTGCACGTCACGCAAGCTCGGTTGTTGCGAAGCGTCAGCGTAGGCGTGGTTGAACCGATCGCGCGCCGTCTGATTTTGGGCACGCAGCGCCTTCAGCCAGCGCTTGGCTTCCTTGCGCAGCGTCTCCAGGCGGGTGTCGGGCGTGAGATGTCGGGTCATGGGACTTCCTTCCGTTGCGCCTGAAGTCCGCTTGCATCCAGGCCGGAAGAAAGCATGGGCCGATCTCGACGATCGTTTGGGTGGGAGTAATCTCCCTTGCCGCGGACAGGAGGCGCCCCAACGCGCACTGCGCACAGTTTCGAATACCGCCGCGCCCGAGTCAACCATTCGGCGGTCGATGACGATAGAATCGGAACCGACGCGCAAACGGGGGAATTTGTGATCGCATCAGCAAAAACCGGTTTTCTCGCAATGATCGGGGTCGGCGGCCTCATGGCACTGGCCGTGACGGCTGTCGCGATCGCCGCACCCTCGAAGATCCCCCCATCCATGCACGCCATTCGCGCCGATGCCGGCGGGCCGCCCGGATCGGTGAAACTCGAGACCGTCCCCGTGCCGCAACCTGCCGCAGGGCAGGTCCTGCTGCGGGTCTATGCGGCGGGAACGAATCCGGTCGATTGGGGTAGTCGCCCACCGGCGCCTGCGGGAGCTCAGGGCGCGATACCGACAAGAGCCCCTGCGCCTCCGGGTCGCGATGTGGCCGGCGTCATCGTCGCGGTCGGTCCGGGAGTTTCTGAATACAAGGTCGGAGACAAGGTCTATACCGCGCTGCCCGGCGGTGGCGCCTATGCCGAATATGCCGTGGCGCCTGCCGCGGAACTGGCCATGAAGCCGCGCAAGTTCACGTTCGAGGAAGCGGCGGGCATTCCCATCGCGGGCTACACGGGCCTGCGCATGGTCGTGATGGCCAATGTGAAGCCGGGCGAGCGTGTACTCATCATCGGTGCCGCCGGGGGTGTCGGCAGCACGGCCGTGCAGGCAGCCCGCGCGGCGGGCGCCCATGTCATTGCCGTCGCCTCCTCCCGCCACGACAAGTACCTCAAGGGCCTGGGCGCCCAGGAGATCATCGACTACGACAAGGACAACGTCCGGGACAGGGCCAAGGCGGTCGCCGTCGTCCTCAACACCGTGGGCGCCGAGAACGCGAACGCCCTTTCCTACGTGCAGCCGGGTGGCCTGGTCCTGGATGCATCCGGACAGGTGGACGAAAAGGCCTGCGCGGCGGCAAAGGTCACCTGCATCCACGTGGCCCGCCAGGCGCTCTCGAACGCCGAACTGCTGAAGAAGCTCACGCAGATGGCGGATGACGGGAAGTACTCCGTGAAGGTCGAAAAAAGCTTCCCGCTGGCCAGGACCGGGCAGGCACTGAGCTTTGGCCGCACGGGAGACCGGGAAGGAAAGGTCATCATCGACGTGAACAAAGACGCGAAGAAGACCTGATACAGCATGGCCAGTCGGTACCTGTCCCGAGATTTACTCGCCTTCACGGTCCTCGCGGCACTGGCCGCCTGCAAGAGCGTGCCGCCAGGTTCGCGTGACGTGCTGGATGACCGCACGGGCGCCACGGTGACCGTGGTGGGCGCCCCCATCACGTTCTCGCGTCCGGCGGATGCCAGATCCTCGCACAACTACCTGACGCTCGATGCGATCCAGAAGGATGATGCCGGCAAATACTCGGAATTCCTGCTCCTGTACCGCTGGTCCGCGTACTACGGCAAGGAGCTGCCATCCGCCGGCGGTGCGACCGCCGGTGAACTGATCATCGATGTCGACGGACACTCGGTCAAACTGACGCCGCTGGAGCGCTTACCGGAGGGACTGCCGAAGCCGGAGGTCCTGTTCGTGCCGGCGACGAATGCCGCCCTGCGCGCGTACGCCGTCGAACCCGACACGTTGAAACTGATCGCGTCGAGCCACGCGATAGACTTGAGTCTGCCGGATGACTCGCCCGATACATTCCTGCTCTGGCAGGACGGCCGGCCGGCGCTGCAGGAATTCCTCAAGCATCTCTCCCAATAGAGACCCCGCTGCCGAAGCACCGGCGGCGCATATCCCCGGGTGCCTCTGAGACGACACGGAAGTCTCGCAACGGACTTCCGCTGCTGGGGTTCCCCTCCTACGCGTCGAAGACCCGAACTGTTCTAGATTCATGCCGGGAGTACGGTGAACCGACATGTTGATGGGTGACCACGAAATATCCGACCACCGCAAGTCCATTCCCGGTCTGCTGCACCAGCTGATCGCGCAGCTGGGGGTATTGACCCGCCAGGAGCTGGCACTGGCCAGAACTGAACTGCTGCAAAGAAGTTCGCCCCTGCGCGCCTGCGCCCTGGACCTGTGCTGCGGTGCCGGATTGCTGTTCGTGGCGATCCTGGTGCTGGTGGCCGCGGCCGTGCTGGCGCTGGCGTTGCTGATCCCGGCCTGGCTGGCCGCGCTCGCCGTGGGACTGGTCATCGGTGCGGCCGGTCTGTGGCTGGTGGAGCGCGGCCGCAGGCATCTGCGCAAGACATCGCTGCGACCCGAGCACCTTGCGGACTCCCTGCGCCGGGACCGGGAGGTGCTGTTGCGGCGGATCCATCCATGAACTCCGGGCAGATCGAATCGCTGGAGCGGGAGATCGAGGCCACGCGCCACGCCCTGGATCGCATACTCAGCGCCCTGCAGCTGCGGCTGTCGCCGCGCCAACGGGCGAAAGTGGCCTGGCGTGTGGCCCGGGAAGGTTCTACCGAGTCGCTGACCGCTGCGGGCCGCTGGATCAGGCAAAGACCGATGACGGCGGCCGCCATCGCGCTCGGCATCGGCGCAGGAATTTGCGCCGGGCTGATCTGGTACCGCCGCCGCTCCTAGTACTC
>Ga0335075_10012283_pt1 | contig 12942 bp, 10 predicted proteins | sample Lox_Sample_24_FD_206723 | JGI IMG/M metagenome (GOLD analysis project Ga0335075, IMG submission 206723) | Soil microbial communities from Loxahatchee National Wildlife Refuge, Florida, United States - Lox_Sample_2.4 | ecosystem: Environmental > Terrestrial > Soil > Wetlands | place: USA... | reverse complement strand
CGGCGCCGCGGACGTCGCGATCGCCGGCGGCGTCGAGCACATGGGCCGCCACCCGATGGGCGAGCAGGTCGACCCGAACCCGCGGTTCGTCTCCGAGCAACTCGTCGATGAGTCCGCGCTGTTCATGGGGATGACCGCGGAGAACCTGCACGACCGCTACCCGGCGATCACCAAGCAGCGGGCGGACGCCTACGCGCTCGCCAGCCAGCAGAAGGTGGCGGCGGCGTACGCGGCCGGCCAGATCCAGCCCGACCTGGTCCCGATGGCGATCCGGACCGCCGAGCTCGGCTGGGGCTGGGCGACGGTGGACGAGCCGCCCCGCCCGGAGACCACCCTGGCGGGCCTGGCCGCGCTGAAGACCCCGTTCCGGCCGCACGGCCGGGTGACCGCCGGCAACTCCTCCGGCATCAACGACGGCGCCACCGGCTGCCTGATCGCCGCCGAGGAGGTCGCGGCCGAACTCGGCCTGTCCGCCAAGATGCGGCTCGTGGACTTCCAGTTCGCCGGCGTCGAGCCCGAGGTGATGGGCATCGGCCCGGTCCCGGCGACCGAGAAGCTGCTCGCCCGCAACAGCCTCACCATGGACGACATCGGCCTCATCGAGATCAACGAGGCGTTCGCGGTTCAGGTGCTCGCGTTCCTCGACCACTTCAAGATCGAGGCTGACGACCCGCGGGTGAACCCGTGGGGCGGCGCCATCGCCCTCGGCCACCCGCTCGCCTCCTCCGGCGTCCGGCTGATGATCCAGCTCGCCGCGCAGTTCGCCACCCGTCCGGAGGTCCGCTACGGGCTGACCACGATGTGCGTGGGCATGGGCATGGGCGGCACCGTGCTGTGGGAGCGGATCTAAAAGATGATCATCCCGAACGGTCCCGTGGTCCTCGTTATCCCCGCCCCCTACGCCTTGGTCTTCTAGGGAGATCGCCAGTCATGACGACGAACGCCAGCCTGTCAGCCGGACTCCTGCGCGAAGACGACTTCCCGGACGAGGTCGTCACCCGCGCGATCGTGCGCGACACCGACCTCGGCCCCGGCGCCGGGATCCTCGCGCTGATCACGCTGGACAACGGGCACGACCACACCAAGCCGAACACGTTCGGTCCGCGCGGCCTGCTCTCGCTGAGTGCCGCGCTCGACGATGTCGCCGCCCGGGCCGCGGCCGGCGAGATCGCCGCCGTCGGCGTCACCGGCAAGCCCTTCATCCTCGGCGCCGGCGCGGACCTGGACGGCGCGGCCGCCGCGATCGCCGGGGCCGGCGTCGATCCGGCCGCCGCCCGCTCGCGGGCGCTCGCGATCGCCCAGCTCGGCCATGCGACGTTCCGCCGCCTCGGCGAACTGCCGGTGCCGTCGTTCGCCTTCGTCAACGGCGTCGCGCTGGGCGGCGGGCTCGAGGTCGCGCTGCACTGCAGCTACCGGACGATCTCCTCCGGGGTGCCGATGATCGCGCTGCCCGAGTGCTTCCTCGGCCTGGTGCCGGGCTGGGGCGGCGCTTACCTGCTGCCGCGGCTGATCGGCCCGGCCAAGGCGCTGAAGCTGATCATCGAGAACCCGCTGTCGCAGAACAAGATGCTCCGCGGCCCCGAGGCGTTCGAGCTGGGCATCGCGGACGCGATGTTCGAGCCCGCCGACTTCCTCGAGGAGTCGCTGCGCTGGGCCGCCGAGGTGCTGCGGGGGTCGGTGACGATCTCCCGCCCGGTCGGTCTTCTCGACGGTTCCGCGGCCGGGACGCGGGAGGAGTGGTCGCAGGCGGTCGCCGCGGCGCGGTTCTTCGTGGACGGGAAGCTGCACGGCGCCGCGCCCGCCCCGTACCGGGCGCTCGACCTGGTCGCGGCCGCCCGCACCCGGTCCCGCGACGAGGCGTTCGCCGCCGAGGACGAGGCCCTGGCCGACCTGCTGCTCTCCGACGAGCTGGGCGCCGGGCTCTACGCCTTCGATCTGGCGCAGAAGCGCGCCAAGCGGCCCGCGGGCGCGCCCGATCGCGGCCTTGCTCGCAAGGTCACCAAGGTCGGGATCGTCGGCGCCGGCCTGATGGCCGCGCAGATCGCGCTGCTGTTCGCCCGGCGCCTGGCGGTACCGGTGGTGATGACCGACCTCGACCAGGCGCGGGTCGACGCGGGCGTGGGGTACGTGCACGCCGAGATCGACTCCCAGGCCGCCCGCGGACGGCTGTCGCCGGACGCGGCGAACCGGCAGAAGGCGCTGATCTCCGGGTCGGTGTCCAAGGACGGCTTCGCGGACGCCGATTTCGTGATCGAGGCGGTCTTCGAGGAGCTTGCGGTCAAGCAGCAGGTGTTCGCCGAGGTCGAGGCGGTCGTCTCCGAACAGTGCGTGCTCGCCACCAACACCTCGTCCCTTTCGGTATCGGCGATGGCTTCCGGGCTCGCCCACCCGGAGCGGGTCGTCGGCTTCCACTTCTTCAACCCGGTGGCCGTGCTGCCGCTGGTCGAGGTGGTGCGCGGGACGGCGACCGACGACGCGTCGCTCGCGACGGCCCTGGCGATCGGCAAGGACCTCAAGAAGAACTGCGTGATCGTCGCCGACCGGCCCGCGTTCGTGGTCAACCGGCTGCTCACCCGGTTCCTCGGCGAGATCACCCGCACCGTCGACGAGGGCACGTCGTTTGACGTCGCCGAGCATGCCGCCGACCCGCTGGGCCTCCCGATGAGCCCGTTCCTGCTGCTCCAGCTCGTCGGGCCGCGGATCGCGCTGCACGTGGCGGAGAGGTTGCACGAGGCGTTCGGCGACCGGTTCGCCGTCTCGGCGAAACTCCGGGCGCTCGCCGAGTCGGGCAAGGCGTCGGTGTACCTGCCGGACTTCTCGGTCGACCCCGAGGCCATCGCCCTGCTGTCCGGCGGCGACCGGCCGTCCACCGGTCCCGAGGTGCTCTCCCGCGCGCTCGAGGGACTGGCGCAGGAGATCAGGATCATGCTGGACGAGGGCGTCGTCGCGGCGGCCGACGACATCGACCTGTGCATGATCCTCGGCGCCGGATGGCCGTTCCACCTCGGCGGCATCACGCCCTACCTGGACCGGACCGGGATCGCCGCCAAGGTGAACGGGGCGCCGTTCCGGGGGTAGCTAGCGCGGCGCGGCCCTGGTCGCAATCGGTTGTTTATTCCCGGAGAGCTTTTGCCCGCACGGGTTTCGGCCCCCGGGGAGCGCGACTACCCCGATGGCATGCCGCTCATCGGCGCGGTGGCCAGAAAGCCCTGACCGGTATCTGAATGGCCGTTTGACCGGTCGGATTAAATGAAAAATTCCGGTTAAGGTCTGGTTTGGATCTACCGTCGCGGTGCAGGCTTGTGGTAACAAGGCTTGTCGTTCTCACGGGGCGAGATTCAGCGAGCGACGCGTTCCCAGCGGATGGGCGCTAAGGGGGTTAGCCGATGGCGTCGGAGAATTGGGTCAGATCGGCGTCCCGCACGATCACCCCTGCCCAGATCAGCGCCTCTGCGCCCAACCCGGCCCGGGTCTGGGACTCCATGAACGGCGGTCACGACAACTTCGAGGTGGACCGGCACGTCGCCAACTACCTGGTGTCCGTCGTGCCCGCGCTTGCGCAGGCCGGACCCGCTGTACAGGCATTCTGCGGCCGGGCGGCCCGCCTCGCCGGTGAGGCAGGCGTCAGGCAGTTCCTCGACATCAGCATGGGTCTGCGGGCCGCGTCGAGCATGCACGCGGCCGCGCGGGCGGTCGCGCCCGGCTCTCGCTTCGTCTTCGTGGCCAACGACCCGATGGTTCTCTCGCACACGCGCGCCGCGCTGCACCCATCGGCCGAGGGCGAGGTCAGTTGCGTCGACGCGGACCCCCTTGACATCGAGTCCGTTCTCCGCGCCGTCAGCGGGATCCTGGATCTCGCGAAGCCGGTCGCGGTCCTCATGTCCGACACCCTGATTTTCCTCCAGGACGCGTCCGGCGTCGTGGCCAGGCTCGCGGTGGCGGTGCCGTCCGGCAGCTACCTGGCGGTGATCCAGGGGGACGAGCGGCTCTCGCGCGCCGCGCGACGGTGGAACAACACCGTTCCCTTCCCGGCCTACCTGCGCGGCCGCGACCAGGTCGCCCTGTGGTTCGCGGGCCTGGACCTGCTCCAGCCGGGCGTCGTCGAGATACAGCGGTGGCGGCCCGCGCCGGACGACCCGGAGTGCCCGCCGGGCCTGCCCCTGCTCGGAGCGGTAGCACGCAAGCGCTGATACGGGAGCTATAGGAAAAACCTGGCCTACTTGCCAGTAACGGGTCTGGGTTTGCGGCGCGCGACTGTGATACGAATGCATTCGTAGAATTCTCACGGGGCGAAATTCGCTAGAGGCGCGTTACCCGGTAACGCGCGTCGGGGGGTTGACCTGCGATGTCGGAGGAATGGCTCAAGTCCGCGTCGCGCACGATCACCCCCGCCGCCCGGATCGACACAACGGCACCCAACCCGGCCCGGGTCTGGGATGCCATGAGCGGTGGCCACGACAACTTCGAGGCGGACCGCTTGGTGGCCAGGCACCTGGTGGCCGCCATGCCGACGCTAGCGCTGGCGGCAGACGCCGTGTGGGCGTTCCGCAGCCGGGTGGTCAGCTACCTCGTGGGCGAGGCTGGCATCCGGCAGTTCATCGACATCAGCATGGGCATGCGCCGCACCCCCACGTTCAGCACCGACGCGGTCGCGCGGGCGGTCACCGGCGACTGCCGCGTCGTCTACGTGATCGGCGACCCGGTGGTGCTGTCACACGCGCGCGCCACGCTCAGGTCGCCGGCCGAGGGGGCCATCAGCTACATCGACGCCAACCCGCGGCACCTCGAATCCGTCCTGCGCGCTGTCCGGGAGGCGGCGGATCTCACCGAACCGGTCGCGGTGCTGATGCCGGACACGCTGAATTTCACCAGGAACGCGGCCGGTGCCGTGGCGAGGGTCGTGAACGCCGTCTCGTCCGGCAGCTACCTCAACGTCATCCAGTCGTGCCCGGACGAGCGGCAGGTGCTGGCCGCGCGGCGCTGGAACCGCCTCCTCGACATGCCGGTCTACCTGCGCGATGCCGGCGAGGTCGCCAGCTGGTTCACCGATCTGGACCTGGTCGAGCCGGGCGTGGTCGAGATCCACCGGTGGCGGCCGGGGCCGGACGACCCGGAGTGCCCGGCCGGCATGCCGATTCTCGGCGCCGTAGCACGCAAGCGATAGGCCTCATCCCCCGGAAAGGAGCCCGTCGATGGCGCAGGCTCAGCAGAAGACCGTCCAGACCGCGCGCGGCCCGGTTCCGGTGCCGAGCCTCGGCCGTGTGCTCATGCACGAGCATGTCTTCGTGGTGACCGCCGAGGTGCAGCAGAACTACCCCGACGAGTGGGGCAGCGAAGACGAGCGGGTCGCCGACGCGGTGCGCCGCCTGCGCGAGCTGCCGCCGGCCGGCATCTCCACGATCGTCGACGTCACCGCCATCGGGCAGGGCAGGGACATCCCGCGGATCAAGCGGATCGCCGACCAGGTGCCGGAGCTGAACATCGTCGTCGCCACCGGTATCTACACCTTCGACGCGGTGCCGCTGTTCTTCTGGCGGCGTCCCGAACGGACGATGACGGACTTCTTCATCCGCGACATCACCGAGGGAGTCGCGGGCACTGGCGTCAAGGCGGGCATGCTCAAATGCGCCGTCGACGAGAAAGGGCTGACCGAGGGCGTCGAGCAGGTGCTCCGTGCCGTCGCCCGCGCGCACGTGGAGACCGATCGCACGCCCGTCACCATCCATACGCACGCGGCCGGCCAGCACGGACCGGCAATCCTGGAAGTGCTCAAGTCCGAGGGCGCCGACCTGAGCCGGGTCGTCCTCGGCCACAGCGGCGACGCGGTCGACAACCCGGACTACCTGGCCGCGATGGCGGCCTCCGGGCTCACCCTCGGCATGGACCGCTTCGGCATCGACCACTTCGCCACCTTCCAGCGGCGCGCGGACCTGCTCGTGGAGATGTGCCGCCGCGGCTACGCCGACCGCATGGTGCTGTCCCACGACTGCTCGTGCTACCTGGACTGGTTCGAGCAGTCGGCGCTTGAAGAACTCAAGGACTGGCACTACCTGCACGTCAGCCAGGACGTGGTCCCGTACCTGCGCACCCACGGCGTCCCTGACTCCGACATCGACGCCATGCTGATCGGCAACCCCGCCCGCATCCTGGCCGGCTGACCTCACCCTGGCCATGGACTTCCTGAGCCCGCGTAGAAAATGACGTGCGATCGTCGGGGCGGAACCGATAACGTCGCGGCATGCCAGAGCAGAACACTGGTCTGGAGTCCGAGCGCGATGACGAGCAGAGCGCGCTGCTGCTCGTTGTCCCCGCGGCGGAGGCGGCCGTGGGGGAGCACCGGGCCCGCCTCGACCGAAGCGCACGGGACGGCGTCCCAGCGCACTTCACCGTGCTGTACCCCTTCGTGCCGCCTGGCCAGATCCGGGATGCCGACCTGTCGGCGCTCGCCGGGCTCTTCGCCGGCGTCCCCTCGTTCGACTTCATCCTCGACCGGATCGACTGGTTCGGCGAGCAGGTCGTCTGGCTCGGCCCGGGTGACTCCGAACCGTTCCGCGCGCTAACAGTCCGGACGCTCCAGGCGTTCCCCGACTACCCGCCGTACGGCGGCCAGTACGCGGACGCGGACGTCATACCGCACCTCACCATCGGCCACGACGCCGACCTCGACGTCCTCCGCGCCGCCGCGGACTGTGTCCGCGAGCACCTGCCGATCGGCGGTACGGCGACCGAGGTCACCCTGATGGCCGGCCCCAAGCCAGGAACCCCGGCAACCCCGCCGGGCACATGGCGCCGCATCGCCGCTTTCCCCCTGGCCGAGCGCCGCCGCGCCCGCATCGTTGCCGCCTCCGGATAACAGCAAGAAGCGCCGCTGCGCCCAAGATAGTGGGACATTGTCCACACCCCAGTGTGGACAATGTCCCACCCTGATGGTTCATCCCTCCCCGACCCGCAATAACAGCACCAAGGAGCTGTCTGCGCCAAGATAGCGGTCCACGCCCCTATCCGAGCTGGGGATAACAGCAAGAAACCCGTGCGCAGCGAAGATTGCGCGTCGTTCGGGCCGGAAAGGCGGCCCGAACGACGCGCAATGATAGAAGGCCAGCGAGTCGCGCGGGATAACAGCAAGAAGTGGGGAGCGCCGGGCGGCAGCTCGGACGTACTGGCCGGGGTCGCGCGCGACGCCGCTGATCCAAGAGGCGGCGTAGGACCCGGTCGTGCCACACCTGCCGTCGTCGGCAGTCACCAGGCCCTTCGGGATGGTGAGGAAGTGCGCGGGTGCCCCCCGTCCCGGTAGCTGGCTTACCGCTCCCAGCGGGAACGATAACTCAGCTTGGCCGGCCGTGCACTCGGCGGTCTCGCAGGACGGGGCGAGCGCTGCGACGGCGCGGGAGAGCAGGGTGTAGAGGGTGGCTCGTTCCTCGGTGGTGAGCATCTTGAACAGGTCGTCCTCGACCACGCCGAACTCCCGGTACGCGCGCGCCAGTTCCGCGGAGCCGGAGTCGGACAGTTCGACGATGTGGCGGCGCCGGTCGGCGGGGTCGCGGCGGCGGGTGATGAGATCGCGTTCCTCAAGCTCGTTGAGCAGGCCGACGACGTTGCTCGGGTCGAGGCTGAGCGCGGCGCCGAGCGCGTGCTGGGTCAGCGAGTCGTGCTCGCCGAGCAGCTTGAGCGCGATCAGGTGCCGAGGACGGAGGCAGCTGGTGCCGCACGTGTCGGCGGCGCGGCGGCCGACCCGGGCCAGGTGGTCGATCAGCGGCAGGAGCTGCTGCCCGTCGGCCACCGTCGACTCCGTCATGTCGACAAGAGTACTCTTCGAGTCAATAGTTTGCGCACCACCAATGATTAGTGCTAGACATGCAGTACACGCGAGCTGAGGAGAACCAATGTCGAAACTGCTTGTCATCGTCGGGAGCACCCGGCCCACCAGGTCCGCCGACCTCGTCCTGCCGTGGCTGACCAGGAAGGTGACCGAGCACGAGGCGTTCGACGCCGAGATCGTGGACCTGCGGGACTGGCCGCTGCCGATCTTCGCCGAGCACTTCGGCACGATCGGGGACTTCAGCGACCCCACGTACTCCGAGCCGATCGTGAAAGCGTGGAACAACAAGGTGAAGTCAGCCGACGCCTACGTCATGCTGACGGCCGAGTACAACCACAGCGTGCCGGGCGGCCTGAAGAACGCGATCGACAGCGTGTGGGTCTCCTTCGGCTTCCGGAACAAGCCGGTCGCCTTCGTCGGGTACTCCGGCGGCCAGGTCGGCGGCGCCCGTGCCGTAGAGCACCTCGCCCACATCTTCGTGGAGACCGAGTCCGTGCCAATCCGGAACAGCGTGCTCATCCCGAACGTGCGCGAGGCCTTCGACGCCGACGGCAAGCCGGTCAACCCCGTGACCAACATCGCCGCCGACATCATGCTCGACGACCTGGCCTGGTGGTCGGCGGCACTGGAGAAGGCCCGCGCCGGCGGCGAGCTGATGCCGGGCAGCTTCCGCATGCAGGCCGCGCGGGCGGCCAGCGCGTAGCCGGCCGGCGTCAGGCGGCGGGCAAGCCGTCAGCATCGTGCGGACCGTCCGTCGCGGGCGCGTAAATCACTCGTAAATCAGGAACCGCCGAGGTCTTCGGCGGGCCCCTGACGAGTCCAGCCCGGGACTAGCACACGGAGCCGGAGAGCGTCGGGGTCAACCTCTTCCCCGCAGTGCCGGCAGATGAGCGCGGGATCGAGGTCGTGACCGCACGTGTGCCGGAACGCGGCGGGGGGCACGTCGACCGCCCACTTGTCACCCCAGGTCCGCAGGGCCGTCAGCACCGCGCGCAGCTCCTGGCCGGCCTCGGTCAGCTCGTACTCGTAGCGCGGCGGGTGATCGCGGTACGGGACGCGCGCCACCACGCCCGCGGCCTCCAGGGAGCGCAGCCGCACGGCGAGCCGGTCCCGCGGCGCCCCGGTGTTCTTGGCGATCACGTCGAAACGCTTGTTGCCGAAGGCGATCTCGCGCACGGCGAGCAGCGCCCACTTCTCGCCCACCAGGTTCAGGGCGGCCGCCACCGAACAGGGGCGGCCGGGCAGTTCCTCGCGCATAGTCGCTAGCCTACCTCAGTTGCATTATCAAACCTACTCGGGTTACGCTCTCGTCAGCGACCTTAAGGTTGGATTTCCAAACCAAGGAGACGACGCGTGACGGAGAGCGTGGCGGCAGCCAGAGCGGACAGCAACACCAGCGAGGCCAGCGGCACCGCGGCGCGGTTCGGCGCCGTTTTCGCGGTCGTGGTGGCCGGCGTCTGCGTCGTCAACCTGGATCTGTTCATCGTCAACGTCGCCATCCCGTCGATCGGGCGGTCGCTCGGCGGCGCGCAGCTCTCGTCGCTGTCGTGGGTGCTCAACGCCTATGCGATCGTGTTCGCGGCGCTGCTGGTGCCCGCGGGACGGGCCGCCGACCTGATCGGGCGGCGCGCCGCGTTCCTGGCCGGCATGCTCATCTTCGGCGCGGCCTCGGCCGCCTGCGCGCTGGCCCCCGATGTGTGGGTGCTTGTCGGCGCCCGCATCGTCCAGGCCGCCGGGGGCGCGCTGCTGATGCCCGCCTCGCTTGGCCTCCTCCTCGCCGCCGCGCGGCCGGACAAGCGGGTCGCCACGATCAGGGCGTGGACCTCGGTCGGCGGCGCCGCGGCGGCGCTCGGCCCGGTGATCGGCGGTGCGCTCGTCGAGGCGAGCTGGCACTGGGTCTTCCTGGTCAACGTACCGGTCGTGATCATCGCCGTGGCTGGCGGGCTCAAGGTGCTGCCGAAGGCATCCGCGACTGCCCGAGGCAAGGGCATAGCGCAGGAAGAAGCCGAGGCACTGCCGGACGTGCTCGGCGCGGCGATCTTCACGCTCGCCATCGGTGCCCTAGCACTGGCCCTGGTCAAGGCCGACGACTGGGGCTGGACCGCGGCTGGCACCCTCGGCGCGTTCGCGGTCGCGGCGGTGCTCGCGGTGGCTTTCGGCTGGCGGTCGGCGCGGCACCCGGCGCCGGTGATCGAACCCCACCTGCTGCGCCGTCCGGTCTTCGCCACCGCCACGGGCGCCAATGTGGTGTTCGGTGTCGCGTTCGGGGCGATGCTGCTGCTCGTCACGCTCTGGTGCCAGGACGTCTGGCACTGGTCCGCGCTGCGTACCGGGCTCGGGGTCGCGCCGGGGCCGCTGCTGGTGCCGTTCTGGTCGATCGCCGCCGGGCCGCTGGCCCGCAGGATCGGGCCCGGCCCGGTGGCGGCCGTGGGCTGCGTCATTTACGCCGCGGGCTGTCTCTTCTGGCGGCTGAACCTCGCGATCACCCCCGACTACCCGGCCCGCATGCTGCCGGGCATGCTGCTGACCGGGACCGGCGTCGGCCTCACCCTGCCCTCGCTGGTCAGCGCCGCGGTCTCCGCGGTTCCGCCGCAGCGCTTCGCGACCGGGTCGGGCATCGTCACAATGGCCCGCCAGGTCGGCATCGTGCTCGGCGTCTCGATCCTGGTCAGCGTGCTCGGCAGCCACGCGGCGGGGGCCGGCGCGCTGCCCGCCTTCCAGCGGGCCACCGTTGTCCTCGCCGTCACCGCGGCCTGCGCGGGCCTTGTGGCGCTGCTGCTGGTGCCCGCTCGCCGCCGTGAGCGCGAGCTGGCGGGGGCGGGCGCGGAGCCGCGGGACCGTTCGGAATAGGTAATTTTTCGGTGCCTTCCGCCGCGCGCTGACCGCCGAGCAGCACCCGGGTAATCCGTCCGCCGCTGTCGAGCAGCGCGTCGAGCGCCGCCGTCAGCTGCGGGCCGGAGACCGCGATCGGGATGTCCGGATCGCCGAGCTCGTCACTCTCGGCGGCGAGCAGCGCCGCCTTGCGCAGCAGTTCTCGCAGGAACGGCGCCGTGACCCCCTCGGTGCGGGCGACGACCGCCGCCAGATCGGCGTCGTCGACGATCAGGTTCCCGCGGTAGAGCCGCAGCAGCGCCTGGCGCGCGGCGGCGTCGGGCAGCGGCAGTTCGGCGGCCAGATCGACGCGACCCGGCCGCGCGGCGAGCGCCGGCTCGAGCAGGTCGGCCCGGTTGGTGGTCAGCAGGAACGTCACGTCGGCGGCCGAGTTCAGCCCTTCCATCTCGTTGAGCAGCTGGAACAGCAGCGGATGCTCACCGGGGCGGGCAGTGCGCTCCTCTGCGATCAGGTCCACGTCCTCCACGACGACGATGGCCGGCTGCAGCGTCCGCGCCACCGAGCAGGCCTCGCGGATCCGGCCGAGCGCCCGGCCGGAGATCTCGACGACCGTCACCTCGGGCAGCCGGCTGAGCAGGTAGCGCACCGTGTGCGTCTTGCCGGTGCCCGGCGCGCCGTAGAGCAGGACGCCGCGCTTGAGGTGCTGGCCGCTGGCCAGCAGTCGCCGCGAGTGCGCGGCGACGCCGCTGACCTGCCGTTCGATATCCGCGAGGAGCTCGCCGGGCAGCACGATCTCATCCCTGCTCACCGACGGCCGGGGCAGGAAGTTGAGCGGCGTGCTCCCGGTCCCTGGCCCGAACACTTCCGGACCGAAGCTGATCACTTGGCCGCGGAACACCGAGCGCTCACTGGCCAGCGTCTGGATCTCGCGCAGGGCCGCCTCGGCCTGGGCCAGGCTGGTCCCGACCACTTGGACGTTCACCTCGGTGTGCCGGACGCCAAGGCCGGCCGGCCGCAGCATGATCGCGAGCCGGCTGTCGCCGTCACGGACAAGGTAGATGCCGAAGGCCACTGTTGGCCGGGTCTGCCGGTCGGGTCCGCTCGGCAGGCTCATGGTGACCGGCGCGCCGATCCCCGCCCGGCCGTACACGGAGTCCGGGCGTGCCTGGACGAGGTCGCCGATCGTCACGTCGTTGAACCGGATCTGCTGCACCCCGGTAACGCCGATCAGCTCGTGCGAGCGGGCAGCCGACGCCGCGAGCCACGCCTCCACCCCGACCTGGAGGTTGACCTGCTCATAGAGCGGGACGGTGTCGGAGACCGTCGGCAGCGTGGCCGCGTCCGGCCCGAGGTGGTCGAGCAGGACCGCGCGCAGCGGCTGGTCCTGCGTCCGCGCGGTCCGGACTGCCCGGCGCACCAATTTGCGAGCCAGACGGGCCGCGTCCGCGAGTTCTGGCCGTTCGTCCGCCGGATCCGAGCCCGGGATTGTCACAAAAGCAATTTATCCCCAACGAAGCGTGGGTTCGCGCTTCCAGCCCGGGGAACGTTCTGCCCGGTCTTCCGGTTTACCCAAGTAAGCGACGGACGGCTCCGGACGTTAGGCCCGAGGCCGAGACCGGGAAGAAGGTGGTCCACGTGGCCCTTTCCCGTCAGCAGATTGTCCAGCGGCTTCGCCGGGCTGGCCTCAATGAGGCGGCCGATGACGCCGAAGCGACCCTCCCCGAGCAGGTGCCCGCCGAGGTCGTGGACCAGTTCTGCACGTCTCACTCGTTGTCGGTAGCGAGCCTGATGGACCGCATGGGCGCCAGCCCGTGAGGCCTTTACCCGGCGGCCTGGTAATCCTCAGCGAGCAGGATCGCGGGCACGCACTCTGGCGATGGGTAAGAGCGGGTCGGTGTCGGCGAGGACTCCGGACCGGTCAAGGCGGAGCCAGCGGGCGATGCCGAGGGTCCGCAGGAACGCGGCGTCGTGGCTGACCACGATCAGCGCTCCCTGGTAGCACGACAAAGCCTGCGACAGCTGCCGCACCGAGGCCATGTCCAGGTTGTTGGTCGGCTCGTCGAGCAGCAGCAGTTGCGGCGGGGGATCTGCGAGCAGCAGCGCCGCCAGCACGGCGCGGAACCGCTCGCCGCCTGACAGCGTCCCCGCGAGCTGGTCCGCTCGCGCGCCGCGGAACAGGAACCGGGCAAGCCCCGCCCGCACCGCGTTGACCGAGGCGGCGGGCGCGACCGCCCGCACGTTCTCGACCACGGTGTGCGCGTCGTCGAGAATGTCGAGCCGCTGCGGCAGGT
>Ga0335075_10012282_pt1 | contig 12942 bp, 13 predicted proteins | sample Lox_Sample_24_FD_206723 | JGI IMG/M metagenome (GOLD analysis project Ga0335075, IMG submission 206723) | Soil microbial communities from Loxahatchee National Wildlife Refuge, Florida, United States - Lox_Sample_2.4 | ecosystem: Environmental > Terrestrial > Soil > Wetlands | place: USA... | reverse complement strand
ACAATTCGCGAAGGGGGTCTACCCATATTATATGTCCGGGATCTTTGCTGAATGGACGCATTTTAGTGTACATGCGCTCAATTTTCAGACAGAGCCTAGGGAACGATAATTTTATCAGCATCACCGACAATCCAACATTCATCGGCAATATCAAATGGGTAAGTCCCGATCAGCGCAATAGCCTTCATTTCAGCATCATCGCCGATCGAGGCCGCTTCGATCAACAACAGAATTTCCATGATCCGGAGGTCTTCGATCTGGTAGCGACGCACAAAATCAGCTCCAGTCTGGTTTATACGTTCAATGGCTTGTATGGATTCACGAATAATGTGCCGAACATCGGTGCGGCAAACTGGCTGGGGATCGTCAATTATCTGACTTATAACGTCACGGAACAATTCAACACGGCGGGGCGGTTGGAGTTCTTTGACGATTTCCAGGGCCAGCGCACGGGTTTCGCCGGCCTGTACATTGCTCCGGCGGTCGTGGCGGCGTATCGGCCGGTCAAGTGGCTGCAATTCCGTCAGGAAATCCGCTATGACGACAACACGCAAAGCGCTCCGTTCGAGGGCAAGCACGGCTTGTTCACCGCCACCAGCGATGTCATTGTGCGATGGTGAGAATCGGTTAGCGACGCTTCGTGGAAGCGTCGAGAGCACCCCGACGCTTCTGCGAAGCGTCGCTAACCGAGCAGAGTCGTTACTTGCCCTGCTTTTTGACTACTTCCAGGATCCGCTTGCTGTCCTGGTCCGCTTTGACCGCGGGGTTCTTGTAGACGATCGTGCCGTCCTTGCCGATGACGAAGGTCCAGCGCTGAATCGTGATGCCTCGCTCAACCATGATTTCCTTGTCGTTCTCGTCGAACCCCTTGGCTGTACGACTCTTCTTGATGAACGGCACGCCGAACAACTTGGCGATCTCGCCCTTTTCATCGGCCAGGAGCGTGTAGTTCAGCTTGTGATGCTTCTTGAACAAGGCGTGCGTCTTGGCACTGTCGCCGCTGACGCCGACGACTTCGATGCCGGCGCTAGTTAGCTTGCCCATGTCGTCGCGGTAGCTGCAAGCTTGCTTGGTGCAGCCGCCCGTGAAGTCGGCAGGGAAGAAGTAAACAACGATCACCTTCTTGCCGACGTGCTCGCCGGACTTCCAGGTTTTGCCCTTGTCATCGGTGGCCTGGAAGGACGGAACCTTGTCGCCCTTCTTCAGCTCGGTCTTGTCCTCCGCGGCCGGTGTGCCGCCGGCTGCCGCGACCCAGGCGGCGAGGACGAAGCTTGTGAGGACGAGCCTTTTCCACGCGATCATGTTACATCTCCTTGTGAGGGGGAAAACGGTTCTCGTTCGCATCAGGACAAAATCCCTTTGCACGAGAAGGAAAAGAGCTTGGTCGCTGCCATTGTGCGTACCCGCGCGGCTCAAGGCAAGAGTCCAGCCGCGATTCAGCCGTCCATCCGCGAGAAGAGAGCTCGCGGCGTCCCCATGTCGATCAGGTGGACCTGTCCCAGCCACTCCGTCGCGGCCGGTTCCAGAAAGCCTTTCTTCATCGCGGCGACGGTGGCCGTGTGATGCGCACGCACCGCGATGCCCAGCGGCAGGCCGGTGTCACTGTCGAGTCCGCTGGGAATATCGACGGCGAAGATTCGGGCCGAGGCATCGTTGAGGATAGCGATGATCTTCTCGAAAGGTGGCTGAACCACGCCGCGCAGGCCGCTGCCAAACAAAGCATCCACGATCCAGCTCGCTTCTGTCAATTTGTGCCGCAAGCGTTCCTCGTCGAGCGCCGGGCCGGCGAAGACTTCGATCGCGATGCCGCTGGCGTCGAGAATGCGATGATGGACGGCGGCATCGCCGGACAGCTGGGAAGGATCGCCGAACAGCAGGACGCGAACGCGGACGCCGGCATTGTCGAGATGGCGCGCCATCACGAAGCCATCGCCGCCGTTGTTGCCCTTTCCGCAACAAAGGACAACCAGACCGTCGATGCCGAGCGAGCGCAGCAGCTCGGCCATGCCGCGACCGGCGTTCTCCATCAGCACGACGCTGGGGACGCCGAACTCCTGCATGGCACGGCGATCCAGCTCACGCGCCTGTTCTCGCGTCAGGATCATGGCGATCTCCGCGTCAAAACGAATCACGAAAACACGAAAGTACGAAAACACGAAAAACCGATCTTTTATTCTACTTTTCTCTTGTCTTTTTCGTGTTTTCGTACTTTCGTGTTTTCGTGATTCGTATTTTGGGATTGGCTCATCGGCTGATGCGAAGGCCCGGTCCCTTCAACAGTGCCTCGACCTCGGCGCGCGTGATCCAGGCGAAATCGCCGGGGATCGAGTGTTTGATGGCGCTGGCGGCGACGCCATAATCCAGCCCCTTTTGCAAATCGCCGTCAAGCAGACCGTGAATCAGTCCGGCCGCGAAGGAATCGCCGGCGCCGAGACGATCGACAATCTCCACCTCATAAGAGCGTGTCCGCAAAACGCGGCGATCCTGATAAGCGATGGCTGTCCAGCTATTCTTCCACACGAGCGGGTTCTCGCGCAGGGTGATGGCGACGACCTTCAGCGGAAAGCGTTCGGCGACGCGAGCGGCGGCCTCCTCGTAGTCCTTGCCGGTTATGCCGAAGACGCGCTCGATGTCTTCCTCGGTGGTAACGAGCACGTCGCAAAACTGCATCAGGTCGGTCATGCAGCGGCCGGCCTCGGCCTGGCTCCACAGCTTGACGCGATAATTGAGATCCATGCTCGTCTGCACGCCGGCGGCGCGGGCGGCCTGCATCGCCTCGCGCGTCGTCTCGGCGGCGGTCGCACTCAGGGCCGGCGTGATGCCGGTGACGTGAAACCACTTGACGCCGGCGAACACCTTGGCCCACGGCACCATGCCGGGACGAATGCCGGCGATGGCCGTGCTTTTGCGGTCGTACAGGACGCTGCTGGCGCGCGGGGCGGCGCCGAACTCAAGGAAATACACGCCGACGCGATCGTCCGGCGTCCAGACAACATGTTCGCTGGAGACGCCGGCCTCGCGGGCATGGTTGGCGATGAGTCGGCCGAGTGGATTGTCGGTCAGCCGCGACACCCAGGCCGTCGCGCGTCCCAGGCGGGCCAGGGCGACGGCCGTGTTCAGCTCCGCGCCGCCGACCTGCACATCGAGCGTGCGGGCCTGCTCCAGACGGCGATAATTCGGCGGACTGAGGCGAATCATCGCCTCGCCAAAGGTAATCACATCATGAGGCATGGCAGGTTCCAGTAGTGGTTAGCGACGCTTCGCAGATGCGTCCTCGCCGCGCAACGCTTCTGCGAAGCGTCGCTAACCACGAACGGATTTAACAATGGCAACGTACTGGCGGGCGAGATCGCGGATGCGGTCGAAGTTTCGTTCGGCGATGGCGCGCGGCTCAACGAGCTGGCTGCCCAGGCCAAGACAGCAGGCCCCGGCTTTCAGGAAATCGGCGGCGGTATTCAGATCGACACCGCCGGTCGGCATCAGGCGAATCTGCGGAAGCGGACCACGCAGCGCCTTGAAGAAAGCCGGACCCACCACATCGGCGGGAAACACCTTGACGATGTCGGCCCCGGCCTCCCACGCCGTCAGCACCTCCGTCGGCGTGAACGCGCCCGGCATCACCAGCTTGCTGTAACGCTGACACAGGCGAATCACGTCGAGATTGAGCGTCGGCGCGACGAGATATTCCGCACCCGCAAGCAGGGCGGCGCGGGCCGTTTCGGTATCGAGGATGGTGCCGGCCCCCAGCAAGACACGCTCGCCCAGCGCCTGCCGCATCTGCCGCAGTACGTCGAGAGCGCCCGGCACGGTCATGGTGATCTCGGCCACCGTGACGCCGCCGTCGGCCAGCGCCCGCACGGCCTCGACCAGCTGCTGGCTATCCGGCGAGCGCACCACGGCAACAATTCCGCAATCGAGAATGTGTCGAAGCTGGGTTTCCTTGCTCATGGAGGCTGGCTCGCGTGGTTGGAGATTCGGTTTCTGTTCGGTATTGTGGGACTTGCGAGGCCGGACGGAAAGGGGAGCACCTGGGATCGCCGCGGCGCGGATCGGAAGAAGGGATCGTTCGGGATGCGCTATCAGAGTGGAAACAATCCGGGTTCGCTCATGTCGCTACACTCTTCTCAGCTTCTCCAGCCTTGTTACAATGCGTGATCGGGGCCAGCCAGGGGACGATTAGCTTTACGCCATGATTCGCAGCAATTGAGGTTGCCATGACGATTCGGCTCAGGTGTGCGGAGTGTCGGCGAAAATTGAAGGTGGTGGATGAAGCTCTGGGCAAAAAGGTTCAGTGTCCGGCGTGCGGTGCTCGATTCATCGGCAAGATAGAGCCCACCTCGCCCCCTGCTGTGAAATCGCAACCCGATAGGCCCCTGGCCGCGGTTCCGCTAGCCGCACCGGTCGCGCCTCCGCCGCCCGAAACTCCGGCAGATGATGATATTTTCTCGGAGCTGAGCGCTTTCTCCACCCCCTCCGCTGAGGAAGCCCCCCCGGTTCAGGAGACACCTGAAGCGAAGCCGGATGGCGCGTTGTTTCCCAACCTGGAGCTGGACCATTCGCCGGCGGAGGTCCGGGACGCCGAAGTGGAAGCCGTGGAGCCTGAAGTCATCGATGAGAGCGTAGAGCCGCTGCCGGTTGAGGACGAGACAGGGCTGGAAGAAATCGAGGAAGTTGTTGCCGATGAGGCTTTGCCGGAATTGCCCGAGGAAGAAGTCATCGAGGAGGCGTTCGAGGAGGAGCCTTGGGCAACGCCGCCAGCCGAAAAGGGAAAGAAGCCCTCCCGCTCGGCCATCGAAGACGAGGGGGTGGAACCCCTGATGATGGAGGAGGAGCCGATCGGGGATCTCACCGAGGCCGTGGAGGAGATGGATGCGGTCGATGTCAGGGAGGAGGCCGAAGAGGGGATTGAGCCGGAGATCGTTGACGAGGGAGAATCGGCCGAGGAGACAAAGCCCCGGTCGAAGAAAAAGAAATCGCGCGGCATGCTGTATGTTTGGCTGGCGATTGCCTTCGTGTTGTTGCTGGGCTGCGCCAGCGGCGGGTACGCTCTCTATCTCTATGTCAACGGTCAGCTTTGAGGCTCTGTTGCGAAAGCCGCTTGCGGCTTAGCGTTTTCACTGTCTCGCTAAGCCGCAAGCGGCCTGAAGAAGGTCACATGCGCTTCTCGATCAGCGACTGCGTTTTGACGACGGTATTTTCTGTCGGAAACGTGTGGAAAGATGACAGGAACAGTCGGCCGCGGCCGGCCTCGGCGGTGATGAAGCCGAGCGGGGCCACGGCTAAGCGATTGTGCGACGGGAAATGGTGCAGCAGGCCGCGCTTGCTGCCGTCGCTGAGAATCTCCTCGTGGATGTGCAGGAAAATCTCCGGCGCCAGCACCTCGACCTGAAAGCTCATTTCGTAGTGGATGCCGTGGGCGCACGGCAATCGGCCGGTGTGTTCGCTGCGAAGCTTGTAGTGCAAGAGCCGGCGGCGTTCGGGCAGCTCCTGCTCGGCGGCAGCGGTCACTTCGGTCAGATGAACGTCGGCGTTCTCCCACGAGATGACGTGGCCGGTGCGCGTGATGCGGACGGTGAGCTGGTAATCCTCGCGCTGGATTTTGCGCACGGCGAGGATGTCAAACAGCTCGGGGTGCAAAGGCCGCCCGTAAAGCTGAAAGACGAGATCGCCCACAGCAGGTCGGACAAAATCGACGCCCATGACTGGTTTTCCAGCCTGTTCCGCGAATCGACACTCTCCCGATTATACCCACTCGTTGGCGGCTCACAATGCGTTTTCCGTCGCGAAAAAAGCCTCGCATACTGGTCTTCCCATGAAGGCGGCAAAGGAGTATAAGTCCGCCCGCCGCGGCCAAAGCCTGGCCCGCGGCCGCTTGACCGGCGAACGACCGGCGAGACGCCGGTCCCACCTCGCCGCTCCCATCGGACGTTCACAGGAGGCAGCCGTGTTCGTCGCTTGTTCCACGTTGTGCTTTGGCCGCTTGTCGCTTGAGGAAGCGCTGGGCATCATCGCCGAGCTGGAGTTCAGCAAGTTCGAGGCGGCGCTGCACGAACAGGGCTGTCAGCTGCGTCCCTCCGAGATAGCCGACGACATCGGCCCGGCCGCCGCAAGGCTGCGTCACGGTCCCGGTCTGACGCCGGTCGCCTTCTCCGTCGAGATCGACGCCGACGACCCGAAGGAGTACGATCGCCAGCTCAAGGCTGTCTGCCGTCTGGCGCGGATCTCCGCCGTGCCGCTCATCACGCTCAAGGCTGCCGCGGTAGATACCCCTCTCGACGAGGAGATCGAACGTCTCGGGCACCTCGTCCGCCTCGCCGCCGCCGACGGCGTTCAGGCGACCGTGTCCACGCGCATCGGCACGTTGACCGAAGATCCCGAGGTCGCCCTGAGCTTATGCCAGCGCGTCCGCGGACTGTACCTGACGCTCGATCCCAGCCACTACATCGCCGGTCCGCACGCGGACAAGAATCACGATGCGTTGTATCCCTACGTCAAGCACGTTCACCTGCGCGACACCGGCCGCGGACCGAATCAATTCCAGGTGCGCGTCGGCCAGGGCGAGGTCGAGTACGGCCGCATCATCGCCCAGCTGGCCCGCTATCAGTACGATCGCATCCTCAGCGTGGACATTCACGACGTTGCCGATGCGCCGTTCGCCATGCAGCCGGAAGTGCGGAAATTGAAGTATTTGCTGGAAAGCTTGGTGTGAGTGGGAATCATTGGTTAGCGACGCTTCGCAGAAGCGTCGGAGCCTTCACCGAGTTTTCAATCTTTCTCCTGAGCGACAGCCTCTCTCGATCTGATGATGTGCTGCTTCTGAGCTACGATTGCGGTTTCGCCCCACAGGAAGAAGATGTAAATGCCGCCTTGCCCTTCGTACCAATACATTCTCTTGTGGTCCATTACCGTCGATTCTTCTTTCCATTGCGGTGGTCCGAGGATATCCATAACCTGGGATTCGGTCATTCCCTGTTCAATCTTGTCGTACTTGCCGCGAAGTGAAGACGGTTGCGGGAGCGAAGAAACAGTAGCATGCGGCATTCCAAGGAACAAATAGTCGCCGGCGCAGGACAGCATAAGGCAGGCCAGCAGCAGATAGCGCCAGAATACAATTAATCGCCATACCCTCTTCATGATCAGTTGCCTCACTTCACACACTATTCTCCATCGCGGACAAAATCGAGAGCTGAAGTGTACCAGTTCAGCGAAGAACAGGCACCCACGCCAGCCCGAAGTGCGTCACGCGCACATCGGCCTTGCGCGGCTTGACCTGAATAGGCGTGTATTCCTCGCCGACGCGCTTCCATTTCTCGTGAATCTCGGCCTGTTTCGCTCGATAATCGGCTTTCAGCTTGCGTTCCTTCTCCTCTTGCCGCGACGAGGGCGCCCTTTCTTCCTTCGATGCGGGCAATACCGCGGAAAACAGCCAGCCGAAAAAGGAGCTGCCGGATTGATCGGCGCCGCGCGGATCTTCCGGGACGCTCATGCCGAGCGCCTGGAAGCGTGGCGTGAACTTGGCCTTCTCCATCGCCAGTGCCTGGGCTGCCTCGGCGGCGGCGGCGCGGCGACAGCGATCGCGGAACGAATCGAGACTTTCGTCTGGCTCGCTAACCAGGCCGAGCGTGCGATTCTGAAATAGCGACAATTTCCGCGTGCTGTACACGTATTCCCCGAACGCTTTTTCCAGCGCCTTGAGCTTGCGTCCGGTGTCGAGCGAATCCGGCACGCTGTCCCACTGCGCGCCCGGCAAGGGCGTCGTCGCCAGCGCTTCGCCGACCGTCTCGGCGTGGTCCCAGTCTAGCGGATGTCCGGTCGCGGCGGGACGGGCCAGCAAGCGAACGGTCTCGGTGTGTTCCTTGCCCTTGCGCTTGTCAACCACAAAAGCGATCTCGACAATCCCCAGGACACGCGGCTTGTACAGGACGCCAGGGGCGGGCGACGAAAGCGGCAAGTAAAACTGCGTTACGTCCGGCGGCAGCACCGGAGGACGCGAGCTGAGCGAGCTATCGACCGGCGCGGCGCGGCGAAGCTGTTCGCGAAACGCCTTGTCCTGCTTACGGAATTGCGCGTTGGCCCAGGGTGGCCGTCCGCAGTGCGGGCAGCGATCGCCCACATCGGCGGTCAATTCCTGATGACAGTGTGTACACAGGGGAATGGCCATCGGTGCGGCCGATTCCTTCGCTCGCTTCACCGGCTCCATCAGGCGCGACACCTGGTCCTTGGTCATCGGGCCGCGCAGGAACGACAGCGCCCAGCGACTCTGGAACAGGACCGGCGCCGGGCGATGGATGTCGTGCAGCAAGAAAATGCGATTGCCCAGCGACGAGATGACAGTTTCAAGATAAGAGCGATCCGTCAACGTGCCGGTTTCGGCAGCGACGGTTTCCAGCCCTTCGAGCAGACGCATCTTGTCGCGTTCGGTTTGCAGCTTGCCGACGAACCAGGTGCCGGCGTTGGACAGTGCCTTGTAATCGAGATCGACCGGGTTTTGCGTGGCCAGCAGCACGCCGACGCCGAAGGCCCGCGCCTGTTTCAAAAGGGTCAACAGCGGCGCCTTGCTCGGCGGATTGGCGGGGTGCGGCGGCAGGTAGCCGAACACCTCGTCGAAATACAACATCGCCCGCAGATTGCTCGTGCCGGACTGCCGCCGCGTCCAGCTCAACATTTCCTCCAGCAGCAGCGTGGTGAAGAACATGCGCTGCGTGTCGTCGAGATGGGCGATGTAGAAAATCAGCTGCTGCGGCTTACCGGCGCGGTAGAGCATGCTCGCCAGATCAAGCGGCTCTCCGGTCGTCCACGTCAGAAAGCTCGGCGCGGCCAGCACGTTGTTCAACGTCGAGGCGAACTTGACCCGTTCCTTGGCGGGGAAGAACGTCTCCAAGTGGTAGGCGCCGACGGTGTGGAGGGGCGGCTTCTCGATCTGCAAGATCAGGCTCGGCAAATCGAGATCCTTGCCGGCCGACCAGAAGTGTAGCAGCAGCTGGGCGATGAGGATATGTTCGCGCGATTGCACCGGATCGCTGGCGATGCCGGTCAGACCGAGCAGGGCGGTGGCTGTGGCGTCGATCTTCTGTGTCAGCACTTCGCGCGGCATGTTGGCCCTGGGAGCGGCGAAGGTGCCGAGGATCGACAACGGCAGACCGGCCTCGCTGCCAGGAGTGTAAACCCGCCATTCCGACGACGCTTTCAGACGTGCGATGCGCTCCGGCGTCTGTGCCGTGTCCGACAAGCCTTGCCGCCATCGCACCGCCACCTGTTCAGCATAGTCCAGCACCGACAGCCCCTTTTGCTGAGCATCCTCCTCATTGACCCACTCGGCGAGCTGGCCCGCGCTCAAGTCAGGAAACTGCAAAAGGAGATTTGTCAGGTCGCCCTTGGGGTCAATGATGACGCAGGGAATGCCGTCGATGGCCGCTTCTTCGAGCAGGCTGATGCACAGGCCGGTCTTGCCGGAGCCGGTCATGCCGACGACGACGCCGTGCGTCGTCAGATCGCGGGCATCGTACATGACGTACTTGTCGGGCTGGACCGTCCGCGTGCTCAGGTCGTACTCGCGGCCGAGATAGAAGCAGGCCGGCTGCTCGATGTCGAAGGCCGCCGGCGTCGCGGCGGCGGTTGCAGGGTTGTCGGCCACGGGCTTGATCTCCGGTGATAGGAATTCGTCGTGTGTGCCGTATTATCGGTTGGATGCGCGGTGTTGCCAAGGTGCGCAGGTCGTGGGCTGGCGTCCGAGCGCATCCGTTGGGTATAACAGTAGGCGAATCCTTATCACCCCTCACGCAAGGAGGCGAAGATGACAATTCGAGGGAGCGTGTTCCTTTCGGTGGTGCTGGCCGTGACGGCCGCATCCGCTGCCGTCGGCGACGAGGCGGCGATCCGCAAACAGATCGAGCGCATCAAGGAGAGCGATACCAACGCCTGGCGCAAGATCCCCTGGACCTCGTCGCTGCTGGCGGGGCGGCGCGTCAGCGAGCGCGAGAAACGGCCCATGTTCCTTTTCACGCACGACGGCAATATCGAAACCGGCCGCTGTTGAAACGGCGCCCGCGACATGAGAGTGAGTTCACTCTCCGACCGCCGCGTCATCGAGCTGATTCGCAAGTATTTCGTGCCGGCCTGGGTGTCGCGCGACTTTTACCAGATCGAGGGGGACAACAACGAAGAAAAGGCGGAAATCGCGCGTCTCGACGACGAGCGCCGCAAGCGCGGGCTGAAAGGCGGCACCGTGTGCGTGTTCATCGTCGCCCCCAACGGCGACGTGCTGGCGACACAGATCGTGCAGCTGGCGTATAAGCCGGAAAACCTCATCCCGTTCCTGCAAAAGATCATCGCCGACCTGAAGCTGAAGCCGCGCTCGGAGGAAGCGATTCGAGCGAGCGCCGCCGAGGTTGCGGAAGCGAAGCCAAAGACGAAGGATGGTCGATTGATCCACATCTGGACGCGTGTGGATACAGGCAAGAATCGCGGCCTAAGCAACGATCGAGTCGAGCTGACGGCGGCGGAATGGAAAGCGTTCCTGCCGCCGGCCGATGCAAACCCGGGTGCATCGTGGGAGATCCCGGAAAAGATCGTTCACAAGCTCTATCAGTATGGCTATCCGCCGACACCTTACTGGAGAGCGACCGACTGCAAGGTGGTGAAAGGCACGTTGAAGGCCAGGCTCGCCGCCCTGTCCGGCAAGGAGACCCGCATCGAGCTGGAAGGCCAGATGGAATTGAGCTTCCCGTACGGCAAGCCGATGAAAGGACGCGTCACCGCTCGCTTCGCGGGTGTCCTTCGTGAGGACCGCGAGAAGAAAACGCTTGCGTCGCTGATGCTGGTGTCCGAGAAGGCGGATTACGTCTGGTACTGGCAGGGCAAGCCGCAGCCGTTGAAGATGCGGATCGCCCTGGAGCTGGAGCCGTGACAGATCGTTGTTGCGCCAGCCGCTTGCGGCTTAGCGCTAAGCCTCAAGCGGCCTTCGGAACAGGCCCATCAAGGCTCCCGATGGAGAAACACCATGAATGCGCCGACGTATGCCGACGTGACCGCCGCCGCCGAGGTCGTCCATGTCTACCTGAAACCGACACCCTTATACGAGTGGCCCGCGCTGTCGCGCTTGCTGGGTTGTCGTTATCTCCTCAAACACGAGAACCACACTCCGACGACGGCGTTCAAGGTGCGCGGCGGCATCTACCTTGTCAGCCGGCTATCCGATGAGCAGAAGCGTCGCGGCATCATCGGCTGCACGACGGGCAACCACGGCCAATCGCTGGCCTACGCCAGCCGGCTGTTCGGCGTGCGCTGCGTGCTGGTAGTGCCGGCGAACAACAACCCGGACAAGGTCGCCGCCATGCGTGCCCTGGGGGCCGAGCTGATCGAGCACGGCCGCGATTATGACGAAGCCCGCGAACATTGTGAGACGATCTGCCGCGAGGAGGGGCTGCGCTACGTCCATTCGGCCAACGAGCCGGACCTCATCGCCGGCGTCGGCACGTATGGCCTGGAAATCTTCGACGAGCTGCCGCAGCCGGATGTTATCCTGGTGCCGGTTGGCCTGGGCAGCGGCATCTGCGGCACGGCCCTGGTTGCCGCGGCGCGCCATCCTTCGACGCGCGTCATCGGGGTGCAGTCGGAGCTGGCGCCCGCCGTAACGCTATCGTGGCGGGAGGGCCGGCCTATCGAGACCGACACGCCTCGCACCTTCGCGGAAGGCATGGCCACGCGCATGCCGGCGGAGATGACGTTGGAAATCATGCGTCGCCATGTTCAGGACATGGTGCTCGTCAGCGAGGAGGAATTGCGCTCGGCGATCCGCCTGCTCTTGCGTGTGACGCACAATCTCGCCGAGGGTGCCGGAGCCGCCTCGACTGCCGCGGCGTTTCGATTGCGCGAGCAGCTGGCGGGCAAGACCGTTGTCGGCGTCCTGTCGGGCGGCAACCTCGACCTACGCGAGCTGGCGCGCATCCTGGCGCTCCCAGAGGAAACAAACCCGGCGGGCGTCCTTTCGTAAGGGGCTTTCACCCCGGATGATTCGGCGACCCGGTCTGAATACCTGTCTCAACCTCCACCTTCCGGACGCTCGAAACGTCAAGCGTCGCGGGCTCCATCCGCGCGGGCGATTCGACGGCAGGGACAGAAGCCTTGGCCGCGGCATGGCTCCGCGCGGTGAGCTTGCGGATGACGACGTAAAACACCGGCGTAAAGAACAGCCCGAAAAAGGTCACACCCAGCATTCCGCTGAAGACGGCGACGCCAAGGGCGACGCGCATCTCCGCGCCGGCTCCCTTGGCGAACACCAGGGGGGCAACACCGAGAATGAACGCGAAGGAGGTCATCAAGATCGGCCGCAGGCGCGTCGTGCAAGCACCGATCGTGGCTTCGATCCGGCTCATGCCCTCGTCCTCGTGCTGCTTGGCGAACTCGACGATGAGGATGGCGTTCTTGGCCGCCAGGCCGATCAGCACCACCAGGCCAACCTGGGTGAAAATATTGTTGTCCAGCCGAGTCATCCAGACGCCCAGAATCGCGGCCAGCAAACACATGGGTACGATAAGCAGGATCGCCAGCGGCAGCGACCAGCTTTCGTACTGGGCCGCCAGCACCAGCAGGACGAAAAGCACGGCCAGCGGGAAAGCCAGCAGCGGAGGAAGAGCGCCGTCGCTGAGGTTCTTTTTGACATCCGCCGCCAGCACTTGCTGGTAGGTTAGCTCGGTCCACTCGAAACCCATCCTGTCAGGCAGCTCCGCACGAGCCACCTTCTCCATCAGAGCAATGCCCTGGCTTGAGCCTGTCCCCGGCGCCGTGTTGCCGGCGATCTCCGCCGAGGGATCAAGGTTGTAATGGTTGACGATGGCCGGCCCCGAAATGTCCTTGATGGCGATCATCGTGCTCAGCGGAACCATGTCCCCCTGGGCATTGCGAACCTTGAGTGCCCCCACATCCTCGGGCCGCATTCGGAAT
>Ga0335075_10012281_pt1 | contig 12943 bp, 10 predicted proteins | sample Lox_Sample_24_FD_206723 | JGI IMG/M metagenome (GOLD analysis project Ga0335075, IMG submission 206723) | Soil microbial communities from Loxahatchee National Wildlife Refuge, Florida, United States - Lox_Sample_2.4 | ecosystem: Environmental > Terrestrial > Soil > Wetlands | place: USA... | reverse complement strand
CGCGCCCGACGAGCGCTGGCGAACGCCGGCAATCAAGTTCGCAAACGCGAGCGATTGACGCTGCTGGGCCGAGAGGGAGTCGTCGAACGGGTTGCCGACCAGATCGCACTTGCTCGCCGGGAGCGCCGGCGCGGCCGGCGCATACCCGTCGGCCGCATTGCCCGTGAGGCAGAAGATTCCGGCCGAGCTCGTGACCTTGAGCACGCCGTGAAATCCCTGCGCCTCGAGCTTGCTCAGCACATCGCGCAGCACATCGACGCGGCTGCGATCGAAGGGCAGCTCGCCGTAGGGTACGAGCTCGGATCGCGGCAAGCCGGCGGCGGCGGCCGGAGAGGCTCCATCCGCGGGGCCGGCCCCTGGCAGTGAGGTGCCCGCGGAGGGCGCCGCCGCGGGTGCGCCAGCGGGCGCCACGCCGCTCGCCGCCGGCGCGCTCTCGCGGGCCGCGTTGCTCGCGGCGACGGCGGCAGCCAGGTCGTGGAGCGTCGCCGACATCCGATCGCTCGCCTGCTGCAGATTGGCATTCGCGGACCTGAGGGCGCTGATCTCATCGCGCGTCTTGCCGAGATCCGCGCGCGTCAGCCAGAGCAGCGCGCACAGTCCCGCGAGCAGACAGGCGCCGATGACCCCGAGCGCGAGCAGCAGCGCAGGGCCGAGACTGCGCGGGGCCGGCGGCGGCTCCGGGGCCGGGCCCGACGAGGGTACGGGACGCAGCAGATCCGCTTCGAGACGCGCCGCCATGCTGTCGAGGCTGGCGACGATGAAGCGGCGCAGATCGACCGACAGCTGCTTGATCGCCGCCTCGATGCGGCGGCCGGCGTCGGCTGCGGGCTGCGCGCTCGCCGTCGGCGCACGCTCCACCGAGCCGCTCGCACCGACCTCGACCGGCACCAGCGCGGGCTCGGCGAAATCGCGCCGATCGGGCAGCAGATGCAGCTCGTACAGGACCTTGGATACATCGACGGGCCGCACCTGCTTCGGCAGCACGCCCATCGCCCCGAGGGCGCGCGCCTGACCCACGTACAGCTCGCCCTCCTGCGAGGTGTACATCATGATGGGTATGGTGGCGGTCTGCGGATTGCCCTTGATGGCCTGCACCGCCTGCAGACCATCCATGCCCGGCATGAGATGGTCCATGAAGATCGCGTCGGGCCGATCGTGCTTCAGATACTCGATGGCTTGCTCGGCCGACTCCGCCATGTCGACTTCGATGTCGTACTTCTCGAGCATCCGACTCAAAATGACTCGGGCCGACTTCGAATCGTCGACCACCAAAGCACGTTTTCGCCCCATGGCGCTAGTGTAGCGCACTCGGGAAATCGAATCGTGGGCCGCCGAGCCTGCGCCGCGCGGACGCCAGCGGCTGTCGCGTAGCGGATACAGCGTACGATGCGGCGCCGGTAATGGCGCGCTCAGCTGGCAGACGAGCCGCTCGGCTCCTTGTTCTGGCTGATCCAGGTGAGGGCCGATTCCACGTCGGCGAGCTCGCTGGCGGTGAAGCCCTCGATCCTCACACCCGTGGCCTCGGCCTTCTTCTTCGCGAGCTCGGCGCTCGCCACCTGGTGCACCCATACCAGACCGCGACGTACCTTGGCGGTGAACTTTTGCTGCTTTTCTTCGTTCATCGTTCCTCTCCTCGTTGGTCTTTGGCGTTGTGCGGGTCACGATACACGACTACGGCGCCGATGAGGAAATTTCCCCGGGGCGGCAAGCGTGCCCGCGCTAGTCGCGAATTCCGGTGCCCCTGTTCAACAAGGCGGCGGCCAGCGTGAACATCAGCACCACGGCGCCCACCATGATCCCATAGGCGAGTCTCAGATCCACGTCGGACTCGCCGAGAAATCCGTACCGGAAAGCGCTGACCATGTAGAGGATCGGGTTCGCCTGCGTGACCGCCCGTGCCCACCCCGGCAGCATGTTGACCGAGTAGAACACGCCTCCCAGGTAGGTGAGCGGATTGAGCACGAAGGTCGGAAACCAGGAGATGTGATCGAAGTTCTTGGCGAACAGCGCATTCACGAATCCGCCGAGCGAGAATATCGCGCTGGTGAGGAACGCCGCGGACAGGATGGCGGACACGTGCTGCACCGACAAGCGCGTGAAGAACAGAGCCACCACCGTCACGACGGCGCCGACCGCCACGCCGCGCAGGATGCCGCCGGCGATGTAGCCGGTCAATATCAGCCAGTTCGGCAACGGCGAGACGAGCAGCTCCTCGAGGTGCTTGCCGAATTTCGCGCCGAAGAACGAGGACACGACATTGCCGTAGGAGTTGGTGATCACGTTCATCATGATCAGACCGGGCGCGATGAACTGCATGTAGCTATGGCCGCCCACCTGTCCGACGCGCCTGCCGATGAGGCTGCCGAATATCACGAAGTACAGCGTCGCGGTGACCACCGGAGGCACGATGGTCTGGCCCCAGATGCGAGTGATGCGGTTGAACTCGCGGATGACGATGGTCGTGAATCCGACCCACTCGATGCGCGCCAGGGACTCCTGCACTTCAGCCCGCCTTGTCCGCCGCGCGGACGCTCCCGTCGACCAGCCGCATGAACAGCTCCTCGAGACGATTGACCTTGTTGCGCATGCTGTGCACCCGCACGCCCTGCGAGGAGAACTGCGCGAATATGTCGTTCAGGCTCTGGTCCTTGGAGACCTCGACCTCGAGCGTGTGATCGTCCGTGAGCAAGGTCCTGAAGCCCGGCAGCTCGGGCGCCGCGGCGCGCGCCTCGCTCAGATTGAACACGAATACCTCGGTCTGGAGCTTGCGCAGCACGTTCGCCATGGTGTCGCGCTCGATGATGCGCCCGCCCTCGATGATGGCGACGTTGCGGCACAGATTCTCGGCTTCCTCCAGGTAGTGCGTGGTGAGTATGATGGTGGTCCCCGCATCATTGATCTTGCGCAGGAACTCCCACATCGAGCGGCGGATCTCGATGTCCACGCCCGCCGTGGGCTCGTCCAGGATGAGCAGCTTCGGCTCGTGCATCAGCGCGCGCGCGATCATCAGGCGACGCTTCATCCCGCCCGACAAGGAGCGGGCGATCGAGTTGCGCCGGTCCCAGAGCTGCAGCTGGGTCAGGTATTTCTCGGCCCGCTGCCGCGCGAGCCGGCGCGGAATGCCGTAGAACCCCGCCTGGTTCACGACGATCGTGAACAAGGTCTCGAACATGTTGAAGTTGATCTCCTGCGGCACGATGCCGATGCAGGATTTGGCGAGCTCGAGCTGCCGATCGATATCGTACCCGAACACCTCGACCGTGCCCGAGGACTTGTTGACCAGCGAAGTGACGATGCCGATGGCCGTGGTCTTGCCGGCGCCGTTCGGACCCAGCAGCGCGAAGAAATCCCCCTCATCGACCGCGAGGTCGATGCCCTTGAGAGCCGTGATGCCGTTCTTGTAAGTCTTGGTGAGCTGGCGGAGGACGAGAGCGTACATATGGAGCCGCGTAGACTAAACCGCCGGAGCCCGCAGCCGCAACCTGCTCGTCCGCGCAACCTGCGCCTCCCGCGGCGGGGGTGCCCGCGCCTCAAGACAACAGTGCCGCCGCGGCGAGCTGCAGGCCGAACAGCTGCACCCTGCGCAGCTGCGCGTCGTCACGGCGCGCGGCGGCGGTCGCGAGCGCGCTCCAGTAGTAGCCGCTGGCGCACCAGCGCGCGCTCAAGTGGCGCGCCTCGGCCGGAACGAGCGCCGCGACACGATTGAGCGTGACAGCGCGAAACGCGACTGCGGTGGGCTCGGCCATGCCGATCCAGAGCGGTGCGCCGAGCCGCGGCGTGGCGGCGACGTGCCAGGCATAGAACAAGGCGAGGCGAACGAAGGCCGCCGTTTCGTCGTCGACGCGCGCTTCGGGGGAGCGCGCTTCGGGGGGTCGCGCCTCGGGGGGTCGCGCCTGGACGGTCGTTGCCTGGCCGGTCCATGCCTCGTCGGCGACGCGCCACACGGCGCTGCCGCAGAGACTGGCGCGCCAGTGCGCATGGTCGTGAAAGCGCAGATCGAACAGCGCGTACGGACAGCTTGCCGCCGCCTCGCGCTGCGCCGGGGACAGCGCGGCGAGCTGTAGCCCGGATTCGCCGGGAAGCTTGCGGTGCCCCGGCTGCGACCAGTCGGCGGCGTGCGCAGCAGCAAGATCGATGAACCGGTGATTCAACTCGCGCAACGAGGCGAGCATCTGCGCCGAAAAATGCGCTTGGCGCTCCCAAATGAATGCATCCTCCATGACCCCCTCCGAGCGACCCGAGATCCGCACCACACGCCCCGCGGCCGGCGCCGCCCTGCATTTCGATGTGAATGCCGCGCCAATGACGAGAACAAACCGCTTGGCAGCAAGCTAACTTTGTGATTAATTTCTGTCAAATTCTTTTCGGCCCGATATCCCCGGAATTGCACGCATCCAGAGGAGGCGCCATGAGAGTCTCTGACGACCGCTACACGCGCGACCGCGAGCGCTTCGATCTGGCCATGCGCCTGATCCGGCACGAGGCCCGCACCTTCACCATCCGCCAGTGGACCGGGTTGAGCGACGACCGCATTCGCAAGCTCTACCGCAGCTATGTGCTGGACCGCGATGAAAGATCTGTATTTAGGCATCGCGGCAAGTCCCCGCGCCAGGCGGCGTACTTCTTCAGGAATCCCGGGATCAATTTCCAAACGGCGCAGCTCGCGAGCCTGTACGTGTTGTGTGGACTGTTATGCGGCACGGACTCGCGGCTCGAAGCACGCTACCGCGTCGGGTCTCTCGAGTCGGGTGCGCTGATCTGCCGGGCCTATGAGGCTTATGTCGAGCTGCACGCGCCATGCATCATCTCGTTCGAGCATGCGTGGTTTCTGTTGTTGGCGCTGGCGCGGCGCGACGAGATCACCCTCACGCGGTGCGGTGAGTGTGGCGGCCTGCGGCTCATCGATCTGCTCGCCAAGCATCGATCGGCGTGCGGAAATTGCGCCGCGGCCGCCGTGCCGCGCGATGCGGCCACGCCCGGAACCGCACCCGCGGGCGGCACACGGCTCCTGGCACGGCTTGACACATCCGCGGAACCGGTGTGAGCTACCGATAAGAAGATCTGCACCGTATACGCGACGCTCCAGGGAGAAAATCTCAGCTCATTGATCCGATCGCGGGCGCGCGACCAAGATGGCCCTATCGCGAGAAGTCCAGCCTGACGGAACCGCGGCTGCCGAGCGACCGCCCGCGCCGATGAGCGCTTTTTACCGCTGTGGCCGCGCGATCTGCTGCCTGCCCTTGTTCGCCGTGAGCCTCTGGTCGCCCGTGTCGGCGCAACCCGCCACCTTTGCGCAGCAGCCCGCGCTCGAGGAGATCCTGGTCACGGGATCGCGCATCCCCGTGCCGGCGAACATCACCGCAACAAGCCCGATGCAGGTGGTTACGAGCGAGGACATCGCGCTCGCCGGTCAAACCGATGCCGTGGACGTTCTCGATGCACTTCCTCCTGGCCATGCGCCTGATCCGGCACGAGGCCCGCACCTTCATCATCCGCCAGTGGACCGGGTTGAGCGACGACCGCATTCGCAAGCTCTACCGCTGCTATGTGCTGGAGGCCGATTCGTACTCGGTGATGCGCCATCGCGGCAAGTCGCCGCGGCAGACGGCGTTCTTCTTCAGGAATCCGGAGCTTTGCTTTCAAGCGTCGCAGCTCGCGAGCCTGTTCATCGTGTACGGCCTGCTGTACGCCGGCTCCCTGGGACTGGAATCGCGGTATCGGCTCGGCTCTCTCGATTCGGGGGCGCTGCTCTGCCAGGCTTACGAGGCTTACATCGAGCTGCACACGCCCGCACGCATATCTTTCGAGCACGCCTGGTTCCTGCTCATGGCCCTCGCCCGGCGCGAAGAGATCGGCGCGGCGCGGTGCGCCGCGTGCGGCGGCGTGCGGCTGAAGGATCTGCTGGCGAAGCGCCAGTCCTCGTGCGCGAATTGCGAGCCGCCGGGAGCCCCGCCGCCGGCGGCCGCCGGGAGTGCATCCAGCGGTGCGGAAGTCGATCACGCATGCACGCAACCGGGAGTGCGCGGACTTGCCCGATACCCTGCTAACGGGTTGCGTTGAGCCGATCCAAGCTGCGCTGCGGCGCAGCGATCCCCTTGCTGCACGTGATGGGCATCGGACGTGGGCTTAAGAAGAGTCTCCCGGTCTCGGACGGGCGGCTCCGGATATTTTTTGCTTTTTCACCGGGCCAATCGGGTTTTCGCTGCGCCGCAAGGCGACAGCGGCCCTCCTGCGGACACTCTCGCGGTGCGCAATATCGAGATCATATTTCACACTGCCGGCAGCGTCCTCCCAAACAAGGACCTTGATCTGATGATGAGTTTGTTTGCCGACGACGCCATGCTCACTGACACCGCGCACGACAATGAGGTGTACCGGGGCAAGGACCAGGTCCGCACTTACTGGCCGACGTCAGCGGTCCATTCCGTCCCGAGCATCACTGGCTGGTTAGGGCTATCAGCACTTCGTTTGTCTGAAGGACAGCTGGCCGACGGGTGCCTCACGCCTCATCTCGGCCGGCATTCTTCCGCATCACGCTGAGCGATCGATCCGGGCGGGCAACGACTGCCAGGGGTCCTGTGTTTGTGTGGAGGCCTCCCGTGATTGGCCGGGCAGCTCCGAATAGCACTGTTACATTCTCTGCAATCTGAACACATTACCAAGGTACGGCGATGTAACTTAATCTCCGTGACACCGGACAGCGCGACAGTCTGCGCACCGAGCGCCCGGTCCATATTCAAGGCTTCTGCGGGCCTAGAAACCCGCAGAAGCCTTTTTGGTACATTTACTGAATGCTTTAAGAGCCGTTACCTGCTGCGGCTTCCGCGATGAATTTTGCTACCTCCTTCGGCCTCGAGAGCATCGGCACGTGGCTCGTGGGCAGCACAAGGGTCTTCGCTCCCATGCGCTTCGCGGCGAAGCGTTCGTAGTCGGGGTTGATCATCCGGTCATGCTCAGCCACGACGTAGAACGACGGTTTGTGGCGCCACGCTGCATCGCTGATGGTTGCCCCGAACGCTGCGCCCGCTGTGGGCCCCTGCGTGGCGAACAACACCTGTTGTTCCGCGGCGGACAGGTCCTGGGCGAAATCCTCCGTAACGCCCTTTTTGGTCAGAACCAGAAAATTGTCCTCGATTGGCCGGACTTCTGGGCCTACGGGCGCCGGCGCGAAATCCTTTGCGGTAGTGCCCAACGATTCACCGGTGTCAGGACCGAATGCCGCGACGAAAACCAGGCGGGCAACCTTGGGATTGTTGCCTGCCTCGCTGATGACGGCGCCTCCATAGGAATGTCCCACGAGGACGACCGGACCGTCCTGGGCGTCGATGATTCGCTTGGTTGCGGCGACGTCGTCCGCAAGGCCGCTCAGTGGATTCTGCACCGCAACGACGTGCAGTCCGCGTTCCTCGAGCAAGGGGATGACCTTTGCCCAACTGCTGCCATCCGCCCACGCACCGTGCACCAGCACGATATTCTTGACGGCATCCGCAGCCATCGAGGTGGAGGTGGCAACGGCCAGTGTGCCTGCAGCGGCCAGCTTGGTAAAAGAAGAAGCACGAATGTTCATGACAGTATCTCCATTGATGTTGAGGGACCTAGATCACGCGTTTACGACCATACAAATACGCATCAATTGACCATGCTCCGGGCCCGAGAAGCACGATGCTGGCAGCGATGGCTGCGACGAAGATGTGAGCGAGAAGCCATGGCGCCCCTGCCAGCGCCCCGGCCGCTTCGGCTACTGCGGCCACGCCCGCTGCAATCGGAGTCCAGAGCCCGATCAGAATCAGTGCAGCCGCTATCCACGCGGCTGCAATCAAGATACAAAATGCTGCGTCCACGTGAATGCCGGAGTGCATTCCGTGCAAGACGATCGCCGTGGACACACTAAGGCGAAGTAGGAGTAGTGCGGTGCCCGGCCAAGAATCCGGGAAGCTCGAGAACATGCGTTGGATGACCATGGGCGCATGCTAGGTCGACACGCGTCCGCAGTGAGCCCCAATGCGAGGGTGTAAGGCTTCCCCTATTTCGAGGGCGTCAGAGTCCGATGATGCCTCGGCGCTGAGCCAGGGTTACCGCATGCGTGCGGTCGCTCGCGCCGAGCTTGACCAGAATGTTCTTCAGATAGCCTTTGATGGTTTCCTCGGACAGGCCCAGGTTACCGGCAATGACCTTGTTGGATTTTCCAGAAGCGACGAGTGTAAGAACCTCCGCTTCCCTCACTGAGAGACCGCCGTCGTTCAAATGACTGGCCAGCGCCACTGCGACATCAGGATCGATGCGCCGCGCGCCACAGTGAACCTGGCGTATCGTCTCGACCAGTTCCTTGCGAACCGCGCCCTTGAGCAGATACCCGCAAGCGCCAGCTTTCAATGCACGGTTCGCCAGAACATCGCCACTGTACGTCGTCAGGACGATGATCCTTGCTGCCGGAAACTCGCTGCGGATGTCAATGATCGCGTTGATTCCGCTACCCTCAGGCATTTGAATGTCCATGAGCGTGACGTCGGGGCGGACCGAGCGGTATTGTCTGATGGCTTCCTGTGCACTCGCCGCTTCCGCGACGAGGCTCATGTCCGGTTGTCGTGCAATCAGGGCCGCGATACCTTCCCGCAGCACCGGATGATCATCAACGGCGAGAATTCTGATCGCAGTCAACGCATGAGCCATCATTGAAATCCGTGTTTATCGCCCTGCCTTGGCAATCGATTATAGTGCGAGTTCCTCGCGTTGATATCTGTCATGCACCCCTCTTTCGGGGGGAACCAGCTTTTTAGCCAAATGGTAGGATCAGCTCCGGCACATGACGCCTGAACTAGGCCAAGGACGATATCATCGACCTGGACCTGTGCCATTGGCTCAACACATCCAGCATCACTGTGCGGCATTTTCTCTGGCTACTTTTTGCGCTCACCCATGTCGCATTCGCCATCGACCCCACGGAGCATCTGGCGGAGCTAAGCCACACCTGCTGGTCCGCTCGTGAGGGGGCGCCCACCAACAGCGGCACTATTGCCCAGTCTTCGAACGGCTATCTGTGGCTTGGGGGCAGCACGGGACTATTCCGCTTCGATGGCGAGCATTTCGAACCCTTCACGCTGCCAGACGGCACCATCCCCATCACTGGGGACGTATCAGCGCTTTACGCAGGCAATGACGGTGGGCTCTGGGTCGGCACGCGATTCGGGAAGGCTTATTCGATCCATGATGGAGTGCTGACAGCCTACGGACTGCAGGAGGGCCTGCCTGCCCATACGATCTTGCAGTTCGCTGCGCGCCACGATGGAAGGATCTGGATCCAGAGTACGGTGGGTCTGTTCCGATTGGTGGGCTCGCGATGGCAGGCCGTGGGTGCCGACTGGGGCTATCCGGCGCGGAATGGCTGGTCCCTACTGGCGGACCGTGACGGCGCGTTGTGGTCATACGGCCCTGACGGTGCCTTTGTACTGCGCCGTGACGCCAACAAATTCGACCGGCTGGCAGTACCAGGTGGCATTGGTTGGCTGTTTACTGCTCCTAATGAAGACGTCTGGGTGTCGGATAACCAATCCGGACTGATCAGCCTATCGCATCCGGAACACCGCATTTCCGGATTGCAACTGGGTGGCAGCGAAGCCTCTACGTCAGCTGGCTTAATCGATCGTGAAGGCAACCTGTGGGTGAGCATTAACAGGGGCAACACAAGCGCGTTGGCGCGCCTCCCGAATGCCGCTCGCGAGATGATGAGTACCGCTCCCAAGCTGACCGGCATCCAGATCCTCGATGCGGACAGTCGTTGCGATCTTGACGCAATTCACTTGCTCGAGGACCGGGAGGGTAATCTTTGGGTGCCTACGACCACCAGTGTCTCGCGCTTTCGCGATAACAAGTTGCATTCGGCAATGCCGGATCTGCCGTCTCCCATCGACAATCCGACCATGACCGTGGATTCGGCGGGTACCGTGTGGCTCCTGGGATGGCAATCCCTGGCGCAGTTCGCACCCGGTCGGAAAGATCCCATCACGCTCCGCCATACTCCGATGATGGGCAAGAACCTGTCTGCCCTATGGCGAGAGAACGATGGCAGCTTCCTGGTGGCTCGCGAAAACGCGTCCCTCGTACACTACGTCGGCGGCCAGCTTGACCCAGTTGCCATGGACCCTGCGCTGCAAAGCGCGGGTGTCCAGACGGTCACCCGTGATGCCGCCGGCTCGTTGTGGGTATCCGCGATCAAATCTGGGCTGTTCCAGCAGCAGGGCGAGCGTTGGATCCGAAACGGCGGTCTCGGTGGACTGCCGACAGAACCGCCCCTCTCGATGACCCGGGACGGTAACCGCCTGTGGCTGGGTTATGTCGATGGCCGCCTCGGGCTGATCGAACGGGGGCATGCCCGGCTGCTCGGCGCCGCGGAAGGGCTGCAGGTGGGACCCGTCACCGTAGTCACGGCCGGGAGCGACGGCAACGTTTGGGTGGGCGGTCCCGCGGGCGTTGCGCTGTACAGTGGTGCACGCTTCTGGAAGCTGGAGACAGCGGACACCCCGCCACTCCTGAGCGTATCGGGGCTGGTGCGGGACCGCGATGGGGGCCTGTGGGCCAACGGCGGCTCCGGGGTGAGGTACATCAAGCCGCGGGAGATCACTGCGTTCCTCGCAGATCATCGTCACCAGGTATCCAGCGAAACGTACAACTATGAGGACGGGTTGGACGGCACCGCGACGACCCTCCGACCGCTTCCCTCGGCAGCCGTGGGCGGCGACGGCCGCATCTGGTTCACCACCTTCGGCGGCGCCTACTGGATCGATCCGCGGCACATCCATCGCAATCCCTTGCCACCGCCCGTCGTGATCAACGCAGTTATCGTCGGCGACCGGCACTACAGTGCGACCGGTAACGCCGTGCTGCCGGCCCTGACCCGAAGTTTTGAGGTTGATTATTCGGCGCTGAGCCTCTCGATGCCGAGCAGGGTGCGGTTCAAGTACTTTTTGGAGGGCGTTGATCCCGGATGGCAGAACGCCGGAACGCGGCGGCAGGCGTTCTACACCAACGTGCCTCCTGGACAGCACCGCTTTCATGTGACCGCCTCCAACGAGGACGGGGTATGGAATCCCACTGGCACAGAGGCCAGCATCGTGATCCCGCCGGCCTTCTACCAGACCCGTTGGTTCTACGCCCTGCTTGCCTTGGTCGCACTACTGCTGGCTTGGCAACTAGTGCGCCTTCGGATGCGCCAAATAGAGAAGCGCCTGCGCGTGCGCTTGGAAGAACGCGAAGCCATCGCACGGGAGCTTCACGATACGCTGCTGCAGAGCACGCAGGGCCTGATCTATACGTTCCAGAGTCTAGCCGAGGAGATTGAAACGGACAGTCCCCTGCGTGCGCAAATGGAGGCCTCGCTCGACCGGGCCGAGGATCTGCTGGACGAGGCGCGCGACCGGGTGACTTCACTGCGGAAGGTGAGTAACGAGTTCGACGTGGAGGGGATGATTCGCCGTGCGGCGGTTGAGCTCTTCTCGGACACACGAACGCAGTTCTCCGTGATCCGGACGGGCAACCCGAAGCCTCTGCGCGCGACTTGTGCTGAAGAAGTGTACTACATCGCGCGCGAGGCACTAACCAACGTGCGTCAGCACGCCGACGCCAGCACCGTAGAAGTTGAACTCGAATATGCGCGCGAGCGGTTCCGGCTGAGTATCAGAGACGACGGCCGCGGCATGGGTGCACAAGCGCTGGCCTCGGAATCGGACCACGAGCATTTCGGCATCACGGGAATGCGCGAACGGGCCCGGCAGCTGGATGCGAAGATTGTGATACTTAGTCGTGTAGCCGCCGGCACGGAAATAGAACTCGTCGTGCCGGCCGGGGCGGCCTACCTACCCACCGCGTTGCGGGGCCTCAAAGCGATGCTTGGGCGCCCGATAGCGGTCAGTCGGCAGGAGAGCTGAACAATCAATATCTTCCTACTCCCGGCGCCAAAGAATTCCGTCGGAATGCTCCAGGTTTCCTAGGGCTGACTGACAAGGGGATTGCGGAGACTTTGCTCAGGATTTGTCAACCGCCGAGAAACAAGTCCTTGCGGCGAAATCCTAGGCCTCGATTCAGACCCGTGCCGCCGACAGCACCCGGATGGAGCGAGTTGATGACAATGCGCCGTGGCGCCAGTCAACTATCGTCGATTGCGAAGGGCCACCACTCCAGCTGGCAGATTTCGGGTGGACAAGAAAAGGTGGCACGGGATTGACCGGGCAGCTCCGGAGACCATTTTTAGCCCTTCCACAATATGAACAGAACACCGAGCTGTATAGAAGCTACGCTTTGACGGATGGCGCGGTGACGGTGACTCGCCATCGCGGCAAGTCGCCGCGCCAGGCGGCGTTCTTCTTCCGCAGCCCGGAGCTCTGCTTCCAGTCGGCCCAGCTCGCGAGCCTGTACGTGCTGTACGGTCTGCTGCGCGGGAATGCGCAGGGCGTGGAGTCACACTATCGTGTCGGCTCGCTCGACTCGGGGGCGCTCTTCTGCGGCACATACGAGACATACCAGGAACTGCATTCACCGGCTATCGTTTCGTTCGAGCATGCGTGGTTCCTGCTGCTCGCGCTCGCGCGCCGCGACGAGATCGGCATCGGGCGCTGCGCAGCGTGCGGTGGCGTGCGCTTGAGGGATCTGCTTGCCAAGCGGCACTCCGCCTGCGCCAACTGCGATGCAGCGGGCATACTCGGCCCGGAAGCGCGGATGACCGAGCATCGGCCCGACCGCGTAAATCTTGCGACTGGGGGTGATTTCCGGTAGCATTTCCGGAAATAGAGGAGGCCTGCGTGGGTAAGCGATCATCCGTCGCCAGTCATCGAGCACGCAGGGCGCGCGCAGGATTCGTGCGGGTCGAGATCAGCGTCCGCAAGGAAGACGCGCCTTTGGTGCGCCGTGTGGCAGCCGCTCTGACCGATCCGAGCCGTCGGACCGATGCCCG
>Ga0335075_10012280_pt1 | contig 12943 bp, 10 predicted proteins | sample Lox_Sample_24_FD_206723 | JGI IMG/M metagenome (GOLD analysis project Ga0335075, IMG submission 206723) | Soil microbial communities from Loxahatchee National Wildlife Refuge, Florida, United States - Lox_Sample_2.4 | ecosystem: Environmental > Terrestrial > Soil > Wetlands | place: USA... | reverse complement strand
CAATCCACTGAGCCCAATAACCTGCCTATAATCCTGAGGCAAATAGGGCACCGTTCGGCTACCGCTTTTCCTGGTCCAAAATGGCTGCGGCAGATCCATGTCGATCGGCTTACTCCCATCTTCAGGCGTCACGCACAATCTTCCGTACAGGTTCGTTTGAACATAATAGCGAATTCGCAAGCCCTCCAGAATCCGCTCAAATTCACCCAACGCCCTTGACGCCGCCTGTTCGGCGCTCAACGTCCTCACAGGAACGCGCAGTCCGACAAGGATCAATTCTGGTCCTTGATGCTCTTGGAATATAAATTTCGGCCAAAGCTTCGATCTATCGAACTTGGTTCGCGAAATCACTGCAGGGGTAAGGCTGCAGCTGACAACAAACTCTCGTTCTTCCCGGTCGGGAAGTGTCGCCTGTCGGATCAGTGCCGCAACAGCAGGTACGCTGTTCAAGTTGGACGAAGTTCCAAGATGATGCTGAACCGATTTTAGAGCCATTGAAGCTCTAAATCGCTCGCCGTGGCCATCGTCAGAGATTTGCTCAGCAAGCCGTCGAGTAAGAAAGGCTGCCGCAGAATAGTTCGAGTCGCTCAGCTCCTCAGCGATACGAAAAGACAAGTGTTCAACGACCGAAGGCACAATATCTTGTTTCATGGTCTTCTCGAACCACGCCATCCATTCGTTCCGCCACTTTGACGGTTCGACCTTGATTTCATCCGGGGGCTGAGGAATTGACGGTATGGACCTTATCCATCTGAGAGATGAATGAAGTTCCTTCTTTAGCAACTCTCTTATTGCAGCAGAATCACCTTCATTGGTTCGCAACGCCGTCTCACATAGAGATCGCAATCCCAGCGGTCTCGCTCGCCAAAATCCATGATTGGTTTCCAAGTGCAGAAACAACCAGTAGTCCAGCCAAAACCCGATAGCTCGAGGTGTCTCCAGCCGCATTGCGAGATGTTCTTTTCTGTAGATCCACATCGGACAAAGCACCATTGTTCGCTTGAGTTGAATTTTCTTTTGAAGAGAACGCGACACCAAGCGCTCTACGTTTCGTTAGTGCCCATCATCCGACCAGTGCGGCGGGTCGGTCATGAGTTTGATCACACCGAAGCTGCGCCCGACATCGACCAGCACCTGGTTGGATCCGCTGCGCGGCGGCATTGTGATGCTCCGTTCCTGGCCGTTGAAATCGCGGATCGGGAGCGTGCCGTCCCAGGAGATCGTCATATCGATGGCGCGGCGTTGTGTATGACGGCTCGCGAGCGCCGCGGGAAATCTGATCTCATAGGCAGATTTCATCGCCGCGGCCGCCATGCGCGCATCGGCAACATCACCGCTGTGGCTCCAGTCGATATCGACAGCCGGCATCTGCGGAACGGCGGACGGGTCCTGACCGGAATCCGCGATCATGCAGCACCAATGCATCAGATAGGCGCGCTGCGGCGGCCTGTATGTCGCGCCGATCGAGACTTTCGCGCCACCACGTTCCATCGCGGAGATGAACGCGAGCACGCGGTCGCGAAACGCCGGCAGCAGATCGTCTGGCGATACACTGGTCGGAAATCTTGCACACCACGCGACGCCTGACGGCTCGGACATCGAATCTTCCCCCGATGCTCATTCTACCATGGCTTGCAGAATTTCGAGACAGGCAATCGCTAGCCGCGCAAATGATCCAGCATCGCCGCCAGGACGTCGGAATAATCATCGGTCCAAACGCGGATCCCATCGGTGGGTGCAATCGGCTGCCATCCCTTGCCGAGCGACAGGGCCTGGAGGTCAGCTCTCGACCGTGCGACCACAACCACCTCTGACGCAAACCAGCGCTCTTCGGGGACTTGATGTCGATCGATCTTGATGTCGCTCGCGAGCCCGTTCGCAGCAGCGGCAGCAGCGGCGACATTCTTGAGTTCCATGCTGCGATTGGTGATGTGGATCGCGATCACGCCATGCGGCGCGAGCTTCGATACATACACCGCCATCGCTTCGCGCGTCAGCATATGCACGGGAATCGAGTCCGACGAGAACGCGTCCAGGACAATGAGATCGAAACCAGGCTTCGCGGCCTTCAGGTTCAGGCGCCCATCGCCGACAACAACATGCGCATGCGGGGCGCAGCTCGTCATGGTTCGAAACAACGAAGGATTTTCCGCGATCTTCACGACCAGCGGGTCGAGTTCGTAGAACGTCCAGTCTTCGCCGCGCCGCGAATAGCAGGACAGCGCACCCATGCCGAGGCCCACGGCCGCAACACGATGCAGCGTGCCCCCGGCGCGACGCCGTGCCGCTTCGACCGTCTCGCCGATCGGCCCGCCGTGATGGTAGTAGGTCAGAGGCTCCGGCCTGCCTGAGATCGGGGCGCCGTGTGCGTCGCGAATGCGTTCCGCGCCGTGCGTGGTGGTTCCGCTATAGAACAGCCGGAACATGCCATCCTGTGAGACCACCACCGAATAGGCGCCATAGAAGGAGCGTGCGCGCAGCACCGCATGCTGGGCCGGGTTGTAGAGGTTCGCGACCATAAAGAGGACCGCCGTAAAGCCCATCAGGCGGATGGGGTACCTCGAGAAAACGATGATCGCCATCGCCATCACGATCACGGCGCACCCGAAATATTCCAGGCGTAGGGGCAGCGACAGAATGAAGATGGGGGCGATCAGGGCCACTGCGAGAAAGAGCACGAAAACGCTCTCGTGCAGCCATTCCTTACGGGTCAGGGCGAGAATGTTCGGTCGCGCGAGGACCGCGGCGAAGATCAGGATGGGATATTCGATGACGGTATTGAAAAGCTGCGGCGCGGCCAATGCGGCGAAGCATCCGCCAATGACGCCGCCCAGCGACATCCAGGCATAGAATTGCGTCAGCTGATCGGGACATGGTCGCTGTTGATACAGCCTCGTGTGGCAGACCATCGCCGCGACGAAGAATGCAAGAAGGTGCAGCGGCAGCGAGATCGTCCACGGCATGTGCCCCGCCCAGACGAACAGGATTGCCAGCGCGGCCACGGTCACGGGCTGAAGCGCGAGCATCGCTTTGAACGGCAACAACGGCTTGTCGGTGAAGGCGAACACGAACGTCAAAAGATAGAGCGCGAGCGGGATCAGCCACAGGAACGGCGCCGATGCCACATCCGTTGCGATATGCGCGGTGACGGCGACGAGCAGACCCGATGGGATCAGGCCGAGGCAAACCCAACCGGCGCGTGTCCGCCAGGTGACGTTGCTGCGTACAGAGGTGACGTGCGCGATAGCCGAGGATCTCGCGCGCGTCAGCGCAGCACAGGCCACGATTCCAACTACGAGTACCGCGTATCCAAACGCCCACAGCGTTGACTGAAGCCGCAACCCCAACCCAGGCTCAATCAGGAAGGGATAGGCTAGCAGCACGGCGAAGGAACCGGCATTGGACGCCTGATAAAGGAAATACGGATTGTTGGCGCGCCCATCGCCGGTCTGCGCAAACCATGCCTGCAACAGCGGCCCATTCGCCGCCACGGCAAAGAATGGCAACCCCATAGACACAAGAAACAGACCGATCAGCCACAGCGCGATGCCATGCTCCGGCGGATCGTGGAAGAAGCCCGAAATTCCGATCGGCAGGGCGAACGCCGCGACACACAGCACACCGAAATGGATGAGCGCCGCCGTCCGCGCGCGGAACATGCTGGTCAACAGATGGGCGTAAACATAGCCGGTGAGCAGCAATCCCTGGAACACCACCATGGCGATGGACCAGACCGCCGACGATCCGCCAAGGATGGGCAGCACCATCTTCGCAAACATCGGCTCGACGCAGAAAAGAAGCGCGGCGGAGAGAAAAATCGTTACCGTATACAGACCGACGACGGCCCAACCGCGCCGTTCCGTCACGCTGCCGATATCGGAAATCTCAGTGGTGGCCATGGGAACCCTGGAGCAACGCTCAGGGTAGCCGCGGTACGGTTAAGCAGGGATTACAGCGCTCTATAGCGGAATATTGTCGTGCTTCTTCCAGATCTGCGGGATCTGCTTGTTCTTGAGCATCCGGAGCGCTCGGGCGACGCGCCAGCGCGTGGAGTGCGGACGGATGACGTCGTCGATATAACCGCGTGAAGCGGCAATGAAGGGATTGAGGAAGCGGTCTTCGTATTCCTTGGTGCGCTCCGCGATGGCTTCGGGGTTGCCGCGTTCGTTGCGGAAGATGATCTCCACCGCGCCCTTCGCGCCCATCACCGCGATCTGCGCGCTGGGCCACGCATAGTTCACATCGGCGCGCATGTGCTTGGATGCCATGACGTCATAGGCGCCGCCGTAGGCCTTGCGCGTGATGACGGTGACCTTTGGTGTCGTCGCTTCGGCATAGGCGAATAGCAGCTTCGCGCCGTGCTTGATGATGCCGTCATGCTCCTGCGCCACGCCGGGCAGGAAGCCGGGCACATCCACGAACGTCACGATCGGGATGTTGAAGCAGTCGCAGAAACGCACGAACCGCGCGGCCTTGCGGCTGGCGTCGTTGTCGAGCACGCCGGCCAGAACCATGGGCTGGTTGGCAACGAAGCCGACGGTCGAACCTTCAAGCCTGCCGAACCCGGTGATGATGTTCTTCGCGAACGCCTCGCCGATCTCGAAGAAATCGCCCTCGTCCGCAACTTTCAGGATCAATTCCTTCATGTCGTAGGGCTTGTTCGCGTTCTCCGGCACCAGCGTGTCGAGCGACATTTCCTGGCGATGCGGATCATCGGTCGTCGGCCAGTGCGGAACCTGATCGCGGTTTGACAGCGGGAGGAAATCCATCAGCCGCCGCATCTCTTCCAGACAAACGACATCGTTGTCGTAGGCGCCATCGGCGACTGCGGATTTCGTCGTGTGCACCTTCGCACCGCCGAGCTGTTCCGGTGTCACGTCTTCCTGCGTCACCGTTTTCACGACATCCGGCCCGGTGATGAACATGTAGGACGTGTCGCGCACCATGAAGATGAAGTCGGTCATCGCCGGTGAATAGACGTCGCCGCCCGCGCATGGGCCCATGATCGCACTGATCTGCGGCACCACACCGGATGCGAGCACGTTGTGCTTGAACACCTCGCCGTAACCCGCGAGCGACGACACGCCTTCCTGGATGCGCGCGCCGCCGGCATCGAGCAGGCCGATCACCGGCGCGCCATTCTGCATCGCCATCTGCTGGATCTTCACGATCTTCTGCGCGTGCGTCTCCGACAGTGAGCCGCCGAACACGGTGAAGTCCTTCGCGTACACATACACCATGCGACCGTTGATCGTGCCCCAGCCGGTCACCACGCCATCGCCGGGGATAATGGTCTTGTCGGCGTCGAAATCTTTGTTGCGATGCTCGATGAACATGTCGAACTCCTCGAAGGAGTCCGCATCGAGCAGAAGCTCAAGCCGCTCGCGCGCCGTGAGCTTGCCGCGCGCGTGTTGCGCCTCAATGCGGGCCTTGCCGCCGCCCAGCCGGGCACGTTCGCGGCGTTTCTCAAGTTCCGTAAGGATATGCTTCATGGCCCGCTCAGATGGTGATTTGGAGGCTGAGACTGTGGGCACCGGCCCCCTTGGTCAAGGGCGTGAAAGGTCCATAAACCGGGCCGCAGTGGCCAGTTCCTGCTCCAGCCGTTTGGCCCTCGCCTCGGCCTCGGAATCGAGACCCCATTTCTCCGCCTGGAAGCGCTCGTCAATCTGGGATAGCGCGAAGGCCTCCTCCGCGGAGACCCGCTTGTCGATAACCGCGAGCCCCAGAACAAGCGAACCGCAGATCGACGCTATGACATGCAACGCCGACAGCGCGAACGGATCGAGCGCCTCAACGGCCTTGCGTAACGCCGCGATGCTGGTTTCGGGTTGCGCGACAGAGGTGATCCCTTTGGCCGGGATCAGCGGCGCGCCATAACGTTCCGCCGCCCAGTCAAGTAGCGGATCCCACGCCTCACTCTGACGGCGCACCAGCTCAGCCGGCGCATCGGTGCGGTAGCAGAGATGATCGTGTTTCGCGAAACCCGCGATCTCGGCCACAACCTCTTCGCGACGCGGCGTCACGCCGTCAATAGCCGTGTTCGCGAGCTTGGTAAGCGGCATCGACTGCGCATCGATCTCGTCGCCTTGCGCACGCCATTCTTCCGCAATCGCTTCGGCAAGTGTATGCGCCGGCAAATCGAGCGCCGCGCCGCGCGGGGTTTTAAGCGGCCGACCATCGAGAAGAACGGCGTTGCCATCACCAACGGAAACGCTCTTGTAAAAGCGCTTCATTTTTTTTTCTTTGACTTACCGAGCATACGCGCCGCCTCATTGGCCTTCACGGGATCGCCGTGAAGGCGCTTCGGCACCCGCGCGCGCAGCGCATCCGGCATGCCGTCATGCGGACCGAGCTTGTGTTTGGGATGATCGGCCCAATAGCCCTCGCCGATTTCCTTGTTGTACTTCTTGTGGAAGGAATAAAAGAACTGGTTGACCAGACGCGAACGTTCGCCGCCGACGATCACGACGACGTCTTCGTCGCTGTTGTTGATGATCACGTGCGCGATGCCCGTGCCGCCGGCCCAGCCGATGAAATCGCCGGCGCTCATTGGCGTGATATGACCGTCGTTCCAGGCGTCGACCTTGCCTGACACGATAAAGATGAACTCGTCCTCGTCACGCTCCGCGTGCGGCCAGCTTGTGCGGCGGCCGGGTTTCAGAACCTGCACACGCATGCCGATGCGCGAGAAGCGCGCGCGGTTGTCGTAGCGCGCATTGAGAACAAGCTGTTCGTCGCTGTTCGGATAGTGCCCCGCCTTCTTGGTCAGAAGTTCGCGCCAATGCGCGACAAACTCGGGCTTACTTTTCTTGCGTCCGACATTGCTGCCCGGCTCGCCGTTGTTCGGGCCAAGCTTGTGCTTCGGCGCCTCGGCCCAGAACATGTTCATCTTGCGCAGATTTTCCGCACCCGACGGGTCGAGCGGATGCGTCGCCCGGCTGTTGCGGCGGAACGCTTCGGTCATCACGAAGACGCGCACGTCCTTGTTGGTGTTGTTGATGAGCGTGTGTGCCAGACCCGTGCGCGCGTTCAACGTGACGCCGTCGCCTTCGCTTAGCCTGTAGAGATGGCCGTCGGCCCACAGATCGGGGGCGCCTTCAAGCACGAAGCAGAAGATCTCCAGATCGTCCATCGCCATCGGCGGATAGCCGCGCCGCCCCGGCGGGATGCGCAGATGCGCGACGCGGAAATGATTGATTCCGGTCGCTGCCGACAGCTCCGATGCAAAACCGAAATCCTCCGCGGCCTGCGGCGGTGCGGCGGGCGCCTCGATCTCGCGCCAGCCAGTGATGAAATTCGGACGTTTCGTGTTCATCGTTTCTTGCTCTTTGCAAAGTGATCGCGGGCATCATCGACATCGAAGCCGAGAAGTTCCCAGGACTTCTGCATATGGTCGGACAAAGGCGCGGTGACAACAAGTCTTCCGCCATCGGGCCGTGCAATATCGATGGAACGGGCATGCAGATGGAGCTTGTCGGTGATCGCGCCTTTCCCCCGCGCGGCCTGCGCGCCATATTTGAAGTCGCCGACAATCGGTGTTCCCAGCGATGCCAGATGCACGCGGATCTGATGCGTGCGCCCGGTGACAGGTTTCGCCGCCACCCACGCGAATTCGTCGCCTGCATGGTCGATGACGGCGTAGTCCGTGATCGCGTATTTGGCGCCGTCAGACTCCGATACTTCCATGCGCTCCGCACCGCGCCCGCCTTCTTTCGCGAGCGCCGCCTTGATCGTGCCGCGCTTCTGCTGCGGCACACCACGCGTCAGCGCCCAATAGACTTTCGAGGCATCGCGCTGCGCCAGCGACCGCGCAAGCGAAGCGGCCGCGGGAACCGTCCGCGCGACCACGAGAACACCGGACGTATCCTTGTCGAGACGATGCACCAGGCGTGGCCGCTGGTTCTTCTCGAAGGCGAGTTGATCGAGCATCCCGTCGACGTGCCTTGTAATGCCGCTGCCGCCCTGCGTCGCGAGGCCCGACGGCTTGTTGAGCACGATCACCGACTTGTCCATGTAGAGGATCATGTCCTGCAGCGAGAGGCCGCCGGTATCGCGCTTGGGCTCGGGACGCGGCTTCTCTTCTTCTTCGACCGGCGCGTTCACCACCTGCGGCGGCACGCGCACCTCCTGCCCCACCGCCACACGGTCTGCCGCCTTCGCGCGCTTGCCGTCGAGGCGCACCTGACCCGTGCGCAGAAGCTTCTCCAGCCGCCCATGCGTCAGCGCCGGATAACGGCGCTTGAACCAGCGGTCGAGGCGGATGCCGTCCTCGTCGGCGGAAATGGAAACGGTAGCGGCGCTCATGACAGCCTGTGTTGACGGCGTGGGGTGCCTCCCCTAGCGTCGGATCAGGGGATGGGGTTCCCCCTTTAACCGCCGGATGGCCCGAAAACCAGATGGCTGATGACTCCTACCGCAGCAAACCGCGGCAGGAGTCTGTCTTCCCGACACCCGCCGCAAGGCGGGTTTTTCGTGCCCGCCTCGAAACGAGGAACGCCGCATGTCTTTCGTCACCTGTCTTTATGTGATCGCCGGCGGAGCGCTGGGCTCGCTGGCGCGCTATGCGATTTCGGTCTGGGCACTGCCCGTAAGCCGCGATCTGCCCTGGGGCACGATCGGCATCAATATCGCCGGCTCTTTCATCATCGGCTTCTTCGGCACGCTGACGCTCGCGCAGGGCCGCTACCCCGTGGCCGAGAACATCCGCCTGTTCGTGATGGTTGGGTTCTGCGGCGGCTTTACAACCTTCTCGTCCTTCAGCCTCCAAACCCTCGATCTCATCCGCGGCGGCGCGATGGCACGCGCGGGCGCGAACATTGTGTTGTCGGTCGCGCTGTGCGTGGCCGCCGTAGCACTTGGCCATTTCATCGCTGCGCAGGTGAACGGACACGAAGCGCAAGTCGCACAGTTGCCGATCGAAGAAGAGTCCGGCATTCGCGACGGTTAGGAGAAAATATGATCTCGAGAAGCGCCGTTTCTTTAGCGACCGCCTTGATCTTCACCGCTGGCGTTCCCGCTCGTGCGACCGATGCCCCGATGTTCGGCGCGTTCAAAAAATTCTGCATCGATACCAAGATGGACGTGGATGCAATGCGCGTCGCACTTGGGACCTCGGGCGGAACGCGCACGCCAATAACGAACATCCCGCCGGATTTTCCGGGACAAATGAACGAGTTCTGGGACCTGCCATTCGCAGGCCAGGCCCTGCGCGTCTTCCTCAGCGCCGGTCTCGACCCAGGCAACGGCTATCGGATAAAGCCGACCTTGATGGCGTCCTGCTCGGTCGCCGTGCAACACATGGACGCTGCCAGCATAGCGGCTGTGAAAAAATGGGCTGGTGTGCCACCGTCAAACGGCGATGTTGTCCAGACTTACGATTTTTACGACGATGGCGGCGTTCACAAGGCTATGCCGAACCGCGGTGACAAGGCTTACTACGCCCTGATTGCTATTCATCCGGATTACAAGCTGTCAGTTCCACAGAAAGCCAGAGATTACGAAACAATTGCGCTGATGCGCTGGCAAGCGCCGCCAAAGCGCTAAACTCCGCCGGGTGTCGCTTTTCTTGCCCTGAGCTTCGACCAGTATTCCAGACGCTTGGCGATCTCGCGTTCGAAGCCGGTTTCGCGTGGGGCGTAGAGCGTTTGACGCTCCATATCGTCGGGAAAATAATTCTGACCGGAGAAGCCATCTTCCGCTTCATGATCGTATTCGTAGCCTTTGCCGTAGCCGAGGTTCTTCATCAGCTTGGTTGGCGCGTTGAGGATGTGCGCGGGCGGCATCAGGGAGCCGTATTCCTTGGCCGCGCGTTTGGCCGCGCCGAGCGCGGTATAGACCGCGTTCGATTTTGGCGCCGTCGCGAGATAGATCACTGTCTGCGCCAGCGCGATCTCGCCTTCGGGAGAACCCAAAAAGTCGTAGACATCTTTCGCGGCCAGCGCTTGCACCACGGCTTGCGGATCGGCGAGGCCGATGTCTTCCACCGCTGCACGCACCAGCCGCCGCGCGATGTAGAGCGGCTGCTCGCCACCGACCAGCATGCGCGCCAGCCAATACAGCGCCGCATCGGGATCACTGCCCCGGATCGATTTATGCAGCGCGGAGATGATGTTGTAGTGCTCCTCGCGGCTCTTGTCGTAGAGCGGCGCCCGTTTCTGCACGACCGTGACCAGCCCGGCAGGATCAAGCGGCTTCACCGTCTTCACCGCCGCGATTTCTTCCACGAGGTTGAGAAGATAGCGCCCGTCTCCATCGGCCATCGCGCGCAACGAGGCGCGCGCATCGTCGGTTAGTGGCAGCTTCGCGCCGTAGTGTGTTTCAGCACGCTCGATCAGCAACTCCAGCGCAGCATCGTCGAGACGACGCAGCACCAGGACCTGCGCGCGCGACAGCAACGCACCGTTCAATTCGAACGACGGGTTCTCCGTCGTCGCGCCGACGAGGACGATGGTGCCGTCTTCCATCACCGGCAGAAACGAATCCTGCTGGCTGCGGTTGAAGCGGTGGATCTCGTCGATGAAGAGCAATGTCCCCTGCCCCATGCGGCGGCGCTGGCGTGCGGATTCGAACGTCTTCTTGAGATCGGCGACGCCGGAAAACACCGCCGATAGCTGGTCGAAATGCAGCTGGAACGCGGTCGACAGCAACCGCGCGATCGTGGTCTTGCCGGTGCCCGGCGGCCCCCAAAGGATGATCGAGTGCGGACGGTTCGCGGCGATCATTCGCCCGATGGGACCGTCTGGTCCGATCAGATGATCCTGTCCCGCCACATCGCCGAGCGTCTTCGGCCTCAACCTGTCGGCCAGAGGACGCGGTGCGTCGGCTTCAAGTCCTCCGGCTTCGAAGAGATCGGTCATACGCGAGCATAGCCCGCGCCGCCGCTTCTAGCCATCAACGTTCAGCGTCAGCCTGCGACCGCCGCGATCGATGATCATGTCCCAATGGCCGTCTGCCTGTGTCAGAGCACGGTTCAGATCGCCGACATTGTGAATGGCCTGGCCGTTGACAGACCGGATGATATCGCCCGGCGCAAAGCCCTGGTTTGCCGCGATGGAGCGGCCTGCGGAAATAACCACCACACCGGTTTCCGTCGGCTCGAGCTGAAGATCGAGTGCTGCAGCCGGTGACAGGTTCTCGACACGCGCGCCGGTGAGCGGGTTGCGGCCGCCGATGGTCGTCGCCTGACGGGGCGTATCCGGCGGCAGCGCGAGCTTCACCTGCACGTCGCGAACCTGCCGATTGGACGAGACCTTGAGTGTCGGCACGTCGCCTGCCTTGTGCGTGGCGATACGATAGTTCAGCGCCTGCATGTCGTCGACCGGAACACCATCGATGGCGAGAACAACGTCCCCGACCTTCAATCCGGCCTGCGAGGCGGGGCCGCCGTTGAAGACGTTCTTCAACAGAACGCCACCCGGACGCGGCAGGCCCATGGTGCGCGCGATGTCACTTGTCACGGCCTGGCCATCCGCACCGAACCAGGCAAGCTTCACACCCCCGCTGCCGGCGCTGTCGAGAATGCGCTTGGCCATATTCGACGGGATCGCAAAGCCGATGCCGATGGACCCGCCGGAGTTCGAGACGATGGAGGTGTTGATGCCGGCGAGCTTGCCGTCTGTTGTCACCAGCGCGCCGCCGGAATTGCCCGGATTGATCGCAGCGTCGGTCTGGATGAAGAACTGATAGTCCGACGCGCTCACCTGCGTGCGCGCGAGTGCGGAGACAATACCCATCGTCACCGTCTGGCCGACGCCGAACGGATCGCCGATGGCAAGCACAAGATCGCCGACCTGAACACGATCGCTGTCAGCGAACTGGAGCGTCGGAAGGTTCTCGCCCTTGGTATCGATCTTGAGCACCGCGAGATCGGTGCGCGGATCGGCAAGCTCCACTTTGGCCTTGAACTCACGCTTGTCGGAGAGCGCGACGACGATATCGGTGCCGCCCTGGATTACGTGGTTGTTGGTCAGGATCGTGCCGTCGCTGCGCACGATGACGCCGGAGCCGAGCGACTGCTGCACGCGCTGGCGCATCTGGCCGCCACCGAAGAACTGACGGAAGAACGGATCGTTGAAGAACGGGTTGGATGGCTGCTCAACGACGCTGCGCGTGTAGACGTTCACCACGGCCGGCGCGATGCGTTTCACCACGGGCGCGAAGGTGAGCTGCACCTGCGCCATTGTTTGCGGGATGGTGCTGGGCCGCTCGGTCGCAAGATGGCTGCTGACGACTGCCTGTGCAGGCGCGTGCGCCGGCGCGGCAAAACACGTCGCTGAAAACGTCAGCGACGCCGCAAATATTCCCCCAACTCGTATCGTCCGCATTCCCGACTTTCTCCACCCACCACACGAAAACACAACTCGCGCCAACAGCGCGTTGCCGTTCAAAGCAGGTCCGTGTTTTCCCTGTTGGCTGACACGCTCGCGTTTGTACCGCCCCACGCAAACACCTTATGCCCTCGCGACGTGAACGCGCGGCCAAGGCGCAATTAAATATCATTAAGCAAAGGCTTTTGGCTGTGCAAGCGGGCGCATAAGGGAATCTACCTAAGCGAGATATACCGCGCAGAAGAACATTATTAAGGCCGGGATTTCACAGTGTATCCAACCGGACGCGTGAGTTCCGGCGGCTGTGTTGGGAACAATGCAAGAGGTCACAAACCGTATTAAGACGGCGCTGGACGCGACGCTCTTCGAGCGACGGTGCGCCCATGTGATCGACCTTTCTTGTTTTCGGGTGAGCGCTGGATCGATTTGGGGCAGCATCCAGGATGCGGTTCGGACAAAGTTCGAGACAATCCTTCGCCAAAGGCTCGCGCCGACCGACAGCTTCGAACGCATCGACGAAACACGCTACCTCATCGTGACGCCGCAAACAGCGGGCGACGACGGTGCGATCTTCGCGGTCCGTATCGCGCATGAGATGGCGATCGCATTGAACGGCC
>Ga0335075_10012279_pt1 | contig 12943 bp, 11 predicted proteins | sample Lox_Sample_24_FD_206723 | JGI IMG/M metagenome (GOLD analysis project Ga0335075, IMG submission 206723) | Soil microbial communities from Loxahatchee National Wildlife Refuge, Florida, United States - Lox_Sample_2.4 | ecosystem: Environmental > Terrestrial > Soil > Wetlands | place: USA... | reverse complement strand
GCGTCGCCCGGTGAACCTGAGCAGTGACTAGCCCGGTCAGGTCGCTGCTCTCGAAGGTCTCCAGCCGACCACGGTCTACCAGGAACTCCACAGTCCGTAAGCCCTCAGGCCAGCGCGCCACGAACCTTCCCTCCTTACGTCCAGACCACGGACGGCGAACAACTTCTTGCGCTGTCCCGCTTCAGGCGCATAAACATGTGGATCGTAACGCTCGCTTCGGGCTGGATGCGCACTCATCGGCGCGGCTCGTCGAGTCGGCTCCGGCCGACCGGTAACGCTTCTGGAAACGGCGGGCGAAGCCTCGGGTCCCGCGGACAGCAGAGGCTCGCGAGCGTCGCGAATCTGGGAGCCAAAGTGGGAGCCAACATGCACAGACACCGAGCACCGTCAGGCTACGTCTAGCCACCAGTCCTGCAGGTTGACGCCACGTCGGGCAGCATCCGGCCACGTCCAGCGTCCGGATGGAGCTGATTTGGGAGCAGGAGGCCGCGGGTTCGAATCCCGCCATCCCGACTGGTCACAGAGATGTTTTGAATGCGCGCTCGATTTTTGAGCGGCAGCGCAATCGGTCGCGGGTTGTCGCCGTGTGCTGGCTGGCATGGCTGGATGGCTCTGGTTGATTGGCTCCCATGCCGTCCGGGCCAGCAGTTCCTCCTTAGCCTCAGAGTCATTTTCGATTTTTGGATCCTGCCATTTATAAATGAGTGACCACGGCGCCGTCAGGCTGGCTGCCGGACTGCTTGATTTGGCCTCCTGCCCATGCGGCTCTCTCATCTGATCTCGTGTCATCGTCGTGAAGGCCGAGAACTCGTGTGGATGGCCCATGGCAACGTCGGCGAGGATCGGGACGTAGACATCGGCGCGAGGCTGCGTCGAGTCACGGCCAGGTCGCCGGGCACGATCGGCTGGGACGGTCTAGCACGCAGTCGGTCGCGGGCCGCCGGGTAGGTTGCGTCGTGCGTTGCGTGTCGCCGTCTTGCTTAATGCTGAAGGCGCGGATTGCGCCGCGCAGCCTCATGCCCGCGACCCCTGACTCAACGGCGCAGACCGGGCAAGAGGCGTGTGTGCACGCGGACGGGCAAGGCGCAGCCGGCCCACCACGCCGGCAAACTCCAGGCCGAACTCATCCGGCTAGGCGGCGCTCCTCCTGACAGATGGCGCTCCTCGTGAGGGATGTTACGCGCTGAGCCTGTCCGGTCAGGGATCCGCCTACGAGACACCTGTCTCCGCTTACGGCAGCCGCACAGAACGGCCGGTTAGGCGTAGCGCACACGGCGATGCAAATTGGTGCGACCAGCGCTCATATCGGCGGCTCGGTGGTGCGCCTTGACGCGACCGGCCTCACGCAGCGCGACAGTTGCCGGTGACTGGGTAGTCGGGCCAGGGAATGGGTACCGGCGGCGCCGTGGCTCCCGGCTTGTCGGTGGCGGCCCGGGATACTGCAATGGGCCAGCCTGGCCGCCCACAGCACCGGCCGGGCCAGCTCGTCTGGAGATGGCATGCGAGCAAAGATCTTCTTCATCACACTGGCGGTCGACGATCTGCGCCGGTCGGTCGTCTTCTATCGGGACGGACTGGCCTGGCCGACCGAAGGCGTCGTCGGCCAGGAGTTCCACGACGAGGTCACCGGCGCCGACGGGACGATCGCCTTCTTCACCCTCGACGGAGGCTTGCTGCTCGGCCTGTACGAGCGCACCAACCTGGCCAAGGACGCCAGCATGCCGGCCGGCCCGCGCAGCTCGACCGAGTTCAGCCTTGGCGTACCCGCCACATCGCGGGCGGAGGTCGACCAGCTCCTGAGACAGGCTCAAGCCGCGGGCGGCACAGTGACCGCACCCGCCCACATGCGCCCGTTCGGGGTGTACTCCGGGTACTTCACCGATCCCGACGGCCACCTATTCGAGATCGCCTGGGACTCCAATCAGTAGCCGCCGTCGTACGCCGCGGTGGTCGAGGCCAACCGCGCACGCACCGAACACCCGGTTCGGGTCTCTGAGACCTTAGACCGCCTGCCAGTATCGGACCACTCCGAACGGCGGCTCGGCGCGCGGTTATCGAGAACTCTCAGCACCGTCTGCAACCCGGACCGTGACCCAGCAGCTACGGGGCCAACCGTGTGTTTATGCGTCGGCAGCGCTGTGCACGAACATCCGATCATGCCGCGAACAGCGAGGTGGCTGGTTCGCGGACTGGTCTGACATCGACGGCGGGGCGGCGGGCCGTGGCGTGTTGCATCAGCCCTTTCCGACGCCGTCGGGTTGAGAAATTTGGTCTTATCTGGCGGCGGCGTCGGGGCCGAGTGTCCACAAGGCTGAGATTGGCCAGGCGCGGAGCCGTTCTCCGAAAGGGAGTGCCTGGCCGCCGGCGTAGAGGACGATTCCGGCGGTCAACTGGTCGCCGAGTCGCCGGGCGAGTCGCCGGATGCCGCGGAAGTCGTCGGAGCGGACGGTTTCGGCAGCTTTGACCTCGCATGCGATGACTTCGCCTGACGGTGCCTCGAGGACAGCGTCTACCTCGTAATGGTCTCGGTCGCGATAGTGGTAGAGCCGTACGGGCTGATCGGTGAGGGAGATCTGGCGGGCCAGTTCTCCGAGTACGAAGGTTTCTATTAGCGGGCCGACCGGGGCGGTGGGCTGCCGTGCGCGCCGCAGGCTCATTCCGGTGAGGTGGGCTGCGAGCCCCGAGTCGGTCAGGAGCAGTTTGGGCGTGGCGACGGCCCTGGTGGCCAGGTTGCTGGACCAGGCGGGGATGCGGCGGGTGACGAACAGCAGGTCGAGTAGGTCCAGGTAACGCTTGACCGTGCTGGCGGGGACTTGCAGTCGGCTGGCCATGGACGCCGGGACGGCGAGCGAGCCCGTGGAGGCAGCGACCAGGTTGACGATGCGGCGCATGTCGGCGGGGCGCTCGATGTCGGTGAGCTGCCGGACGTCGCGGTTGACCAGGTCTGAAATATAGGACTCGAAGAAGCGCGCCCGGCGGCCGGTGTCGGTGCGGCGGACCGCCTCCGGGTAACCGCCGCGAAGGGCCCGCTCGAGGTAGTCGTCACGTCGCAGGTCCGAGGCGGGCACGCGGAGGGCGGTGCCGTGCCGGAAGACGGCGTCGACGAATCCGTCAGGGCGGCGGTCTATCTCGCCCTGGGACAGGGGGTAGAGCTCGATGGTCTCCGACCGGCCGGGCAGCAGGTCGGGGATGTCGCGTAGCCCGGTCAGGCGGGCCGATCCGGTGAGCAGGAATCGGCCGGGTCGGGGATCGGTGTCGACCTCGTGCTTGATGGCAAGGAACAGATCGGGCGCGCGCTGCACCTCGTCGACGACGAGGAGGCCGCTGTGGCGTACGAACAGGGCCGGATCTGCCTGCGCTGCCGCACGGACCGGTGCTTCGTCGAGGAAGCGCAACTCCGCGCCTGGGAAGTCCGCCATGACCAGCCGGGCAAGGGTGCTCTTGCCGGTCTGCCGCGCTCCGTTGATCACGACGACGCGGGTGTCGGACAGCGCGGCGGTGACGGCCGTCTGCGCATGACGAGGGATGAGGCCAGCTGTCGGCTGCACCCAGCCAATCTACCTCGTCTGTGGTTGATCTGCCGATAACTACGTGGTTGATCTGCCGAATAGGTGATGGTCACCTTGCCGATGGGTGCATGGGCGCCCGCCACCCTGCTGGCGCTGCCGAGCAGTTGGGCAGATGGCTGGGGCCCGGTATCAGCCATCCGGAAATGCCGGCTCGGGTGGGAGCCGAAGTGGGAGCCAACGTGCACCGTTGCCGAGCTACGCCAGGCGACCTGAGGCGATCGTTGTCCCAGGCGATTGCCACGTTTGGCGACGTTGAGCCACGTCCAGCTTCGGGATGGCGCTGATTTGGGAGCAGGAGGCCGCGGGTTCGAAGTCCGCCATCCCGACTGGTCACGGACGTTTTTCGTACATTTAGTCGGTTTCTGGAGTGCGGCGCGGTCAGGCGCTGGCTGTCGCTGTGTGGTGGCTAGCGTGGCTGGATGGCGGCGGTTGATTGGCTCCCGTGCTGTCAGGGCCAGCAGTTCCTCGTTCGCCTCGGATTCAGTTTCGATTTATGGATTCTGCCATGTGCAATGAGCGCCCTCGGTGCCACCGGGCGGGCTGCCGGACTGCATGATTTGGCCTCCTGCTCGTGCGGCTCTCTGATCTCATCGTTGTGCAGGCCGCGATGCCGCGGTCGCGGTGGGTTGCGCGTCATGGCGACGAAGGATCGGGACCTGCCGTACCGGCGCGAGGCGGCGCTGCGTCCATCACCGCCAAGACGCCGGGCACGATCGACCGGGCCGCGCTGACTGCGGCTCGGCGTGGAGCCAGCCCTCGTCGCGGTTGCGCGTGTTGCCGGTCTTGCGTGCCGACGCCGCCGCCTGCTTCGCGCAGCCTCACGCCCACGCCAAGCCCGACGCAACGGCGCAGGCCGGACAGCGCGCGCGAGCTCACGCGAAGGGAAAGGCGGGGCTGGCGCACTCGCTCGGAAGGGCAGCGACGCGGGCCCAAGGCTGACGCCGCTCGCGGCCGATGCAGAGTGGCCTGAAGCTGCCGAAGCGCTGGCTAGATCCTCGCCGACTGGATCGCATCGCTTAGCGGGGAAGGAGTAGAGGCATGAATAGAGTTGTCGTCTACGAGACCCACGGGGGCCCGGAGGTGCTGGAGGTACGGCAGGTCACCGCGCCGCACGCCGGCCCGGGGCGAGGTCCGGGTCCGGGTACGAGCGGCGGGCTTGAATGCGATGGACGGCCTGTTCGTCGCGAAACCCCGCGATGGCCTCGGCGTTCGGCATCGTGCTGCCCGCCGGCTTCGGCTGCGACTTTGCTGGTGTCGTGGACGAGGTGGGTGACGGCGCCGTCTGATTCGCCGTGGGTGACCGGATCTATGGCGGCGCGATGGCGAAGGCTGTCGCCGACTTCGTGATCGTCTCCACGCGTGCTGACACGGTATGGCACACGCCGTAGGGCCTCAGTGATGAGATCGCTAGCACACTCCCGGTCGCGGGGAGGACCGCGGCTGCCGTGGTGTCGGCGATCGGTGTGGGCGCGGGTGACACCGTGCTGGTCGGCGGCGCGGGTGGCGGGTCGGCGTACTCACGGTGCAGCTCGCGCGGCTGGCCGGCGCGGCCGTGATCGGCACCGCCTCCAAAGGCCACCTTCGACTTCCTGCGGAAGCTCGGTATCGAGCCAGTGGCATACGGTGACGGACTGGCCGACCGGGTGCGCGATGGCGCCGGGCGGAAGATCAGTTTTTCTCGCTTCGTCGCAGCCGCCATGGAAGCAGCAGAGCCGAGCGGACTGTCCCGGGCATGCACTCAGGTGGTGCGCCGCGACAACCGCGACAAGCCGGAAGGAGCCGATTTTCACCCGCTGCCGACCGAGGCGTATGTGGCGGCGCTGGGCTCACCGGCCGCGACGCCACGGCCGCGCTGTCTCTCACGCCGACCCGCTGTTTCCTTCCGAGCTGACACTACCGCGATGACAGCGAAACCCGGCCCTCGAAGACCTCGAGAAGCCACGCACACTTCTCCTCCGCAGCTTTACGCCGCACCGACCGAAGGCAGCCCGATCAGTGTCGAGGCTGCCTCCTACGTGAGCTTGGCCGGCCGTTCAACAAACTGGCTTATGAGATCGAAGTCCACGTTGGCCTCAGGACCGCTCATGAGACGTTCGGTAGGCGTGGTCATGGATTGGACGCCAGCAGCCAACTCGGACGAGCGGGCTCGTCAAACCGATGCGCGCGCATTTAGCCCGCTCGCCCTCGCTACGGCAGCATCCTTGAGGTCCTGGTCGGTGGCCGCAAGCGACGCCCTTACCCGTGAGGACTGACGCGTCGACCGCGAGCGGGCAGGTCGGTCAAGACAGCGCGGAAGATGAGGCACCGTACGAGCCGGCCCCAGCCGCGATCGGCCCTGCATCACAGATCTACTCTCCTCCCCGGCGGTCACCACTGACGTCAGGCCCTTCGGCCACTTCATAGCCTCCAAGCGCTGTAGGGCTCGGTCACGTGGCAGCAGGTGGGCACCCAATGAGACTGCGAGCGCTCGTCGCGAAGCCGTACATGGGAGTAGGCCATTCAAGGGACGCCATGACAGTGCTGAGGGTTGGATGCACTTTGCCGACTCGCCGGATCTGGCCGCGCCTGAGCTTCCTGCCTGCAGTTTCGGCAGCGCGCGCGTCGCGGACCCCTGTGAACGAACACCAACTTCCAGGCCGTTTTGCTCCCCGTCCACTCTACGGCCAATCCTCAGGGCCTGCTTTGACGCTGAGTGTTTCCCGGTCACGCGCATGCGGGGACCACGGGTCCATTGTTGTTGGTGAATAGCCAGGCGTCGGTGTACCAGTAGCCGTCGTCGGACAGGTCCCACACGGTGGTGGTGTCGTTGTAGTGGGAGTTCGTGATCGCCTGACCGTTGACGTAGCAGTAGATGGGGATGGTTGTCCCGGCCGGGTAGGTGGGCCCTGCTGCGTACTGGTTGCCTGGTCCCTTGTGGCCTGAGTCACCCGAGGTCGCGTACTGGCTGACCGTCGCTGCAAAGCCGCCGTGGTAATCCGGCGCCGGCTGCGCCGTCGTTGGCGGCGTCGTTGGCTGAGTTGAGGATCCGCCGCCGGTGCCCGCGTTAGCTCCTGGCTTGCCTGTCAGAGAGACGGTCACCTCACCGGCCACGCCGTTGGTGAGGTCGGAGGCGAGCGTATCGATGTCGCTGCCGAACAGCTGCGTCACCGGGACGATGACCTTGATGATAGCGGCGGCGTCTGAGACGGCCTCGGCGCGGCTGACCAGCATATCGGCGTCGGCGGTGTTACCGCCAAGCTGCTGGACCAGTGGCAGTGCTTTTTCGGGGGTGTCCAGCTGGTCGGCGACTGTATTGCCGATGCACGACAGCAGGTGGGTGAAGGTGGGAACGCTGATCTGGACGTCCGATGCGGGGCCAACGTTGAAGTCGGCGCTGCATGAGGCGATGAAGTACGGGACGAAGAGCGAAGTGCCTTCGGTCGCCAGGCCAAAGAGCTGCTCGAGGAGGTAGCGAATGAGCGTATCGACGAGCGCCGGGCCGGACGTTGCTGTGATGTCGAAGGTGAAGTTCTCGTCCGTCCCGGGCTGCAGGTATCCGAGGGTCATTGTACTTCCCGCGGGCAGGATGACCTCGCGAGTCGGGTCGTAGCCTTCGCGAGTGCCTAGCAAGGCACGGGCCTGATCCGATTGGTCTTCAACCCATACGTAGTCAGGATTGCCGACGATCGGCACTTGCAATGACTGACCGCGGTTGGACTTGATCTGCAGCTCGGCGCGGTCAGTACCGTCAGCGGCCGGGTTGTCCTTGGCGCAGACGTGGACCTGGTCGGTGTAGCCGCGGCCATACTCAAACCAGGATGGTGCGCCCGTGCAGGTCAGTGGACTAGTTCGGCCACCCACGCCGGAGGCGATCAGGGATCCGAGCTCGTGCAGCCAGTTCGCCACATTCAGCCACGCGGGCACGTTGAGCGAGAAGTGCGAGGTTCGCACTGCAAACGACCGTCCGCGGCGGGTGGCTGTCATGTAGTCCCAGGTGCCGTTGTCGGCGCGGTGGGCGACGATCGGAACCTCACCTGCGTGGCCGGCATTGGCCTTGAATGTCACGTGCAACGGCTTGACCAGTGTGGTGCCACGCATCGTGACTTCCACGCCTGTGCCGGCGCTGCGGATCGGGCCTGACGGCTTGAAAGTAGCTGTTTCTGGCGTGATGGTGATTGACCCAGACCTGCGGAAGGAACCGGCTGCACCGGCGATCGTGCCCACGTCGGGCACCCTGACCGACAGAGCCTTGCTCTTCGACACATCGATGCTGATGGACTTCCCAGCGGCCGTGACCGCGGCAGCGGACGTCGAGCTGGACGTCCTGATGGGAGACTTCGCCGATGCGCAGCCGCTCAGCACGGAGGCTGACACCACCATTATCAAGGTCACGGCGGCAGCCGCGAACGAGCGGCCACCAGTCTGCAGGCGTCCTGGGCGCGCCCTGCGAGAACGGTCAGGGCCAAGGACACACCGACCTGCGTAAAGGCGGTCCGGGCGGGTCAGCCGAGAGGTCATTGCACTCCTAAATTATGCAAATCACCAGTCGCAGTGCCGGGGTCGTGACCGCCGCCCGATGATTCAGGCCGCGGGTTGTTCCCCGCGAGAGTGGCAGCGGCCGCGCAAAGTAGCTCGCTTTCGTTCCCCTCGTTGAAGGCGCGCATGAATATCTTTTGGTCACGGTTGGTCCGGCAGTTCGAGGAGAATAAGTGCGGCCCTCATGTCGGGACGGCCTCGCGGTCTCGATTGCCAGAGACTTTGCGCTGCAGGGACCGGATCAGCAGTCCGCTGCATCAGCCTGCCGTTGGTCTCGACGCGCCGCCGGTGAGATCGTAGGCACGCCGGGAGTAGTGGCTGCAGCTAATGCGGGCGACGTGAGTTACATGAGCGTCATAGCGAGGCTGGTCATTTGATGAAGCCCTTCGCCCAGTTCTTGCCCGCGAGCGCGGCGACAGCGATGACGACCAGGACGATCCCGAAAATGATCATCCACGGTGCCCAGTCATGCATGCTGCTGACTGTGCCCGCCTGTTGGCAGGCGGTGTAAGCCTGCGTGTCGAACGCCTGGCCGAGAATCCCGACCCCGGAGTTGCACATCGACGGCGTTGCCGTCACCCCGTCAACGACGGGATAGGACATAGAGGCAAACACGATCCCCGTGATGAAGAACGCCACGCCGATGACGGCCTCCCACGCGGCCTTGCGGGCCTTTCGGTTGCTCGCCATGATCCGCCGGGCCTCAGTCAGACCCACCGTACGCGTGCCGCCGCCGGGCTGGCTGAACACGAACCCGATACCGCCGCCCGGCTGACCCGGGGCGAGCGGCACCCTGGTGGCACCTGCGGTTCCCGACAAGACCTCGTCCAGGGTCCGGCTGCCGGGCTTCGGCTTGGGGGTGTGGCGGGCGGCCTCGCCGGCCTTGTCCGGACCCATTTCACCGGAACGCACCAGCGCAGCCACGCTGTTCGCCGACCCCCGGTCGGTGTATGGGCCGAGGTAGGCGGCTGCCTGCTCATCGGTGAGCTTGGAACGCTCGACGCTTTCGCCCTGGGGCGTGACGAAGATTTCGTTAGCCATTTTTTTGCTCCCTCCCTGGGAATGTGACGCGATTGGACACTGGATCGGATTACAGACTCGACACGAAATGTGGGCCCGATGTCCCAGCGGACCTCAGCCTGTCGAGCAAGCCATGCAACAACCGACCTTCGTTGCGATCCCGTTGCCAATGTCCATCAAAGGTTCCACTTCCGAGCCAGGCGCTCACGGCACCGCGTCGGCTTGGCAATCGTGAGGTCATAAACCCAAACAACGGCGCCGAGAACGGCGATGACGACGGCCACCCACCCCGCGACTGGTACTGCAATCACCAGAACAACCTCGCTCCCGCGACTAGCGCCGCTCACGCGCATCTCGATCCCTAAAGGTGCGGCTCGATGCAGGTCGATACTTCTTCGTCTCGCTGCGAGGAGCACTGATCATTGGCGTTCATGAAAGCTGGCGGACGCTCTTGCTAGATCGTGACATGCGACAGGCCCAACGCAGCTTCGTGACATAAGCTCGGACAACGTCGGACGCGCCGCCAGCTGGTCTACAGGCAGGACGTCAGCATAAGTGGCCAGAGCCGTGTCAACGGCAGGTGAAGTCTCACCCCTTGTGGGCAACTGAAAATTGACCCTCTGCATCTGTGTTGATCTTTATTCTTCGGTTGTTCCGGCTGCGGGGACGCGGCCGAAGTCTCGGTTTCTGAGCCGGTAGGAGTCGCCTTTGAGGGCGATGACTTCGGCGTGGTGGACGAGCTGGTTGATCATCGCTGCGGCGACGACGTCATCGCCGAACACTTCGCCCCACCGGCCGAACGGCTTGTTGGACGTGACGATCAAGGATGCTCGCTCGTAGCGGCTGGGGACGAGCTGGGAGAACAGGTTGGCGGCTTCGGGCTCGAAGGGGATGTAGCCGACTTCGTCGATGACCAGCAGCGGGTAGCGGCGGAGCCGGGTCAGCTCGGCCTGCAGCCGGCCGGCGTTGTGCGCGTCGGCGAGCCGGGCGACCCATTCGGCGGCGGTGGCGAACGCGACGCGGTGCCCGGCCTGGCAGGCGCGGATCGCGATGCCGGTTGCCAGGTGAGTTTTACCGGTGCCGGGCGGCCCGAGGAACACCAGGTTGTCCTTGGCGGTGACGAAGTCCAGGGTGCCCAGGTGAGCGATGACCTCACGGCGCAAGCCGCGGGCGTGGTCGAAGTCGAACTCTTCCAGCGACTTGCGGGCGGGGAACCGGGCAGCCCGGATGCGGCCCTCGCCACCGTGGGACTCACGTGCGGACACCTCCCGCTGCAGGCAGGCGATGAGGAACTCCTCGTGCGTCCAGTTCTCAGCGCGGGCCCGTTCGGCGAGCCGGTCCACCGATTCGCGAAGCGTCGGCGCCTTGAGCGCCCGGGTCAGGTAGGCGACCTCAGCGGCGACATCCCGCGGAGCGGTCTTCGCGGCGGTCACCGGGAGGCCTCGGTCAGGCCCAGCGCGGTGTCATAGTCAGCCAGGCACCGGATCTCCACCTCGGCGCGTGGCGGCCGGGCGATCGTGATCCGCTCACGCAGCAGCGCTTTAGCCGTGGCGGCGTGGCCAGGGTCGGTCGGCCCGAGTAGCAACCCGAAGAGTCCCTCGACCAGCGCCGGGGCGTAGATGCGCGCGACCCGTATTGCTGCAAGCTGACGCGTCCGTCGGAAGGAGTATGGTGACGCCGACGCGGATGGGCGAGTGCGGCGCAGGGCTGGCGGAGACTGAGTCGGTTCAGCGGCCCTGTGCCGATTTCACTAACTGAAGAGTATTCTTCAAATTGTGGATAGACGTCCGGCGCCGTCGCTCCTGCCGATCCTGCGGTCCCAGCAGCAGGGCGAGATTCTTGCGCTGCTGCTCGGCGATCCCGATCGCGAGCTGAGCCTCACCGAGATCTCGCGGCTCACGGGTGCGCCGCATCCGTCTGTTTACCGCGAGGTTCAGCGCGCTGAGCAAGTCGGGCTGGTCACGTCGAGGAAAGTGGGCAACACCCGGCTCGTACGAGCAGACACCGGCAGTCCGTACTACGCCGGGCTGGCCGACGTACTGACAAGGGCCTTCGGTGTCCCGGCCGTGCTCGCCGATGCTCTGCGAGACGTGAGCGGCGTCGACGAAGCCTACGTTTACGGGTCCTGGGCCGCGCGTCATAGCGGGGAGCCTGGGCGCCGGCCGGTCGGCGACATCGATGTCCTGGTGCTGGGGGAGCCCGACAGGGACCGGCTTTATGAGGCGGTGAGCGCGGCTGAGCGGCGGCTGGGACGGCAGGTTCAGGCGACGGTCCGTGAGTCCGGCTGGCTCAACGCCGGATCTGGTTCCTTCCATGAGACCGTGACTGGCCGGCCGATGCTCAAGCTTGCGCTCGGCATTGATTAGCTGAACCGCTCCGGCGGAGTGGCCGACAACAGCGCCTGCGCTCCGTCTAGCGCCGCAGTTGCCTTCTCGATTGCCCATTCGGTGTCCGATTTGGTGATCGGCGCGGCCGACGGGTCGAAATACTGCGCCGAGTGACGCGTACGCCGGAACCGTTCGAAAGTCGGCTTGGCGAATGCTTCGATAGCCGCGGTGAACTGGGCTGACACGGCGTCTTCGACAGACACATGCGAGCCATCGCCACCAGTCGCGCGCAGCCCCTGGCGCGCTAAAAGCGCCTCGGCCGCCATCCGGTAAGCGTCGTATGCCGCCGCATACGCACCATCGACGTCGCCGTTTTCCAGCGCCGCAACAGCAGTAGCGTTCAGCCGGAGCGTCGCCCGGCGAACCTGGGCGGTGGCTAGCCCGGCCAGGTCGCTGCTCTCGAAGGTATCGAGCCGACCACGGTCTACCAGGAACTCCACAGTCCGTAAGCCCTCAGGCCAGCGCGCCACGAACCTCCCCTCCTTACGTCCAGACCACGAACGGCAACCACTAAGCGCATTCTAAATCGTAATCTTCGCCCGAAGGCGGATGCGCTAATACCGGCGCGGCTTGCCAGGAGCTGGTGCTTCCGGTCCGGTGCGCTGCTGGAATCGATTCAAGAGGCAAGATCTATCGGCCAAAGTTGGGAGCCAAAGTGGGAGCCAACATGCACAGACACGGAGCGGTGTCAGACGACGTGCAGCGTGCATCGTCCCAGGTGGACGCGACACCCGGCGACGCCGGGCTACGCCTGGCGACCGAATGAAGGTGATTTGGGAGCAGGAGGCCGCGGATTCGAATCCCGCCATCCCGACCCGGATTTTCGAATGTGTTGCCAGTCTTTGCAAGCAGGGGGCCGCTCGTCGGTATCTGTCGCCTGATGCGGCCAGCGTGGCTGGGTGGCTGTGCACGTGGGCTGCGCCGTGGCTCCCGTTGTAGAGGGATACGGCTCCGCCCAGCTGGTCGAAATTCAGTTCGCCACATCGTCACGCGTTCGCAGGCACCAGGTCGCCGGCGCGCGGAGACGCTGAGGGGCCAGTTTCAGCCGAACACCCAGAGCGGCGTCGCAGGAGCCAGCCGGTCTCGACCGCGTGAGGGCCTCTATTTCACTGTCATGCCGACGGTCGGGCGGTTAGGCCCTGGAACGCAGGCAGCTGACAGACCTATTCTGGCGGGGTGCTTGAGCTGAACAGCATCGATCTGGAGGAGATCGCCAGCGCGCTGTCCGACCAGAACGACTACGAGCACCACTGGCTGATCAACCCGGACACAGGAGAGATCGCGGTCTGGACGGCTGACACCGGCATCGATGGGCAAACGCCGATCGAGCTGGATGAGCTCGATCTCGTCGTCATCGATCCGATGCCGTCCTGGGTCTGGTACCAGGACATGGCCGACTTTGCTGACGGAATAACCGATGAGCGCGCCGGGCGCAGGCTGGCAGGCGCTATT
>Ga0335075_10012278_pt1 | contig 12944 bp, 11 predicted proteins | sample Lox_Sample_24_FD_206723 | JGI IMG/M metagenome (GOLD analysis project Ga0335075, IMG submission 206723) | Soil microbial communities from Loxahatchee National Wildlife Refuge, Florida, United States - Lox_Sample_2.4 | ecosystem: Environmental > Terrestrial > Soil > Wetlands | place: USA... | reverse complement strand
GGAACGACGAGCCGTAGTCCGAGTTCTGCCGAGACCGTGCTGCTGCTGTTCATCGTCAGGTCAACCTCAATCTACTGGGGTCCCGGAGGGGAAGCCGGGCTCTGTTTACTGACACGACCGATGGGCGATTAGCACGAATACGGAGCGTTAGGTATGGATATGCCCGTTTGCTTCCGTTTGCGCCCTTGCCCGTTGTGTGATCGCGGGAGGGTGTCGTCACGGCATCCGTCCTGTTTGGACGCCGATAGTCATTAACGGCACTCCTCCAGTCTATTGTTCCTGCGTATCGATTGCATGAGGTGTGAGCTAGCTCGCATCCCCTTGCCGGCAACGGTTTACGCAAGGTAAGCAGTCGGTAACTAAGTGCCACATCAGTGTCATCCGTTGCTATCGATTGCATAGCTGAGAGTAGTCGAACTCGGGTCTACTTGCCAGTAGAACGATCATGATTTCTTGCCGGCCGTACCGCTTGCAACCGTCCTGCAACCAGCGGGCGATCGATACGCAACCGCCTCCGAGGCCGCCCGACGCCCCCGGCACATCCAAAGATGCGCTAACCTATTGGGGCAGCGGGCGATTGGCGCAGCGGGAGCGCGCTTCGTTCACACCGAAGAGGTCACTGGTTCGATCCCAGTATCGCCCACCCGCCAGAAGGCGGTGGCTTCCTTACGGAAGTCACCGCCTTCTGTCTTTCGGTGATTGTGTGATTACGGATAGTGGCGAAGCGCGGGCCCGCCGGGCCGGGCGGTCCCCCGGAGCCGGATGCCGGCCTCCGAACCTGGAGGGGTGTGCACACCCCGATCGCCGCCAAGCTGGCGCGGCTCCTCATGCTGCTGACCACGGCGCCCATCGTCGACCAGATGGTTCGGCCCGGTCCCCCTGCTAGGCGCTGGGACGCAGTGGCGGTCGCGCGTGCTTGCCGGCATGCCCAGCCAGACGAACTCCCGGCCGCCGACGATGCGCCGTAACAACTACGCTTCGTGTCCATTCGGATCGGATCAGCAAGCGCCCGTTTCGCGTCGGGGCCGTCCGATCAATCCCGTGATCGCGAAGGATTTTATCCTGACGTAAGTTCCGAATCGTATAAGTGCGCAGATACTTGGCGATAATAAAACCTCCGATGATCGCCGCGTCAGAATTCGCCTGGAATCGGACTTTAAATACGCAGCGAATCGGGGCCTCAGTCCGAAAGAACGCAAATCAGAGGAAGCGCCCCGATTCCCAGCGGAGGCCGGGGATCGGGGCGTCGTCGTCTTTATGACCGGAAATTAGAGCGCGCATTGCTCGGCGGGTTGGTGGGGTTCGGAGGGTTGGTTGCGGATGAGCGCCAGCCGGCCGATCGTGCCGTCCCTGACGGAGATGTAGTTGCTCATGATGAGCTCGTGGGAAGTTAGGCCTTTCGTCCGTACCGCCGCAGCGGCCGCGGACAATCGTGTCGTCGTGCCGGTCGATTACCTCGACCGGCTCGATGGTGACGTTATCGCTGACCATTTCCTTATTAACCCGGCGGCGGATCGCATCGATGCCGCGGATCCCGCCGCGAGCGTCGCTGACATAGGCGTCGTCGGAGCAGGCGCGGACGATCGCGTCGGCGTCGAAGTCATTGCCGTCGCGGGCGTCGCGGCGACGACCCTGGTGAGCTTCGCTGCGGTGGCGATAAGCGTCCGACACGGCCTGACCGGTAGCATCGCCTCATTACCGGGGGCAGGCGCGGGCAGCGGGAGGTCTCATGGTGGCGGTGCTGGTCGGCTTCATGGGGGCCGGCAAGACCACGGTCGGCCACATCGTCGCGGAACGGCTCGGCCAGCCCTTCGTGGACAGCGACGTGCTGATCGAGCAGCGCACCGGCCGCAACATCCGCGACATCTTCCGCACCGAGGGCGAGGCCTACTTCCGCGAGCTCGAGCACGCGACGGTGGCCGATCTCGTCCGTGGCCAGGAGGCGGTGATCGCGCTCGGCGGCGGCGCGGTCGAGGACCCGAGGACCCGCGCGGTGCTGCGCAACGCCCGCGTCATCTACCTCCGCGTCGGCTACGACGAGGCCATGTCCCGGGTCGACGGCGACGAGTACCGGCCGATGCTGCACCGACCCGACATCGATGAGCTGTACAAGAAGCGGCTGCCGGTCTACGAGGACCTGTCGGCCCTCACCATCGACACCGACGGCCGGCGGCCGGACGCGATCGCGCGCGAGGTGCTGGCCGAGCTCGCCCGGCTGCCGACGCTGCCGCCCAATAGCTCGAGCGTCTTCGTCACCCCCGTCGGCGGCACCTACTACGCCCACGTGGGACGCGGGCTGACCGGTCACGTGGGCGGGCTGCTGCCCGCCTTGCCCGAGGTCGAGCGCGGCCTGATCGTCGAGTCGACCGAGGACGAGGCGGTCGCGGCCCGGGTCGCCGAAGGCCTGGCCGACGCCGGCATCCCCGTGCAGCGGGTCGCACTGCCCGACACCCAGGCGTCCAAGACTTTCGCCGCGGCCGAGCAGCTGGCCAACGTGTTCGCCGATCACGCCCTGCACCGCGACGACCTGGTGATCGCCGTGGGCGGGGAGGCCATCGGCGACATCGCCGGGTTCACGGCGGCGACGTTCAACCGGGGCATGCGCCTGGCCCTGGTGCCCACGACGCTGGCCGCCCAGGCCGACTCCGCCGTCGGCGGCAAGAACGCGATCAACCTGGGCCTCGGCCGCAACCTGGTCGGCACCATCCACCAGCCCGTCGTCGTCATCAGCGACATCGAGGTGGCCTGCGGCAACGCCGGCCGTGGGTTCAAGGCGGGCCTGGCCGAGATCGCCAAGCACGCCCTCATCAGCCCCTCGGATCTGCTCGGCTACCTGCAGGGCGCCCGCGCGCAGATCGTCGGCCGCGACCCGGACGCCGTGTGCGCGGCCGCGACCCGGAGCGTGGAGATCAAGGCCGACATCGTCAGCCGCGACGAACGGGAGCAGGGCGACCGCCTCTTCCTCAACTACGGCCACACGTTCGCCCACGCCATCGAGCTCGTCCGGGGCACGACCGCCGACGACCAGGGCGAGGCCGTCGCTCTCGGCCTGATGGCCGCCGCCCACCTGGCCTTCCGCCAGGGCCGGATCCCGGCGGCGGTGGTCGACCGGCACCGGCAGATCATCGCCGGCCTCGGACTCCCGGTCCGCGGCGAGTTCACCCTCGGCGACCTGCAGCGGGCCTGGATGCGGGACAAAAAGTACCGCCACGGCGTCCGCTTCGTCGTCCTCAACGCCCTCGGCCGCCCGGAAAGCGGCGTCACCGCCGACGAGGCCACCCTGGAGCTGGTTCTCAGCGACCTAGCCGCCGGCTGAAAACGCTCGCGCAGGCGCCCGGGATCAGGCGAACTGGCGCAGCGGTTCGTCGATGGGGGCGCCGGTGAGCCGGTTGGCGAGCGTGGACATGGTGTACGCGCCGATGCCGAGCACGACCTCGAGCGCGTTCCGCTCGGTATAGCCCTGGGCGAGGAACGCCTTCAGCGCCGGGTCCCCGACGTCGCCCGTCGTCTCGAGCGCCCGCAGGGTGAACACCCGGATCGCGTCCAGCCGCTCGTCCGCCAGCGCCGAACCGCCGCGCAGCGCCGCGAGCAGCCCGTCATCGGCACCGAGCTTCGTGAGCCGGGCGGTGTGCATCGCCACGCACAGGTGGCAGCCGTTCCGGGTGGCCATGGTCATGATGACCACCTCGCGCGCGATCGGGTCGAGCGTGGTCCCGTCGAACGCCGCGCTCATTTTCAGGAAGCCGTCGAGCAGCTCCGGCGAGGTGGCCATCAGCGCGACGGCGGTCGGCAGGTACCCGTTGTGGTTAATCGTGGCGGTCATGGAGCGGCGGGCGGCGGCCGGCGCGGACCCGATGGTGTGCTCGGTGAACATCGCGGTATGCTCCCAGACGTAAAGACAACTTGGTTGTCTAAAACGGTAAACGAGGTTGTCTAATCATGTCAAGCGCCGGATACGAGCTGCCGCTCCTGCTGTTCGCCGGATTCCGTTCGATCATCGACGAGCTGCACGTCGAGCTCGCCCGTCGCGGGCACCAGGACATGCGCCCCGCGCACGGGTTCGCGATGCAGGCGATCGGGTTCAGCGGCGCGACCGCGACCGAGGTCGGTCGCAGGCTCGGCATCTCCAAGCAGGCGGCGGGCAAGACCGTGGAGCGGCTGGAAGCGCTCGGCTACGTCGAGCGAGCCGGGGACGGCCTGGACCGCCGTCGCAAGCTGGTCCGCCTCACCCCGCGCGGCATCGAGGCGCTGTCGCTCTCGGCGGCGATCTTCACCGACATCCGCGCCCGCTGGGCCCGCGCCCTGGGCGAGGAACGGGTCGATGACCTGGAGGCCAGCCTGCGAACCATGGCCCCGGGGGAGACCTTCCGGCTAGACGTGCCCGGCTGGTTCGGCGCGGGCTAGCCCGAGCCAGTCAGAGCCAGCCCGAATGAGCCCGAGCCAGCCCGAGCTAGCTCAGCAGATCGCGCAGCACGGCCGTGAGCGCCTCGACGCCGGCCCGGCAGTCCTCGTCGCTGGCGGTCTCGAACGGGGAGTGCGACACCCCGGTCGGATTGCGGACGAACAGCATCGCGGTCGGCAGTTCGGCCGCGAGCACGCCCGCGTCATGGCCGGCCCCGGTGGCCAGCACCGGCGGCCCGCCGAGGACGTCACCCAGCCGGTCGCGGAGGGTCGGGTCGAAGACGACGGTGTCCACGTAGGACTCCTCGGTCACCTCGAGGCCGCAGCCGTGTTCAACCGAGGCCTCCTCGGCCGCCGCGAGGACCTCGGCCAGCAGCGCCCGGGTCGAGGCGTCGGCGTCGGCCCGCAGGTCCAGCCAGGCGTCGACGCGGGACGCGATGACGTTGGTGCCGCCCGGCACCGGGACGAGCCGGCCGACCGTCGCCCGGGCGTTGCTGCCGTTGCGCGGATCGTCGTGGCCGGCCGCGACGGCGCGGGCGGCGAGGATGGCCGCCGCGGCGGCCGCCAGGGGATCGCGACGGCCGGCCATCGGGGTGGCCCCGGCGTGGTTGCCCTCCCCGCTGAATCGCAGCCGCCACCGGCCGTGGGCGAGGATGCCGGACGCGACCGCGACCGGCGCGTCCAGGTCGGCCAGCCCTCGGCCCTGCTCGACGTGCAGTTCCACGAACGCCGCGAGCTCGGCCAGCCGGTCGTCGTCGCGGCCGATCCCGGCCGGATTCACCCCGGCCGCCGCCGCCGCGTCGGCGAACGTCGTGCCGGCCGAGTCGGCCAGCCGCAACGCGGGCTCCGCGCCGATCGCGCCCGCCGTCAGCTTCGACCCGAGGCAGGCGATGCCGAACCTGGACCCCTCCTCCTCGGCGAACGCGACCACCGCGACCGGCCGCGGCGGCGTGACCGCGTGCGACTTGAGCCGGGCGACGGCCGACAGCGCCGACGCCACGCCCAGCGGGCCGTCGAGCGCGCCGCCGCCCGGTACCGAGTCGAGGTGGCTGCCGACGGCGATCGTGCCGTCGCCGCGGGCGCCCCAGTACGCCCAGATGTTGCCGTTCCGATCGAGCTCGACCGTGAGCCCGAGCGCCCGCGCGCGCCCGCTGAACCACGCCCGCAGCTCCATCTCAGCCGGCTCGAACACGAACCGCGAGTAACCGCCGCGCACGGGGTCGACCCCAATGCACTCGATCTCGCCCAGCAGGTCCATCACGTCCCAGCTGGCGTCCGCCTCCGGAACCACGCTGCCGTCGCTCATAGAGGGCAGCGTATCGACCTCAGGGAATGCGTCGTCGGCGGGACGCTGCACTAACCTCAGGGCGATGAACACCGACCCGACCGTGCTGCTCACCCCGCTGGGGCAAGAGCTGCTGGCGCGGCTCGCGGCCGAGCAGGACGGCGGCGGGACCGCGCTCGCGCTCGCCACCCGCCTGCGCCGCGAGTACCCGGCCGGCCTCGTCGCCGCCGCGACCGCCCAGCACGAGCTCCGTCTGGCGGCGCGGGCGAAGTTCAGCCGGGCGATGCAGATGCTGTTCACCAGGGCCGGGTACGAGCAGTCATCGGCGGAGCCGATCGCGCGCTACCGGGCCGCCAGATTCGGCGACGCCCGCCGGGTGGCGGACCTCTGCTGCGGAATCGGCGGCGACCTGCTCGCGCTCGCGGCCGGCCGGCGGGCGCTGGCGGTCGACCGGGACGACGTGCACGCCCGGCTGGCGCTGCACAACGCGGCCGTCTACGGGCAGGCGGAGAACGCGCGCGCGGTCGTCGCGGACGTGCGTGACATCCGGCTCGACGACCTCGACGCGGTCTTCATCGACCCGGCTCGCCGGTCCGGACCCGGCACCGCCTCGGCCCGGGCGGGCGGCAGCGCGCCCGACCCGGCCCGCCGGTTTCGCAGCGGCCAGTCGGAGCCACCGCTGGACTGGTGCTTCGCGCTCGCCGAGCGGGTGCCCGCCGTCTGCGTCAAGGCCGCGCCCGGCCTGCCGGCCGGCCTGATACCGGACGACTGGGAGGCGGAGTTCATCGCCGACGGCCGCGACCTCAAGGAGGCCGTCCTCTGGTCGCCTGCCCTGGCGACCGCGCCGGTGGCAGGCTCCGGCGGACCGCGGCGCGCGCTGGTGATGTCCGGCGCGGTGACGCATGCCCTCGTGGCCTGCCCCGGAGACCCGGTGCCGATCACCGAGCCGGGGGAGTACCTGCTCGACCCGAACCCGGCCGTCACCCGGGCCGGCCTGGTCGAGGATCTCGCCCGCTCGCTCGGCGACTCAGCCGGCGGCGACCAAGGCGCCGGCCGCGACGTGGCCAAAATCGACCCGCAGATCGCCTTCCTCACGCTGAGCAAGCCGGTGCAGACCCCGTTCGCCCGCACGCTCCGCGTCCTGGACTCCGCCCCCTGGAACGAGAAGCGCTTCGCCCGGCGGCTGCGCGAGCTCGGCATCGGCGCGGCCGACATCCGCCGCCGCGGCCTGGCGGGCGACGTCGACCAGATCCACCGCCGCCTTAAGCTGGCCGGCCCCAACCGCGCCACCGTCGTCATCACCCGCGTGAACGACAAGCCCTGGGGCCTTATCTGCGGCCCCGTAAACTAGAGTCATGCAGCCGGACTCGCGGTCCAAGGCGCGTTTCGAGGATCTCGTCACCGAGTTCAACGACGTCGAAGGGGTGACCCCGCCTCGGGGCGGGGCCGGCTTCGGCCGCTCGGCGCTGCGCTACCGGGGCAAGATCTTCGCCATGTTCGTTCGCGGCCGGCTGGTCGTCAAGCTGCCCGCCGACCGGGTGGCGGCCCTGGTCGCGGCCGGCCACGGCGGCCACTTCGACGCCAACAAGGGCACCCCGATGCGCGAATGGCTCGCCGCGAACCCCGAGTCCGCGATCACCTGGTCCGACCTGGCGTCCGAAGCGCTCGCCTTCGCCAGCGGCCAGAGCGGCCACAGCGGCCACAGCGGCCAGCGCGGCCAGACCGACGAGAGCCAGGACCGGTTAGAGCCCGGCCCGCAGCATCAGCCCGCGAACGTACGCGGCCTGCCCCGCGTGCTGCATGTCGTCGTCGAGCACGGACACCAGCCGCACCGCCAGCGTGACCGGCGGCGTCCAGCGCCGGTCGACGATCCGCGGCAGATCGGCGTCGGTCACGTCGGAGACCAGCTTCACCGTCTGCGCGTGCGTCGCCTCGTGGTACTCCGCCAGCAGTTCGGCCGACGCGGTGGCGGCCCCCACCTCGGCCATCTGCGCGGCCGTGTGCCCGTAGCCGATGTCCGTCATCCCGGCCGGCAGCCCGAACCGCGACGCCCAGCCAGCGGCGGACCATACCTGCGCGACGTCGAACGCCTTGGAGACGTGGTCGTCTTGCACCCGGGTCAGATGCCAGACGAGCCAGCTGATCGAGTTGGCGCCGGGGGCGACCTGATGGGCGAGCTGGGCCGGGGTCAGCTCGGAGAGGACGTCACGAACGTTCTCCCTGATCCGGCCGAATCCGTCGATGAGCAAGTCAGCGCTGGTGGTCATTGGTCAATTATCGCCCCGGAGCGACCCGCTATCGCGCCGGCAGCGACCAGGCGGGCAGCACGCTCACGTCGAGCACGGTCTCGGGCAGGCGGCGCATCGCGGTGATCCGCCGCTCGGCGAACTTGGCCGGATGCCCGGTGCGGTCGCGGTCGACCCAGACCGAGCGCAGCCCCATCCGCGCGGCCGGCGCGATGTCATGCACCCAGCTGTTGGCAACGTGGATCCAGGTCGCGGGCGTCGCGCCGGTCAGCTCCGCGAACCTCCTGAAGTGCGCGAGGTCGGGCTTGTAGGAACGCACCTGCTGGGCCGTCACCAGGACGTCGACCGGCGCAGGCAGCTTCTCCGACGTGCTCTTGAACAGATCGTCGTCGCAATTGGTCAGCACGCCGAGCCGCCACCCGGAGCGGATCAGGTCCGTCAGCGCCTCGGCCACGTCGGGGAAGATCGCCATCCCCGGCCACGCCGTCACCAGCGCGCGCTCGGCCCCGGGCGCGAGCGGCAGCCCGGCCCGCGCGGCCGCCAGCGCGAGCCCCTCGGTGAGGATCTCCCGGTACGGGCGCCACGTCGGCCCGGCCTCGAGGATGGACTCGGCCCGGTGGTAGGCGGCCAGCAGCGCCTCCGCCTGGGCGCCGGCCACCGGTTCCAGCGCCGACAGCATGCACGAATTCCAGTCCGCGATCGTGCCATAGCAGTCGAAGGTGAGCCATCTGGTGGCGGCCATCCAACCTCCCGAGTTCCTTCGCGACCAAAGCCGGATCCGCCCCCGGCCTGACGGCCGCCCTCGCCTGGATGCATGATCGTGACTAGGCACGAGCGCGAGGAGGCGGCACTGTGGCCGATGACGACTTCCAGTACGAAAGCGGTTTTGGGAACGAGTTTGTTACAGAGGCGGTCAAAGGCGCCATACCCATCGGCCGGAACTCGCCACAGCAAGCGCCCCTCGGCCTGTACGCCGAGCAGCTCAGTGGCACCGCGTTCACCCAGCCGCGAGCCGTCAACCAGCGAACCTGGGTCTACCGGATCCTGCCGTCGGCCCGGCACCCGGCCTTCCGCCGGATCGACAACAAGAATCTAAAATCGACACCGTTCGACGAGCTCGATCCTGATCCGAACCGGCTGCGCTGGGACCCGTTCCCCCTTCCGCTCTCCGACGACACGACGGACTTCATCGACGGCCTCTTCACCGTCGGCGGCAACGGCGACACCAAGACCAGGTCGGGAATGGCCATCCACCTCTATGCGGCGAATGCCTCCATGCACGACCGCTACTTCGTCGACTCCGACGGGGAGCTGCTCTTCGTGCCCGAGCTGAACGCCGTCGTCCTGCACACCGAGCTCGGCCCGCTGCGGGTCAGCCCGGGCGAGATCGCGGTGGTGCCGCGCGGCATCCGGTTCCGGGTCGAGCTGCCGGACGAGTTCGCCCGCGGTTACCTGTGCGAGAACTTCGGCGCCAGCTTCACCCTCCCCGAGCGCGGGCCGATCGGCGCCAACGGCCTGGCCAACGCGCGGGACTTCAAGTACCCGCACGCCGCCTTCGAGGAACGCGACCACCCGGTCAGCGTGGTCAACAAGTTCGGCGGGAACCTGTGGGAGTCGCAGTACGACCACTCGCCGCTGGACGTGGTCGCCTGGCATGGCAGCTACGCGCCCTACAAGTACGACACCAGGGACTTCATGGTGATCGGGTCGATCAGCTTCGACCACCCGGACCCGTCGATCTTCACCGTCCTCACCAGCCCCACCGACACCAGCGGCCTCGCCAACGTCGACTTCGTCGTCTTCGCGCCGCGCTGGCTGGTCGGCGAGAACACCTTCCGCCCGCCGTGGTTCCACCGCAACGTGATGTCCGAGTACATGGGCCTGGTCTCCGGCGCCTACGACGCCAAGGCGTCCGGCTTCACCCCCGGCGGCGGCTCGCTGCACAACACGTTCGCCAGCCACGGCCCCGACGCGGACACCTACGCCACGGCCAGCACGGCCGAGCTCGCCCCGCAGAAGCTGAACGACACGCTGGCGTTCATGTTCGAGTCCCGCTGGACGATCCAGCCGACCAGGCAGGCGATGGACGCCCCCAGCAGGCAGCGCGACTACGACGAGGTATGGGCCGGGCTGACCCGTCACTTCCGCTGAGCCGGCCCGCCGCCGCCACCGTGGCCAGGGTGGCCGCCCGAGCGGCCTCGACGATCTGATCGGCGGCCATCCGGGTGTCCCGGGAGCCGACGATCGAGCTCATCACGGTGCCCGCGATGCCGACCGCTGCAACCCCGCCCGTGATCCAGGCGGCGGCGATGATTGGGTCCACGCCGGGCACGCCACTAGAAAGCAGGGAAAGTCGCCCGGCGGCGCGCCGACCGACCTTAAGCGCATCATTCGAACCCAGTATCGACCGTTTTCATGCCAACTGCGGTTGCTTGCGACGGATCGCGAAACCACGGCCACGACTGGACGCCTACGCCTACATTTGGGGCGTAATTTCCGCTAGGTTACGAGCCATGGCTGGCTCATACGTCAAGGTCGGTCGCGGCGACCATCACGTCATCGCGCTGCACGGCTGGTTCGGCTCCGCCCTGGGCTGGGGGAGCCTGTCCGACTACCTGGACACCGCGCAGTTCGGCTACGTCTTCCCCGACCTGCGCGGCTACGGCTCCCGCCGCGACGAGGCGGGCGAGTTCACGATGGCGGAGGCCGCCTCCGACGCGATCGCGCTGGCCGACGCCCTCGGCTGGGACCGGTTCAGCCTGGTCGGCCACTCGATGAGCGGCGTCGCCATGCAGCACGTCCTGCTGCAGGCGCCGTACCGGGTCCGCCGCCTGGTCGGCGTGGCCCCGGTGCCGGCCAGCGGCCTGCCGCTTGGCGAGTCGGAATGGTCGCTGTTCGCGTCCGCCGCCGCCAGCCCCGCCAGTCGGGCGATGATCGTCAACCACGCGACCGGCGGCCGCCTTACCCCCGCCTTCGTCGACGCGGTGGTCAGGCACTCGCTGGAGAACTCCGACCAGACCGCGTTCGGCGGCTACCTCCAGTCCTGGGCCCGGGCCGACATCCTCGCCAAGGTCAAGGGCAACGAGGTCCCGGTCAAGGTGATCACCGGGGAGTACGACCCCACTCAGCCGGCCGAGTTCATGGAGCAGGCCTGGCTTCAGCCGTACCCGAACTCCGAACTCGAGGTCCTTCGCGGGGCGGGCCACTACCCGATGTTCGAGACCCCGGCCGCCCTCGCCGCCTCGATCGAGGAGTTCCTGGCCAGAGGCTGAAGATCAAACCCGTCCGATCGAACGGACCGTGCCCTCCGCCGCCAGGATCAGCCGTCCCTCTCTCCCGCGGCCGGCGTCTGGGGCTTAACGCTTCATTATGCCGATGATGGCGCTAGTTCCGTTTTGCCGCATTCACTGAATTCTCTTTCCGCGACACGCGCTTAATTCACGTGAATTGCCAGCAGACGGCCCGTGGGCCTGATAGTTTCGCGCACTGTCGCCTTGAGTGATCAAACCAGAGCTGAGAGTGAGGGGTGACCGTCCGTGCCGCCGGGCCGCCTCAAGACCGCGCTGCCGAATCGCGAATTTCCCCCGGCCCGGGCCGCCGGCGCCGTGGCCATGATCGCCGCGGCGGCGCTGGCGGCCTCGATCGGCCTGGTGCTCTCGTCCGGTGGCGGAACGGCTGGCGTCGCCGGCCAGCCGTCGGTCACGCCGCCCGCCCATCCGAACGCCATCGGGCCCGCCCATCCGGACGCCCTCAGGCCGTCCCGGCAGGCCGCCGTCGCGCCCGCCCGTCAGGCCGCCGAGTTGCGGCCGGCCGGCCAGCCGCCCGCCGTGCCCGCCAGCACCGAGCTGGCCACCGTGCTCGCGACCGCGCCCGGGTACGCCGCCCCCGGCGGGCTCGCGGCCGGCGCCGTTCCGGCCAGCTGGTACGGGCGACCATCGGTGCTGCCGGTCATCGCGACCCGGCCCGGCTGGGTCCGGGTAAGGCTGGCCCAGCGGCCAGACGGATCCACCGCCTGGCTGCCCGCCCGCGACGTCACGCTGAGCAGCACGCCCTACCGGATCGTGGTCGACCTCGCCACCACCCGGCTGGCGCTGTACGACCACGGCCGGCTGGTCTTCTCGGCCCCGGCCGGCGTGGGAGCCGCGGATGACCCCACGCCGACCGGGGAGTTCTTCGTGGCATTCGACGAGGCGCCACCGGCGCCTAACCCCGGCTACGGCCCGTTCATCATCGTCACCTCCGACCACTCCAAGTCGATCAGCGACTGGGAGGGCTCAGGGGACGCGGTCATCGGCATCCACGGCCCGCTCGGCGAGGACAGCCTGATCGGGACTACCGGGGCGAGGATCTCGCACGGCTGCGTCCGGCTGCACCTCCAGTCGCTCGAACGGCTGGCCCAGGTCCCGCCCGGGACCCCTATCGACGTTATCGGCTAGGCGTCGTCGGCTAGAAGTCCGCCACCACCGGGATGACGTCAGCCCCGATCACCTCGAGCGGCGCCACGTCCCACACCCCGGCCACCGCGCCGATCGCCGCGTCGAAGCCGAGCGCGGCCAGCGCGCCGAGCTCGTCGATCATCCGCTGGGTGCCCCGGGCCGGGTCGAACACGTAGTACGCGGTCTTGTAGATCGTGTCGTAGTCGCGGCCGACCGCCTCGCAGTGCTGGCGCAGGATGTCGAGCTTGCGGGCCTCGTCGGCGCCCGCGAACAGGTTGCACGCGTCGGCGTACTGGGCGACCATCCGCAGCGTCTTCTTCTCGCCGCCGCCGCCGATCATGATCGGCGGGTGCGGCCGGGTGATCGACTGCGGCGAGTTCAGCGGGCGCTCGAGCGTGTAGTGCTTGCCCTCATACGGCCGCTCGTCGCCGTGCCACATCTGCAGGCAGATCTGCAGCGTCTCCTCCAGCCGCTCGAACCGCTCGGCGGTCGGCTGGAACGGGATGCCGAGCCCCCGCGATTCCTCGTAGTTCCAGCCCGCGCCGACGCCGAGCCACGCCCGGCCGTTCGACAGCA
>Ga0335075_10012277_pt1 | contig 12945 bp, 13 predicted proteins | sample Lox_Sample_24_FD_206723 | JGI IMG/M metagenome (GOLD analysis project Ga0335075, IMG submission 206723) | Soil microbial communities from Loxahatchee National Wildlife Refuge, Florida, United States - Lox_Sample_2.4 | ecosystem: Environmental > Terrestrial > Soil > Wetlands | place: USA... | reverse complement strand
GGAAGACCGCGGGGCAGTTGCGGTCGGGTGTTCAAAACCGATAACAACTTTCATGCACTCCGTATACCACGTCGGTACGACGGGGGCGGAGGGCCGATTGATTCATCTGTTGCGATATGCGGTATTTAAGTTGACATAATGTAGCTTATCGGTACGGAACCATTGCGAGTTGCATCAAATGAAAGTGCTCGCACCCGTTGACGATTGGCTCATCTGCGCAGTTCTCGGCAGTGTTCCGACGTCTTCAGTCCCGAACGAGACCATTACTGGCAATCGCGTTGGGCCATGGGAAAGCCGACTGGGTCCAAAACGTGCTGACCGCCGGTGAGGCCGACGTGCACTTCACCCGCCGCGACGTCCACATCACCAACCCACGAATTCTGCCCATCCGGTCCGCCAGCGGCCGGCTACCACGGATGGCGCGCCTGCTGGGGCGCTGGGAACCGGTCCTCGTCGCCGACATCGCCTGACGACCGCCTCGTCGTTGCGGGCCTTCTGCTGGCGGCAGTCGCCTGAACCTGCAGCTTCTCCCCTACGCAAGCAACTCGCACCTGTTGAGCACACACCGTTACCAGTTTGGTGACCAGGCGTTGCATCAAATGAAGTGCTTGCACTCGTTGACGATGGGCCCACCTGCGCACTTCTGGTCACCGTTGCGCGGTCTCCAGTCCCGAACGAGCCGTTGCGATAGTTCTGCAGACGCCGAGTTCGGCGTATCTTGCAATCCGGCGTTACAGTCGGGAGCCCACCGCCTGCCCCGCGCTTGCGCCGGCCTGCAGACAATACGTCACTGTGACGAATTATATTGGTGCGCCGGGCTTTTGGACTGGGCCGCATCGGTATCGGTCGATGTGTCCAAGTGCCATGTTGAGGGCCAGTTCCAGAGGACGGGCGCTGCGCGTGGTCTGCGCCATGAGTAGCCCGCCTTGCAGGGCGCTCATCATCGTCAGCGCGAGTTCGTCCACGTCGGCGTCGGAAACGAGTTCACCGTTGTCGCGCATGACCGTAAAGCCCGAGGACAGGTACGACTGCCATTGGGCAAAGGACCGCGCGATCTCGAGTCGCGCGGAGTCCGATCGGTCGGCGAGCTCGCTCACCAGCGAGCCGAGCGGACAGCCGCCGACTCCGCGCGTCGCGCGGGTCGTGGTCACGAGATGATCGCACCAGCGTTGCAGCCCGTCCCACGACGACACCTCGCGCAGGCGTGGCTCCTGCGCGGCGATGACGTGGCCGAGCTGGGTCTTGATCACCTCGCTGATGAGGGCGTCTTTGTCAGCGAAGTAGTGATATAACTGCGATCTGCTGGTGGCGCTGGCGTTCATGACCGCGTCCAGGCTCGTCCCTGCCACCCCGTGCTCGCGGACCAAAGATGCCGCTGCAGCCACGATGCGGGCTTTGGTGACCGCCCCGCGGGCCGTCAATCGTGAGGCGGGACGACCCTCATGTGACTTCATAGCCGGACGCTATCCGAATTGGACTTGTCGGTCCACTTTTTCCTTAGCACGATGGCCGAGTCATCAACAAACACAAGCAAGTCCGGAAATGCGTTAACCCGAAGAGAGGAATTTATGAGCCAAGGCAACAGGATTTTGAAATATAATTCATTGTTTCTGGGCGTGTTCATGTTCTTGTTTGGCTTCCTGAAATTATTCGAGCCCTTTCGTACCTGGTTCGATATTCAGATAACCAAAAGTGGTCTGCCTCGGTTCAGCATTCCGCTAGGTAAAGCCGGAGAAATGGCGATCGGCATCGGCCTGCTTTCGGCTTTCTTCTTCAGGCAGAAAATCCCAAACCTGTACGGCGCGATCACCTTCGCCGCCTCAGCCGGACTGATCGTCAACATGGGGATTGCGACTTACGTGCATCTGCAACCGCAAGTGCCGGCCAACGTTCTACCCCTAGGGATAAAACCTCCATTTATCCCGTTGTCTGTGATGTTCTTGGCGACAGTGAATCTCTACCAGCTCTATCGCGACTATAGGCGCCAGCCGTAGGGCCATGACCGGGACTTGCGGGCCGGCCCAGCTATGTCTGGTGAGCTTTTGACTTGGGCGGTCAGCCGGGACCCAGGCAGCTCGGGTTCGTCACGCGGTTTGCCGCCTCACGCAACGTTTTCCGCGTCTGGCAAGCGGATCGTCAACGGTGCCAAGGACTGGCGCGAAGAGGGAAACTAGTACTTACTTTCGTCACCGTGACACTTCTGCCCTGTCGCTCCGTTGGAAAGTCATTGCCGTGCAACGGTTTCCGCCTGTTCATCGACTGCGCAACGGAAGGTGGTAGATGCTGTGCACCGTTCCGTACACCGACGAAAAGCTCCCCGTCTATCCGTGCGGGTCGTTGGCCAACCCAACGTGGCCAAGTCTCCTTCGAATGCTCTCCCCCGCGTTACCGGTGAATCTCGTGAGGGGCGCGAGGCTCCGGGGCGTGAGCCCGGTGACGATCGCGCTACGCCCGTGATTCGGCAGCGCCGCCTTCATCGGTCTGTCGCAGTAGGTCGTCGCGTGCGCGCGCGACGCGAGAGCGAATCGTGCCGATGGGGCATCCGCAGACCGCAGCGGCTTCCGCGTAGGACATGCCCATCACTTGGGTGAGAATCAACGCCTCGCGGCGGTCCGGCTCCAGCCCGTCGAGCAACATGCGGATTTCCACCATGTTCTCAATCCGGCTGCCTCGACGGCCGTGCAGGTGCGACTCGTTGAGCTCAGCCAATTGCACGGTCCGCGGCCTGCTGGATTTATATCGGATCTGGTCGACAACGACACGACGAGCGATTGACAGGAGCCAGGTCCGCGCAGTCGATCGACCGGTGAAGCGCGGCAGGGAGCCGATCGCGCGCAGGAATGTCTCCTGTGTCAGGTCGTCAGCGCTGCCCGGGTCGACGAGGTGTGCCACCAGACGCCACACGTCGCGCTGGGTGGCCTCGATGAATTGTGACAGGGCAGTACGGTCACCGCGTCCGGCGGCCTTGGCGAGGCGGGTAACTTGGTCATCATCGCCGTCTTCGCCCGTCGCCACGGCCTCAAGAGTAAGCCATGGGCGCTGGGGAACTCGCGGCGACTGCAGAACGACTTTGTGTGCGCAGGCACGAATGAGGAAGAGGTGCAACCCCGGAATGTCGATTACGGCCGCGCCACCTGATCATGATCCGATCGGTGTGCAGCGCGTTCAACTCGAAGTGGCCGGGATGTCTTGTGCCGCATGCGCCAATCGGGTCGAATCGGCGCTCAACAAACTGCCTGGCGTGCGGGCGTCGGTCAATTTCGCCACCCGCGTGGCGACGATCGACGCCGATGAGAGCATAAAGCCCGCTGAACTCTGCGAGGTCATCCAGAAATCGGGCTACCTCGCCGAGCAGCGCACCGCCGGCGGTGACGCGGTCGCGGATCCCGACGCCGACCATGCCCGACACCTGCTGATTCGGCTTGCCGTCGCTGCCGTTCTCTTCGTGCCAGTGGCCGACCTGTCGGTGATGTTCGCGGTGGTGCCCAGTACGCGCTTTGCCAGCTGGGCCTGGGTACTGACGGCGTTGGCCCTCCCTATCGTGGTCTGGGCAGCGTGGCCGTTTCACCGAATAGCGATACGCAATGCACGTCACCGCGTTGCGTCTATGGAGACCCTGATATCGGTAGGGATTTCCGCCGCCACGATCTGGTCGCTGTACACGGTCTTCGGTCATCACCACTCCGCTGAACGCAGGGGTGTGTGGCAGGCGCTGATGGGAAGCGACGCCATCTATTTCGAGGTCGCCGCCGGCGTGACGGTATTCGTGCTGGCCGGTCGCTACTTCGAGGCCCGGGCCAAGTCGAAGGCAGGCGGCGCACTACGCGCTTTAGCAGCCTTGAGCGCCAAAAACGTCGCGGTCTTGCAGTCGGACGGCTCGGAAATGGTCATACCCGCCGATGAGCTGAAAGAACAGCAGCGCTTCATCGTGCGCCCCGGTCAGATCATCGCTGCCGACGGCCTCGTCGTCGACGGCGCGGCCGCGGTCGACGTGAGCGCGATGACTGGTGAGGCCGAGCCGATCCATGTCGAACCTGGGTCGAAGGTCGTCGGCGGGACGGTGGTGCTGGACAGCCGGCTAATCGTAGAGGCCGCATCCGTCGGCGCCGACACACAATTTGCCGGCATGGTCCGCTTAGTCGAGCAAGCGCAGGCCGAGAAGGCGAGTGCGCAACGACTCGCCGATCGAATCGCCTCCGTATTTGTTCCCTGCGTGTTCGCCGTAGCAACGTTGACCGCTGTCGGCTGGTTCATCGCGGGCGGAGAACCATCTCAGATATTCTCCGCTGCCCTTGCCGTCCTAGTCATCGCGTGCCCGTGCGCGCTCGGACTGGCCACCCCGACCGCCATGCTGGTCGCGTCCGGCCGCGGCGCTCAGCTCGGCATATTCGTCAAGGGTCATAGCTCGTTGGAAGCGACCCGGGCGGTCGATACGGTCGTGTTCGATAAGACGGGCACGCTGACCAAGGGGCAGCTCACGGTCAGCGCGGTGACAGCCGGACCAGGCTGGAATCCCGCGGAGATCCTGGAACTTGCCGCGGCGGTGGAAACGGCATCCGAGCATGCTGTCGGGCTCGCGATCGCCGCAGCAGGGCCCGAGCGACAACCAGTCGCCGACTTCCTCGCAGTACCCGGTCAGGGAGTCAGCGGCCGCGTCGCGGGTCGTGCGGTGCGAGTCGGCAAACCGTCGTGGATTGATGCCACATCAAGTTCGACGACACTGCGAACGGCGCGGTACAACGCTGAATCGCGTGGTGAGACAGCAGTTTTCGTCGAGGTCGACGGTGAGCCCTGCGGCGTCGTCGCGGTAGCCGACGTGATCAAAGATTCGGCAGCCAAAGCCGTCGCGGCCCTGCATGACAAAGGCTTCCGTACTGTGCTGCTCACAGGCGACAATCCGGCATCGGCTGCCGCCGTGGGCGCCCAGGTCGGCATCGGCGAGGTCATCGCCGACATTTTGCCCGAGGGCAAAGTCGACGTGATCGAGCAGTTGCGCGACAGCGGACGAGTAGTCGCAATGGTAGGAGACGGCATCAACGACGGTCCCGCGTTGGCGTGTGCCGACTTGGGTATGGCAATCGGACGCGGCACCGATGTCGCGATCGGCGCAGCGGACGTCATCTTGGTCCGCGACAACCTCGACGTCGTACCCTTGTCGCTCGATCTGGCCGCCGCCACGATGCGGACCATCAAGATCAATATGGCCTGGGCTTTCAGCTACAACATCGCTGCGATACCGATTGCCGCTGCGGGACTGCTCAACCCACTGGTAGGTGGTGCAGCCATGGCGTTCTCGTCGTTTTTCGTCGTCTCAAACAGTCTGCGGCTCAGGAATTTCGGACCTGACTCTGCAACGACGAAATGATGAAAGGTGTCTCCGATGACTTAACAGACGTTCGCAGTTGAAGGGCTACGCTGCGAAGGCTGTGTGGACACCGTTACCCAGGGACTTCTTGCACTCGACGGGGTCATCGGTGTCGAGATCGTACTGAAAGCCGCCCAGCCGTCTTCCGTACGCATCGAGTCAGATTCGGCTCTAGATGCTTCCCGCGTGCAGCAGGCTTTGACCGCTGTCGGCAGCTTTCGAGTTCAGCCCTGAATTCTGTGTGCAATGGCAGAGCGCGGCGCGAACGCCCTGCCTGTGCCGCGCTGGATCAGCTGTAGCGCCTCTGGTGGACAAAGTAGGTGCGCATTTCCGGCTGCGACCGCTCGACCGGGGTGAGGATCGTCGCGAGCCACCCCAGCGTGAGAGTGGCGGTGGCCAGATCGGCGAAGACAAGCCAGGACACCCGGATCCCGACATGTCCGGTGCCCACCCACCAGAAGGCGCCAATACCGATCACAGTCGCAAATGCGCCGCAGTACGCCGCGCCGCAGCACCATTTGTACCGGCGTAGTCGGAGTGCCGCCCCTGATGCCAGCGCCGCCACCAATAACGACGCCGCAGTCGAGGCAGAAACCGTTCGGGCGGCGTGCACCCAGGAATGCTGAGTCGCTTCGATCCACCACGCCCCTGCCGCTGTCGCCGCGACCAACGTCAAGACGCTTCCAACGATGCGCCACGATCTGCCAACGAAAACGTCCTCCATCACCCGGGCCTCGATGCCCTGCAGCGTACGGATGTGATCCCCTCGATCGTTCACCGCAATCCTCCTCGCATGCGCGCGTGCACGAACGCTCTGTAATACGTCGGATCACCCCTGGCCATGGTTCCCGGAGATCAAGTCCCGGCGTTAGCCCGTCACCGACGATTGCGTGACAACTCGCGCAGCATGGCGTTGTAGGCATCGAGTTCGTCGTCGACATAGCCGGCATCGGCATGCCGATCCGATCGAGTCGCGGTCCGGCGATCCTCACGTGCCCATTGCGCGATGAGCGCCACCACGACCAGGATCACCGGCAATTCACTTGATCCCCAGGCGATTGCTCCGCCTAGGTGCTGGTCAGCGGAAATATTGGACAACCACGGCAAATCGATGTTGCGGTAGAACCGCCCGCCGAGCGTGGACGTCATCGTCATGACCGCGATGCCGAAAAATGCGTGAAATGGCATCACAGCGAACAGCAGTCCGAGGCGAGCCAGAAATGGCAGCTTTCGGGGGCCCGGATCGATACCGATGATGCCCCAGAAGAACAGATATCCGACGAGTAGAAAATGCACGCTCATCAGCTCGTGGCCCCAGTGATAACGGACCAGCGTGCTGAACAACGGGGTGAAGTAGACCGCATACAAGGATCCCACGAAGAGTACGAAGGCGGTGACTGGGTGGGACAGGAATCTGCTGAGGTTGGAGTGCAGCATCCATAGCAACCGTTCCCGCGGCCCGGGCGGCTGACCGTTGGGAGCCGGTTTCAGGGTGCGTAACGCCAAAGTCACTGGACCGCCGAGCACAAGCAATACCGGAACGAACATGTTCAGCACCATGTGGTCGGCCATGTGGACGCTGAACATCGCTGAGCCATAGGCCTTCACGCCCGAACTGCTGGTGAGAACCAGCGTCGAACAGCCCGCCAGCCAGGCGATGAGCGCGCCTCTCGACCAGTGGTCGCCGCGTTTTTGGAGGTGGATAAATCCAACGACGTAGGCGACCGCCAGCAGTATCGCCCCCATACCTATCAGGGTGTCGAATCGCCACACGCCGACCAACGTCGTGATGCTGGGTGGATTCGGCAACGCGTAACCGAGAAAGATGTCCCAGGTCGTGAACCGGTGAGTCAGCAATCGTGGCGCGGTCTGCGTCGCCATCGACGACGTCAGCGCCACGACCGCGACCATTGCCACCGCGCACAAGCGATCACCGACTCCACGCGACGATCCGGCATGGCCTCGCGCCGACGCCAGCGCGACAATGTCGTTGAGCCAGACCAGAATCAGCACTGCGGCCGCGGCACTGGCCGCACGTCCGTACGCGGTATCAAGCAGCCGCGCGGGAGTGGTCAACGTCGACAGCAACAGGGCGCCGTAAACCAGACTCAGCGTCCCGCAGACTATTTCAATGACCCGCACCCGCTGCCCGAGGACCTCAACAGTGGGTTTGAACGCCGAGACGGCCTTCAAACCCGTCAAGGCCGCGAGGGCGGCGGCGAACACGATCGCCGCGCTGGTTGAGTAATCGTGGTCCGGCCCTTGACCCGCGTTACCGCTGACCGGAATCGCGACGACTCCGAGAAACGCGGGCACGAGCAACGCACAGTGCGAGACCCATCGTAACGAGAGCCGAATACTCACAGCCACCACGACGGCGGCGATAGCGACGGCGATCCAGGCGCGCGACATCTCCGAGACCAAGATGGCGTCGCCGATAGCTGCGCTGCCGAGCAACCTCGCCACGGGCGCACCCGCATTGCTGGCGGCTTGAACGATCACCATGGCCGCCGCCGCAAGCGCCCACATGACCGACGAACGTTCGACCACAACGTGCGCTCGGAATGCGCGCGCATCGATAATGCCGCGCTCGTCGATAGACCCCACGACAATGCTGTAAATCAACCCGCCGAAGCTCAGACCACCGGCCAGCACGGCCGTGAAAAACCCGACCTGCTCAGCCACCACAGTCGCGGTTCCCGGAAACGAATCACCGATAGCGGTGTAAGCACGTGGGCCAGAGACCACCGCATAACAGACCAAACCAGCCAAAACCCCGATGGAGCCGACAGCCAACAGCAGAAGCGATCCCGGTCGGATCGATGGCTGAAGCGCACGCGCCTGGCTCGACTGCACCGTGCCGCGACCTTTCACAGAGGCGAAGGAACCCGCTGAGTCTACGACTGTCTGTCGTAGATAATCTCAGGCACGTGAGTACTGCCGTACCACTACAAGCTTCTGGCCTATGCTGCCGAGCCGTCGGTGGGCCTCAGGTGACCACGTCGTCGCCCCCGGGATGCATTTTTAGGTAGGACGATCTCGGACTCGGCTACCGCGCCATCCGGGGTGGGCCCAGGCCCCGAGTCTCCCCGCCACACCATCGTGGCGACAATCGCGCCGAGGACGACAGGCAGATGGGTCAGCATTCGGAACACGGTGACTGCCCCGGACAACGCGTCGACGGCAACATAAACGGCCAGTACTGCCACGAACACCATCAACACGGCGGCCAGGCCCGCCGCGGCCTGCGGCCATACCGCAGCTCCCAACATGACCACGCCGATAGCGAGAGACCACGATGTTGACTCGTTGAGCAGATGGTGATGCGAGCCGATGGGATGGTTGTGCGGCAAGCCGACACTCAGACCAACGCCTTGCACGACCGCCAGTGCGATCTGAGCGACGCCGACCACTAGCAGCACCGACCGCTGCCAGGTCATCGAGCCGACCCACCGCCGGCGTGCCGGTCCGGTGCCGATCGGCCCCAGTGACGCAATCACCGGACGCGAATGGACCAACTTGCGAAGCGCGTGCGCTTGACTCGATACCTGACCAAACCAAACACGGCAGTCTGCACACTCACGCAGGTGCTCATCGACGCGCGCCGAGGGCACCGGCTCCCGCTCGCCATCGAGCCGCGCCGACAGCGCCTCGCGGGCCACCTCGCACTTCATATCTCTATAGTCGCCTACCGCCGGCAAATGTTCCCAGCCAGTTCATGAGAGCGATGCGGGAACTTGCTGCCGATCATCAACGACTTATTAGACGGACGGGCGCCGACGCCCCCCCCGAACGATTAAGGACGACGGCCTGTGACCAATGCGGCAACCCCAGAGAACGGCACGTCCGAAGTTCGACGTGCCGAACTCCGCGTTGACGGCATGTCGTGCGGTGCGTGCGCCAGGCGAGTCGAAAACGAATTGAACAAGCTCGACGGAGTGCGCGCATCGGTCAACTTCTCGAGGAAAGTCGCTACGGTCGACATCGATGACAGGGTAGAGACGTCCGAGCTATGCGACGTGATCGAGAAGGCGGGATACGGCGCCGAGGTACAGACTGTTCGTTCTTCTACCCGAGACATTCTCACTCCCCCGCGCCAACGCGGCCCAGCTGCCAGCGTCGTCGCGGTAATCAAGTTCGTCATTCGCCGGATCACCTTGGGACACCTCGGCTGACCGGTATTTCCGTCGAAGAGATTGCCCCGAAGTACCTTTCGCAAGCAATTCAGCTGAACTCGACGATTGTCGTCGGCGCGCGGAGCCCGCTGAGCTGAGGCAGCCGGTACATCAGGCGCGCCGCCGACCCAATCACCCTCCCGCGTCCGGGCGGCGCCGGCAATTCCCACACGGCCTCGATGCCGTCGATGGCACGCAGCTGGTCGTACTGTTTGGCCGTGAACCAGAACGGCATCGGAGGTGCCGTGTACTGCTTACTAAGCTTGAGCCCGCGGCGCTGCGAGTATCTGCTCAAAAACTTTGGGACGCTGTCGAAAACCAGTCGCCCACCGGCAAACCGCTTGGCGCAGGCAGCGATGAGGTCGAACACGCTGGCGGGCTGCAGGTATTGAAATAGGCCTTCGGCCGTGACGAGCACTCCATTGGCGCTGTCGACCAGGTCCATCCAGGAGTAATCAAGGGCAGACCGAGCACAGGTGCGCAGCCGAGTCGACGTCGGAAGCAGCTGCTCGCGTAAGCGCACTATTGGCGCCAAATCGACTGAGAGCCAACTTAGCTCGCCGTTGTCGAGGCGCCAGAAGCTGGTTTGCAGGCCTTCGGCGAGTGCGACAACGGTCGCACGAGGATGCACATCCAAGTATTCGCGGGAGGCGATATCGAATCCCAGAGCGCGCCATGCGGTCGCCTGATGAGTGCGTCCGAAATGATGGTAGTCGTAGTCGATCCGGTCTCTCAGCATGATCGCTATCGGATCATCGATGATCCCGTCGGGTCGGGCGGCCTCGGTGGCTCGCTGATGCAATGTCAGCAGCGCAGTTTCGGAGACACCATCGAAATGACGACCGTCGAGAACCAACATAGGCGTGACTGTACTGGCGCACCTCGTTGCGGGTACGTCGCGCCTCTGATCGGGCCCGGGGCTCTGCGTGTCGCGCATGATCACCATCCCTCGATGAAGGCGAAGAGCGATGCCGGATCTGTAGCGTCGGCTAGCGTCGCGCTCCACTTCAGCGCCGTCGCGTCGTCAGCACGAGCAAACGCCGCACCCATCGCCGAAGTCAATGCCAGCAAACCGATTCCACCGCTAGCGAGAAGCCCGACAATACATCCACACCCGCGGCGACCCACGACGACCTCCGTTGTCCGTTGTATCGCGAGGCGAGTCGGCTCGCCGATGGAGCCGGTTGGACTGACGCAGAGTGTCGCCACCGAGCTCGAGGAGAGTTCATCTCTGTTACTGAGTCGTGCTGCGGGGCAAGAGAGTTCCCGCGTCGTCGATCAAACGAAGCGTTTCTTGCTGATCACCTGCTGCCGTTGAGGCTCGGAGGATGGCGGATTCGCGACGAAAAGTGCTGGTAGATGGTGGCCTGAGGGCGAATCGTCCGACATTTCAGATTTTCTTTCTGATTCGTGGGAACTATTTCTGCCCACATCCGACTACTTCTACTGCCCGGGCAGAGCGGTCTCGGGTGAGTCGAGCGTGCAGTCTGCGTGGGTCCAGGGAGGTGCAGTGGTCACAGCCCCGATCTGGATGGCCGCGCCGCCCGAGGTCCACTCAACATTGCTGAGTGCGGGCGCCGGTCCGGGATCCTTGCTCGGCGCTGCGGCACAGTGGCAGCAACTCGGCACTCAGTACAGCGAGGCCGCCGCCGAATTGGGTCAAGTCCTCAACGATGTGCTGGCCGGCAGTTGGCAGGGCGCCAGCGCCGCGCAGTATGTCGCCGCGCACGGCCCCTACCTGGCGTGGCTCGAACAAGCCGCGTCGGACAGCACGGCAACGGCCGTACAGCATCACACTGCGGCCAGCGCCTACAGCGGCGCCCTCGCCGCCATGCCGTCTCTGGCCGAGTTGGCGACTAATCATGCGACCCACGCCGTCCTGGTCGCCACAAACTTCTTCGGCCTCAACACAATTCCGATCGCGCTCAACGAAGCCGATTACGTGCGGATGTGGATCCAAGCTGCCGAGACCATGGCGACTTACCAGGCTGTCAGCGATGCCGCCGTTGCGGCAACCCCACCAGCTCAACCCGCACCACCAATTGTCAACTCCGGCAGCCACGCTCAGGCACAGGCCGCCGATTCAATCTCGCTCAGTCAAATTTTGCAGGACATCGAAAATTTCATCGAAAATCCTTACCAGTATTTTCAAGAGTTTTTTCAGCAACTCGGTTTCAGCCCAATTGTCGTCACGATTCTTGCGGTCATCGCCCTGCAGGCCTACGACGTACTGTTCTACCCCTACTACGCTTCGTACGCTCTGTTGCTTCTGCCCTTTTTCGCACCGGCCTTGAGCGCGCTGGCTGCTCTGACCCTGTTGGACGACGACTTCGGCGCGCTGCCTTCGGCAGAACCGGTCCCGGTCGTCGGCGCGGTCAGTCCGGGCCATCACGATGACTCGAACATCGGTGCCGCAACAACGCCGGTGATGTCGACCCTCTCCAGCGGCAGTCCGCAACCGGCAAACCTTCCGCCGAGCACTGCCGTCTCCACGCCGGCCGGCGGCGGGCCGCCCGCAGCGGCAATTGGATACGCCGTGCCCGGGTTCGGACCACCAGGAGTGAGCTCGGGCCCGAAAGTCGGAAGCCGCGCAACCGACGACATTCCCGAATCTGTCTCGGATGCTGCCCCGGCGTTGATTCGTACCACGGGCGGCATCCGCCGGATAAGACGCGCCAGAAACACCGCCGAAATCCGTGGCTATCGAGACGAGTATCTCACTGCGACAGCCGAGATGGACCAGGTCGCTGAGGTAGCGGAGCACCCCGGGCCCACCACTTCGTTCGCGAGTAGCAATGGCGCCGAGAATTTCGGCTTCGCCGGCACGGTGCCGACCGGCGACACCCGCGCCGCTGGGTTGATCCGTCCCTCCTCCACCACGACAGCGGCGAAGGTTCCTCTGCTGCCGACCACATGGACACCAGAGGCCGCCGACGATGCGCCGGGAGGCACCTAGAGACGATCTCGACACCGGTCTTCACACGCTCGAATCAGCACAATCACCAACTTGAAATGAGGGAGAACAATCCGATGACTCTTGCCGCACACGGCCCAATAGCAGGCACGACGATGTCGCTTCGACGTCCGCTCGCGATCACCGGGATCGCGTTGGTCGGAGCTGCCATAGTCGCCGCGACTCCGATGGCGCTACGGTCGACCGTTAGCCGCACCGCGGATGTGCAACTCGTGACCACCATCGATCCCATCACTCCGTGGCTGGATGCCTTCGACACCGCTTCGGCCAACGCCACGCAGACCTTCGACTTCGTCTCAGAATCTGCTGATGCGCTGCAGCAGGCCATTGCCGGCCAGGGCGGCAGTCTGAGCGACCGCGCCAACAGCCTCGAAACCGCCTTCAGCGCTGCGACATTCGTCGGAGAGCCAGCAGGCACCGACCTCGCGAAC
>Ga0335075_10012276_pt1 | contig 12947 bp, 8 predicted proteins | sample Lox_Sample_24_FD_206723 | JGI IMG/M metagenome (GOLD analysis project Ga0335075, IMG submission 206723) | Soil microbial communities from Loxahatchee National Wildlife Refuge, Florida, United States - Lox_Sample_2.4 | ecosystem: Environmental > Terrestrial > Soil > Wetlands | place: USA: Florida... | reverse complement strand
TGCTTCGTCGCTTCGCTCCTAACAAGAAAGAAGGGAGGATTTTGCTCCGACCTCCACCAGACGAAGGAAATTCTTTCATCCAGCCGCGGGTCGGCCGCTAGGCCGGTGGGCAACTCGCAATGACATGCGGGGGGCAGCCACGAGTCAGCCATTTGGCGGTCTGGTATGACGGATCGATCGGCCTGGCGCGCGGTTGCCGCGCAGGCGGCGCCGTGCGACGTACGGGACTGCCAACGACAGACGCGAGGTCGCGATGCGTTCCCGATATTCCGTGGCGGTGCCGGCTCTGCGGCGGCGCAGCTTTCTCGCTGCATCGGCACTCGCGGCATCGGCCGCGACCCTTGCGGCGCCCCGTATCGCGCGCGGACAGGCAAGCCGCGTCCTGAAATTCATCCCGCAATCGGATCTTTCGGTGCTCGATCCGGTGTGGTCGCAGGCCTATGTCGTGCGCAATCACGGCATGATGGTGTTCGACACGCTGTACGGCCTGGACGAGACGTATCGGCCGCAGCCGCAGATGGCTGCCGGGCATCGTATCGAGGACGGGGGCAAAACCTGGCTGATCTCGCTGCGGGATGGGCTGGCCTGGCATGACGGCGAAAAGGTGCTGGCGCGGGACTGCGTCGCCAGCATCCGCCGCTGGGGCGTGCGCGACAGCTTCGGCCAGTCGCTGATGGCGGCGACCGACGCGCTGGACGCACCCGACGACCGCACCATCCGCTTCCGCCTGAAGCGCCCGTTTCCGCTGCTGACCGCGGCGCTCGGCAAGGCGGGATCGAATGTCTGCGTGATGATGCCGGAACGGCTGGCGAAGACCGATCCGTTCAAGCAGGTGACGGAGATGATCGGCAGCGGTCCGTTCCGTTATGTGGCGAAGGAGCGCGTGGCCGGCTCGCTGACCGTGTATGAGCGCAATGCGGCGTATGTGCCGCGATCCGGCGGGACGCCGAGCTTCATCGCCGGGCCGAAGATCGTGCACGTGGATCGGGTCGAGTGGCACGTGCTGCCCGATCCCACCACGGCGGTTGGCGCGATGCAGACCGGCGAGCAGGATTGGTGGGAGGCGCCGACATTCGATCTGCTGCCGCTGCTGCGAAGGTCGAAGAACCTGACTGTGCCGGCGCCGAACCCGCTGGGGTTCATGGGCGGGCTGCGGTTCAACTGCCTGCAGCCGCCGTTCGACAATGCCGCGTTGCGGCGCGCGCTGCTGGGCGCGGTGAATCAGCAGGATTACATGATCGCCGCGGCCACCACCGATCCTCACAACTGGCGCACGGGCGTGGGCGTGTTCTGTCCGCAGTCGCCGATGGCAAGCGATGCGGGGATGTCGGTGCTGACCGGGCCGCGCGATATGGATGCGGTGAAGCGGGCGGTGGCGGCGTCAGGCTACAAGGGCGAGACGGCGGTGGTGCCGGTGCCGTCCGATTTCCCCAATCTGCGCGCGCTGGCGGATGTCGGCGTCGACATGCTGCAGAAGGCGGGCATCGATGCGCAGCCGCGCTTCACCGATTGGGGCAGCATGCTGCAGACGCTGGTGAAGATGGACCCGGTGGCGCAAGGGGGGTGGAGCGCGTTCTTCACGTACTGGTCGGGCCTGGATCAGTTCGATCCGGCGGTGCATGTGTGGATCCGCGGCAACGGCAAGGCGGCGGCGCGCGGCTGGCCGACCAGCCCAAAGCTGGAAGAGTTGCGCAATGCGTGGCTGGAGGCGGGCGAGGTTGCGGCACAGAAGCATATCGCCGCGGATATCCAGCGGCAGGTGTTCGTGGATGTGCCGTATATCCCGCTGGGGCAGATTCTGCCAACCTGGACCTACCAAAACTCCATCACCGGCGTGCTGCAGGGCTATGCCCTGTTCTGGAATTTGCGGAAGGCATGACCGACAAAACCTCTCCCGCGCGCGGCGCGGGAGAGGTTTTGTTACTCCGGCAGTACCTCGATCGCATCGCCCACGGCGAAGCGCCCGCCTTCCAACACCTCGGCATGCACGCCGAGCTCGACGTGGCCGTAGAGCGAGCGCAGTTCCGCCACCGGGTCGGCGTCGCGCTCGGCCGTTGTGGGGTTCACCTCGGTGGCGGGGCAGCGGGTGATCGGCTTCACCACGCGCAGTACCGCGCCGCCGAGCTGCAGCGACCGGCCCACCCAGTCCCGCTCGCTCCAGGCGGGCGTGCCGGAGAACCACACATTGGCCCGGAACCGCCGCCGGTGGCGCCGGCCCCCCACCCGCGCCTCGTAATCGCGCAGGCTGGCCAGGTTGATCAGGCTCACCACCTTGCCGCGCTGGTCACAGAAGCTGTGGCCGGGGACGTGGTGGAAGCGCGGGGCGCCGCGCGCTTCCTCGCCCAGGTAGTCGGTCAGGAAGGCGCTGATCCGTTCCCGTCCGGCCTCGGTCAGGGCGTTCTCCACCACCGCCGAGCCGTCGGGGGCGCGGATCGCCAGCATGCCGGAGCGGGGGTCGAAGAACGAGAACAGGGACGCGATGCGGGCATTCTTCATCAGACACATGAAGTTGGCTTTCTGCCGCCAGGCGGGCGCGGCAGGATCGAAGCCCGAATCGCCGTGGGCCAGGGCGAAGGCGCGGTCCCACGGGATGCAGCCGCCCTCCTCGACCTCGGTCCATTCCAGGGCCTCGGCGGTGAGGCCCTTCACCGGGTAGCGATACAGGTATTCGATGCGCATGCGGCGATCCCCCTTGAGCGACACTGTGCTACGCCCCACCTCGAATGCCAAAGGCTCACGTTTCCGTTGCCTGTTTGGAGGGGCGGAGGACAGGGCAGTCGCCTACGTATAGGGACAGAGAGATGGATATAGAGAAATTCACTGAGCGCGCCCGGGGATTCCTGCAGGCCGCGTCGACCATCGCGATTCGCGAGTTCCACCAGCGGATCGCGCCAGAGCACTTGCTGAAGGCACTGCTGGATGATGAGGAGGGCGCGGCCGCGGGGCTGATCCGCACCGCCGGCGGCGACCCGAAGCAGGCCATCGCGGGGGTCGAGGCCGAGCTGGCCCGTCAGCCCAAGGTGCAGGGATCGGGCGCCGGGCAGCCGCAGATCACGCCGGAACTGGTGCGCGTGCTGGACGCCGCGGAGCAAGCCGCGACCAAGGCCGGCGACGACTACGTGGCGCAGGACCGGCTGCTGGTGGCGATTGCCGCGTCGTCCACGCCGGCCGCGCGGGCGCTGAAGGCCGCCGGCGTCACGCCGCAGGCGCTGGAGAAGGCGGTGAACGACATCCGCAAGGGGCGGCGTGTCGATTCGCCGAACGCGGAAGCCAATTTCGACGCGCTGAAGAAATACGCGCGCGACATCACCGCGCTCGCGCGCGAGGGCAAGCTAGATCCGGTGATCGGCCGCGACGAGGAGATCCGCCGCACCATCCAGGTGCTGGCTCGCCGCACCAAGAACAATCCGGTGCTGATCGGCGAACCGGGCGTGGGCAAGACCGCCATCGTCGAGGGCCTGGCGCTGCGCATGGTGAACGGCGACGTGCCGGAGGCACTGAAGAACAAGCGCCTGCTGTCGCTGGACCTGGGCGCCATGGTCGCGGGCTCGAAATTCCGCGGCGAGTTCGAAGAGCGCCTGAAGGCGGTGCTGAAGGAAGTCGAGGGCGCCGAGGGCGAGGTGGTGTTGTTCATCGACGAGCTGCACAACCTGGTCGGCGCCGGGCGGGCCGAGGGGTCGATGGACGCCTCCAACCTGATCAAGCCGGAGCTGGCGCGCGGCACGCTGCACTGCATCGGCGCGACGACCTTGGACGAATACCGCAAGCACATCGAGAAGGACGCGGCGCTGGCGCGGCGCTTCCAGCCGGTGTTCGTGGGGGAGCCTTCGGTTGAGGACACGATCTCGATCCTGCGCGGGATCAAGGAAAAGTATGAGACGCACCACGGCGTGCGCATCACCGATGGGGCGCTGGTGGCGGCGGCGACGTTGTCCAATCGCTACATCACCGACCGCTTCCTGCCCGACAAGGCGATCGACCTGATCGACGAAGCGGCCAGCCGGCTGCGCATGCAGGTAGATTCGAAGCCGGAGGAATTGGACGAACTCGATCGCCGCGTCATCCAGTTGAAGATCGAGCGTGAGGCGTTGAAGAAGGAAACCGACGCGGCATCGGGCGAGCGCTTGCAGCGGCTGGAGAAAGAACTGGCGGACCTCGAGGACAAGTCCAACGCCATGGCCGCCGCCTGGCGCGCCGAGAAGGATCAGGTGACCGACCGGCAGAAGTTGAAGGAGCGGCTGGACCAGGCGCGCAGCGAGGTGGAAATTGCGCAGCGCCGCGGCGATCTGGCAAAGGCGTCGGAGCTGTTGTACGGCGTGATCCCCGATATCGAGAAGAAGCTGGCCACCGCGTCTGACGGCAAGCTGGTGAACGAGGCGGTGACCGAAGAGGCCATCGCCCACGTGGTATCGCGCTGGACCGGCATCCCGGTGGACAAGATGCTGGAAGGCGAGCGCGCCAAGCTGCTGCGCATGGAAGAGGAGTTGCACAAGCGCGTCATCGGCCAGGATGAAGCGTTGCGCGCGGTGGCGAACGCGGTGCGCCGCGCGCGCGCCGGCCTGCAAGACCCGAACCGGCCGATCGGCTCGTTCCTGTTCCTTGGCCCGACCGGCGTCGGCAAGACCGAGCTGACCAAGGCTTTGGCGGAATTCCTGTTCGATGACGAACGGGCAATGGTGCGCATCGACATGAGCGAGTTCATGGAGAAGCACAGCGTTGCGCGGCTGATCGGCGCTCCGCCGGGTTACGTCGGCTATGACGAAGGCGGCGTGCTGACCGAAGCAATCCGCCGGCGTCCCTACCAGGTGATTCTGTTCGACGAAGTCGAGAAAGCGCATGAGGATGTGTTCAACATCCTGTTGCAGGTGCTGGACGATGGCCGCCTGACCGACGGCCAGGGCCGCACGGTGGACTTCAAGAACACGATCATCGTGCTGACGTCGAACCTGGGTTCGGAGATCCTGGCGGCGCAGCCGGAAGGCGAGCCGACCACGATGGTGCAGGGCCAGGTGATGCGCATCGTGCGTGCGCATTTCCGTCCCGAGTTCCTCAACCGGCTGGACGAGATCATCCTGTTCCGTCGCTTGCAACGCGCGGACATGGCGGCGATCGTGCAGATCCAGTTGGACTACCTGCGCAAGCTTCTGGCCGACCGCAAGATCGGGCTGGAGCTGGACAAGAGCGCGCTGGAGTGGCTGGCGAGCGAAGGCTACGACAGCACGTATGGTGCTCGGCCGCTGAAGCGGGTGATTCAGCGCGGGCTGCAGAATCCGCTGGCACAGATGATCCTGGAAGGCACGGTGAAGGACGGCCAGACGGTGCATGTCACCGCCGGCGCCGAGGGGCTGCGCATCAACGGGCAGTTGGCCGAGGCGGCGTAAGGCGCGGGGATGCTGCCTCATACGGGCAGCATCCCTAGGCTTGGCCGCTGCTGCACACCCCCGCCAACGTTGCCGAAAATCCGCAAACGGGAGAGCAATGCAAGTGCCGCGCCGACGCGGCATCTGGGCGTATGATACCAAGCCGTAAATTGGCTGACTCGCGTCTGCCGCCCTTATGCACGGAAGGATCCCCGCCATGCCCCGTGTCGTCGGTATCGATCATCTGGTGGTCCGCGTCAGCGACTACCATAAGTCGAAGGCCTTCTACCAACAGCTCTTCACCTTCCTCGGCTTCGAAATTTCCGACGAATACGAGGACATGATCGGCTGGACCAATGGCAAGACACGTTACTGGATCACGTCGGCCGACGCACAAGGCCGGCCATACCGTAACGGCGATGTCGGCTTCCATCACTACGCCTTCCAATTGCGCAGCCGCAAGGAGGTTGACGAGCTCGACGCGTTCCTGCGCGATGAACTGCACGCGCAGATCGTCGACCCCGCGGGAGAGTACTACGATGACTACTACGCCGTGTTCTTCCTCGACCCGGACGGCATGAAACTGGAAGGCATGAGATACGGCGAACGCCAAGCAAAAGCCGCGCGCGCCAGCGGCCGCAAGAAGCCGGCCTGATCCAGGCCCGTCCCGCAACCGCACCGTTCTCGCCCGTGCCCGGCGGCCGGCGACGGGACGCTGACACGCCGGCACGGTGGGCTACACTGCCGGGCTCGGGCCGCCTTGGCGCGGCCAGGCACACAGCCAAACAAGGACAGCGGCCATGCATCTCGATGCCAGCAATATCGCGGCCCAGGCGACCCCGCATGAAGTGCGGCTGGCGGATTACCAGCCGCCGCCCTTCCTGGTGGATCACGTCGATCTGCATTTCGATCTTGACGAAGCCGCCACCCGCGTCGCGTCGCGCCTGAAACTGCGCCGCAATCCCGTCGAGCCGCAGGCGGCGCCGCTGCGGCTCGACGGCGAGGCCCTGACACTTCTGCGCCTGGCTCGGGACGGCGAAACGCTGAGCAGCAACCAGTATCATCTCGAAGACGGCGCGCTGATCATTCCGGACATGCCGGATACCTGCGAACTGGCGGTCGACACGGAAATCGCCCCCAAGGACAACACCGTACTCAGCGGCCTGTACGTCTCCAACGGCAGCTTCTTCACCCAGTGCGAGGCCGAAGGCTTCCGCCGCATCACGTATTTCCCCGACCGGCCGGACGTGATGGCGCGCTATACCGTCACCATCACCGCGGACAAGGCACGCGTGCCGGTGATGCTGTCGAACGGCAATCCCGGTGCAGTCGAAGACCTCGGTGATGGCCGCCAGCGCATCACCTGGACCGATCCTCATCCGAAACCGTGTTATCTCTTTGCCCTGGTCGCGGGCGATCTGGTCGCGGTGAAGGACAGCTTCACCACACGGTCCGGACGGCAGGTTGAACTCGGAATCTGGGTGCGCAGCGGCGACGAGGATCGCTGCGAACATGCCATGCGTTCCCTGAAGACCGCGATGAAATGGGACGAGGACGTGTTCGGCCTGGAATACGACCTGGACGTGTTCAACATCGCCGCGGTGTCCGATTTCAACATGGGCGCGATGGAGAACAAGGGCCTGAACGTCTTCAATACCAAATACGTGCTGGCCCGGGCCGGAACCGCGACCGACGACGATTTCCAGCGCATCGAATCGGTGATCGCGCACGAGTATTTTCATAACTGGACCGGCAACCGCGTCACCTGCCGCGACTGGTTCCAGCTTTCCTTGAAGGAAGGGCTGACGGTCTATCGCGACCAGGAATTCTCCGCCGACCAGGGCAGTCGCGCGGTCAAGCGCATCGGCGACGTGCGCGCGCTGCGTGCCGGCCAGTTCCGCGAGGATGCAGGGCCGCTGGCGCATCCGGTGCAGCCGCAACGCTACATGGCGATCGATAATTTTTACACCGCGACGGTGTACCAGAAGGGCGCGGAAGTGATCCGCATGATGGCCACCATCATCGGACGCGCGGCGTTCCGGCGCGGCATGGATCTGTATTTCGCGCGCCATGACAACAGCGCGGTGACGATCGACGATTTCGTCGCCGCAATGCAGGACGCGTCCGGCGTCGATCTCGGGGCGTTCAAGCTGTGGTATCACCAGGCGGGGACGCCGGCGCTTTCGGTCGAGGATGCCTACGATCCGGAAACCAGGCGCTACACGCTGACGCTGCGGCAGCAGACGCCGCCCACGCCGGGGCAGCCGGACAAGCAGGCGCTCGTCGTTCCGGTCGCGATGGGATTGCTCGCGGACGATGGCACGGAGCAATCGACGCGCCTCGCGGGGGAAACCGCGCCGCGGCCGGGGACGCGCGTGCTGCTGCTGACGGGCGCGGAACAAAGTTTCGTTTTCGAGGATGTGGCAGCGCTGCCGACTCCGTCGCTGCTGCGCGGCTTCTCTGCTCCGGTGAAGCTGTCGGGGATCAGCCTGGACCGGTTGCAGTTCCTGGCAGCACACGACACCGACCCGTTCGTGCGATGGGAAGCCGGGCAGCAATACGCAACGCACGTGCTGTTGCAGGAAGTCGAAGCCTGGCAGCCGGGCGCCAAGGTGAACATCCCGGAAGGCGTGCTCGCGGCGGCCATCGCGACCCTGCAGGGGTCCGCCGAGGATCCCGCCTTTGCCGCGGAAGCACTGATGCTGCCGAGCGAAACGTTCCTGGCGGACCAGATGAACGTGGCGAACCCTGACGCGATCCACGCTGTGCGCGAGGCGGCACGCGCAGCGATCGGCGGACAGTTCACGCCGATCCTCCAGGCGATGTATGAGCAACTCGCCGACGACGGCGCATACCAGATCGATGGCGAGTCGATCGGCCGGCGCGCGCTGCGCAACACGTGTCTCGCCTACCTGGCAGCGGGGGTGCCGAAACATGGCGCGAGGGTTGCCAAGACGCAGTTCGATTCGTGGCGCAACATGACCGACGTGCTGGCGGCGCTGTCGGTGCTGAGCCAGATCGACTGCCCGCAGCGGACCAGTGCACTGAATGCGTTCTACAACGCGTGGCACGAGGAAGACCTTGTGCTGGACAAGTGGTTCGCGATCCAGGCGATGTCGAGCCTGGGCACGCCGGAAGCGGTGCGCAAACTGTCAGAGCATGCCGATTTCGATCTGCGCAATCCGAATCGGGTTCGGGCCCTGATCGCCAGCTTCGCCAGCGGCAATCCAGTGCGTTTCCATGACGCCTCGGGGAAGGGCTATCGGTTGCTGGCCGACATGATCATGGAACTGGACCCGCGCAATCCGCAGATCGCGGCACGGATGGTCGCACCGCTCGGGCAGTGGCGGCGTTACGATGCGGGGCGCCAGGCGCTGATGCAGCAGGAACTGCAGCGGATCCTGGACCTGCCGGGGGTGAGCCGGAATACTTTCGAAATGGTGTCGAAGAGTTTATAACCCTCTAACCTCTGTCGTGGCCCCAGAACCTCTCCCGCCCAAGGCGGGAGAGGATAATGTTTTCCCTCCGCCTCTGATCAGCGAGCCCGCCCATGCCATCGATTCTCTTCCATAACCTTCGTCTTCTCGATCCGCGCCGCGACGAACTTCTGGACGGCATGGAAGTGCTCGTCGAGGACAATGTCATCCGCGGCGTCTCCGACCGGCCGATCGCGGGCATCGGCCCCTATCGGATCGACCTGGGCGGCCGGACGCTGATGCCGGGCCTGATCGACGCCCACATCCATGTCGTGCTCACCGAGGTGAATCTGCGATTGCTGTCCGACGTGCCGCTGACCTTGCTTGCGGCCAAGGCCTCGGCCTCGATGCGCGCCATGCTCATGCGCGGGTTCACCACGCTGCGCGACACCGGCGGCGCGGATTGGGGCATCAAGGCCGCGGTGGAGCAAGGCTTGTTCGTTGGCCCCCGGTTGTTCATTGCCGGCCAGCCGCTGAGCCAGACCGGCGGCCACGCCGATCATCGCGCGCGCACGCAAACAACCGTGCTGTGCCCTTGTTGCTCCGGCCTTGCATGGAGTTCGCGCGTCGCCGACGGGGTGCCGGATGTCATCAAGGCGACGCGCGACGAACTGCGCAAAGGCGCCGACCATATCAAGCTGATGGTCTCCGGTGGCGTCGCGTCGCAGGCCGATCCGCTGGAAAGCCTGCAATACCGCATGGACGAGATCGAAGCCGCGGTGGAGGAGGCGACGCGCTGGGGCAGCTATGTCTGCGCTCACGCCTATAGCGCCAAGGCGATCGAACGCGCGGTGCGCGGCGGCGTGCGCACGATCGAGCATGGCAACCTGATCGACGCGCCCACCGCGAAGCTGATGGCGGACCGTGGCGCCTACATGGTGCCGACGCTGGTCGCGTATGATTCGCTGAAGAAGCGCGGACCGGAGTATGGGCTGTCCGGCTACTCGCTGGCGAAGAACGAACTGGTGCTGCATGCCGGATTGCGGTCGCTGGAGATCGCGCGCGCCGCGGGGGTGAAGATCGGGTTCGGCAGCGACCTGCTGGGACAGTTGCAGACCGACCATACGAACGAATTTGCCATCCGCCGCGAAGTGATGGGCGCGGCGGATATCATCCGGTCGGCGACGTTGGTGAATGCGGAGATCGTGCGGCAGGAGGGAAGGATCGGAGAGATCGTCCCGGGTGCGTTCGCCGACATGCTGGTGGTGGACGGCGACCCGTATCGCGACCTGGGCGTGCTGCAGAACGACGGGCAGCACATCAAGGCGATCATGCTGAATGGCCAGTTTGTGAAGAACAGCCTATGACATTATGCGAATAGAGCCTGCCGGCAGAACGCCGGATGGCCGCCGCCGGATCGAGCTGCCGATCCGCATCACGCTCATGACGTATGGGCCTCCAACGTCCGTCTCTGCGGGCGGCTGGCAAATTTATCGCGGAGGAAGATGAGAAACAGAGCACGTTGAGAAGGCGTTGCTGATCCGAGTTGGTCCATCGCTTGGGAGCGGCACATTCTTCTCGGCGCGCTTTGCGTCTCACTTGCCTCAGCGATAAATTTGCCAGCGACAAGCGGCACCTGCCAGACGCGTTGAGGCGACACGTTTCTTCACAGAGCCTGGCCAGCCACGCTTGACATTCGCCCGGTCATCCGGCGCACTACTCGCCAGTAGCGCAGGGCAGGAACCATGAAATTCGGCATCTTCTACGAACTGCAACTGCCGCGCCCGTGGCAACCCGGCGATGAGCAGCGGCTGTACCAGAACGCGTTGGATCAGATCGAGCTGGCGGATCGGCTGGGCTATGACTACGCGTGGGAGGTGGAACACCATTTCCTGGAAGAATATTCGCATTCGCCCGCGCCCGAAGTGTTCCTTGGCGCCGCCAGCCAGCGGACGAAGAACATCCGGCTTGGCCACGGCATCGTGCAGCTCACCACCAATCCGCCGCAGCGCGTGGCCGAGCGCATCGCCTGCCTCGACCTGGTTTCCAATGGCCGCGTCGAGATGGGCACGGGCGAGTCCGCTTCGATCACCGAGCTTGGCGGGTTCGGCCGCGAGATGGAAACCAAGCGCGAGGTCTGGGAAGACGCGATCCGTTGCATCATCCCGATGTTCAAGGACCAGGGCACCGCGCTGGACACCAAGTGGCACAAAATGCCGATGCGGAACGTGCTGCCCAAGCCGGTGCAGAAGCCGCATCCGCCGCTGTGGGTCGCTTGCTCGCAGCTTGAAACGATCGAGATGGCGGGCCGGCGCGGCATGGGTGCGCTGGGGTTTCAGTTCCTGTCGGCGGACGCGGCGCATGCCTGGGTGCATGCGTATTACAACAGCTTCGTGAAGCGGCAGGAGAAACTGGCCGATTACGTGACCAACCCGAACATCGCGCTGGTCAGCTATTTCATGTGCGCCGAAACCGACGAGGAAGCGCGGCGCCGCGCCGACGGCGCCACGTTCTTCCAGTTCGCGCTGCGCTATTACGGTGCCAGTTCCGGGCGCAAGCGTCCGGATCCCTACACGGTGAACATGTGGGACGAATACAACAAGTGGAAGCGGGAAAATCCGGACGCCGCCGCGCGGGCACTGTCGGGCGGATTGATCGGCTCGCCGGAGACGCTGCGCCGGAAACTGCGGCGGTTCGAAACGTCGAATATCGACCAGGTCATCCTGCTGAACCAGGCGGGCAAGAACGCCCATCCGCATATCTGCGAAAGCCTGGAATTGTTCGCGCGGGAAGTCATGCCGGAGTTCCACGCGAACGAGCCTGCGCACCAGGACTGGAAGCGCAAGGTGCTGGCAGGAGAGATCGAGCTTGAGGAGATCGACACGCAGCCGTTCCGCGAGCGGTTCGGGCCGAATACCGTGCAGATTCCGCAGGCGGCGGAGTAGGGGGCCAGTAAGCGGGTCGCTTCGCGTCCGCGCCCCAATTGTCATTGCGAGGAGCGCAGTGACGGGGCAATCTCCTGCGGTGCGGGCGTTTCAGCGGCTCTGCGGGCGGGAGATTGCTTCGTCGCTTCGCTCCTCGCAATGACATGTGAAGGGGGTGCGTGCATTTCCAATCATCGCGGACATGCTCTAGCCCGATTTTTCCCCGGCGATCTCCTCGGCCCGGTATCCCTGCGCGAACAGGAGGGCGCGCAGATCGGCGTGATCCACCCGCGCCTGCGCGGCTGCGGCGACAATCGGCTTGGCGCGGAACGCGACACCGAGACCCGCGGCACGCAGCATGTCCAGGTCGTTGGCGCCATCGCCCACCGCAAGCGTCGCCGCAAGCGGCAGGCCGCGCTCGGCCGCAAGGCCAGTCAGCGTCGCCAGCTTCGTGTCGCGGTCCAGGATCGGCTCGGCGACGCGCCCGAGCAGGGCCGCGCCATCGTCCAACAGCACGTTGGAGCGGTGCAGGTCGAAGCCGCACGCGGCGGCCACGCGCGACGTGAAAAAGCTGAACCCGCCGGAGACCAAGGCTGTGTAGGCGCCGTGAGCGCGCATGGTCGTGACCAGCTCACGCGCGCCGGCGGTCAGGCGGACGCGTTGCCAGGTGCGTTCCAGCGCATCGACCGGCAGGCCTTGCAGCATCGCAACGCGCTCGCGCAGGGCGGCTTTGAAGTCCAGCTCGCCATTCATCGCACGCGCGGTGATGGCGGCGATGCGGTTCTTCAGGCCGGCGAAATCGGCCAGCTCGTCCAGCGTTTCGCCGGTGACGATGGTGCTGTCCATGTCGGCGACCAGCAGGCGCTTGCGCCGGTTGTCAGTGGTGCTGACGATGGCGTCGATCGGCGCGCCGGCAAGCGCGGTGTGGATCGTCGCGATGCCGGGTGCGGCGGGGACGGGGATATCGGCCGCCTCGCCGGGAGAAAGAACAACCGGGTCGCCACCGGCAACGGCCTCGCGCACGCGGGCGATCGTGGCGGGCGTCAGCGTCGTGGCGGCGCGATCGGCGATCAGGGTGATGACACAGGGCATGACGTCCACATGTCATTGCGAGGAGCGGAGCGACGGTCGCGGTAGGGACTGGCCTTGCGGCCAGCCCCCCGCACAGATCCCGGCGTGCGGCTTTCCCGCACCGGGCTCCTGTCTCGGGTTACACTGTTGCGCCGTTCGAGGTCTTGGGGACCTAT
>Ga0335075_10012275_pt1 | contig 12949 bp, 13 predicted proteins | sample Lox_Sample_24_FD_206723 | JGI IMG/M metagenome (GOLD analysis project Ga0335075, IMG submission 206723) | Soil microbial communities from Loxahatchee National Wildlife Refuge, Florida, United States - Lox_Sample_2.4 | ecosystem: Environmental > Terrestrial > Soil > Wetlands | place: USA... | reverse complement strand
CGTGCATCGCCACCGACTTGACTCCATGTGCGGCGAGCCGCTTGACGAGGCGGTCGGCTCCGTGCTTGGTGCGAACGAACACGAGCGCGAGGTCGCGGTCTCGGTTTAGCTCCTTGACCAGCGCCTCGACGCGATGCTCGTGTGAGACCGGCACGAAGCGGTGCTCGATCTCAGCGTTCGCGCGCCGTTCCCGCGGGCCGCGCTGGTGGGTTACCGGGTCGTGCGCGTAGCGCTCGGCGAGGCGTCCGGCGTCACCGTCGAGGGTCGCGGAGAAAAACAGGGTCTGCCGCCGCTCGGGGCAGGCCGCGACGATCCGGTCGATCGCGGGGCGAAAGCCCATGTCGAGCATGCGGTCGGCCTCATCGAGAACGAGGATCTGGATCCGGTCCAGGGAGAACGCACCACGCGCGAGCAGGTCCTCGAGTCGCCCGGGGGTCGCGACGAGCACGTGCGAGGTGGCCGCCTCCTTGGCCTGCTTGACCAGTCCGGCTCCCCCGTAAACGGCGGTCACGCGAAGCGCACGCGCGTGTGCGATACCGCGGATATCGTCGACGATCTGAGTGGCGAGTTCGCGGGTGGGTGCGAGCACGAGCGCGGCAGGACGCGGGTCGGTGGCGCCGATCCGCTCGACCAGCGGGATCCCGAAGGCCAGGGTCTTGCCCGACCCCGTGGGCGACTTGGCGATCACGTCGCGGCCCGTGATCGCGTCACCGACGACGGCACGCTGGATCGCGAACGGCTCGGTGATCCCGGCCGTGGAAAGGGAGCTGACGACGGCGCGGGAGACCCCGAGATCAGCGAACGATTCTGTTGACATGCATAACTCCTTGGCGGCGCAAATGGGCCGCGGACGATTCGGGAGGCGATGGCTGACCCGAACCGCTGCGAGCGGGACCCAAGCAAGCTGCCTCGCGGCCGGCAGCGCCGACCACTCACTCAAACGTAGCAGCCGCTGGACGAGGTAAGAGCTCTGACCAAGAAATCGCGACGCTGCAAGGGCGTCGAAATTCTGCTGCTAGCGTCGCCGCGCGGTTGGGCAATTCTCTTTAAAAAGGGGCAGGTGGGGCGCATGCTTGAAGGCAAGTTGGTCGCGCGCGCGGCCGTGATCGCGTTCGTGTTGACGGTGTCGCTGTCGATGGCATCGGTCGGCCGTGCTCACGCGGCACAGGTGTTGTTACTCGGACGCGGAGGGCACGTCAGTGTTCGCACTGACCGCTTCGCGCCGACCAACCAGCCGATCGCGCCGGCGCGTGCCGCCTCGGCGCCGCGATCGCACCGCGTCCGCGCAAGGACCGCGACGGCTGCTCCGACCGTTCTGTCGGTGCTTCAGAGCCTGTACGGGCAGGGTCAGATCTCATCCGCGACCTACACCGCCGACGTGAACAGCTGGAATCAGGCAGTTAGTACGGACTCGCATCTGACCGGGACGCCCGCCACCGAGCTCGGCGCCGTCCTCGCCAACATGAAGCAGATCGCCGCGTCCAACCTGCTCACCTCCTCGCGACTCGCGGAGGTCTTCCTCACCGTGAACCGCAACGTTCAATGGTGGAGCACCGGTGTTGTCCCGTCGAGCGGCGAGGACGTCGAGTTCTCCGGCTCGCAGATTGTGTGGGAGTACTACCCGGGGCAGGGGATCGAGCTGCAGGTGCTCGGTACGTTCGGTAAGGCCGATGGTCTCTACACCGGCGGCGAGTACAGCGAGATGCTCTCGCTGGTGAACGAGATGGTGCCACTCGCCGCGAGCCGCAACGGTGCACTCACCTGGGAGTACCTGTTCCAGTTCGAGAATGGCGTCCCCCCGTGGACGAGCGCCATGTCACAGGGCACCGCGATCGAGGCGCTGACCCGCGCGAGCAAGGCAAGCACGGCGGCCGGTAACTCCACTGCGGCGGCCAACTACTTCTCGATCGCGCACCAGGCGCTGGCGATCTTGCAGCAGGCTCCTCCCGAGGGCGTCGCGGTCCAGGCCTCCCAAGGCACGCGTTTCCTGCTCTATTCGTATAACCCGAACGAGCTGGTCATCAATGGGTTCCTGCAGACGCTGATCGGCCTGTGGGACTACTGGCACGCCAGTGGGGACACGACGGCGCGGGCGCTGTTCAAGGCCGCCAGTCCGGAGGCGCAGTACGAGCTGCCCTCCTATGACACCGGCGCGTGGTCGCTGTACGAGCCCGGCCAGGAGGACACGCTCTCCTATCACCAGCTGGTCACGGGCTTTCTCCAGCAGCTGTGCGACCGAACGGGGAACCAGACCTTCTGCAGCGAGGGATCCCGTTTCAACTCCTACCTGACCACGCCGCCGGTCCTCAGCCTGCTGACGACCAGCGTCCCGGGCGGGAAGAGCGGCCCGATCTCCTTCGGGCTCTCGAAGATCTCCAACGTGACGGTCACGGTCCTCAAGGGGACGCAGACCGTCTACTCGAGCACGAGCCAGGTTCCGTACGGCACCGACTCGTTCACGGTTCCGTCGCTCGCCGTCGGGGTCTACACGGTGCAGCTGAAGGCCACCGACCTGGCCGGCAACGTCGGCACGACGACGGGGACGCTGACGGTCTCGTAGGGCCGTCCCCCCGAACCACTAGCATGGCCCGCCATGCCGAGTCCCGGTTTGCGCCGGGGACTCGTCGCCGTGGCGGGCCTGCTACTTGCGATAGGGGTCGCGGTGGTGGTCCTCGTGCTGGTTAATTCTGGAGGTAGCCACCACCACAGCACGACGGTGGCCCATGTCGCGGCCGCTCCGGCGCCCGCCCCGGCTCCGCCGCCCGCGCCGAAGCCTCGTCCGGCTCCGACCGACGACCCCTGGCCGTTCTACGGCTACAACCTTGCACGCACCCGCTCCTTCCCGAACGGGGGGAAGCTCGATCCGCCACTGAACGTGGGGTGGGCGTTTCACGACGGCGCTCTGCTCGAGTTTCCGCCGGTGATCGACAACAACGCCCTCTACTTCGAGGACGCGAACGGATATGCCAGCGGCCTGAGCTCCACCAACGGCCATCTGATCTGGCACCGGAGGATCGGCACGCTCGCCGCCGCCTCTCCGGCGCTTGACATCCGCCACCAGTTGGCGTTCTTCACGCTGCTGTCGACCACTCCCGGCGCCAAGTCGCCAGGAAATGGAGCGGTCGTGGCGGTGTCGATGAAGACCGGCCGCGTGGTGTGGTCACACGCGCTCCCCTCGGGCAGCGAGTCCTCGCCGCTGGTGCACGGCCTGAGTGTCTTCCTGGGCGACCAGGGCGGCACCGTTTACTCATTCAGGACGTATGACGGCCACCTCAACTGGACCTTCCATGCCGGCGGCGCGGTCAAGGGCGGGGTCGCCTTCGCTCACAACACGATCTACTTCGGCGACTACGGGGCTCGCGTGTATGCGGTCAACGCCGCCAACGGCCGCGAGGTCTGGTCGACCGGGGCCGGCGGCACCTTCTACTCGACGCCAGCGGTCGCCTTCGGACGCGTGTACATCGGCAGCACCAGCGGCGCCGTCTACGCGCTATGGGCCAACTCCGGGGCCGTCGCCTGGAGCGCCTCGACCGGCGCCTACGTGTACGCCTCGCCCGCCGTCGTGGACGTTCCCGGCCTCGGACCGACCGTCTACATAGGCTCCTATGACGGCCACCTGTATGCCTACAACGCCAATAGCGGCGGCGTCCGCTGGAGTCATGCGGCTGGCGGTCGGATCGACGGCTCGGCCACCGTCGTGGGCAACGTCGTCTATTACGCCGACCTCGGGCTGAACAAATCGACCGGTCTCAACTGGCGAACGGGGCGGCCGGTGTTCTCATTCCCAGACGGTGAGTTCACTCCGGTGATTACTGACGGGAAGGTCGTGTTTCTGATCGGTTACTCGACCATCTACCAGATGGTTCCGAAGCACTGACGGTCTGTCGTTAGGGCGGCATGGCGCCAATCAGACCGACGCAACGCGAGGCGGCTTCGATCGCAAGCTCGGGGCCTCCGACGAGGTAGCCGGCCGCGAGCGCGTCGCCGGCACCCGTGGTGTCGACCGCGACGATCGGCGGGGCCGGATAGAACCCCTCGGGAAACTCGGCGCCGCGGGCTCCGAGCTTGATCACCCAGTTCGCGTCGAGGCTGGGAATGGCGGTCCGCTCGGCCTCGGTGGCAAACACGATCTCGGGGTGAAGCGCCTCCACGCGTGTGGCGAATCGCGTGGCGCCGCTGAGCTCGATGTCGTGCGCCGAAGCGAGATCGACGGTGACCCGGCGGGCGTGCCTGGCCGCTTCCATGACCGCGCTGGCCATCGGCTCGTGCAGCAAGCCGTAGCCGGAGATGTGCAGGACGTCACATGACTCCACCCAGGAGAGATCGAGCTCGGACGGTTCGAGCCGCGCCGCAACGCCCCGGTCAGAAGCCATCGTGCGCTGGTTATCGGAGTCGCGAAACGAGACGACCACGCCGCCGCGGCCTGTTACGACGGGGCCGCACACGTCGACGCCGCATCGTGCGAGCTCGGCGGAGGCTAGCCCGCTCTGGAGGTCGGTTCCTCGCTTGCAGATCAGGCGGCTTCTCGCGCCCAGTGCGCCGGCCCAGGCGGCGACGTTTGCCGCTTGACCCCCTGCGGCGAAGCGGATCGTCGCGGGCGTGTCGGCGTCCGGCGCGAGCGGGGTGTCCGGCAGGACGATGACGTCAAGGATCAGGTCGCCGATCGTGCAGATCGAGATCGGCCGGATGTGCTCGGCCGGTTCGCTAGGTTGCGTCGGTGAGTTCCGCACAGCGTCACGTCGTCGTGTCCGCAAGAGTGGCAGAGGCGCTACGAAACGGGGCTCCCGTCGTTGCGCTCGAGTCGACGATCATCACGCACGGCCTGCCGCGGTCGGAGAATCTGCAGGCCGCGCTCGAGTTCGAGCGGACGGTCGCCGATGGCGCCGCGGTTCCGGCGACAATCGGCCTGCTCGACGGGGTCGTCCGGGTGGGGTTGGAAGGCGATGAGCTCGGGCGGCTGGCCAGCGCCGAGGCTCCACTGAAGCTGAGCGCCAGAGACCTCCCGGTCGCGATCGCGCGGGGTGCGACGGGCGGGACGACGGTGGCCGCGACGGCGCTGATCGCCTCGCAGGCAGGTATCCGCGTGTTCGCCACGGGCGGGATCGGCGGAGTCCATCGCAATGCGGCGTCGACCTTTGACGAGTCGGCAGATCTCGGGACGCTCGCGAGCTGTCGGATCACGGTCGTGTCCGGCGGCGTGAAGTCGATCCTCGACATCGGGGCGACGCTCGAGCGACTCGAGACACTGGGTGTCACCGTGCTTGTGTTCGGTACCGACCGCTTCCCCGCCTTCTGGCTGACCGACAGCGGCTACCGGGTCGACACACCGGTCGCCACCGCCGAGGAGGTCGCTGCGGTGATGCAGGCAGCCGATGAACTAGCCCTGCCCGGCGCGATCCTGGTGGCCAACCCTCTTCCCGAGGCAGCGCAAATGGACCCGGGCACCCACGACCGTCTGCTCGCCGAAGCTCTCGATGCCGCCGAGGCAGCGTCGGTACGCGGCAAGGCGATCACGCCGTTCCTGCTCGATTACATCCACGAGCACACAGACCGGGCGAGCGTCACCGTCAACCTCGAGATCGTCCGCGGCAACTGCAAACTGGGGGCAGCGATAGCCCGCTCCTGGGTCTCGGGCGGCGCTGATCTGCGATAGACCGGTGCCGTGCTTCACCGGTTGACGGATTACGCCGGAGGGTCGACGCCGAGCTCAGCGATCAGCATCGTCGGCCGGGCGCCGTGCTCGCCGATCCGCTCGGGCACGGGAGCGCCGGCGGCCAGGAGTAGCCGCACGATCTCCGCGTAGGGCTCACGCGGGACCTCCTCGACGGGGCGCATCGATGGGCCTCCCTCGGGATCGTGGCAGTGTCGCGAGCCGTGCAGCGCCGCGCCGATTGCGCTGCCGCCGGTCCGGAACGTGAGTGCCGCTCCCCGGTCGACAAGCTCGCGGGCCATCTGCACGCGGCCCCGCCAGCACGCGTGCCCGAGCGGGATCTCCTCGCTCTCAGGATCGCCGTCGATTCGGGCGCCGGCATCGAGTAGCCGGCGCATCGCCTCCAGGTGGCCGCCCTCGATCGAGCCCATCAGCATCTCGTCGAGCGTCTCGGGCGCGACGGTGTCCGGAACACCGGCGTCCCGGTTACTCGCCGCCAGATAGCCACCGAGTGCCCGATCCTCATCGGTGAGGACTGACGTATCTGCGCCACGCTCGCGCAGGAGGTCGGCCACGGCATCCTCGCCCCACCGGGCGGCGACCTGGAGAGCGGTGCGGCCGTGCTCGCCACGTGCATCGATCGGGGCGCCGGCGTCGAGGAGGGCGGCGACCGTGCGCGGCGGCCGGCGGCGCCACACCGCCTGGTGGAGATGGCCCGCTGAGGCGCGGGCGCCGTGGGCGCAGAACATCTCGACCATGTCGGGGTTCGGGAAGTTCAGTGCCCGCCCGAGGTCGTAGTCGACCAGGTCCTGGCGGGCGCCGGCGTCGATCACCAGCATCGCGCAGGTCGGATCCGGGAACTCGCAGGCGTGGTAGAGGATCTCGTTGCCGTGGTAGCCCTCGCGATCGTCGGTCGGATCGGCGCCCGCCTCGAGCAGCATCCGCGTGAGCTCGGGATCGCCGGCGATACCAGCGGCGCCATATAGCGCGACCTGGAGCCACTGCTGCTCGGTGGCAAACCACGCGTTCGGATCGGCTCCGGCGTCGAGCAGGCACCGTACGACGGCGCGGATCCCCGGTGCCCGCTCCGGGTCGCCGCGCAGCAGTCGCGAGAAGCAGGCATACAGGATTGGCGGCCAGCCGTTCGGTCCGGTCGGTTCGTTCACCATGTCCGGGCGCGCCGCCAGGCGGCGCGACACCTCATCCGCCTCGCCGGTCACACAGGCACAGGCCAGGTCGTGGCGCGCGAGCGCCGGATTGGCGTCGAGCAGCGCGTGCGCGCGGCGCAGATCGGCCGAGGTCGCCGAGGCGATGAGCACGGCAGCGCGCTGGGTGGTGTCGAGCGTGAGCGCGTCGATGTGGAACTTCAGGCGCGGCCAGGACCGGAAGCCATACTCACGGGCGATCGCGAGCTGCGCGAGGGCGAGCGAGGGAAACTCACCCGACCTGCGGCGGCGTTTGGCCTCATCGCGTAGGTGGCGGAGGTCCGGACGTGCCGAAAGGATGCGGGGCTCGGACATGTCAGCTCCTTTCGGTCTCCGACGGGTCCGCACGCCGGGCCGAAAGTCACGTCCGACTCCAGTCGCGCCGTTCACTCCTCGCAGGTGGGCCTGAGTCCCTTTCCGCGGACCGGATGCGTCCTGCACGCGCCGCTCAAGATACCGCGGGCGGAAGCCGTCGTGGGCGGCGCTTTTCCCCGGCGCGGGTGCGACGTAATGTTCAGCGTGGATCCGGACATACGTGGACATGGTGCCGAACCCGGACGCGGGAATCCCGCGGGGCATGATCCTCGAATGGCCCGCTCGCGCCGACACGATGGGGGCGCGCGGTGAGCGCTTCGAAGCGTGCTTTCGCGACCATTACGCACGCGTCCTCGCCTATGCCCTGAGGCGAGTGCCGGACCGGGCCGGGGCCGAGGATGTCGCCGCCGAGACATTCCTGGTCGCGTGGCGGCGCCGCGACGACATCCCGGACGACGCTCTCCCATGGCTGCTCGGGATCGCGCGGCATGTCATCCACAACGAGTTGCGCTCCTCGCGACGCCGCGAGCGGCTTGCGTCCCGGGTGGGCGCAGAGCCTCCTAGCGGAGAGGACGCGCCCGCGGAGCTGGACCCGGGCACGACGGATGTAATGCACGCGCTCGGGCGGCTCGGCGAGCGGGATCGGGAGGTCCTGCTGCTGTCGAGCTGGGACGGCCTGGACCATCGCCGGGCAGCCGTCGTGCTCGGATGCACGCGTGGGGCATTCGCCGTCCGGCTTCACCGGGCGCGCGTCCGGCTAGCGCGGGAGCTGGGCGAGATCGCGTCAGCCGCCGGCGTGCCGCCCACCTTGAAGACAAAGGAGACGTCATGACGAGTCCTTTAGATGCGGTTGCTCTGCTCGAGCGGGCCGACCCGGTCGACGTGCGCGAGATCGCAACCGAGGCGGACGTCGCGGCCGCGCGCGAGCGAGTGCGATCGATGATCGCTGCCGACGCGCCGAGCGCGGCCCGGCCTCTGCCTCGGCGAGTGCGGCGAAGGTGGCTGCGGTTGGGCGGAGGACTCGGTGTCGGCGCTCTGGCCGGCGCTGTCGTCGTGGCGCTTGGGCTCCTCGGCAGCGTCAGCACGGGCCCAGAGGTCCCGAACGCGGCGGCGATGACGATCCGGCGAGCGGCGGAGGCGGTGCGGTCCTCACCGGGGTCGGTGCTCCACATCGACTTGACTCTGACCAGCAGCTATCCGACCGGCGAGCACTGGAGCGTGCGCCAGGATCTGTGGCAGCAGCAGCGGGGAACCGTTTGCAGCTACCTGAACCTCGAGCAGGGCGGCACCGGCACCCCGTCGGGGACTGAAGGCGGAACCGTGGACGGAAGGGCTGAGCTCTACGACCCGATCCGCAACACGATTTACGTTGCGCCCCCGGTCCCCTCGCGGCTGCCATCGCCACCGGCCGGGAGGGGCGCCGGGAGCGAATGCTCGTTCATGGCGGGGTTTGCCGCCCAGGTTCGCGGGCTGTTGAGCTCGGCACGGGCACGCGTCGAGGGGCGGGTCATGACCGACGGCAAGAGCACGATCGAAATCGTGTCGGGATCCAACAGGTACTACGTCGCAGCCGATGGCAGCTATGCGCCGGTGGAGCTGGTCAACGGGAAGGCGACCGACAGGGACGGGATGACCACGTCGGTGTTTCACGCCTATCAGCGGCTACCGGCGGCGGCCGGCGCCGAGCTGCTGAACCTTTCGGCGCGGCACCCGACCGCCTCGGTGGACAACAGCCTCGCCGGCTACCGCGCCGCGATCGATCGGCTGTTCCCTGACGGCTAGAGAAGCCGCGATGGCGAGGATCCCCGCGCACGGTTCAGTATTGATCTTTTAGTACGCTCGTACTAAAATAGGGTCGTGCGTACGAAAGAGTCCAACGATCGCCGTCCCACGTTCACCCAGCGCAAGCGGCGCGAGCAGCTCGTGGACTGCGCCATCGACGCAATCGTCGATCTCGGCTTTGAGCGCGCTTCGGTCGGCGAGGTGGCCCGACGCGCCGGCGTGAGCAAGGGCGTCGTCACGTACCACTTCGCGGCCAAGGACGACCTGATCTATGAGGTCGTCGCCCGGATCTTCGACTCGGTCAAGGCGTTTCTCGAGTCTCGCTTGGGCGCGACCGCGCCTGAGCGGTTCGTCGCTGACTACATCACCGCCTGGGTCGACTACTACCGGGTGAATACGCGCTACATGCTCGCGATTGGCGAGATCTGGTCGAACTTCCGAAGCGAGCAGGGTGAGCTTCGGTTTGGAGGTCAGGCAGTCGCCGGCGAGCTGGCGATCGTTCAGCAAGTCCTCGAGCTCGGGCAGGCCGACGGCACCCTCGGGCAGTTCTCGGCCCGCGTCATGGCGGTGAGCATCAAGGCGGCGCTCGACGCGCTACTTGCCCAGCTCGCCGATGACCCGGAGCTTGACCTTAAGGAGTACGGCGCCGAACTCGTCTCGCTCTTCGACGGCGCGACCCGAAGGAGAAAGACATGACCAGCCTTCATCCCACACTTCTAACCGGGGCTGCGTCTCGGCCCTACGTGCACACGCAGCCGGTGGCCTTACTGCTGTGGGTCCTGGTCAACTTTGTCTCGTTCGCGTTCGAGTTCAACCAATGGACGACGCGGCGAGAGGAGGCACGGAAGGTGGACAAGGGCAGCCTGGCGCTGCTCTTGACGTGCACCGTGGCCGGGCTGGCCGTTCTGGGCCTCGCGCCGAACGTCTTTCCGGGGGCGGCGGTCCGCCCGGCTTCCGTCGCCTTCGGTATCGGAATCGCCGTGTACCTGGCCGGATTTGCCATGCGCAGATGGTCCGAGATGACCCTCGGCCGGTACTTCACCTTCTCGGTCATGACTAGCCCGGATCAGCCGGTCGTCACCACCGGCCCTTACCGGATCGTCCGTCACCCGGGCTACACCGGGGTGGTGCTGGTTGTAATCGGCGCCGGCATCGTGTCCGGGAACTGGGTCGGCCTGGTCGGCTGGACGATCCTGATCGTGCTTCCGCTCCTCTACCGCATCCGGATCGAGGAGACCGCGCTCGTAGCCGCCCTCGGTGACTCCTACCGCTCGTACGCGGCGCATCACAAGCGTCTGGTCCCTCTCGTCTGGTGAATCCGGGCCCGGTTCAAACGTGCGCCGAGCGACCGCCCGCGGTTCTTACGCGCCGGCGCCGCCTTGACGATTCCGGGGTATGGGTGTCTCGTCCGTGAACTCAGCTCTGAGTGGGCTCGCCGCGGCCCAAGGCATGTTCGGTGTGGCGACGCAAGCCGCCTCTAACGTCGGGGATGCGGACGCGGGGTCCGCTGGTGGCGCCGCCGAGGCGGTGCAGGTCGCGCTGCTGCAGAAGACGCTCGACATGGAGCGTTCGATGGTCAACATCCTGGCCTGACGGGCCGGGCGTGGCCCGGGCCGGGCGTGGGCTGAGTGGGGGTGGGGTGCGGTGCGGTGCGCCCATGCATAACACGTCACGGGACGCTCATCGGCGGGACTGTGACGACTTAGGCATGTGCCACATGCATAAGTCGTCACGGTAAGCAGCGGAGCGGTCAAATGTCGTGCTACGCACCCTCACCGGTGCGATTCCACTGCTCGACGAGCGGGCCGTCCGGACCGCGGAGCGGATCCTGGTCGGGCAGGGGAACCCGCGCGAGGTTGGCCATGACCTCCTCGCGCTCGGCCGGATCTCCGCGCCGGACGTCCCAGCGCATCCCGTTCGGGTAGGCCCCGACGACGAGCAGGTCGTCGCTTGAGCCGGTGTTGCAGTGGCCGGCGCCGGCGGGCAGGACGACGGCGTCGCCGGCGGACAGCTCGAAGCGCCGGCCCTGCGGTCCACCCAGCATGACGGTGGCGGTGCCGCGTGCGATCCCCAGCACCTCGTGAGCAGTCGAATGGAAGTGGTGGAACGGGAAGATCCCGTCGCGCCAGGCGCCGCGCCAGCCGTGGCCGGCGAACAGCGCCTCGTATGCGGCCGCGCCGGCATCGGCTTTGAGTGCGCCCGGGTAGACGAGGACGGGGAGGGGCGAGTTCGGGATGCTCCCGTCGTCCTCGAAGGTGTAGGCATCGACGCTCACGGCGCCTTGCGCGCGGTCAGGAGCTGGCCGCCGCCGTCGCCCTCGACGGACACATCGTCGAGATCGGCGGCCCGCGCGAGGGCGGCGAGCTCGGCCTCGGTATAGAAGTGCCCGCGACTCGCGATGGGCTCCGGCGCGGCCGGTGTCCCCCGCAACTCGGGGCCGGGCGTGAAGATGGCGAGGCGCCCGCCAGGCCGTAGCACGCGTCGGCATTCGCCGAGTACGACGAGCGGCTCCTCCAGGAAGAAGAACACGACCGACATGGCGAGCGCCGTGAACGTGTCGTCTTCGAGCGGAAGCGCGGCGGCGTCCGCGAGCACGACTTCCGCGCCGGGGGCGCGCTCACGGGCAAGCTCGACCATGTCCTCGCTGTGGTCGATCCCGGTGGCGCGGGCCCCGGTGGCGAGTGCATCACGCAGGAGCAGCCCGCCACCGCATCCGATCTCGAGCAGGTGATCGTCCGCCGTGAGCGCCAGCGTCTGAAGGAGCGGCCGGCGCACGAAGTCGTGCACGTCATCGGCGCCGTACACGGCCCGGGCGCGCGACCCGCTCGGCCGGCGGGCGACCCGGTCGATCAGCCAGTCCTCGACTGCGTCGTCCGGCCGTCCGCTGTCGCGCCAGGCAGCGAGATCCTCGGCGCCGAGCCCGAAGGCACGCAATGTCTCCTCAGGGTCGTTCCGCTGGCTGCTCGCCACGCCGCCGGAAGGGCTACTGATAGAGGATGAGCTTGTACGCCGCCCAGGCGAAGAACAGCGCCAGCAGGGTCCAGGTCACCGGCCAGCTGGCAGTTCGCCAGAACGCTTTCCGATGCTGTCCGGCGAACAGCACGAACGCGAAGATGCCGAGGAGCACGACCGCGTAGAGGATGAGCGCGACGAGCGCGGAGGGCGCCAAGCCGACGATCGGCGCGACGATCAGCCCGAGCACGACCCAGCCGGCGATCGCGAGGATGTCGACCGAGATGCGCGTGCGCTCGCGACCGACGATGGTCATGAAGCCCGCCGCGCCGACGAGCGAGGCGACCATGAACACGCCGAGGCGCCAGTGGGAGCTGAAGCCGAAGATCGCGCCCATGAGCTTGCCGCCGCACCAGAGCAGCAGCGGGTTGAACAGGCTCACCGCCGCGAAGCAGCCGAACATGCCCTCGGTGGAGTCCCAGGGGTTCGCGAACACCGGGCGGCGGAGGACCAGCGCATCCCGCAAGGCCGCGGGCGCGAGCGCGTCGCGGAACGTGGTGGGGGGTTGCTGACCGGTGGACATGCGCGAGCTCCCAGACAAATCCTAGTTGTTCAGGCCTCTGGATTGGATGCTCACGGCTCCGGATCGGAGGCCGATGTGGTGCCGGCGCGTATAACTCGCCTCGGTGCCAGCGAATCCCGTCGTGAGCCGTGACTGACTCGTTCCCGCGCCAAAAGGCGCGCACGCGCAGCTTCACGCTGGGTGCGCCGCGCAGCTTCAAGGTGGCACCGGACGGCAGCCGGGTCGTGTTCCTGCGCTCGCCGGCCGGCGATGATCCCCGCACGGCGTTGTGGGTCTTCGACGTGGACAGGCAGCGCGAGCGGCTCGTCGTCGACGCGCTTAAGTTGGCCGGGGAGCCCGGCGTGGAGGCCCTCTCGCCGGAGGAGCAGGCTCGACGCGAGCGCGCCAGGGAGACCGCGGGGGGAGTCGTCGCCTACGCCACCGACCGGGCCGTGCGGATCGCCGCCCTGGTGCAGGGTGGGA
>Ga0335075_10012274_pt1 | contig 12949 bp, 10 predicted proteins | sample Lox_Sample_24_FD_206723 | JGI IMG/M metagenome (GOLD analysis project Ga0335075, IMG submission 206723) | Soil microbial communities from Loxahatchee National Wildlife Refuge, Florida, United States - Lox_Sample_2.4 | ecosystem: Environmental > Terrestrial > Soil > Wetlands | place: USA... | reverse complement strand
CGGGGCCGCGGGCGTTGTGGCGGCGGTGATGGGACTTCTGGCGCGGTAGCCATGCCGTTTGCCGCGTTCACGCTGCGTCGGCGTTGCGCGGCCCCCAATCCGAACCACCCCCGGCAGTAGTTTCCGACTTCTCTTCTTTCGAGAAAACGTGCGGGTGCGTTGCCGGGTTGCGTGAACGCGCCGGGGCGGGACTATGATGCTCAGGAAAGCCGGGCCGCAGCAGGAATGTCCCGTGGAGAGGAGTGCGCTGGCGTGAGGGATCGAGAGATTTGGGCGACGACGGAGCGGACACGGCCAGGCGCAACGCGTGTGGCGCTGTGGGCGCTGTGCGCGGCGGTGCTGGCGCTGGGTGTGCCGTGGGCGCATGCTGCGGGCAAGCCGCAACTGAAGATCTGGTTCATCGACGTAGAGGGCGGCCAATCCACCCTGTTCGTCACCCCTGAAGGCCATTCGCTGCTGATCGACACAGGCTGGCCGGGAAATGCGGGCCGCGACGCGGACCGCATCGCGCAGGCCGCAAAGCAGGCCGGCATTTCAAAGATCGACTACGTCCTGCTCACTCACTACCATATCGACCACACCGGCGGCGTGCCGCAGCTGGTGGCGAAGATGCCGGTAGGCACCTTCATCGACCACGGGCCCAATCGCGAGACCGGCGATGCCGCAACGGAGGCCGCCTACGAGGCCTACCAGAAGGTTCTGGCCACGGGAAAATACGGGCACATCACAGCAAAAGTGGGCGACGAGCTGCCGATCTCCGGCATGAAGGTCCGTGTGGTTTCGGCCGATGGCGTCCTGCTCGACAAGCCGCTCCCTGGTGGTGGCCAGCCCAATCCGTATTGCGAGAAATCGGAAATCCGGCCGCCCGACCAGACTGAGAATGCTCGGTCGCTCGGCGTCAGGATCGTCTTCGGTAAGCTGCGCATCCTCGACCTCGGCGATCTCACCTGGGACAAGGAGCGTGGCCTGATGTGCCCCAACAATCTCCTCGGCCGGGTGGACCTCCTCGTCGTTTCGCATCATGGCTGGAACCAAAGCTCGAGTCCGGCGCTGGTCGACGGCGTGCATCCGCGGGTGGCGATCATGGATAACGGCGCGCGCAAGGGCGGATCGAAGCCGACGGTGGAAACGATTCGCGCGATTCCCGGCCTGGAGGCTGAATACCAGTTGCATCATTCCGACGAGGCGGGTGCCGACAATCCCCCCGAGCCGTTTTTGGCCAATCTGCAGGGGCCCGACACCGGCTATGCGATCGCGGTGACGGCCGACGAGAACGGGAATATCTCCGTCACCAACCAGCGCACCGGAGCGACAAAGTCCTACCCGGCGCCGTGAACGGTTATGATGTGCAGGAGCCGACCCGGATTTCTGCTGCGGGCTCCTGACCCGGATCATCGAATCCAACAAAGCAAAGGCGAGGCGAAGCCACTTGCGGAGGATGGTATTCTCTGCGCAGCGGCATCTGATTTCCGAGGGAACCCGTGCCAGGTCAACAGGAAGTGCGATGGTCTCAACTGAAGGTGGGGACGCTGGTGATCATCGCGCTGGCGGCGCTCACCGCGCTCATTTTCCTCATGACGAACAATGCCGGCGGCGTGTGGTCGGGCCGCATGACGCTGCGTTCCTATTTCGAGAATTCCGCGGGCCTGAAGGTGGGCGCGCCGGTCAACCTCGAAGGCGTCACCATCGGCAATGTGAAGGCCATCCTCATTGATCCCTCGCGCGGCCTCACACCGGTGGAAGTCGTCATGCGGGTGAACCGCGAAAAGGGCAAAAACATCAAGGCCGACTCGAAATCGAGCCTCGAAACCGTCGGCGTGCTCGGCGACACCGTGGTCGACATCGACAGCCGCCGAGCTACCGGTCCCGACATTCAAAACAATGCCGAGCTGCCAACCACCGAAACGCCCAGCCTGCAGGACGTCATTCAGGCCAGCCAGGGCACGATCGAACAGCTCAACGTAATCCTCGCCAAAGTCGACAAGATCGCCGACGCGCTCTCGACCGACAAGGGATCGATCGGCGCGCTGATTAACGACAAGACCGTCTATAACAAGGGCCTCGCGACCTTGAACGAGCTTTCCGCGCTGGTCGACAAAGTTTCCAGCGGGCAGGGCTCCATCGGCAAGCTGGTGAACGACGACACCCTCTACGACGACCTGAAGAGCGCGACCAAGGGCCTCAACGACATCGTGACCGGCATCAATTCGGGCAAGGGGTCGGCGGGCAAATTCCTGAAGGACGACACCCTCTACAACAACCTGAACGCCTCGACCAAAAACCTGAACGAGGTCCTCAAGCGCATCAACGATGGCGAGGGCAGCCTCGGCTACCTGTCGAAGGATCCGGAGTTCGCCCACAAGCTGAACGACACGGTCACGAAGCTGGATTCGATCCTCACCACGGTCGACAACGGCCAGGGTTCGATCGGGGCCATGCTGAAGGACCGCGCACTCTACGATCACGCCGATCAGGTCATGAAGGATTCGAGCGACCTGGTGCGGGCCATCCGCAAGGATCCAAAGAAGTATCTGACGATTCACATGAAGATCTTCTGACGCCCGGGCCCGCAGTCTCATGTTTCCTGTTCCCTGATGTCTGGTCTCTGCTTTTTGGGCTGTGGCCTTTGGCCTCTGCCCCAGTACACTCTCCCTCCCTGCGTGTTATCGTGGCTGGTCGTATATCTTTGCATCGAAAGCCAGGCAACTGGTCACCATTCCGCCGGATCCTCCGGCTTCCCGAGGAAGCTATGCGCATCGCTCGTTCCGCCTCCCTGGCCACAGCACTGCTTCTGTGCGCCGGAGCCCTCTCCGCGCAGCAATTTGTTTCTGCTGGCGCCGCTTCTGACACGCCGACCGAGCCGAAAGCTCCGGTGATGTTCGACCTGAGCGCGATCGACAAAACCGTCGATCCCTGCGTCGATTTCTACCAGTACGCCTGCGGCAACTGGCGGAAGAACAATCCCATCCCCGGCGATCAGTCGCGATGGGGCCGGTTCAACGAGCTGGCCGAGCGCAACCGCTATCTGCTCTACGTCGATCTGAAGAAAGCGGCCGATCATCCCGAGACGCCGCTGCAGCGCAAGTACGGCGATTTCTTTGCCGCCTGCATGAACACCGATCAGGCCAACGCTCTCGGCGATAAGCCTGTTCTGCCCGTGCTGCACCGCATCGACGCGATCACCGGCAAGGATCAGATTGCGGGGCTCCTGGGCTGGATCGATGCGCATTCCGGCGCCGCGGGCTTTTTCGGCTTCCGCGTCGAGCAGGATCAGAAGGACTCGACCCAGCAGATTGAGGGCGTGTCGCAGGGCGGCCTCACGCTGCCCGATCGAGACTACTACCTCCAGAGCGATCCGCACATGGCCGACATCCGGGCCAAATATCACGACTACATCGTGAGCCTCATGAAGCTCGTCGGCGACAGCGACGATCAGGCCGCGAAGGAAGCCGGCGAGGTCATCGAGGTGGAGACGGCGCTGGCCAAAGCATCGACGCCGCGCGACCAGCTGCGCGATCCGGAAAAGCGTTACCACATCATGACCATCGTGGATCTCGAGGCGATGGAGCCGAACTTCACCTGGGCGGCGTATTTTACCGAAGCGCACGTGCCGAAGGTGACCACCCTCAACGTCGGGCAGCCGGATTTCTTCAAGGCGGAGAACCAGCTGATCGGCGATGAGAGTCTCGACGCCCTGAAGGCTTACATGCGCTTCCACGCGGTCAACAACGCGGCGCCGTGGATGTCCAGGCCCTTCGATGAAGCCAGCTTCGGGTTCTTCCAGCAAACCCTGATGGGGCAGGCCGAGCCTACTCCGCGCTGGAAGCGCTGCACGGCGATGTCCGATCGCGCCCTCGGCGAGGCCGTCGGGCAGGACTGGGTGAAGGAGAACTTCCCGCCCCAGGCCAAACAGAACATGGAGCAGCTGGTGGCCGCCCTGAAGAAGGCGCTGGGCGAAGACATCCAGGCGCTGCCCTGGATGAGCGACGAAACGAAGAAGCAGGCCGAGGAGAAGCTCGACGAGTTCCGCCAGAAGATCGGCTACCCCGACAAGTGGCGCGACTACTCGAAGCTCCAGGTGACGCGCACGAATTTCGTCGAGGACATAGACCACTCCGCGGCGTTCGAGTTCGCCTACGAGCTGAACAAAGTCGGCAAGCCCGTGGATGAGAAGGAGTGGGGCATGACCCCGCCCACGGTGAACGCCTACTACAACCCGCCCCAGAACGACATCAATTTCCCCGCCGGCATCCTCCAGCCGCCGTTCTACGACTTCAGCAAGGATCCCGGCGTCAACTTTGGCGGCATCGGCGTCGTAATCGGCCACGAGATGACGCACGGCTTCGACGACCAGGGCAGCAAGTACGACGGCCACGGCAACGTGAAGAACTGGTGGACCGACACCGACAAAGCGGAGTTCCAGAAGCGCACCGACTGCGAAGTGAACGAGTACAACGCCTTTGAGCCGGTGGAGGGCGTGCACCTCAACGGCAAGCTCACCCTCGGCGAGAACACCGCCGACAACGGCGGCATCCACATCGCCTGGCAGGCTCTGCTCGCGACCCTCCAGCAGGAGGGCAAGTCGATCGACGATAAAATCGATGGCTACACCGAGGCGCAGCGGTACTTCATCGCCTTCGGGCAAATCTGGTGTGAAAACCGGACCGACCAGGTCTCGCGCATGGCGGCCAAAACCGACCCGCATTCGCCCGGCCGCTTCCGCGTCGATGGCGTGGTGCGGAACTTCGACGAATTCGGCAAAGCCTTTGGCTGCCACACCGGCCAGCCCATGATGCCGGAAAACGCCTGCCGGGTCTGGTGAGCCGAATCGGAGAACCGGGAACAGAGGAAGGGGGCGCGCCCAAAGCACGCTTGTGAGCGTCTGCTCGGCGGAACCGGCGCGACCCTGTATCCTGCAGAAGATGCATGACGTCTGCGGAGCGAGCTTCCCAGGCGACGATCCGCGGAACGCAACGTCTAAGAGCCAATCCCGGAAAGCCGAGTCCGGCGCAAGGCCCGGTTTTCCATTTACAATGGTCCGGGAATATCCATACAGCCTAACCGGAGCGTCCTGCGGGCGGTCCGGCGATGAAGGAAACGCATGAAGTTCAGCAATGTCGGCCGGATCGCTCTGGCCCTGGTGGCGTCCCTTGCTCTCATTGTCGGGACTCAGTCGTGCAACTACAACTACACCGAGGCGTACATCATCGTCACGGGCTCGCAATACAACCAGGTAGGGTCCTACAAGGAATACAACGACACCGGGCAACTCTTCCCGTCGCGCGGCGGCCTGGTCAGTTCGAGCGGCAACAATCCCATCCGGGCCCTCCTGCTCAACGGCGGCCGCTACGTTTACGTGCTCAACCAGGGAACCCCCAAGGTGACCACGGGCGGCGCCATCCAGTGGACCGGCGCCAACATCTCGCTGTTCTCCATCGGCGGCGACGGATCGCTCTCTTATCAGCTCTCTTATCCCAGCCAGGGCCTCGGATCGCTGCGCATGCAGCTCGCCGTCAACGGCAATTATCTCTATGTTCTGGACCAGTACCAGCCCGGGACCACGCCCAATGTGACGCCGGCTTCGTCCACGAAGAGCTCCGCCTACCCCTGCTACGACGCGACCAACAATGTCTATCGGCCGGCAGGCGACATTACGGTCTTTTCCATCGATCAGTCGACCGGCCGCCTGTTCCTCGTGCAGAATCAGCAGCAGCAGAACAACCAGGGTACCCCGCTCTCGTATTTCCCCATCGGCTGCGGCGCCATCGACATGTACCTGGGTTCGAACTTCCTCTACACCGCGGAAGCGCAGGATCCGGCGACGGGCTACAACCAGGTGGTCTACGCGTACGCGGCTTCGGCGACGAATGGCCAGCTGACGCAGGTTCCCACCCCGGCGCAGCCGATCTCGGGCGCGACCGATATCACCGTGATCAACGGCTCGGCCAGCAAGGGCTACGTCTACGTTCTCGATTCGGGTACGAATTACATCTACGTTTTCACGCCCGGCTCGAACGGCCTGCTGAACGCTGCATCCATTCCCTCCACCGCCAACGACGCCCAAACCGGCGGGATGACCGCGATGATCTCCGACAGTTCATCCAAATATCTCTACGTCACCAATACCCAGGCGCTGGGTCTGAACAACGCGCAGAGCGCAATTTCGATCTTCACGATTACGGCCGGGTCGGGCGTGCTGGTGGCGGCGACGCCCCCAACCTACCCGACGGGCGCAACTCCGGCCTGCATCTTTGAGGATCCCTCGAAGCAATACATCTATACGGCCGACGCCGGCAGCAGTCAGGTGACCGGAGCAGCCTTCGATCCGAACACAGGTACGCTGACACCACTGCCCAGGGGCTCGCAGTTCAGCGTGGTGGGTACGCCGACCTGGTGCATCGTTAGCTCCAACACAGATTGATGCGGGCGGGAACTGAGCGCATGAAGTTGAGCAACATCGGCAGGCGGCTCCTGGCCGCCGCAACGACCGCCGTGGCGGCGCTGACGATCATATCGTGCGGCGCCAGCAATACGGTGGACGTCGTTTTCGTGACCAGCAACAAGCAGAGCCCCGGACAGATCAACGTCTACTATCTCGATTCCGAATCGGGGGCTCTGCGTCAGCTGGTCGACTCGCCGTATCCATCCGGCGGCGTGAACCCGGTTTACGAGGTCACTTCCCCCAATGGAAAGTCGTTGTACGTCGCCAACCACGACGACAACACGATCGTTCAGTTCGCGATCGGCACCGACGGCAAGATCTATCCCCTGAATACGGTCAACACACCGGGCACAGAGCCCGTTTCGCTGGCCATCAATTCTGCGGGAACGCTGCTGTACGTGCTGGACTACTACGGCCCCGCCGCCCCCGGCCAGCCTTCCTACACCGACCTCAATCCCGGACCAGGTTCAATTTCGGCCTATCCCATCAACGCGGATGGGTCTCTGGGATCGCCGCTGGCTGTGGGCGCCGTGAATTATTTTCCGGTGCAGTGTTTCCCGACCGGCATGACCATCACGCCCAACGGAAACTTCGTCTACGTGACGAACACCAACGCCGTCGTCGTGACCGACGCCCCGCCGGTTTCCGGAACCATTCCCCAATTGCCGTCCACCTGTCCGGACTACGGCACCCTCTCCGGCTTTTCCGTCAACAGCGATGGCACCCTGGCTTCGGTGGGTTCGCCGGTCTCCACCGGCGGAGGGTCTCAGCCCACAGGCATCGCCGCCGATCCCGGCAGCGCCGCAATCTACGTTACCGACGCCGCGCTGAACCGGCTCTACACATTTTCGCTTGCGCCGGCATCCAGCTCGACGCCCGGCCTGTTGACGCTGGCCTCTACATTAACCACCGGCACTCAGCCGATGGCAGCCATGGCCTTCACCTCCGGCTCGTCAAAGTATCTTTACGTGAGCAACTACATCGACGGCTCGCTCAGCGCGTTTTCGCTGAGCGGCGCGACGCCGTCCGCGATCGCCACGATTACCTCCGGCTCCTCCGGTCCGTTGTGCATGGTGGTCGATCCTGACCTGCAGCGCTTTTTGTACACGGCGAACTACATCGGCGGCACGGTCGGCGGCGCCGAGCTCAATACTGCGAACGGATCGTTGATTCAGAACCAGGGATCGCCCTACGCCACGACGGGCCAGCCGACCTGCGTGGCGGCCGTAGCGGAGAAGCAGGGCAAAAAGAACGGCTTGTAGGCAGGCCTCGGCTCCGGTCCTGAGGCCGGATTTCAGAATGACGCGGGAGCGATCCCGCAGAGTTGGCTCCCGCAAGGGACGAAGGACAAGCATGAAGTGGACCAGAATCGGCCAGGCAAGCCTGGCCATCGCAGCGAGCCTGGGTTTGTGGGCGGGCATCGCCTCGTGCAACCCCGGCGATACGATTGACTACCTGTTCGTTACGTCGGTGAACGCAACCGCCAAGTGCCAGGGCCAGGTCGGCTCCTATCACGTGAACTCGTACTCCGGCGTGATCTCCCAGGTCGCCGGTTCGCCGTTCTGTTCCGGGGGCTCCAATCCTGTCGCCGAGGTCGCCACCCCCAACCAGAAGTATCTCTACGTCGCCAACCGCAGCAGCAACAACATCGCGATGTTTTCCATCGGCACCGACGGCGAGCTCGCGTCTGGCAAGACCTATACCACTCCCGGCTCCGAACCCACCGCCATGGCGGTCAACTCGACGGGCACGCTGCTGTTTGTCGTGGATTTCTACCAGGCCGGCTACACCGACGTCTCGCCCGGCCCCGGCGAGCTGGTGGTTTTCCCCATCAACTCTGACGGCTCTCTGGGCACTCCGGTCAGTTCCGGAGGCAATTCGTTCACCGCCCTGCAATGCTTCCCCAGCGGCGTGGCGATTGCCCCGAACGACAAGTACGTATACGTGACGAACACTAATTCCTACGTGGTCACCACGGCGGCGCCGTCGACGGCCACTCCGCCGGCCACGCCCTCCGCCTGCCCCAGCGGCGGCACGATCTCCGGCTATTCCGTAGCCTCCGGCGGCGCGTTGAGCGCCATCACCGGCAGTCCGTTTCTGGCCGGTTCCACGCCTACCGGCATCGCCATCGATCCGACCAGCCGCTTCCTCTATGTCACCGACAGCGTTCAGAACCAGTTGATCGCCTATGACATTCAGACCGCCGGCTTCCTCTACCCGCTGCCGAACGGTCCGTTCCAGGCAGGCACCTTCCCCGTGAGCGTAATTGTCGATCCGCGCGGCGAGTACATCTACGTGACGGACTACAACACTTCGACGATCAGCGAATTCTCTCTGACGCAGTCCACCGGAACGCCCTCGCAGGGAGCCTCGTCGACCTTCAGCACGAACGCTCCGAGTCCGACCTGCGTCGTCATCGATCCTGGTCTCGGGATTTACCTGTACACCTCGGACTTCACCGGCTCCTATCTCACCGGCGCGCAGCTCAATCCCAATACCGGCGCGCTGACCGGCATTCAGGATTCTCCCTACCCGGCGAACGGCACGCCCACCTGCGTGGCCGCGGTGCCGCATGGCAACCACGCGACACAGTACGTGTCGTCGACCTCGGGCAATTAGCTCGCGGCCGCAGGGAAGCGCCTCAGCGCTCACCCTGGTTCAACTCAGTCAGCAGAAAGGCCGCCCCTCGGGCGGCCTTCGTTTTGCTCCTGAAAACGGCGGATCAGTGTCCTGCAACGATCACTTCGAAGCTTCCGGGAACGATCGGGGGACGCTGCCGCGGATTGTCGGCCGTCGGCGCCGCCGGCCGCGGGCCGAAGTCCGCCGTGACCAGGTACACGTGGCTGCCGTCGGGATCCATCGCCATCGTCCGCGCCCCGCGCTTGGTCGTCAGCGTCTGCGCCACGGTGTAGCTGTCGGGGGAATCCTCATGCACCACCGTGAGCGTTCCGCTGCCGCCGTTGGGGCTGAAGGCTACCTGATCGGCTTTCGAGAAGCGCGATGCATCCGGCCCATCGCCGGTCGCCGGCGTGGCCACCACTTTGCCCGAGTCGGCATCCACCACCGCCATCCTGTCGTCGCACACCGCAAACAAACGCCGATGATCGGGATCGATGGACAGCCCTGACGGGCCTTCGCACGGCAGCGTTGACCAGGTAGCCGCGATTGAGTGCGCGCGGGCATCGAGCTTCACGATTTCGCTCTTGTCCTCGATGTTGTCGTAAACGTTCCCTTTGCCGTCCGCCACCGGAAACTCCGGCTTGCCGGGCAGATCGATGGTGGCCACCACCGTGTCGGTATTGGTATCGATCACGGTGACATTATGGCTGTGCCCATTGAACGCCCACACCGTCTTCGTCACCGGCTCGAAGACCGCGCCGTCAGGACCCGTCCCCGCAGGAATCGTCTTCTCGATGGTGTTGGTTTTGCGGTTGAACTTCGCCACCTGGTTGGCGCCGCCTTCCGTGATATATCCGTGTACGCCGTCGCTCGAGAACACTACGCAGTGCGTCCCGTGCAGGCCCGTGATGTCGGCCACCTGCTTGCCCTGCGTCGTGTCCACCACGATCACGTGATTGCCGCGGGTAATGTAGAGCAGCTTCGATTCGGGATCGACGGAGAGGTAGTCCCACCCTCCGTCTCCGCCGAGCTTCCACTCGTGCTGAATCCTGAACGCCCCCTGCGCGTGCAGCGCAGGCGGCAGTGCGAGCGCGCCGGCCGCCACCACAGCGGGCGCAGCGGCGAAAACGGCGGGGAAGAGGGTGCGTTTCATATCCGGGACATGCTCCTTCCTGATGTGCAGGCCCCTTGAGCCTACTCCCGGATGCTGAATTTTCACTGAATGGGACGGGTATCAGGATTCGCGGCTGTCCGGCGTGCTCCGGGGATTGCGGCTTTCCTCGTCGCGGTTGTCATCGAGGAACCGCCGCAGCGTTTCCGGCAGTTGTGTCGTGCTGCGCGGGAACACCCCGTCGCCGGCAAGGCCGCTGGCGTTCAGCGAGGGGTCGGCGAGGTAGCCGACGAATTGCGCCCGGTTGCCGCGCTTGATTCGCAGCGCTGTCTCCACCGCCAGTTCCACGGCATATTCGCCGGTCACTTCGAGCAGCACCATGTCGAAGGTGCGATTGTGCAGGCTCCCGTCACAGGCGGAGTAGCTCCCTGCGTAGTGAACGTCGAAGCCTTCGTCGCGCAGCACGCGGTGCAGGGACGTACCAAGGCGCCCCGTATCGCTGGCGAGCAGGATGGTTGGTTGGTCGGGGAGCGAAAATCCAGCTGAGTTACCGGAAGGGTCCTTTGTGACTGCCACGGGCATGCGTTCTCCTCTTTTGGTTTGAACAGCTTGAGTTGTCGGCATTTCCCTCCCCACCGTTCGAACGGGTGGGGGGAACTTCGCGCGCGCCGGTGAGAGGGCATCATCGTTCCTGCCCATGAAAGTTTGGGCTTCCGGCAGCGGCAATGCAGTACTCGCAACCCAATTGCCAAAGCCGTACGGTCCCTGGTATGTCTCTGATTTCAGGCGTGATTACAAAAGAATTTCAATGTGCAACCTTTTGAAAATGCGGAATTTGCACTGCCCGCTGCGCAAGTTTTCCACGGTGGCGCACGGGCATGGGCCCGTGAGGAGCAAGCCGCGTTCGCGCGCCCTGACGAATCCACCGCGTTCCTCGGGTAATCTCAAGAAGCGTGCACGCGGCAACCCACATTCTTTTATGGCTTCGCACCTTCGAGCCCAACCTGCTCACTTCGCCGGCCACGGCCGCCGAGGAAGCCCTCCACTCCACCTACGTTCGTTTCTCGCTGCTCGCGCTCAGCTCCATCTTCTTTCTCGTCGATCCCTTTGCCGCGATCCCGTCGTTCATCGCCATCACTGCGGGCGTCGATCCTGCCCGCCGCCGCCGCATGGCGTGGAAGGCCGCCCTCACCTGCTGTATCGTGCTCGTCTCGTTCGCCCTCGGCGGCAAATTCATCTTCAGCCTCTTCGGCATCCGCCTCCCGGCCTTTGAGATCGCCGGCGGTCTGATCCTGCTGCTCATCGGCATCGACATGCTCGAGGCGAAGCGCTCGCCCACGCAGGAGTCGATCGACGAGGCGCAGGAAGCGGCGGCTAAGGAAGACGCCGGCATCGTGCCGCTCGGCATTCCCATGCTCGCCGGACCCGGCGCGATCTCAAGCGTCATGGTGCTCGTCGGGCAGGCGCCAAATCATTGGCAGATGATGGCCATTCTTGGGTCGATTGCAATCACGGCTGCGGTCAGCTTCTTCGTGCTGAATGCGGCCGATCGGCTGCGCCGGCTGCTCGGCGAAACCGGCATCCGCATCCTCGTCCGCATCATGGGGCTCCTGCTGGTGGCGCTCGCGATGCAGTTGTTTGTGAACGGCCTCACGGATCTGGGAATGATCCCGCGGCACGAGTGAGTTCAGCCGGCCCGGGGGGCTCCTGCCTGAGCCCCGGGGTTTTCAACAATTTCCCGGACTTTTCAACATTGTCAAAGTTCGGATCGGCCGGTAGTATCAAAAAGGTCGTTGAGTGCGGTTGCGGGCTTGGCCAAATGTCGGCTCCCGTGATATAGTCGGAAACGACGCATTAGGCAAGAAGCTTCGCTGCGGGCCGGTTCGGTCTGCGCAGAGATGAAAAGCGAAGCGGGTCGTTCGACAGGGCTTTCGAAGCCAAACCGAACAATCCATTGCAGAACAGGAGTTCAGGCGCGATTTTGCGCGTCCTGGAACTTCCCGCGGGGTGGTCAGCCACCCGCCGCCGAGCTTGGCTTGAGCGGAAGCGATGTTTGAGAGTTTAGCGTTGCAAAAGGCCGCACCCGCAGGGCGGGAGCTGAGCCGGTAGTGCGCGAAGCACCGCACTGTTAACGAAGAAGATTCTTCGGGTTGACAGGTTACGGCAAGATTGGATAATCTTGAAAAGTTCGCGCAAAAATGCAGCGCAACAAGTTCGAGGACAGCAGCGAAGCTGAAAAGCTCAGTTGCCTCTCGATCCGAAGCGGTCCGCTCAGGCGGGTTACCGGTCTGGATCTTTGACAATCAGGTTGAACATGCCAGTCGTGAGAATACGGAAAGATCTGGTTTGATCATTCTCACAATGTATGAGCCTTGTCGCCTTTCGAGCGCGACAGGGCCGATTCCTCCGAAGACCTCCGTCGTCGGATGGAATCATCAGGTTTCAAACGAGAGTTTGATCCTGGCTCAGAATCAACGCTGGCGGCGTGCCTAACACATGCAAGTCGAGCGAGAAAGGGTAGCAATACCTGAGTAAAGCGGCGCACGGGTGAGTAACACGTGACTAACCTACCTCCGAGTGGGGAATAACCTGGGGAAACCCGGGCTAATACCGCATAACACCTACGGGTCAAAGGAGCAATTCGCTTGGAGAGGGGGTCGCGGCAGATTAGCTAGTTGGCGGGGTAATGGCCCACCAAGGCAGTGATCTGTATCCGGCCTGAGAGGGCGCACGGACACACTGGAACTGAAACACGGTCCAGACTCCTACGGGAGGCA
>Ga0335075_10012273_pt1 | contig 12949 bp, 17 predicted proteins | sample Lox_Sample_24_FD_206723 | JGI IMG/M metagenome (GOLD analysis project Ga0335075, IMG submission 206723) | Soil microbial communities from Loxahatchee National Wildlife Refuge, Florida, United States - Lox_Sample_2.4 | ecosystem: Environmental > Terrestrial > Soil > Wetlands | place: USA... | reverse complement strand
CGCTAACCAGTGTGGCGGATGGTGCAGATGGTGCATTTGCGATTAGGCTTGCCTGCATGGCTAGCAAGACTGTCGCCCGGTCCGGCACGAGAACGAGCAGGTCAAAGGCCGGTTCGCGGGGCGGATCTCGTTCGGCGCAGCCTCGCCGCAGACCGGTTAAGCCGCCGCGCAGGCCCGCCAGGCGCCGCAATCACTCGCTGGTCACCAGCGTCGGGCTGACCTGCGGGAGGGCCGTCCGCGCGACCTGGCTGATGCTGGCCAAGGGGACCGGCACCACCGCCCGGTCGGTCGGCCGGGCCCGCGACATCGACCCGGGGCACCGCCGGGACGGGATTGCCCTGGCTCTGCTGGGGCTTGCGGTCGTGGTCGCCGCCAGTTCGTGGTTCGACGCCGCCCGCCCGGTCGGCGCCTGGGTCGACTCGGTGCTGCGAATGTTCGTCGGCTCGGCGGTCGTATTGCTACCGCTGATAACCGCCGGCATCGCGGTGCTGTTGATGCGCACCGAGCCCAACCCGGAGGCCCGGCCGCGGCTGGTGCTGGGCGCGACGATGGTCGCGCTGCCGGTGCTGGGCCTCTGGCATTTGTGGGCCGGCTCGCCGGACAGTCCGGTCGGGCGCGCGCACGCGGCCGGATTCATCGGATTCGCCATCGGGGGACCGCTTTCGGAGGGGCTGACCCCATGGATCTGCGCGCCGCTGCTGTTCATCGGCGCGCTGTTCGGAGTGCTGTTGTTGAGCGGCACCACGATCCGTGAGGTGCCCGACACGCTGCGATCGCTGTTCGGCACCCGGATGTTCGATTACGGCGAACCCGAGGGCGATGCCTACGACACCGACTCGGACATGGAAAATACCGCGGCCGAGGACTTTTCCGACGGTTACTACGACGACCCGTCGGCCTACGGCGATGACGAGGCGCAGGCGTGGCCCACTGCTGTCGAACCGGACGACAGCCCGACAGTGCCGGAGCCCGCCGTCGCGCGCAGCCGTCGTCGTGGCGCCAAATCCACGGGCAAGCAGGACACGATGGTGCTCGACCGGGTCGTCGAGGGGCCTTACACGCTGCCGTCGCTGAGCCTGCTGGTGGCCGGTGATCCGCCCAAGAAACGCAGCGCCGCCAACGACCATATGGCCGAGGCGATTACGTCGGTGCTACAGCAGTTCAAGGTCGACGCAGCGGTCACCGGCTGCACCCGCGGGCCAACAGTCACCCGCTACGAGGTGGAGCTGGGCCCGGGCGTCAAGGTGGAAAAAATCACCGCGCTGCAGAAGAACATCGCCTACGCGGTGGCCACCGAGAGCGTCCGGATGCTGGCGCCGATCCCGGGCAAGTCCGCCGTCGGCATCGAGGTGCCCAACAGCGATCGTGAGATGGTGCGGCTGGCTGATGTGCTGACCGCGCCGTCGACGCGACGCGACCATGATCCGCTGGTCATCGCGCTGGGCAAAGACATTGAGGGCGAATATATTTCGTGGAATCTGGCCAAGATGCCACATCTGCTGGTGGCCGGTTCGACGGGGTCCGGCAAGTCCAGCTTCGTCAATTCCATGCTGGTGTCGCTGCTGGCGCGGGCCACCCCGGAAGAAGTCCGGATGATCCTGATCGACCCGAAGATGGTGGAACTGACGCCGTATGAAGGCATTCCGCATCTGATCACGCCGATCATCACGCAGCCGAAGAAGGCCGCCGCGGCGCTGGCCTGGCTGGTTGAGGAAATGGAACAGCGTTACCAGGACATGCAGGCGTCGCGGGTGCGTCATATCGACGACTTCAACTCTCATGTGCGGTCCGGCAAAATCACCACGCCACTGGGCAGCCAGCGCGAATACCGGCCCTACCCTTACGTTGTCGCGATCGTCGACGAGCTGGCCGACCTGATGATGACCGCGCCGCGCGACGTCGAGGACGCCGTCGTGCGGATCACCCAGAAGGCCCGCGCCGCCGGTATCCACCTGGTGCTGGCCACCCAGCGGCCGTCGGTCGACGTGGTCACCGGCCTGATCAAGACCAATGTGCCGTCCCGGCTGGCGTTTGCGACGTCGTCGCTCACCGACAGCAGGGTGATCCTGGACCAAGCGGGCGCCGAGAAGCTGATCGGCATGGGTGACGGCCTGTTTCTGCCGATGGGCGCGAGTAAACCGATCCGCCTGCAGGGCGCCTACATCACCGACGAGGAGATCCACGCCGTCGTCGCCGCCTGCAAAGAACAGGCCGAACCTCAGTACACCGACGGCGTCACCACCGCCAAGCCCACCGGCGAACGCACCGATGTCGATCCCGACATCGGCGACGACATGGACGTCTTCCTGCAAGCCGTGGAGCTGGTGGTGTCCAGCCAGTTCGGCTCTACATCGATGCTGCAGCGCAAGCTTCGGGTCGGGTTCGCCAAAGCCGGCAGGCTGATGGACCTGATGGAGACCCGCGGGATCGTCGGCCCCAGTGAAGGATCGAAAGCCCGCGACGTGCTGGTCAAGCCGGACGAGTTGGCCGCCACCTTGATGTCGATCCGCGGTGCGGACGGCGGCGCCGACAACGACGACGAGGGTTAGTCGAGCCGGGACGCCTGGTAGTAGGCGATGCTCCAGCCGTCCTCGTTGCGCCTGACCAGCACACCCAGAAACACGCTGACTAGGCGCCCGTCGGGAAATGCGAAGTCGGCGTGGACATATCCGAGCACCTGGTCGGGTGCCAGCCGGCGGGTCTGCAGGATCTGGTAGTCGACTGTCAGGCCCACCGGCTGGCTCGCGTAGTAGTCGGTGACGCCTTGGCGGCCAACGCTGTAGGGGCGCAGACCCTGGAAGATGGCGTCCTCGGTGAACACCTCGGCGACCCGTTCTGGCTCGTGTGCATCGATGCCGGCCTTCCACCGGTCCAGGGCATCGCGCAGGGCGTCAGTGTCCGGCACTTTGACCACCGTCCGCGCGCGCGATCTCGCCGGTGACGAATTGTGCGTTCTCCAAATACAACACTGCCTCCACGACGTCGTCGATGTCGCTCACCCGCCCTAGCGGATGCATCTTGGCCAAAGTTTCGTAGGTTGCCGGGTCGTGCATTGGGTGCGAATATCGCCGAGAGCGACGGCGTTGCAGCGGATCCGTCCGAACCGCTCCAGCGCGGCATTGACGATGCGCTGGCCGACGCCGGGCTGCGCGATATCGCCGGAAACTGCGAACACCATGGGGTCGTCACTGGGGGAGATTGAGCGCGAGTTGGCGACGACGGCGTAGCCGAGCCTGCGGTAGTCGGCGACCAGGCCGGCGCCGATGCCCCGGGAGGCGCCGGTGATCACCGCAACACGTTGCGTGGTCATTCGCTACAGCACCAGCAGCATCCGCGAGTTGCCCAGGATATTGGGCTTGACGTAGCTCAGGTCGAGAAACTCGGCGACACCGATGTCGTACGAGCGGCACATCTCCTCATACACCTCGGAGGTGACAGGTGTCCCTTCGATCTCGGTGAATCCGTGCCGGCCGAAGAACTCCGTCTCGAAGGTCAACACGAACAACCGCTGCAGCTGCAATTCCCGGGCGACGTCGAGAAGCTTGTCGACGATGGCATGGCCGATGCCCTGGCCGGTCATCGAGGGGGCGACGGCCACGGTGCGCACCTCGCCCAGATCGGACCAGAGCACGTGCAACGCGCCGCAGCCCACCACCTCCTTGCCTTCCACGCCCTCCTGTTCAGCGACCCAGAATTCCTGGACCGCTTCATACAGCGTCACCAGGTTTTTTTCCAGCAAGATCTTGCCGGCGTAGGTGTCGACCAGCTGCTTGATCACCGGTACGTCAGAGGTTCGCGCGCGCCGGATCACGGGCCGGTTGGCCGCCGGACCTCCCGCTGCGCTCACGGATGCACAGTATCGGCTCCCGCCGCCCGGCGACGATGCAGAGGAGCGGGCAATCGGCTCCAGCCGCTCGACAACCGATATTCTGATGCCGTGTCGGGGCAGCCTCAAACCGGTCCGGTAGTCCCACGCGTGCGCGTCACCAACCTCGCTAACGTGCTCACGCTGCTGCGGTTGGTGCTGGTCCCGGTGTTTCTGCTGGTGCTGTTCGCCGGTAACGGTCACGAAACCGTAAGCCGCATCGCCGCTTTCGTGGTTTTTGCCGTCGCCGTCATCACCGACAAAGTCGACGGCGCACTGGCGCGTAATTACGGCATGGTGACCGAATTCGGCACGATGGCAGACCCGATCGCGGACAAGACACTCATCGGCGCGGCGTTGATCGGGTTGTCGATGCTTGGTGACCTGCCGTGGTGGGTGACCGTGGTGATCCTGGTTCGCGAGGTCGGGATCACCGTGTTGCGATTCCTCGTACTGCGTCGGGGGGTCATCCCGGCCAGTCGCGGCGGCAAACTCAAAACCCTCGTGCAGGCAGTCGCGATCGGATTGTTCGTGTTGCCGCTGTCGGGATCATGGCTGGTGGTGGCGTCGGTTGTGATGGCGGTCGCGATCGTGCTGACCCTGATCACCGGGGTGGATTACGTGGTGTCCGCCGCGAGGGATGTTTGTGGACGACCCGCTGCTGACTGACGACGCCCGCAGGCTGGTAGCGGATCTGACGGTCCGCAATCAGAGCATCGCCACCGCGGAGTCGCTGACCGCCGGGCTGCTGGCGGCCACCATCGCGGGTGTGGCCGGCGCCAGCGAGGTGCTGCGTGGCGGGCTGATCACCTACACCGAACGCACCAAGGTACTGCTGGCCGGAGTTGCGCCGGAGATTCTCGACGAGGTCGGGCCGGTGGCCGGCCCGACCGCCCGGGCGCTGGCCGTCGGCGCGCGCCAACGATGCGACGCCACCTGGGGCGTCGGTTTGACCGGCGTGGCCGGACCCGAGCCGCACGGCGGGCAGGAGGTGGGCACGGTGTTCATGGGCCTGGCCGGTCCCGACGACCACTCGGTCACCGAGGTGGTCGAGCTGCAGTTCAGCGGCACACGCTGGGATATCCGCATCGCGGCGGTGCGCGAGTCGATCAGCAGGCTGCGCGCGCTGGTCGCCGCCGGGTGACCCCCGGGAACCAATGGCGCCGCGGCGGTCGTTGACCTAAAGAACAATCTCAGCTGAGCGGATGCGAAGGAGAGCGCGATGCCGTCATTGCTGCGCGAGGTCCTCGGCGACGTGCTGCGTCGCGCCCGAACCAAACAAGGCCGCACGTTACGTGAAGTGTCCGATGCTGCGCGGGTCAGCCTGGGGTATCTGTCCGAGGTTGAGCGCGGTCGCAAGGAGGCATCCAGCGAGCTGCTGAGCGCGATCTGCGCTGCGCTGGATGTGCCGTTGTCACAGCTGCTTGTCGAGGCGGGCGAGCAACTGGCGCGTCGCGAGCACGCGGTCGTTCCGGCCAGCGCGGCCAATATCGACGCCAGCACCAAGGTCGTCATCCCACCGGTCGTCTCGCTGGCAATCGCCTAGCGGGGTGGCAAGGGTGTGGCAATCGGCCTGGAACGGATAAATTGAGCCTGAAGGACGAGTGCAGGCATCGACACACGAAGGCGGAGCTGATCCATGGCCAATCCGTTCGTCAAAGCGTGGAAGTACGTCATGGCGTTGTTCAACGCGAAGATCGACGAGCACGCCGACCCCAAGGTGCAGATTCAGCAAGCCATCGAGGAAGCGCAGCGTCAGCATCAGGCGCTGACCCAGCAGGCCGCGCAGGTGATCGGCAACCAGCGCCAGCTCGAGATGCGGCTGAACCGGCAGCTGGCCGATATCGAAAAGCTCCAGGTGAATGTGCGGCAGGCGGTGACCCTGGCTGACCAGGCCACCGCGGCCGGAGACACCGCCAAGGCCACCGAGTACAACAACGCCGCCGAGGCGTTCGCGGCCCAGTTGGTGACAGCCGAGCAGAGCGTGGAGGACCTCAAGGGGTTGCACGACCAGGCCCTGGCCGCGGCCGCGCAGGCCAAGAAGGCCGTCGAGCAGAACGCGATGGTGCTGCAGAAGAAGATCGCCGAGCGCACCAAGCTGCTCAGCCAGCTCGAGCAGGCCAAGATGCAAGAGCAGGTCAGCCAGTCGCTGCGGTCGATGAGCGAGATCGCCGCTCCGGGAAACACCCCGAGCCTCGACGAGGTGCGCGACAAGATCGAGCGCCGCTACGCCAACGCGCTCGGGCAGGCCGAGCTGGCCCAGAACTCCGTTCAGGGCCGCATGATCGAGGTCGAGCAGGCCGGTGTACAGATGGCGGGCCACGACCGGTTGGAGCAGATCCGCGCGTCGATGCGCGGTGAGGCGTTGCCGACCGGCGGGTCAGCGGGCGCTCCGGCGAGCGCACCGGGCACCCCGGCGGCCGTGCCTAAAACTGCCCCCGCCGAGAAGCCCATCGGTCAGCAGTAGACGAGCGGAGCGAAATGGCGGTGCAGTCCGGTCGCAGCGGAGCGTGGCGGACATTGCTGCTGCGCGGTCTCGACACGGCCAGCGACCTTTCCGAGTTCGTCGCGCAGAAGATCAGTGCCGTCAGCGATCCGCGGGAAAGGCTGCTGCGCCGACGCCGCCGTGCGCTGCGCTGGGGGCTGATATTCGCCGCCGGCTGCGTGTTCTGGGGTGTGGTGACGGCGGTCCTGGCGGCCTGGGGCTGGTTCGCGTTGCTGCTGGAGATCACCGGCGGGGTCGCGGTCGTGCAGGCGATGATCGCGACGCTGCTGCTGATCCGCTACCGCTGGCTGCGCGGGGAGCCACTGCCCGCGCAGCGGCCGACCAGCAGTCGACGTCTGCCGCCGCCGAGTTCGGCCGCGAGGCCGGCGATGTACGCGCTGGGAGCTTCCGAGCGGGGCTTCTTCTCGCTCCTCGGGGTCATGGAGCGAGGCAACATGTTGCCCGCCACCGAGATTCGTGACCTGACCGATGCCGCTAAGAAGAGTTCGGCTGCCATGGCGGCCACCGCCGCCGAGGTGGTGTCGATGGAGCGTACGGCCAACGGCACGCCACAGTCACGGTCGTATCTGGCCCCGACCATCAACGCGTTCACTGCCCAGTTGAGTGCCGGCGTACGTCAGTACAACGAAATGGTCACCGCCGCAGCGCAATTGGTCTCGTCGGCGAACGGGGATCGCGGCGCCGCGCTAGTGGCGTCACGGCAGCGCTACCGCGACGAGTTGGCCGGCGCGACCGATCGTCTGGTCGGCTGGTCGCAGGCTTTCGACGAACTTGGCGGGCTACCGCCGGCTGGCTAGTCACCAAGCCAGGACGGTGAGCGACTGGTCGTTGGCTGAGCCGTCAGGACTACGTTCCATCGGAAATCCGCCGTCCCCACCACCGCCCACTGCGGCATCGAGGGGTACCACAAGGCGGAGGTTAGGTGAAGCGACTCGCGCACCGCGTGCTTGGCCGGCGTCGCCATAGCCGTGCTGTGGCGAACTCTTCATCGTGACTCCAGGTCGGCGCCGGTGAGGCGATCAATACGCACTCGATGCTGTCAGCGCCCGTCCCGTAGCACACGAGTAGTGCCCTACTCGATTACGCGGCGCAGCTACCCGTTCAGATAGCCAGGGATACTTACTGCGAGTAGCCGTCGAGCCGCGTTAAACGTCGTGGCCGTGGGTGGTCGACTCATCCCTGGGGCCGTAGCGTTCGATGTACGCCTGATGGATGTGCGCGTCGCGTTGCCGACGGCGTTCGTCGACCAGGTCGGGGTTGAGGCCGTGAACCTGCAGCATGTGGCGGCGCCATACCTTGTTGAGCGCATGCGAGAAGTAGACGAACGGAATGAGGATGGGCAGCGTCATGCTCAGGTGGACGTCCAGCGTCGTCGGGATCAGCCAGAACGGGGCGAGCACCAGAACCGCCGGCACGGCGACCCGGCGCATCATCCGGCCGGTCGCGCCCTTGCCCGCCAGATCGTTGCGCACCCAGTCCCGCATCGAGTCGGGCAGCCGCCCCCCGCAGCAGTACCGGATGAACTGAAGCGCGTTAGGCCGCGCGGCGCTGTCGCTCATTGCGGTCAGAACGACGCCCGCAGCGACGGCAGCACTAGGCCGGCTAGGCCGCGCAGTGTCGCCTTGAACATGTCGAAGAAGTCGAAATAGTCCCGCCACAGCGTGATCTCGCCGTCGTGAACCTCGAACACACCGCACACCCAGAACTGCAGCCGGAGCGGGCCGAAGATCAGCGCGTCGGTGCGTTCGGTCAGCACAGCGGCGCCGTCGGCGGCGATGCGATGAATCTTCACCTCGAACGCGCTGGAACCGTCCAGCGAGCTGAACAGCTTCATCGCCCTCTTGCGGCCATGGATCGTCGGTAGCCCGACATTCTGGTACACCAGATCCTCGGCCAGCAGTGGGCCGGCCGCGTCGAGGTCTGAGTCCTGCAGCGCATAAAGGAACTGTTCGACTGTGTGGGCGTTCTCAACCGATGTCTGCTCGCTCATACAGCCCAGAGTAGAACTCGGCGGCTGTGGCAGGGTAGGGCGATGCGCGTCGCCGTGGTCGCCGGACCAGACCCCGGACACTCGTTTCCGGCCATCGCGCTGTGCCGGCTTTTCTCGGCGGCAGGCGATACCCCGACCCTGCTGACCGGCACCGAATGGCTCGACACCGCCCGTGCCGCCGGCGTCGACGCCGTCGAATTGGCGGGCCTCGACCCCACCGCGGAGGATGACGACGCTGATGCCGGCGCCAAGATCCACCGCCGCGCCGCACGCATGGCCGTACTCAACCTTCCGCAGCTACGGGGGCTGGCGCCGGATCTTGTGGTGTCGGATGTCATCACGGCCTGCGGCGGGATGTCGGCGGAGCTGCTGGGAGTCCCGTGGATCGAACTGAACCCGCATCCGCTCTACCTGCCGTCGAAAGGGCTGCCGCCGATCGGTAGCGGGCTCGCGCCGGGGACTGGCATCCGGGGCCGGCTGCGGGACGCCGCGATGCGGGCGCTCACCGCGCGATCGTGGCGCGCCGGTCTACGCCAGCGTGCCCAGGTCCGCGTCGGGATCGGTTTGCCCGCAACCGATCCCGGGCCGCTGCGGCGGCTGATCGCCACCCTGCCCGCGCTGGAGGTGCCGCGTCCGGACTGGCCGGCCGAAGCCGTCCTGGTGGGCCCGCTGCACTTCGAGCCGACCGAGCACGTGCTGCCGATCCCACCCGGCTCCGGGCCGGTGGTGGTCGTCGCGCCGTCGACGGCGTTGACCGGGACGAAGGGGATGGCCCAAACCGCGCTGGACTGCCTGGTGCCCGGGACCGGTTTGCCCGTCGGCGCCCGGGTGGTGGTGTCGCGGCTGAACGGTCCGGATCTGACCGTGCCGTCGTGGGCGGTCGCCGGGCTGGGACGCCAAGACGAATTGCTGACGCATGCCGACCTGGTGGTCTGCGGCGGCGGGCACGGAATGGTGGCCAAGACATTGCTGGCCGGTGTGCCACTGGTGATGGTTCCCGGCGGCGGGGATCAGTGGGAGATCGCCAACCGGGTGGCGCGCCAGGGCAGCGGGCGGCTGGTTCGGCCGTTGACGGCCGAGGCACTGGTCAGCGCGGTCGATGAGGTGCTTTCTACGCCGAGCTACCGCGAAGCTGCCCAGCATGCCGCGGCCGGCGTCACCGATGTCGCCGACCCGATACGGGTGTGCCGCTACGCGCTCGCGCACGCTGGGTAAGTTCGGGGCGTGCGCCTGACGGAGTTTCACGAGCGAGTCACCTTACGTTTCGGCGCCACCTACGGCGCCTCGGTGCTGTCCGATCACGTCCTGACCGGCTTCGATGGACGCACCGGCGCGCAGGCGATCGAGGACGGCGCAGACCCGCGCGACGTGTGGCGGGCGCTGTGCGTCGACTTCGACGTGCCCCGCGAGCAGTGGTGACTTTCCCCGCAAATCCCGCGTGAATCTGGCCGAAAATGCCTTCCAAGTTTCGGAACTCCAGGGTTAAAGTATGACTTACCTTAACTTCATCTAAGGGTTTCTCAGGTCGCGCCACAGGGGGCGATTATGGCTCAGCAACCGAACAAGCGGAATCGCAAGTCGCGCAACACCAAAGCCCGCCGACGACTGGTGGTCGGCCTATCGACGACCGCCGGCGCCTTTCTCGCCGCGGCGATGGGTCCACTGGGCGCAGGGCCGGTGGCCAAGGCCGATGTGCTCGACGTGATCACCGATCCGATCATCAATTCGCTTTCGAGCATCGATCCCTCGCTGGCTGTCGATATGACCGGCTGGCTTTCCAGTCTGGACTCCGCGTTGGCTGGGGTTTCGAGCCTCGACCCGTCGAGCTCCGCTTCGTCAACCGACTTGGCTCAGCTGTACGACACCTACATCTACATGCCGAGTTGGGAAGCACAGCAGGACTGGATCAACAGCTCGTTCGGTGAAGCGGTCGACGGCGAGCTCAACACGTTATGGCAGGACTTTGGTGGCGCGGGCATCCTGATCGGCAACGGCACCGCCGGAACGGCAGACGATCCCACTGGCGGTGCGGGCGGGTTGCTGTTCGGCGACGGTGGGGTCGGCTGGAACAGTGACGTGGCCGGTGACCCTGGCGGTAACGGCGGAGTTGCCTACGACGGCAACGGTGGCGCGGGCGGCACCGGCTACGACGGCACTGACGGCGGAAACGGCGGTGACACGGCGTACGGCATCGGCGGCGCTGGCGGTGAAGGCGGCGCCGGCGTGGCCGATGTGAACGACGGCGCCGGCGGTACCGGGGGCAACGGCGGCGACGCCACCGGGCTTTTCGGCAACGGCGGTAGCGGCGGTGTTGGAGGTACCGGCGAAGCCGGCGGCGAAGGGACGGCTGGCACCGTAGGCCATAACGGCGGCACTGGCGACAACGGCGGTAACGGCGGGACCGGTGGTAACGGTGGCACCGGTTCGACGACGTTGGGCGATGGCGGCGACGGCGGTCAGGGCGGTAACGGCGGCGAGGGCGGCCAGGGTGGCACCGGCTACTCCGACGACACCACCAACGACGACACGGAGGGCGGCACAGGCGGCACCGGAGGGAACGCGGGCGCGGGCGGCGAGGCGGGAACCGGTGGTACCAGCGACGGCGCAGCGGGTGTCTACGGCGACGGCGGCCAAGGCGGCACCGGTGGCACCGGCGGATCTGGCGGCTACGACACCTACGGCGGTGGTTACGGTGGCGTCGGCCAGCCCGGTGGCAACGGTGGCACGGGCGGCGACTCCGGCGCCGGCGGCACGGCCGGCGCGGGCGGTGACGGCGGCACCGGTGGCAATGGCGGCGGCGGCAGCTACGGCGGAGGCACCGGAGGTAACGGCGGCACCAACGGAACCCCCGGCACCGGCGGCAACGTCGGAGCCAGCGGTCAAGGCGGCACCGGCGGTAATGGTGGTAACGGCGGCGTCAACGGTGGGAACGGCGGTGAAGGCGGTCTGACGGAAATCCTCAGCAGCACCTCGCCCGACAACGTCGTCGGCGGCACCGGCGGTAACGGCGGCGTCGGCGATACCAATGTCGGCGGCGAGGGCGGCCAAGGTGGTGATGCGCTCGCCTACGGATCCGGAAACGCCACAGGCGGCGATCCCGGGGTCAGCGGCACCGGTGTCTACGGCGGCGACGGCGGTGGTGGCGGCAACGCGATCAACTTCGGAACCGGTGACGCCACCGGCACTGCCGGGGCTCCCGGCGTCGCCGGCAGCACCGGCGGCGGGGCCGGCGGCGACGGTGGTAACGCGGCCATCGAAAACAGCGCGTCGACGGCCACCGCGACCAGCGGTGCGGGCGGGAACGGCGCCGCCAGCTCGGCGGACGACGCGAGCGGCGGGGAAGGTGGCAGCGGCGGTACCGCGACCACCATCGGTACCGGAACCGCTGACGCCGGCAATGGCGGCACCGGTGGCAACGGCGGTTCCGGCGGCGCTGGCGGACCCGGCGGCGCCGGCGGTGACGCCTACGCAAATCCGGTGACCAATGCCACCGCCGGGGACGGCGGGGCGGGCGGCATGGGCACCCCCGACGGTTCACACGGCGCATCCGGCGTCACCGGGTTGTCGTAGTCGGTTCGGGCCGAAGCTGCCAGCGGTCACGTGCTGCGCGTGAACTTTCTGTACACGTAGGACGTGTATGCATGGTGCTTACCGGTGTGCGAGCGAATGCGGAGGCTGGCGTGAATTCTGCGACTTTTCGCTGGCGAACGATCCTGGCGGCTTGGCTGACAGTGGTGGGACTCGCCGCGACGGTGTTCCTGGTCCGATATCCCGTAATGCCGTCCGCAAGCGGGACGGCGCCGAGCGCAATTCCGGCACCTGCGGTCGACGAACCGGCGACGGGGCGCCCCAACGCTGAGACCGCGGTCCTGGCCGGTGGCTGCTTCTGGGGTGTGCAGGGCGTTTACCAGCACGTCAAAGGAGTGAACGCGGCCGAGTCCGGGTACGCGGGAGGAGACGCGGCGACAGCCAATTACGAGACGGTCAGCACCGAGACCACCGGGCACGCCGAGTCGGTGCGCATCAGCTATGACCCGACGCAGGTTACCTTCGGCCAGCTGTTGCAGATCTTTTTCGCCGTCGTGCAAGATCCGACCGAACTCAACCGCCAGGGTCCCGACGTGGGCCCTTCGTACCGTTCGGTGATCTTTGCTCAGAATGAGACCCAACGGAAGATTGCGGATGCCTACATCGCCCAGCTGAACCAGGCGGGCGCCTTCCCTGCGCCGATCGTCACGGCTGTGTCGCCGGCCGCCCAGTTTTTCCCGGCGGAGGCCTACCACCAGAACTTCTTCGACCTGAATCCGAACAACTCGTACATCGTCCAAAACGACTTGCCGAAGCTGGACGCGCTCCGGTCGACGTTCCCGAACCTGTATCGGGGCTAGCCGGCGATTCTGCGACTGACGGCGGCACGGCGCGCCTACTTGCGTTCGAACACACGTTCGCTAATGTGGTCGATGTTCGACGGTCAGATGCTGGTCAGGCCATTTGTCAGACCCCGCCTCTAGCGTCACGGCCAACTGACCAATACCGGTCAATCGGACACCGACTACACCGAGAGGTAGCACCATGACGCAAGCCCCCG